>Ga0187886_1002043_pt1 | contig 16846 bp, 27 predicted proteins | sample June2016WEW_20_1_FD_133001 | JGI IMG/M metagenome (GOLD analysis project Ga0187886, IMG submission 133001) | Peatland microbial communities from SPRUCE experiment site at the Marcell Experimental Forest, Minnesota, USA - June2016WEW_20_150 | ecosystem: Environmental > Terrestrial > Soil >... | reverse complement strand
GTCCACGATCAGCGCCGGCGCAAAGAAGTTGTGGGCAGACATTCAGCCTGTTTTTAGCGCAATAGGCGGTTTCATCATCGGTATCTTTGAAGGTGTCTGGAATGGCATCAAAATGTATATCAACTTCTGGATAGGTGCCCTGAACACTCTGATCAAAGGTATTGACTCAGTGAGTAGTGTCATCGGCAAGGCAGTTCATGTGAACTTGACTATTCCGCAGATCCCCGGTCTTGCTGAAGGCGGTATTGTCCCGGCACGGCCAGGTGGTGGATTATTTAACCTTGGCGAGGGCGGTCGCGACGAAGCGGTTATTCCATTGCCTAAAGGCGGAGGTCTGGGCGGTATAGGTGGTGGTCCGGTCACCAATAACTATTTCCAGCCTGTCTACAACCTGGCCGGCGCATCTGCTCAGGACATAAAGAATGCCGGTCAAGATGCTCAGCAGGAGTGGGAACGGAGAATGGAAGCATGGAAGAAGCACCAAGCACGGATAAGCTTTGCAACCCCATAGGTGGCCATGCTATCGGTTGGAAATTAAAGGAAGGTACTTCTGGCGGGATCTAGCAAGGGTGCTAGCGCAACGCCCGAAAACGCACTAGGTATGGTTCATAAATTACCATTTCGCTTCGTGGAAGGAGTTAACATGGAATTTACTGTAAATACCAAAGAACTGGCGAAAATCCTGGAGATCACGCCGCGCCGTGTGCAGCAACTTGTAAAGAAAGGTGTGCTCCATCGCGAAGTGGATGGCACCCTTAATGCCCATGATGCAATCGAGGCTTATTACAAATGGAAAATCCAGGAGACGGGTTATAGCCCGACCAAAACAGGTGACCGCGAGGAGTTCAAACGTGAGCATGCCCGGCTGGAAAAGGCAAAAAAGGAAATGGCTGAGCTTCGGCTGGGTATCCTGAATGGCACCCTAGTTTATGCCGATGATGTGGAAGCGGAGATAGTTAAACGAATCCTTGTCTTCCGGAGCCGGATGCTGGTGCTGCCATCGAAACTGTCCCCCCGGATCGCATCTTCCAAAAACCTGGCGGAGATCCAGGCCATGATACAGTGGGAAATCCTGCATGCCATAGACACACTAGACCCAGAGAAAGGGGAATGCAATGCCGCAACAGATTGATTTTCAACACGAACATGCCCTGCTTGAGAAGGCTAAGCGCCAGATCGCTGAACTGGATGTTGAAAAGCTCGAAAGTCAGCTGCTCGATGCCGCGGATGTCGCCGAGATGGAAGAGACACACAGCCGTGCCTGGCCCCTGGTGGTGCTGCCGATGGCAGAGAGGATCGCCCCCAAGGTTTTAGGCCAGCCTGTTGCGATAATAGCATCCGTGATCAAAAATGAGGTCTATGATACTCTGACAGCGCTTTCAGAAATGAAGTTTGAACAGTTGCAAGAAATGTTGAAGTGATCATAAGGGGGGTGTCACCTTCGGCACCCCCTGATTATTTTTTTTGCAGGAAAAAGATTCCTTTTGTCGAAAAGTAACAACGGTGAAAGGAGGTGAGCTAGAAGAATGAACGAAGAAGATCTTTTAGAAAGATTGGATTTTCTTGAGTATAGGCAAGATTTGCTATTTGAAAATACCGATGTTTCTCGGCTTTTATTTGAAGGACAAGTTACCCGATATCAATATAAAGAAATAATGGACCTCATGGATGATTATCGAAAAAAGATTGGTAATAAGGAAAAAGTTCATAGTGGAACTTTTGAGAAAGCAATTTATCGGATTTGCCCTCAGCATGATGCCGACTATCATTTTGCAGAAGCTATTGCTCAAGAGCACCATCGTTGCGGTAGATGGGAAGAAGTATTTGAAGCGCTATATGGTGATATGCCGAAATTCCAAAGTTATTTAATAAGGAAAACAGAAGGTTAATCTTGATTTAAAGAAAATATAATTTGAGCCCTCGGGGCTCTTTTTTCTTCACTGACCCTCACCTCAAGGGGTACTGACCTGCTCCAGCAGTTCCTTCGCATCCAGATAACCCTCATTCACGGCAATCACCTTATTCAGGTGCGCTGCAGCCTTCTTTTTGTCTCCCAGATCCTTAAAAACAGCCCCCAGGAGATAGTGAAATACCATCATCTGATCATCCATAGTGCGCTTCCGGGTAGGTCCCTGCTGCAGCACATCGAGCGCAGCCTGCGGCCGGCTGGTCTCCATGAAGGCGGCAGCCAGGAGATTGATGACCGGGAGCTCCTGTTTTGCTTCTGCCGGCAGGCCCTGGAGTATTTCTATGCCCTTTTCCGGCTTTTTATCGTTGATCAGCGTCAAAGCATAGTGAAATTGCACTTCTGGGTCATTTTTACCGTGTTCCATGGCCTTCTCATAAGCTTGTTCAGTATCGGAAAAGTTGCCCTGCTCCCGCTCCAGATCGGCGATTTTCAGCCATAAAACAGGCACTTCAGGCTTGACCTCAAGCACCTTCTGAAATGCTTCCAAGGCTCCAGCATGGTCGTTCCTTTCGAGCGCTCTCTGGCCATCAAAATAGAGTTTCCGGGCTTGATCCTCCGGAGTCTTTGGCCTCGCAAATGTCCAGATTATATCACTGGCAAGCAGCACCACTCCCACCGGCCAGAAGATCAGCAGCGCTATCAATGAGATCGGGATCAACAGGCAGCCGGCAGAACTCCTTTTATCTTTCAATTCTGGCGGCAAATCAAAATGATGCGCTGTCAACTGAGGCGCCTGCTGGGGCATTGTGGATGTGGCGCCACTCTGCTTCTTCTTTTTCAGATATTCGATACCGTAAATTCCACTGCCAGGGAGTCCACCGCTCACATATGGCCCCCGGGGGCCTGTACCAACATGAAAGCCTCTGCCACCGACGCTGAGACCAACACCGGACTTGGAAAAATTCAAATGTACGCCTTTTGCAATCTTTATGCTTCTTCGGAAACGCCAGCCCATGCCGATCACACCTTAATTAATGGTTTGAACTGGACAAAAACTGTAATATCTCAGCAATTGCAGTTACATACTCTTCCTGGAGTGATTCTATTGCATCATCTCTGCTAAGCAACAGATCAATGCCATTTTTGAAACTAATTTTAACATTGTATTCATTTGAAGATATACTCCCAGCTTTACCAACATTTAATATTATGCTATTAATATCATCCTTATCGTAAAATTCAATCTTCATATTCTTAAGATTATCATCAATTACAGTTATTATTTTTTTATCTTTTGTAAATATAACTATTTTAAGATCATTTTCATTCCAATTTCTAACTTTATCGCCTATCAACTTGATAGGATAAACATACGCAATATTTTTTTCTGGAATGATTTTATTAACTTCATGTAAATACTGTAACAACATTCCGCAGCTTGCACTATGTTCAAAGCATTGTTGGCGCCTTGCATTCTCTTTCAACTCGGTAATATTATTAAATATACTCATGCAATCATATCCTTTCGTTTATAGATGATCACTGTTTTTTTAAATTACAAAGATCTATTTCACTCGAAACCCGGAACAAAAGCGTATCCCAATAATCATGCTCTGCAGAAATTGTATTATACTCCGCTGATACTCCTTCTACCTCTTTTATTAAGTTCAATATTAGGCTTCTATAATCATCTCCAAAGATACCTAAAAATTCAATTTTGAAAACTAGCAAATCGTGCTGATCGCTTAATTCATCAACCTTTTTCTTTAATTCTGATACCTTTGTTTCAAGTTCAACCTTCCAGGATTTTAACTTATCGATTTTAGCAGCCATAATACTCTCCTCCTTTATAAAAATTAGATACAATAATTCGGCAAAAAGGAAGTCATTTCCTGCTGATAAAAAATAATATAAAAGGGTGTCATTTCAACTGACACCCTTCGTCCATAGTTCTATCATTTAAAATGATAGTATTCTATAAAGGGGTGTCAATAATTACACCCCCTGGGTGCCGGTGGGTAGCAGATCGTTACCCACCATACGCAAATTACGGACGGTTTACCCGAAGAAACCCTGTCGTTAAGCCATTGTCCAAAGTTGGTCTTTCCAATGAAGGTAATGGCAAGGTGGCCATCCCCTTGCATGCCTATAAATGCTATCACTCGGCGTAGAAATACTCCCAGTGTTTTTGCCACCCCCATGCCTGCCTATAAATGATGTCGGTTGAATCTAGCTCATCCTCTTCAATCGAGGGTATCATTTCAAATGACCACCTTGCACTGACATGTCCCCGACGAGTTATCTCTGGGGTGTCCCGATTTTACGGATACCTTTACAGAGAACGAGAAGCGCAAGAATTTCACTCCAGAAGAGCGCGTTGTGTACGCAAAAGAATTGAAGCAGATTGCGCGGATAAAGGCGAAGGAGAGACAGACGGAAGTTTTAAAGAAGGGCAATATTCTTCCGTTCCCACCTATAGGTGGGAACGGGGCAAACGACCCTCACAAAAACGAAACAGATTATATTGTCGGCACCAAAGTAGGAATGACCAGTGGTATCTACCGCCGGGCAAAGCGTGTTGTCGAGAGCGGCGACAAGGAGCTTATTGACAAGATGAACAAGGGGGAGATAAGCATAAATGCTGCATATGCCCAGATCAGGGCCGCTAAAGTCCCGGTATTACTACCCTCATTTCAGATGAGGGTATGCCCAGGGGTGTTCACAATGTGAGTATCCCCGGTCATAGGCAAGCAAATGCCCGGGCAGCTTCACCCGGGCGAAAGTTCAATTTGTACTGTCGCTTTTCTAAGGATCTACTATTCCAATCTTTCCCGTTCTATCCGGTCAACAAAAGTCACCTTGCCAGCAGTAACCTGGATCACTACTTGTCCGAATTGCAGACCATCAAGCGCCTTTGCGATTTTCTCTAATGCCTCTCGCTTATTCTCTTCTTTATCAGCCATATTGCCACCTCTTGATTTATCGCCTTTCCTCGTAAGCAGTCTACCAGGTGGTCAGGGTTATGCCCCGACTTCTACATTTCCGTTGTTCTTGCATCGAGTAAACTCGTCCACCTGCACAGCACCGGGATAATATCCTTTGAAATCGTCAACATGCTCAGGATCAACGACAAAAACCTCATTGTCGCAAAAGCCAATCCACGGTACCGGCCTGGGTAATTTAACAACTCTGTACTCCAACTATGAGACCTCCTTTCCGGTTTCAGGTATCATGCCCAGTAAGGAAAATGCCAGTTGGTAACCGTCCTGGAAGCCCTGGCGGAACCAGGCCTCTGTAAGGGCCCACCTGAGTTTGAGGGAAGTTTCATCGATATTCTCAGCCTCTTTCCACTCAACACCGTGCTGTTTAAGAATATCGCCAATGTCAGGTATCTCATCAACCGCGATCCCGTTCTTTTCAGCATACCGAGCCTCTACAGCATTTTCCACTTTCAGGGAAATAGCAAGATACCTGTCTTCCAGCCAATTATTGAACGCATACCCGATCTTACCCGCGTACTCCGAAACTGGCGCTGTCCGCATTACTGTGAGACCTCCTTTTTGTTTTCAGGCGCCATGTCCAGCAGGTGCAGTAACAGCCTGGCGCCGTCTTTGATCCCCTGGGAATATGCTGCATGCTCACTGTCAATCATCGAACTATAGAGTGGTTCTGCCTTCTTTGCGGCTTCAGTCTCGCTCATGCCTGTGCTCGTGAGAATCTGCTCCAATTCGGTGGTTGTCGCGCTGCAGACTTCAGAGACAAAATGTTCCCGCAGGAACTCCTCAAAATATTTCTGAAACTCCATGCTCATACCTCCCTCAAATTTGTTTGCTGCAGGACTTTATAACTCAGGGCCTGCCCCATTTTCCTATACAACCACCTCCTCTACAGTCTCAGCCGCCATGAACCCCGACTATATACTCTGGCACTGGTTGCAAAACTCATTTGGCATCGGGGTGGCCTCCTTATCTGTGGTTATGTATTGCTATGTGTTGATATGTAAATATTCTACATCAAACGACATAGTATTGCAAGTGGTAATGTTGAATTATATAAACACATGTGTTAAACTATGTTGCAGAAAGGAGTGAGGACATTGGGATTATTAACCGTTGAAGAGGCTGCAGAATACCTGAAAATGTCTCCCTATGTGGTCCGCCGGTGGTTACGGGACAAAAAGCTACCTGGCTTCAAGATGGGGCAAGAGTGGCGGATCGATGAGAAGGACCTGGCGGCGCTGATTGAAGAGGCCAAGGCAAAGCAGGATGGTTGACCGTTTTACGGCAAGGCATCGTGCAGGCAAAGAGACAGCAGGGATGGAAAATATTTAAGTATGAGGGACAGGAGGACATGCCAATGAAGAAGCTGGAAAAAGGGCTTGATGATACGCTGGAAAATTTCAAGAAGGAGATCAATTTTTTGGTGGATACCTTCCCCCAGGGGCATTCAAATGAGTATCTGACAAAGGATGACCTTGAGGAAATAGGAAAGCAAGTTTACTATTGCCTGGCTGACTTCAGGGATAAAATCATTGAGTACTTGAAGGCAATCTGATCCATGCCACGATCATTATTCAGCAGCCCCCGATGAACAATCTACTTTGCGTGGTGGGCAGGATGACCGAGAAGGCACTTGGAAAGTTATTCAGGTAGTTGGGATACCTAAAATGGAATTGCCCACCCTAAACACAAAATAAGCCCTGCAATTCGCTTAGTGTCGCCGCCGGTCCATGCATAGGGGGTTGATGCTGGAGTGGCCCGTGAATTTAGTAATGGTATCTGATCACCGACGGCCGGTTATGCCCGAGGTCCTTGCTGACTTCCTTCTCGATCTCTACCCGGGTACACTGAACACCTTTCTGATTATCGAGCTCCATGAAAAGGACTTGGCCGCCCTAATTGAGGAGGCCAAGACGAAATATCAGAAGAAATAGGAGGTTGTTAAAATGTCGGGTTTAATAAATGGCTTATATCTGGCTCTAATGACAGACATAGGGCAAGACACAGCCAAGGAAGGGGTAAAATTAGCATCTGAAGGTATTAAAAATGTAGCGATACCTCCATTAAAAGAAATTGGTGAGTTGCTTGCTGATAAAATTAGATTTATACGTTGGAAAAATGCAGTAAAGGTTATGCAAAAAGCCGAAGTTTATTTACAAGAAAAGAAAATAAGCGCGAAATTATTTAACCCAAAAACTATTGTCCCTTTACTTGAGAACGCCGGATTAGAAGAAGACTCTGACATACAAGCAAAATGGGCTTGTTTGCTTGCAAATGCGGTATCATCTGAATATATAAATGATATATATGTAAGTTATGTAGATATATTAAAGCAGCTATCGCCCTTGGAAGTAAAGCTACTAGATTGCTTATATAGTAGATGTAAAGTCATATCTGAGGATGAAATAAATTCACTCTTCTTCAAAGTTGAAGAGATTAAACAAGATATGGGTATTGAAACAATCGAATTTAGTATCTTAATTAGCAATTTATTGAGACTCAATTTACTTCAGCCTCCCAAAGGAATTGCAATATTTGGTGGGGGGCCTCCTATTCCTCAAACGTTTGATGATCTTCAATTATCTGTATTAGGGTTGTATTTTATAAAAGCATGTAGATTTTAATCGATCTGTATGCGGTCAAGAAACTGTCATTGCTTCAGGGGAAAGAAAAGCTAAATGATTGGCTTGAATTCCTTTAAGAAGGAGGGTGGTTAATTCATGGCAGAGCCTAATACTTTAAGAAATTGGATATGTGACATTGATATTAATGGGATGTCGCCGCTTAAAGATGTAAAGATCTCCGAAGTTTTTGATACCGGAATAATAGCTAAAAACGATGCAGTAAAAGAAGAAAAATTTATTCCTTGGTCCGCGATCAAGGTAATAACAAGAACCGGTAGTTATAGTGAACGACCTGGAAAAATTTAAGTATAAGTCTGGGGATAGTTTTTGTTAATCGATACCACTCAGCAGCCCTGATCAGGCTGCTTTTTTATTGCAGCCGGTATTGAAAGATACATGCAGGTATGTTAAAATACATACATAAACATAAAAGTACAAAGGGGATGCAGACATGGATAAGAGGCTATTGACCGTCAATGAGGCTGCCGACTTTCTGAGAGTGCAACCGAGAACGATCAGAAAGTGGCTGAGGGAGGGCAAGCTGCTGGCATTGAAAGCAGGGCGTTTATGGCGGATTGAAGTAGACGCACTTTCGGCATTCGTCAAAGAAAACAAACAGGGGGAGGCATGAATCCATGGCGGGAAATCCAAAGATTAAAAAGATTGTTCTCAAGTCAGGAAGGATCGTTTATAGAACAACTGTGGACGCGGGTACTGATCCAAAGACAGGGAATCGGAAACAGAAACTTCTTACGGCAGACACAGAGCGCGACTTGAAAAAAGAGGCAGCGAAGATCCTGGCTGATGCTGCCAGGGGCATATATTTTGAACCTGAGAAGCAGAGCTTTGGAGAATACCTGGATTATTGGCTTGAGGCCTATGGTAAGCCCAACCTGGGGATAAGAACATATGAGAGCTATAAAAGCATAGTGGACAAGCACCTGAAGCCGGCCCTGGGGCAGATCCCTCTGGCTAAGCTTCTGCCGGTTCATATCCAGAAGTATTACACTGAGACCCTGGCCGGCGGCCGTATAGACACCAAGAAAACAGTGGGGCGCAGCCTATCGGCAAACACGGTCCTGCATCACCACCGGCTGATCCGGGAGGCCCTGCACCATGCGGTCAAGTGGGAAATGCTTGTGCGTAATGTGGCCGATGCCTGCAAGCCACCACGGAAGGGCAAATATGAGATAAAGGCCTTGACCCGGGAAGGCGTGAATACTGTCATTGAAGCAACCCGGGACACCTATCTCTACATGCCAACCTACCTGGCTGCGAGCACCGGCATGAGGCTGGGCGAGGTCTTAGGCCTGCGCTGGGAAGATGTCAACCTGAAAGAAGAATACCTGAGCGTCACACAGACCTTGAAGCAAACAAATTCCGGTCCCCAGTTCGGCCCTCCGAAGAGCAGATCCAGCCGGCGCCGGATTGATCTCATTCCGGAGGTTGTTACTGAATTGAAAGCTCATCATAAGCGCCAGGCTCAAGAGAAGTTGGACGCGGGCCAATTCTACCAGAAGCACAACCTTGTCTGCTGCCTCCAGGACGGTAGCCCGGTCCCGATTGCCAACTTCAGCGGCTATTGGAAGAATGTCGTAAACCGGGCGCTCGATAAGAAGAGGAAAGAGGCAGAAGAAGCGGCGGCCGCCAAGGGCAATGGCGAGGGTAGGGGAGAGGCAGAGAAAAAAGACCAGGAGAAGCCGGAACGGATTCACTTCCACCAGCTCAGGCATACGGCTGCCACCCTGGCGCTCGAAACAGGTGAGCCGATCGGGAACGTATCGGCCATGCTGGGGCATTCCTCGATAGCGATCACCGGCGATATCTATAATCACGTGACGCCGGCCGGCAGAAAGCAGACCGCGAGAGCGCTCGGCAAGGCCTTGTTTGGCCATGAAGAATAAGTTTTAGGTTGCTGTGATATATTTGTGATACATTTCAAAAATATTACCATAGATAACCAAAACGGCAAGCATCCTTGAGACCTGGATTGCTTGCCGTTACTCATTTCTTCTGGCAGGGGAGGCAGGGATTGAACCCGCAACCAACGGATTTGGAGTCCGCTACTCTACCAATTGAGCTACTCCCCTGTGTGCGCTTATAATTATACTTAGAAAAACAGGCCGTGTAAAGGATTCAAAAATTTCCGAGGCTTCTTTTAAAAAAAGAGTTATAGTAATATTGACTTGGTAATAAGTGATTTTTGGTGGGTATTTATTTCATTGACGAGGTGAACCGGTAATGGAAAATAGTCCTCAGAGGATTGCCGTGATGATGGGAGGAAACTCCTCCGAAAGGGAGGTATCCCTGCGCACCGGCAACCAGATTTCGAAGGCTCTGCACGAGAAAGATTTCGAAGTGAGACAGTTCGACCCCGCGGGTAAGTTTATCGGGAATCTGGAAGAGTTTAAACCGGATGTGGTCTTCATTGCCCTACACGGAAAATATGGGGAGGACGGGACGATCCAGGGCCTATTGGAAATGCTCGGGTATGCTTATACAGGTTCGGGAGTTCTGGCCAGCGCTCTGGCTATGGACAAGGTGATGTCCAAGAAAGTATTTATGGCGGAGGGGATTACCACTCCGGGCTATCGGAGCTTCAGGAAAGAAGAGATTGCTGACAGGGGACATGCCCGGGATGAGTTGGTCGAGCTATTTTCTTACCCGGTCATCGTGAAGCCGTCCCGCCAGGGATCGACCATCGGCATTACCAGAGTAGGTAATGAGGCTGAATTGGAGCAGGCCCTCCAGCTGGCCATCCAGTTCGATGATGAGGTGCTCGTGGAACAGTTCATCGAGGGCATGGAGATAACAGCTTCGGTGCTGGGCACCAGGGACCCCGAAGTGCTTCCCTTAATTGAAATTATTTCGGATACTGGCTTTTATGATTATGAGGCCAAGTACAGCGCGAGTTTGAGTCATCATATCATACCGGCCCGGGTCGCTCCAGAGATCGCTCTGAAAATCGAGCGGATAGCACTGCGTGCATATCAGGCTCTGGGCTGCCGTCATTTTGCTCGAGTTGATTTTATTTTGAGCGATGAACATGTCCCATACGTGCTAGAGGTCAATACGATTCCCGGTCTGACGGAGACCAGCCTGTTCCCGGATGCGGCCAAAGCGGTGGGCATCTCTTTTCCGGATCTGGTGGCCCGACTTGTTAATGAGGCCTGGCTGCTGAAAAAAGAAGGAGCAAGGTAGTTCTGAAATGAAGCTTTCCGAGATCAAGATCCACCGGTGGATGCGCCTGCTCGCTGGCGTTGTCCTGGTAGTAATCATTGGTGTCATGGGGATCAGATATTTCGAGGGCTATTCCTTTCTTAATGCCCTCTGGTTTATTATTGAGTCCCTGACCACGACAGGTTATGGCGATTTTGTGCCTGTAACCGCCAGCGGCAAGATCTTTATGATGTTCATGCTGCTGGTGGGGATCAGCCTAGTTCTTTATGTTGTTGGTGAAGGTGTGGCCATGATCATCGAGGGCCGGTTGAGCGATCTGTTGGGGAGGCGCAGTATGGAAAGAAAGGTTGCCAAGCTGGAAAATCATATCCTGATCTGTGGGGCTGGCCGCGTCGGGTCGGAGGTAATCCATAACCTGGCGTATGATCAGGTACCGTTTGTGGTCATTGAAAACGACCAGATTATTATCGAGGAACTCAAGGGTCGGGATTTGCTCATTGTTGAAGGGGATGCCACCGATGATGAAGTGTTGCTTGAGGCCGGTGTTCTCAGGGCTAGGGGCCTGATAGCCTCACTGCCATCCGATGCGGATAACGTGTTTATCACGCTTACCGCCAAGGAGTTGAATCCTAATATCATCGTGGTAGCCCGGGCCAACCGGAGAGATTCCGAAAGCAAATTGCTGCGAGCTGGGGCTAACAGGGTGGTAGCACCGGAACTGCTCGGTGGCCGGCGAATGGCCGTCTCGATTCTGAGACCTGCTACCGTCGAGTTCGTGGACACGATCATGCACAGAAGAGGCAATGACATCGAGATCGAGGAGATCACCGTAGCAGATACATCCAGCCTCTGCAATCAAACGCTGGGACAGGCTGTTATCAAAGATCGGACAGGGGCTATGGTGATCGCCGTTATGCGGGATGGAGAAATTTCCGGCGTACCGAACGATAATGATCTCATCAAAGCGCGGGATGTTCTGATCTGCATCGGCCGTAGGGATCAGTTGGGCAGCCTGGAGAACCTGGCGCTGAAGAGCGGTTAATCCCATCCCGGGCCCTGGCCAGTGAGTGTAAGCGGCTGAGGATAGAGGGGTTTCTATGAAGCGTAAAAAGATAGTATGTCTGGGCGACAGCCTGACTTATGGGTTTCCATACGGGCCACAGGCCTCCTGGGTCACGTATGCAGCAAAAACCGGTGACTTCGATCTCGGCAATGCTGGAATCAACGGCGATATCATGGAAGGTATGGCTGCCAGATTTGACAGGGATGTTCTGAGGAAAAAGCCTCAGGCAGTGATCATCCTTGGCGGCACTAACGATGCTTTTTGTGAGGATATTACCACCCCGATGACTATATTTTCTCTACAGCAAATGATTGGGTACGCAGCCGATCGCCATATCGTGCCAGTGATCGGCCTTCCTCTTCCGATTGACGATACCTGGGCCGACCCCAAGCTAGAGCGCCTTTGCCGGGAATATCGCCAGATCTCAGCCGCGTGCGGGGCGCTGCTATTGGACTTTCGAGGCTCTTTCATCGATCCGGATACGGGGAAAATGAAAGACGAACTCTACCTGGACGGAGTGCATCCCAACCTGCTGGGTTACCGGGTGATGGGGGAGGTGGCCGCCAGTTTTCTGGCGTCTTTTTAACGCAAATAGCAGAGTTTAACTGTTTGAAGACGGCGGTCATTCCTGATCAAAATCAAGTGAAACCATTAACTGCCCCAGCCTTCCTATCAGGACGATTGCTTGGCAATATAGAAGACTGACCAATAAAACATAATGCTCACAAGTCTTAGGGCGCATTTATGAATAATAATGCGCCCTAATTTATTTATATCAGTATAGAATGTATAATTATACAGAGCAGTATATTTATGCATTCATGTCTCGCTGCACACCTCTTTTTATAGACAGCGCACGTCTTTGGAGTTATAATTTGTCCCGGGGCAAAGTCATGTTCAATATTGTGCTGTACCAACCGGAAATACCACAAAACACCGGGAATATTGCCAGGCTCTGTGCGGTGACCGGGTGTGCCCTGCATCTGGTGGGGCCGATGGGTTTTTCCTTGCAGAACCGCTATTTGAAGAGAGCCGGTTTGGACTACTGGAACCTATTGCGAGTGTATAGATACGATTCCTTGCAGGAGTTCTACGACCAGCAAAGCGGCAGGTATTACTACGTTACCACCAAGGGCAGCCGCTATTATACCGATTTTGACTACCAGGCCGGCGATTATCTCATTTTTGGGCGGGAAACAGCAGGGCTGCCGTCAGATGTGATTGCCGCAAACTGTGATCAATGCATGAGAATCCCTATGAAAGGGGAGGCGCGCTGCTTAAATTTGGCCAATTCAGTGGCGATCGTGGTTTATGAAGGATTACGTAAGCAAATGTTTAGAGATATGAAATGAAAATAAAAATATCGAAGGAGATTATCTATGGAGCAAAAAGAAGAGCTTAAGCGCGACTTTTGGGTGGAATTGCTGGGCCTATATGATGAATATATCCAACTGGGCAAGACAGACGCCCGTACCATTGAATTATTGGAAAAGGCCGGGTTGCTAAGAGAGGGCACCGTTATAGGAAAAGAGCTGATGGACGCTTTTCCTAAGTTGGATTTTAAATCTGTAGAAGTAATTGTACGCCAGGGGATCAGGGAAAAAATCGTTGAGGAGATACGCAAGGTACCGTTCTAGTGGGATATTCAACCGTTGCTAGGGCGCGCTCTACTGAATGGGAATGCCTCTCTTCTGACAATGGGAATGCCTCTCTCCTTGACAGTGATGACGGAGCAGGGTAATATTGAATAAGGTTTCATGGGCGTGTAGCTCAGTTGGGAGAGCGCCTGGTTCGCATCCAGGAGGTCGTGGGTTCGAGTCCCTTCACGTCCACCAGATAAATCAAGGCTTCCGATCGCCGGAAGCCTTTTTGCTTGCTCAGATGACTGCGGTGGGTTAGAGAGTGCTGTCCGGCATTAAGGTGACCGTTTTTTTCCAGGGCTGTTGCTTTTATTTTCTAACGTGATGTATCATAAAATTTAAAGCAATCACAGATGGGATGTGAAGTTGTTGAAAGACTACGGGCTGATTGGTTTGGAGGAGGGCCTGAGCCTAAACCAGCGGGAGGTCCAGGAGCTGTACAAGCGCTATATGAACCCTAGTTTGGCCAGCATGCTCGGGCTGTTGAAGTTTGACAAGCGGTTTGTCAGGGCTGAAGGGGTTAAAGTTTGGGATGACAAGGGCGTAGAATATCTGGACTTCCTGGGCGGCTATGGCGCCCTCAACTTTGGTCATAACGATCCCCGTCTGAACGCCGCCCTGGAACGGGTGAGCACTGCTCCCAATCTGTTGCAGGCCTCCCTGGGCACTCTGAGCGCCGTGCTGGCTCACAACCTGGCGGCGATCATGCCGGGCGAATTGCGGCACAGCTTTTTCGGCAACAGCGGGGCGGAGGCAGTGGAGGGCGCTCTCAAGACGGCCAAGACGGCTACCAAAAAGAAGCAGGTCATTTACCTGGAGGGCGCCTTTCATGGCAAGACCATGGGTGCACTCTCCGTAACCGGCCGCTCCAAGTACCAGACTCCCTTCGCCCCGCTGGTTCCCGGCTGTGTCATGGTTCCATTCGGCGAACAGGCCGCTATGGAGCGGGAGCTTGAAAAGGGTGAGGCGGCCGCCGTGATCCTGGAGACGATCCAGGGCGAGGGAGGGGTGCGCATCCCGCCATCCGGCTACCTGGAAAAAACGCAACAGTTCTGCAAGCAATACGGAACGTTGCTAATCGTCGACGAGATCCAGACAGGCTTCGGCCGCACCGGAACGATCTTTGCCTGCGAGCAGGAAGGGATCGTTCCGGATATCATCTGCACCGGAAAGTCTCTTGGAGGCGGCGTGATGCCGCTTTCCGCCTTTACCACCACAGCAGAGACCTGGGAGAAGGCCTTCGGGGGCTTCGACAAGTGCATGCTTCATACCTCCACCTTCGGCGGCAACACCCGTGCTGCCGCAGTGGGGATCACCGCCATCCAGATGCTTGTGGAGGATGATCTGGCCGGCCAGGCACGGCTGCAGGGTGATTACCTGATGCAGCGGCTGCAAGAGCTGCAGGAGCGTTTCCCTGGCTTTATCAAGGATGTGCGGGGTAGGGGATTGCTGATCGGGATCGAATTCAACCCGCTGGCCCAGGGAATTTTAAACAAGGTTACCGGCGGCAAGATCAATCAGATCGCTGAAGAGTATATGGCAGCCCTGATCGCCGGAGAGTTGATGAACAGCTACCAGATCATCACTGCTTACACCCTGAACAATCCTAACGTGATCCGCATAGAACCGCCGCTGATCATCACCCGGGAACAGTTGGACCGCCTGGTGAACGCTCTGCAGGACATTTTTCAGAAGTACCAGAGCATGTGGAAGTTTGTCCTGGCCAGCGGCAAAAAACTGATCACTGGTTAGGCCTTGCCTGGCCACGGGCGCCAGTATGAATAAGCAGGGCGCCACAGGCTGGCAGCAGGGGGATGATGAAGGGCAGGATCAGCGTGACCAGGAAATAGAGGGGAACGGAGCCATATTGCACGTGTGGCAACAGGGCGGATAACCGGGCAAACGCCGAGTACCAGATCTGGATGGTGAAATCGAAGGCATCCGGTGTGGTATAGCCGTTGGCGATCCCTTTGAAGATCACCAGGGCGCTGATGATCCCGGGTAACTGAGCCAGGACACCTGCCGCTGCTGCCTGAAGAGCCGGCCTGTTCGTAATTCTGGCGGCACTCAGCCAGCCCAGCCATACCTGGACAGTCACGAACAGCAACGGCCAAAGGATGGCCAGACCGCTGCTGAATAGCACCAGGGGAGTCAGGGCGATGGACAGAACCTGGGCCATGTACAGGTAGCCGACCAGTCGCCAGAAGAATCTGCGCTGTTCCAAGGGATCACCTGCCTCGGTTCGTTTCAAAAAGCCGTACCATGAAATTATATTATATTTTGCTTCCATAAGGAGGGCTGGAGTTGAGTTTGAGGGATAAGCTGGGGAAGAAATTTGTGATCACCACAGAGCTGCGGGCGACGGACGGGGTGGACATACAGGCCTCTGTTGCTCTCGCCCGGCGTTACCTGCCCCTGGACGGTATCAATATCCATGACTGCCCGGGCGGTCGCCTGCGGATGAATCCCTTTGCCCAGGCGCACGTCATCCAGTCAGAGACCGGCCATGAACTGATTCCACACCTGACTTGCAGGGACCGCAGCCTGCTGGGTCTCCAGGCGGATCTCCTGGGAGCGCACGCCCTGGAGATCAGAAACATCCTGGTAGCCACCGGTGATGCGCCCAAACACGGGCCCTACCCATCCAAGGCAGTCTACGATCTCTCCTCCATCGAGCTGATCAGGCTGATCAAGAAGATGAACGGCGGTCTCGACTACAACGATAAACCGTTCAAAGGCCAGACCGATCTCTGGGTTTCTGCCACTGCCAGGCCCGGGGCCCGGGATCTGGAGTCAGAGGTGAGCAGGGTGCGCCAGAAAGCGGCTGCGGGCGCTGATTTCATCCAGACTCAGCCAATATTCCACGTCGATCAGGCCCGGCTCTTCATGGAGTCGATCAGTGACCTGCAGATTCCGGTGATTATGGGGATCATGCCCCTACGAAGCCTGAAGACAGCCGAATTCATGAATAAAAACGTTCCCGGCATCAATATTCCACCAGAGGTCATAGAAGCCATCGCCACCTCGGAGCAGGCCCTCATCGATACCGTCTGCAGCCTGATCGCCGAGATCCGCCCCCTGGTAAGCGGCATTCATATCATGGCCATGGGGGATGTCGAGGTGACCAATCTCCTGATCGAGTATATCCGGTCGCTGGACGAATAGTTTATCTGAATCGGGTTTCATGTTATAGGAATGCGCCGAAGGACCCGGCGATGCTGGCGGCCAATGCCTCCGCCAGGGCCTGCTGGCAGGCGGCGTAGGGGGAGTCCCGATCGCCGGTTTTATAGTCGCGGTATACCTCCAGATGAAGGCCGAAGATGCGCCGGCCCTGAAGCTGAAGCGACCTGATCCTTTGAAAGAGATAGGTCTTGGTCGCTTTCATCACTACCTGCCGGTTGTCTGGAAAGATTCCCACCGATGGCGAGGGC
>Ga0187886_1002042_pt1 | contig 16850 bp, 15 predicted proteins | sample June2016WEW_20_1_FD_133001 | JGI IMG/M metagenome (GOLD analysis project Ga0187886, IMG submission 133001) | Peatland microbial communities from SPRUCE experiment site at the Marcell Experimental Forest, Minnesota, USA - June2016WEW_20_150 | ecosystem: Environmental > Terrestrial > Soil >... | reverse complement strand
CCCCCCGTCCAAGGGCTGCTACAATTGTATTTCGTATAGGCAAATCCCTTCAGGCGTTTGGGATTGCCCCCCGTCCAAGGGCTGCTACAATATCCGAGTGAGATAGGTGAGTGCCGCCTCGGTTTGGGATTGCCCCCCGTCCAAGGGCTGCTACAATAGTCCCGCTGGGACAGCATTGTCCGATTGGGTTTGGGATTGCCCCCCGTCCAAGGGCTGCTACAATACGAACACAAAACAGAGCCAGGTAAAGACGGTTTGGGATTGCCCCCCGTCCAAGGGCTGCTACAATGATACTGCCGAAGGAACTACCGTCAGTCTCGTTTGGGATTGCCCCCCGTCCAAGGGCTGCTACAATGGGAACAACTTTATCCAGCAACGTGCTCGAGTTTGGGATTGCCCCCCGTCCAAGGGCTGCTACAATGCAAAGAGTTTCATTAGCTACCGAAACTATGTTTGGGATTGCCCCCCGTCCAAGGGCTGCTACAATGCCCGGTCGTCAGCGGGAACCGGCAAGACGGTTTGGGATTGCCCCCCGTCCAAGGGCTGCTACAATTCTGGGCGTTCAACTCAGCCGCGCCTTGCGGTTTGGGATTGCCCCCCGTCCAAGGGCTGCTACAATCTAGCAGCCGTCTCCGTGCGTTGCAAAATCGTTTGGGATTGCCCCCCGTCCAAGGGCTGCTACAATTCTGCATGATCTGTGTCGCGTTGATGTCCTGTTTGGGATTGCCCCCCGTCCAAGGGCTGCTACAATGCGTGTGTTCCGAGGCTTCTTGAGCTTCTTGTTTGGGATTGCCCCCCGTCCAAGGGCTGCTACAATCACCATAGCGGTCTATCAGTGGCAGGAAAGGTTTGGGATTGCCCCCCGTCCAAGGGCTGCTACAATCGATCTACCGCGTCCTATCACGTTGGGTTCGTTTGGGATTGCCCCCCGTCCAAGGGCTGCTACAATCGGTTGACGACGGAAGTGGTTGGTGATACGATGCGCAGCGTTTGAGATCGCGGTAGCCCTTGGACGGGGATTAGCACCATCTCAAATATGTTAGCCAACGTCGGGCGCTGGGAGTTAAAAGCTACACCCCGACGGCCTTGGGTAACCAAGGTTTAACGAGGCTAGAGCGGCGGCCACGCAAGTGGCCGCCGCTCGCTTTTCAGAAGAAAAGCATTTGCTGCGGCATGTCTTCGGGTGCGACCTTCTTCTTGCTCTGGACAACGATCATCCGACCCCACTGCGCGTCGGTGATGATCAACGCGCGCACTTCGCCGCGTGCCGGTATCTTCGGTTTGAGTCGGCGCATTTGCGTGTCCACGCGGTCAGCGCTGCCGCACGGGCGGGCATAAACGCTGTATTGCATCATGAAGTAGCCGTCGCGGATGAGATCGTTGCGGAAATCAGCGGCGGTCTTGCGCGCTTCGGGCGTGTCCACCGGCAAGTCGAAGAAGACGATGACCCAAGCCATACGATATTTGCAGGCGATGGTGGAGCGGGCGTGTTTCATGCCGTTCGATCGCAAGCGGGACGCTCGCGCCACTCTATTTCATTCCAACATCGGGATTCGCAGCGGCAACGGCGCGCGGGCGATGCACGCCTTGGCAAAACTCTCGACATACAGGTCAACCGCCGGTAGGAAGCGGACCTTCACTTTGTCCATTGGCACTTCCTTGGTCAGCAGTCCTGCGGCGACGGGAATCCACGCGGACATTTCGCCGGGTTTGCCACCGTCGTTGAGGTGGCGCAGGAGTTCCGCGTCCAGCCACGGGCGCAACGGCTCCATCAAATCATCCGCGAGGGCGAAGCTGCCGGCCTTGGCGGAATGCGCGATGCCGAGCGCGGCGATGAACCCGTGCGCGGCCAGGCTGCGCAACACGGCGGTGCGGACGACGGCGTAACCGTAGTCGAGCATCCCGTTGACGCCTTTGCGGGTGCCGGGGTCGCGCGTGGTTTCGTCGGTGCGCATGCGGTGCAACAGATGCCGCCAGTAGTTGCGGGCGGCGCGCGACTCGGCGGCATCCGGATGAATTTCTCCGGCCGTGCAACGCTCGGCAATGGCCGTCAGTAAATCACGAACCCGGTGCATATTGCCCGGCACGGCGGCTTGGTTGCGAACTTTGGCGGTAATGACCTTGCGCCACACGGCGAGTTTCCATTCCGGTGTCCATTCGACTTGTCGGCGCAACAGTTCGGTGTTGGTCGCGCGGTGATAGGGAAGCGCCATCGCGCACGGCTCGAACCGTTCGTTGCAGACGAGGAACAACACGTTCAACTCCGCCATCCGTCGCAACGCCCCGGCGGTGACGGTCAGGTCTTGCGCGGCGGAGATGATGACCGCCACGTCCGCCAGCGGTACGGTGCGCTCCGTACCTTTCTCGGTGTCGGTGACGTGAAGCTGGTCAAGCTTCAGCCGCACCCGCAGATTCGGACTGAGCAGATGAAGGATGTGGTAGCTCATTTCTCATCGCTCTCATCGTCTTCCTCTTCTTCGTTGCTCTCTTCCGCGACTTTGACCGCCTTGGGGAACTGGAAACCAAGGGCTGGAATCAACTTGTGCCAGTACGGTTTGAAACCGGTAGCGGGAAAGTCATTGGCTAGCCTCGCTTCATTAGTGTTGGCAACATGTGCCTTGGCTAACGTTACTTGGTGTTCACCGAGAACTTCCACTAGGTATTCGCCTGCGGGATAAGCCGCGCTGTAATCACGTTCGAGCTTCAACATTTGGTCTTTGCGTATGATAAGCAATGGTTCTGCCTTGGCGTCAAATTCATACGCTGAAAATGGCTTATCCTTGCGCCATCGCGGCACGAAAACAGGAACGACACCTGGCCCACAGGCATACGGCATCAGACGCACCTCCCAATAGCCGTCTCGTTTAATGTAAACATGCTCGCCATTCCAGCCGGGGATCGTCTTCGGTCCAACCGCGACGGAGTTATCGTTGACTGGCTGTTTGTAACGGACTCGTACAATGGGAATCTTGACTTGCGACGGAAAACGAAAATCATCCGGTCGCACATGTAGCCATTGCTGGTAGTGCGAAAAACAAAGCCTTCTCTGAAAGTCCTCGGGCATTGTTTTGAGAAGTCTCTCCGGCTCTGGCATTCTCACTTCAAGCCCGCCAGTGTTGTTTACTCTGAATTCTGGAAGTGCTTTCGGATTCAATGTGATCCGGGACGACGCTTCTTCCGCAGCAAGTACCGGCTCTCGACTTTGATTCTGCATCCACACGTTGAAGTCCGACCATTCGAGTCGTTTGGCGAATTCCTTCGGCGCCTGTTTGAGGTTAGGTTGCGAGTCGAGAGTTTTGACGAACAACTGGGCAGCCTTTTCGACGTAGGAATAAAGTTGGTTCAGATAGCCAACCCAAGCCGCATAGAGGTAATCGGATAACGACGATGGATGAACTTTTCCCAAGCGCAGGTCTTTCGGCGAGATGTCCACCAGCTTCTCTCTCATCAAGTACAAATGCTCGCTGATATTTGCCGGGTCCGGTCTGCGGGAGAAGAAAGACGTTTTGTACGCCTGTTTATGTCTGCTTTGTGAAGCATGGTGCTGAACGCTGTTCTCCCCCACGATTCGCTGCATCCATTCGGCGGTGGCCTTTCTCATTGGTTCATAAGTGACAAAAAGCGGATGCCGCGCCATGAGGCGCTTCTTCACAGCGTCGAAGTACCACCACCCCTTTTCCTCCCAATCCTTGGTCGCGTTATGGACGCGCTGTGCATACGCAGGCCATGTACAGGAGATCACCATCGCATCCAGTGCGTGATGCCGATGATCCCCACGATTCTTTTCAAAGCGCCGCTTCCGTGCTTCCTTGTGCTCCGCCTTCTCCGCTGGGGAAAGCTTGTCCCATTCTTCCTGTGAAAGCGAAGGAACTTGCGGGTGGAGGATTTCGTTCAACTCCCAAGCTTCGCGAAAACGGGCTGTGATCTCACCATTCGTCACGAGGAATTGCTTTGATGGAATGTTGCCTTGTTTGTCCGTCGGATCGCGGCCATCATCGCCAAGCCAATCGAATTCAATCAGGCACAGCCGACGCACCATCTTCGAGATATAAGCCGTCGCGGCGAGCGGTGCCTGAGACTCAATCAGTTGCTCGGCCTCCTCGCGCGTCTGCGCCAAGAAGATTTCCAACTTTTTACCGGAGAAGCGCTTCCGAGCGTTCTCCTCGATTGCCGGCCACAATGGGTCAGAACCAAAAGCCTCACGCGGAATCTTGTTCTCCATGTCCGTTCGGTTACATCGAACGTGTGCGACAGTCAGGTTGTAGAACTCGTTGCAGGGTGTCAGTGACTTCGGATAAAGATGTGCGATGTCGGCATCGCCATTGTACAGGGCGTCTTGATCGAAGGACTGCCGGCAGAAGGGACATTCAAAGCCGACTTCTTTTGCCAGCCGATAACGAAGGATGGCGTTCTTGGAGGTGGATTGGCGCTCATCTTTGAGCTTCTCGTAAACCTGCTGCCGATCCTGTCGGTTCTTCTTCTGTTGGGATTTCTTCTCCTCCTTTTTCTTCTTGCTGAAAGCAAGCGAGCGGACGGCTTCAACAACAACGAAACCGGGCGTTCCATGTTCTTTCACCAGACGGCGCAGCAATCGCAAAAAGAGCGTCAACCGATGCCGCACAAGTCCGTGGCGGATTCCGATGAGAAATTGTTCCATCGCATCTTCCTTGGATTCGTTAGGCTGTCGGAGCAGCGGCTGAATGGCGTCCATTGTTTGCCCTGCGCTAAGATTCTCCAGTACGGTCTTGATGTTCCGTAGAGTTGCGGTACAGAACTTCGCTCGCCCTTCACCAGTGCGCGAGACAAGGTCAGGTTGATCCTCGATCAACTGATACCGGTGGCGATACTCATCCGCCCACTTATTGAGGACGCCTTCCGTAATCTTGATTTCGACTGATTGGCTGGAGTCCGGGGGGGTCTCAGCAATCTTCTTCGCCTTCTTCGGTTTCCTCTTTGAACTATCGTAAATTTCGCGGAGACGGATCAAACTTGCCATGTCGGGAAGAACTCGCTTCCCTGCGCTGCGATCAATGACGCGGAAATTGAAAAGCGCCTGTTCAAATTGTGTCTCACGAAATACCGGCTTGTTCTTGCGGACAACGTGAAGCGGACAGCCTGATTCATCAAACGGCTTAAGCAAATCCAAGCCGGGATTACGATTGTCGAAGCGCGGCCAGCGCAAACCGAGAACGCCGGGGTTGTGCGCCTCGGTGGCCTTGAAATAGACGTGGTGCTTCTTCACTTCCTGCGTGTCGCCATACAGCAGCCAGTCGGCTTTGCCAGCAAGTTGCGGATACTTGTTGGCGATGGCGCGGAATTCCTTTTCGAGAAGCTTACGCGGCCAGACACGTTTTCGTTGTGTTGGCCTCTTGTCGAGGAACTGACATGGAAACTCGCAGCCGCTCTTGTCGAACTCCGATTGCACTTGATCGGGCGATAATGTGCCGCTGCTCCATTCCTCAGGCTTTTCCCCTGTGTCGTCAGCCTCTTTGTTCGCCCACGGTACGTTCTTTTCATAACCACGGCGTTTCCAGAGGTGGGCGATGGCGGCGTGGAGTTCTTCGAGCGAGAGTTTGTCGCCGTTGACGGCTTTCACGCGGAGAGCTACCGGGTCGTGTACAATATCGGGCTTTGGCTTTGGTAAGCCGAGCTTCTCCAATTCCTTCGCCAGCCATTGGCGGCGGTATTTCTTGGAGCGGAGCGTGCGGCGTTGCCGGCGCAGTCCGCGCCGGGTGTCGAGCTTGCTGGTATCCTCCGGGCAGATGATGACGCCGACATCGAGAAACCCCTTGCCGCGCCGCACGGCGTAGCCGATCGAACCGGTGCCGACATCAAAACCGAATACGAGACCTTTCAGAAAAGACTCGTTGAGGTCAGTGGGTTTCGGCATGATGGCCATACTCCTTCCAGTCGAAGTTGTTGACGTAAGTGTCGAACTTTCAGGTCGCGCTGTCGAGGCATAATTTACAGCCAGCAGCGGCGGCTTGGTCGCGCTGAAGAACTGGGGTCGCATCTGATTATTCTTCATTTTGCCGATTTACGACAAAGAACCGGGTCGCGTCTGCCCGCCAATTCGATTATGATCTGGTCGCGATGAAAGACGGAAACCCTGAATCGCTGCCCGGTATGTAACCACGTCGGTAATCAGATCTTCACTCTGAGGCGCGAAGGCTCGAAGATTCGGCTTGTAACGCCGTTGTCGTTTTGCTAGACTGCCATCGATGGATGGAGACAACGACATATCGCACTACATAAACAACACAAATAACTAACAGATCAATTCGCGTAGCTTCGGCTCTTGCCCGTCACGAAACTGGCACTTTCGACTCAAAGAGCGCTGCTGAAGCTTGGCCCTGCAAGGGCGCGCTGAAAGCGCTTCTTTGAGGGCACGCCAGTGCCTGTGATGGGGCGTGAGTAAGCGCGCCCCTTTTTTGTTGGGCATGACCCTTCACCAATGGGGCGGAAGCGAGCCAACAAGGAGTTCACAGTATGGCAAGCCCAAAACAGATCGCAGCGAACCGGAACAACGCCCGCAAATCCACCGGGCCGATAACGGCGGCAGGCAAGGCCGTCTCCAAAATGAACGCGGTCAAGCACGGCATCCTGTCGAACGACGTGGTAGTACGCGGGATGGTTATCCATGAATCTGGACACCAGTTCAAGGCGCTGCGCGAGCAGTTCTGGGAACACCTGGCGCCCGTCGGCCCTCTGGAGGAAATGTTGGTGGACCAGATCGTGACAACTCATTGGCGGCGGCGCCGGGCCTTGACCGCCGAAACCGGGGAGATCGCCCTCAGCGTGGACAACGGCCATTGGCGGCGAAGCAAGTGGAGGCCCGCGTCCAATTGGGTAACGTATGCGGATTGGAGGGATATGGTGTCCGCGATGAAGGAGTCGGCAGTGGGCATCGATGTCCTCATAACGTTCTTGGAGAAAGTCCGCGACGACGTACAGAGAGATGGCGAACTGACGGAGGCCGCGCTTCAGCGCCTGCGCGGGCGGTTCGGGAATAAATCGAACAGCATGGTTGATGAATTGACAAAGTTTCGCGCCATGCTCACCGACAATCCCGACGGGTTGTCCGCCGAGGCGTTGAAGGCGGAACATCGGGAAGCCGTGTTGGATTACATCGAGCGTGAACTGAGTTGGTGCAGGTTTTACATGCAGAAACGCAAGGAGCGGGAGGGTAAAGAGGAGGAAGCGCAGCAAGCCGCGGACGTTTTGCCGTCTTCTGACGTGCTGGACAAAATCCTGCGGTATGAAACCGCATTGGATCGGCAGTTGTACCGCGCCATACACGAACTGGAACGAGTGCAACGGCGGCGCAACGGGGAAGTCGTTCCGCCCCCGCTAACGATGGAGGTGGCCCATTGAAGGTGAATCGCGCCAAAGGCTGTTTTTGCGAAACGAACCCATTTGCCCGGCTACGGAAGCCCCTTGATGTGAACGACATGCAGGGCCGGAGTGGCCATGACATTTCGCCCGAATCAAACCCATTCCAACCAGATCAAACCAAATGAAACCGTGGATGAGTTGGAACGACTGCAACGGCGGCGCAACGGCGAAGTCGTTCCGCCACCGATCAGCATGGAGGTGTCGCATTGACGTTGAATCGCGCCAAAGGCTGTTTTTGCGAAACGAAGCCAAATACCGGTCTTGGTTCTGCCTTTCAAAAGACCGAAAGATGCCGTTGCTGCATCGCCTACCGTCCGACGAAATTCCTTCTTCGCCGCGTGGTGTTGCTTATCAGCGAGCATCCGTTGTTTGGCGCGGCGGCTGCGGTGCTCACTTCGGCGTACGGCTCCCCGAACATTCCGGCGCATCTTATTACCGTCACCGGATTGTAGCCCCGAAAGCCTTCGGGGCAGGTCGTACCTCATGGCCATCGCAAAGGCCGCGAGCAGGCTCGCAGCTACAACCACCCTATCGGCTGCGGACTATGTCAGCGGTAGTGTCCAGTTGCACCTACCGCGCTGATCGTACGAGGAAAATGATTGGCAGAGGCTGTGACGGTGCGTAGCATGCGACTATGAAGCTACCAGACACGGTTCGGATTGAGGTGGGACGGGGCGGGCTGCGGCGCGTGGTGGTTGACACGGCGCTGTCGGACGCGGAGATTTACCTGCTCGGGGCGCACGTAACGCATTTTCGGCCGCGCGGGCAGGGGCCGGTGCTGTTCATGAGCGGGAAAAGCTGGTTCGAGCCGGGGAAACCGATTCGCGGCGGAGTGCCGATTTGTTTTCCATGGTTTGGTCCACGGCAGGATGGGCAGCCAGGCCCGGTGCACGGGTTCGCGCGGCTGCTGGAGTGGGAGTTGACGAGCGCGGAGACCGCGAACGATGGAGCGGTCGAGATCGGCTTCCGGCTGGTGTCCAACGAGGCCACGCGCGAACAGTGGGACGGAGATTTTGAAATGGATTACCGGGTCAGGGTCGGCGCGGCGCTGGGCCTGGAGTTGCGCGTGCGGAATACATCCAGCCGGCCGATTCGCATTGAGGAGGCGTTGCACACGTATCTGGCAGTCAGCGACGTGCGGCAGGTGAGCATTGAAGGGCTGGCGGGCACGACCTATTCAGACCGTGTGGGAACGCCGCGCACTGTAACCGAAGGCGCCGCTCCCATTCGCATCACGGCGGAGACGGACCGGATTTACATGGACACGCGTTCCACATGTTTCGTTCACGACCCCGGCTGGCAGCGGCGGTTGGTCGTCGAGAAAACCGGCTCGGATACGACCGTGGTGTGGAATCCGTGGATCGCCAAGGCGAAGGCGATGCCCGATTTCGGCGACGACGAATGGCCGGCCATGCTGTGTATCGAGACCTGTAACGTCCGCGAGCACGCCGTCACCCTCGCATCCGGCCAGTCGCACGCCATGGGAGCGGTCATCCGTCCGGGGTGAACCTGCACAACTTCATATGCTGACGATTACTCCAGCGCGACAGGGCGACGAAATCCCTTCTTCGTGGCGTGGCGTTTCTTATCAGCAAGCATCCGCTGTTTGGCGCGGCGGCTGCGACGACGTTTCTGGCGGCGGATCTTCTCGATGCGTGCGCGCTCGGCATCGACATGGCCCTTCTGGAGGGCTTCGATCTTGTCCAGCAGAAGCCGGCGGGCAAGAAAGCGGTTGAGTCCCTGATGGCGCGTGGCCTGGCATTTGACCTGGAGACGTGTCGGACGGTGGAGCAGCATCACACAGGTGGCGCTCTTGTTGACGTTCTGGCCGCCGTGACCGCCGGAACGGACGAACGTCTCGTCGATGTCGGCTTCGCGCACGCCGAGCGCGGCCATGCGCTGTGCGAGTTGGCCTTCCTTCTCCGGGCTGACGGGGAACGCGCTCATGGCGGCAGCGTAGCGGGCGGGCGGCGGAAAGGCAATGCGGGCGTGCTTGGCCCCAACCCTTGTGGGAGGGGCATTTCCTTCGGCAGGCTCAGGACAGGCTCTGCCCCGACCGGTCGCGACAAGAATGTCGCTCCCACAACACGATTCTCGCCGCAATAATTGGCAATAATTGTTATTGCTATCCTGGCGGGATGCACTATTGTTAGCGCGCTCGCAGATAGAAGCAGTCCGCAGTGAGATTGGTAGATTGTCAGGCGATCCTTGTGCTCGGTGATAATCCGAAATCCGAATTCCTCGGGAACAGTCACTGAGACCTCCTAACCGCAGCAGAAAGAAAAAACACATAATGGCTACCAAGCTATTCGTAGGAAACCTGTCATTCAACACCACCGAAGGCGATGTTCTGGATCTGTTCAAGCAGGCCGGCAACGTCACCAGTTGCAACCTGATCGTGGACAAGTTCACAAGCAAGTCCCGAGGGTTTGCCTTCGTGGAGATGGGCACGCAGGAAGAGGCCACCAAGGCCATTGCCGATCTTAACGGCAAGGAACTGGATGGCCGGGCTTTGACCGTCAACGAGGCCAAGCCCCGCGAAGATCGGCCCCGTGGCGACTTTGGCGGCGGCCGTGGCGACCGCAAGTTCGCTGGCAGCCGGTACTAACCGGCAAAGAGTCAGTCGTTCTGACGGAAAGGCGTCCTGTGCAAACGGGACGCCTTTTTTCCTCGATACTGGTACAATTTGAGAATTGTAGCGGCGGTCTATGACCGCCGAGGCCCATGATTTCGGCGCTCACAGAGCGCCGCTACGGTGAAACTGTACCACTACCTTTTTCCTTACCGGTTGTCTAATCAGCGGGGTTTTGGTATTGCCGGGTTGTGACGACGAAAGGAGATTTCCCATGCGTTTAACGGTTGTTGTTGTCGCGGCGTGCAGTTTTTTAATTAGCGCGGTCGCAAGTTCCAGCGCGGAAGTCAAGGAGCCTATGGTGTTGTGGCCCGAGGGCGCGCCGGGGGCGCTCGGAAAGACGAACACGGATATTCCGACGTTGACGCCGTACTTGGCGGATCCGAAGGTGGCAACGGGTGCGGCGCTGGTGATTTGTCCGGGCGGCAGTTACGTCAGATTATCTCCACGCGAGGGGAAAGAGTATGCGGTCTGGCTCAACGAACACGGCATCAGCGCGTTTGTGCTGAATTATCGGCTGGGCTCGAACGGGTACCGGCATCCGCGCATGCTGGAGGATGCGATGCGGGGGATGCGGCTGACGCGCGCCAAGGCGGCAGAGTGTGGGATCGACCCGAAGCGGATCGGCATTATGGGATCGTCGGCGGGCGGACATTTGGCGGCGACGTTGCTCACACATTTCGACACGGGCAAGCCGGACGCTGCTGACCCGATCGAGCGGCAGAGTTGTCGTCCTGATCTGGGCGTGCTGTGTTATCCCGTCATCACGATGGGGCAATACACGCACGCCGGCTCGAAGCGCAACTTGCTCGGCGATAATCCGTCCCCGGAAGCGGTCAGGTTGCTCTCCAACGAGTTGCAGGTTACGGCGCAGACGCCGCCGTGTTTTATCTGGCACACGTATGAGGACCAGGCGGTGCCGGTCGAGAACAGCCTGATGTTTGCGGACGCGCTGCGCAAAGCGGGCGTGCCATTCGATCTGCACGTTTACCAGAAGGGCGGCCACGGCCTGGCTTTGGCGGGCGGCACCCATCCCTGGCTGGCGGATTTGATCTTCTGGCTCAAGGCGCAGGGATTCGTGAAGTAGCGGCCGAGCCGCGCCGGACGGGTTGGCTTGAATCCGTCGCTCAGCGCTCTCACTGGATCGGCTCGGGGAGCGTCAGGGGTTTGAACAGGCCGGGCTTTCGACGCGCTGGTAAAGCTCGCGGTAGGCCCGGGCCGGTTCTAGCCCGACTTCCGCTGTCCACGTCGCTGTTTCCGCACTTGCTAGCGTTTGTTCGCGAGATAGCGGATGCGGACGGTGTATTTCACGGCTTCGGGTTGCAGCGCTTGTGCCGTGTAGTTCACCAGTTCGTTCTGGCTGAGTGTCAATGTCGTCCAGGGCGCTTCCGCGCCGGGCACACTGTTCAGCACGATGCCATTCTTGTCCTTGAAGATGGTTTGGACCTGGATCTGCAGTTGCTCGTCGGACCGGCGATTGCGCAGACCGACCTGGATCGCCAACAAGCCCGCCGCGCTGCGCGTCTCCAGCACGGGTGTGTCCACGGCAAGCGTTCGTTGCAGGTCCGTGTCCAACACCACCACGGGTGCTCCGGCCACCTCCAGACTATTCGGGTTGGCAGCCGCGCGATACGGCCCTTCGCCCGCGCACCCGGTCAGGACGGCCAGCATTAAGACCGCAGCCCATTCACAGCACTCAGCAAAGCTAATCCGTTGCATGTTCTCCTCCTAACTTGAGTTTGAGATGTAGCACATCCAATTGGGCGCCTTGATTGCGCACCAACCTGCCATGTTGGCTGCTGACCACTTCGCCCTCAACGCCGAGACCGCGCACTTCAAATTCCTGAGCGCTCGAAGCCACCGTCAGGCCGATCACGTACACCGAGTGGGGCAGGTTGTTCCACCTGCGCACATCGGCCTGCGGCTTGGTGGCGGCCGAGGCTGCTCCGCTCAGAAACGACAGTCCCGCCAGGACGCCGGTCGCAATGTTTCGGTCTCGTTCGTTTTTAATGTTCTCGGAGGCTATTCCTGCGCCTGTGGCCAGCACGGCCGAGGTCACCGCCGTTGCTTGCTTGAACGTGGCTTTCCCGGCCAATATGTAATCCACCTGGCGCTTGCCGCGCGTCGTCGCTTGAAGATACAGGTTCTCGGCCGCAGGCGAGCGGATGACTGAATTGCCGTCAATCAACACCTCAACCTCTCGGACCGTGTCCGGCACTTCGCGATAGTACAGACGTTCGCCATACTTGCCGCCCCGGTACTTGATCGGCCCACGACCGGACTCAACAACCAGCAGCAGGTTGTTGTTGGGACGCGGCGGCGGCACCTCTCCCGGTTTGCTGGTGAACGATCGGGTTCGTTGCAGGGCGCGTTCGGCATCCTCGGGCACGCCGTTCTTGTACGAAGCCAGGGCCAACGCCAGTTCGCTGCTGTACCAGTCACCCGCAAATCCGGGCGCGTCATCACCCGTGACGTCCTGAAGCTCGGAACGTTTGAAGCAGGCAGCAGCGTTGCCGAAGTCCTGCTTCTGCAGGTACACGATCCCCCGGTACAGGTACAGTGCCGAACGCTCATAGGACTCGCCCTTGAACCACTTCTCCTGTTCGGCCACGAACTTGCCTTTGGCGCGTTCCGCTTGGGCAGCGCCCTCCTGCAGCGACTCGACGTCGCGGATCGCATCATCAAACGTCTGCGCTGCCAGGTCCCATTGATGGAACTGCATCGCCGCCAGACCCGCGCGCATGGCGTGCAACGCCTGGTTTTCCCGGCCCTCGGCATACAGCGCCACGTAATATTTCCGCAACGGCGGGATGACGTGCTTTTCGTCCACGAGCTTCTCGGCCGCCGCCAGCGCTTCTTTCGAGATGGGTTTCCCCGATGCCGAACGGGGTCCGCGGGTTGTCGCGCAGCCCCCGGCGGCCAGCAACAACGCCAACCCACCGACAACGAACGTCGTGCGCATATTATCTCGCCGGCTCCTTAGCGGTAGATGGAGTTGTCGCGGCCTTCCTTCTTCACTTCGTACTGATCTTCCCACAACAGCATGTCGTGAATGTCAATCAGCTTGAAGGCAACGAGGAAGTACTCGCTTTGACGCGCGCCCTGCGCCTGCGAAATGCCGCGCACTTCGGCAGTGAGGATGTAGTTGTAAGTGTACGCCGATCGCTTCTCCCCGCCCGCGCGGACTTCACCGGTATCGCGCATCTGCTGTTCCGCCACGTTAACATCTTTCCCCTGATCACGCGCCAGAAACCGTACCCGGCCTCCGCCCTGCGCCATCAGCACGCCGCGCAGCTTGGTGGTGTACAGATCCGTGTCAATCGGTGTTGCGCTATGGTTCTTGACCGATGTGACCAAGATAACCGGGGGAGTGGCCGCTTTAGCGATCTCCGACAGGTTCACGATTGACTGGGCAGCTTTCAGCGCCGCCGCACCGATATCTTGAGACTCCAGCCCGGTGCCGGCCACAGCGCCTTGAGCGCCGGCGTCCACGTACTTGACGCGCGGCTGCGGCGCTTGGCCGGCGCAACCCAGCAACCAGGCTGCCGCCACGGCTACCGGGACATTTCTTCTCAGCATCATCTTCACGTTTTCCATGCTCGATCTCCTTTCCTGTAGTTGTCACGCTTCTAGACCGCCCTATTTTGCGGTCCCGGTTCTCTTATATTTCGCCGTGTAGACAAGCGACTTGTCGGTCGCAAATGTCTCGCCTCCAACCGAGAGAGTCACAGGCAATTGCACCGTGATTCCCGGTTTTTTTATGTTCGCATTCGTCAGACCGTATTCTGCACACGGTCCTTGGAACGCGCCTTTTGTCAGCTTGGCCGTTAACGTCCAAACCTCTTTGCCCTTGCTGTAAGCGAGGCTCAAGCTCCCCACCGGGCTTGTACTCTTGCCGCGACCCTTGCCATCCAGGACGAATGGCACTTGGATGCTGCCGACACTCAAGGTCGCCGTGCTGCCAGCCAGGTTGACGCCGGCATCCATGTTTAGCGTGCCTTTGAGGCTGCAACTGTCGGCACTTGTCTTTGTGAAGTCGAGTTTCACTTGCACTTGCGCAAGTGCGAGCGGCTTGGCGGACGAGGTTGCGATGGTGAACGAACAGCAACTCGACCAAGAGCTGTCGAGGGTCACGCCGTCTCCTTTGGCTTGCACCTGCCAAGTGTACGTTTGCCCGCGGCTCAGTAGCCCACTTTGCACCGCGTAGGACGTGGTCCCGGCGGGCAATTGCGAACTGGTGAGGATCGGCGCACCGGAGCAATCAGGGGTCGCGAAGATCCGCACAATGTAGCCATTTGCACCAGCCACCTCTGTCCAAGACAACGTCGGTGATGTTGCCGAGACAGTGGTTCCGCAGCCTGGCGCAGTCGGGTTCGGCGCGGAAAGGCAGCCTGTAGTTGTGGCGTTGGCGATGTTGGAATAGTCAGAGTCGCCGTCGCCGTTGTAGGCTCGCACCCGGTAGTAGTAGGTCGTGCAGGCACCCAATGCGGTGTCGGAATAAGACTGGCTGTTCGCGGTAACCGTGGCGACTTCCACCCACGGTCCGGTAGCCGCCAAAGCTCGCTCGATCTTGAAGCCGGTCTCGTTGCCGGCATTATCCGTCCAGCTCAGATTGATCTGAGAATCGGAGACTGCCGACGCCCCCAAAGCGCTCGGACTGTTCGGCAGATCAAGAGATAATGACCAGATGCCGAAGTAATAGGAGGCCTTTCCACCGGCATTGGTGAAAGTCCCGCCAACATAGACTTTGTTCCCGTTGGCCGCAATCGCCTTGACTTCGCCATCCCCCGCGACGCCGCTCCCCAGTGTACTCCACCCACTGCCATCGTATACGGCGATGTTATTGGCGATTGTTGAACCGAACCCGGTAAATTTGCCGCCGGCATAAAGTTGACTGCCGCTGGCGGCGAGAGCCTGAACAACTCCACTGAGGCCAACACCCGGCTGCGACCAGGCGCCGTTCCATTTGGCAATGTACTGGGCTGCTACCCCGCCGCCATTGACCGCAGTGAAATCACCGCCAACATAAATCCCGTCACTGCCCACCGCCAACGAATAGCCGTACCCTTGAGAGTAGCAATTACCAGCCGAGAGGCTGCTACAGAGGCTGCGAACCAGGGTGCTCCATGTCATGCCGTCCCATTTGGCAATTCCAGGCGACGTCAACCCGCCAGCCGTCCAGAACGAGCCCGCAGCATACACGTCACTGCCACTGATGGCGATGGCGTACACATATGCATCCACACCGGCATTCCCCAACCGGATCAGGGGCCACCATTGATTGCCATCCCATTTGGCAATATAATTGACAGCCTTTCCACCCGCAGTTGTGAACTCGCCGCCGACGTACAAGTCTGTGCCGCTGATTGCCAAGGCGCGCACGGTGTAATCCGCGCCACCGCCCAGTGCTGACCACTGGCTTCCGTCCCATTTGGCGACGTAATTGGCCGCTTTTGTAGAGTTGGCAACAGTAAAGAAATTTCCCCCCACGTACACATTCCCACTGGCATCGACGACAATGGCGTACACCTCGGCATCGACGCCGTTTGCCTCAGGGGTGCCCAGGATGTTCCAAGCATTGCCATCCCATCGGGCGATGTTATTCGCCGGAACGCCTCCCACGGTCGAGAAATACCCACCCACATAAACGTCACTACCGTGAACCGCAACGGCATAGACTTCGCCGTCCAATCCCAAGCCGCCAAACTGGGGGTCGGAAAATCGAGCATCCCACTTCTCGTCGCCCGCCGCCGCATATCCTGCGGCAGCGCACACCACCAGCAGCGCTACAAGGATCGTCAACGAACACATGTTCTTGGTTTTCATCGCTTCTGCTCCTTCTCGTTTGTTTTGTTTAAGATGTGCCGACCTTTCTGCGCGGCTGAAGCGTAGCGATCATTGCCGCGCTTCGTACCGCCCACCTGTCGTCGTACTCCAGACTCTCATCTCTGCCGACACGTTCTTCTTTTCTCCGCCGCAAACCCCGGTCAAGGTGCGCTCTGAATCAGCACCGAGCCGGCTTTGGCCGTCCCAAGGAAATAGCCCCATCCTTCGTTGCTGGTCTGCACGATCACCCCCATGAACTTGGTCGTTTTTCCACTCACGGCATGAATGAAGCTGCCGCTGAACAAGCCGGTCTTCGGCGTGATCTTCACCGTCAGTTTCTGGGACGTCCCCGACACCACCGTCACCGTGTTGGCAGCCGAGACGGTGACCGTGTTCTCCTGCGCACTGGCCAAATCGCCGCCGCTCAGACTGACCCGAGCGTTACCGGTCGTGTTTGCGAGATTCAACACCCGCGCGCCGGTTGCCGGCGGAATGTACTTGCCGCCCTGCACGTTGACCGGCACGGCGAACCCGCCGGGGTAATACGTGTCGGTCGCCTTGGCCGGCTTGACCCAATCCAGATTGCCCGTACACGAACCCGAGGTCTGATCCGTGATCGTGATCCAACCGCTCAGCGCGCCCTGCTTCGCGTACAGCGGGGCGTACACCGGTATCGTGCCGTCTTTCGACACCGTGGTTTTCTGAGTGATTGGGGTCCCGTCACCGAGCACGCCCTTCAGATTCACCGTCCCGCCCGCATCCACTTTCCCCGTGACCCAGCCCGCCCCCTGCGGACCGCTCGCACCGGCGGGAAGCATCGCCATCGTGTAATACCCGACCCACGGGGCGGGGTTGCCCTTCTTGTCGTACACCTGGCGGTTGGCCGTGACGCTCGCCGCGCAACTGGCCCCGGCCACGGTCCCGGTAATCTGCTCGCTGATGGAATCCAACTGCAGCGCGATGGGCAGTGGACTCTGCGCGGTCCATTGTCCATTGG
>Ga0187886_1002041_pt1 | contig 16854 bp, 12 predicted proteins | sample June2016WEW_20_1_FD_133001 | JGI IMG/M metagenome (GOLD analysis project Ga0187886, IMG submission 133001) | Peatland microbial communities from SPRUCE experiment site at the Marcell Experimental Forest, Minnesota, USA - June2016WEW_20_150 | ecosystem: Environmental > Terrestrial > Soil >... | reverse complement strand
CAAAGAGACGATAGATATTCACCGCGAGGAGCTTAATACCGGGGGAGTAATTATCTTTGACGAGGAGCAGACTAAAGTCAAGGCTGAAGGAGCTAAATATTTCAATGTGCCCCTCGTCAGGCTCGCCGAAGTAACGGCACAGAATAAACTCATGGCCAACACCGTCGCCGTCGGCGCTACAATAGGCCTGGCCGGCTATGACTTCAACCTGCTCTCGGCCGTTTTAGAAAAGGAATTCGCCCGACACGGTGAAAAGACGGTCAAGGACAATATCACTGCCGCCAGAGCCGGGTACGACTTCTCGCGGGAGCCTGGCAGAGAGTTATCGTTGCCGGAAATCCGTCCCGGAACTGGAGGAAATCGCAGGATGCTGCTGAACGGTAACGAGGCGCTGTGCCTCGGCGCGATGACTGCCGGCTGCAAGTTCGTCGCCGGATATCCCATGACGCCGTCCAGCCCTATCCTGGAATATATGGCGGACAAAGGGCGGCAGTACGGCGTAGTAATGATGCATGTCGAGGACGAGCTATCGGCGATGAACATGGCCTTGGGGGCGGGCTATACGGGGGTGAGGGCCATGGTGGCGACCTCCGGGGGCGGCTTCTGTCTTATGGTCGAGGCGCTGGCGCTGGCCGGCATGACCGAGACGCCGGTCGTGGTGGTGTTGGGACAGCGCCCCGGCCCGGCGACGGGTCTGCCCACGCGGACGGAGCAGGGCGAACTCTGGTTCGCCCTCCATGCCGGTCACGGTGAATTCCCGCGCGCTTTACTGGCTCCAGCTACCGCCGGAGATGCCTTTTACGCTGCCGTCAAAGCCTTTAATCTCGCGGAAAAGTACCAGACCCCGGTAATCATCCTCACCGACAACCATCTGGCTACCTCTTATGCCACCGTGGACCGGTTCGACTTAAATAAGGTCGAAATCGACCACGGCGAGCTTCTCTCCGATGAAGAAGTCCGTAATTTATCCGATTACAAAAGGCATCTTGTGACTGAATCCGGGATATCGCCCCGGGCTTTGCCAGGGCAGGGAAAAGCCCTGGTGGTCACGGACTCCGATGAGCATGACGAAGCCGGCCACATGATAGAGGACGCCGCCACCCGCAGTCAGCAGGTGCAGAAGAGGCTCCGCAAACTGAATGGCCTCAAGCAGGAGATTACTGAACCTGAATTTCACCAGGTAGACGGCGCCGGAACAACGTTAATTGGCTGGGGCAGCACCTATGGGGCTATCCGGGAAGCCGCCGTTCTGCTCAACAAAGACGCTATGGCGGTTAATACCCTCCACTTCAGCCAGATATGGCCCTTTCCGGCGGAGGCGGTGGCTTCGGCGTTGCATAAAAGCAGGAAAAACATCGTTATCGAGGGGAACGCCACGGCGCAACTGGCGGATTTGATAAGGCGCGAGACAGGACAAAAGGTAGATGCCACCATTCTGAAATATGACGGCCGCCCCTTTTCGCCCGAGGAGATAGTCGACCATCTGCGCAAGGAGGTCAGGACATGGTAACAGTTAAAGATTATGCGTCAACGGTACCCATCGCCTGGTGTCCCGGCTGCGGTAATTTCGCCATCCTCCAGGCGGTAAAAAAAGCCCTGGTGGAGCTGAATCTGGAACCACACCAGATATTATTCGTCTCCGGCATCGGGCAGGCGCCCAAGCTGCCGCATTACACTCAGGGCAATGTCTTTAATGGACTGCACGGTCGCACCCTCCCGGCCGCCACCGGTGCGAAGGTCGCCAACCATGACCTCGTCGTCATCGGCATCGATGGCGATGGCGGGGCTTACGGCGAGGGCGTCGGCCACCTGCTGGCTACCATGCGGAGAAATATCAATATGACCTACCTCGTCCACAACAACCAGGTCTACGGCCTGACCAAGGGACAGGCGTCTCCCACCAGCGACCTCGGCTTCGTTACCAAGACAACCCCCCTTGGGGCCGGCCAGCCTCTCAACCCGCTGGCGCTGGCTTTAGCCTCGGATATCAGCTTCCTGGCGCGGGGCTTTGCCGGGGACATCGAGCACCTGAGCAAGTTAATAGTGGCGGGAATTCAGCACCACGGCTTCGCCCTCATCGATATTTTACAGCCCTGCGTCTCCTTCAACCACCAGAACACCTTCCAGTGGTATAAACAGCGGGTCTATAAAGTGGAGGGAGAAGGCTATGACCCCACCGATAAAACCGCCGCCCTGATCAAAGCGCAGGAATGGGGCGAACGGATACCGATTGGCGTTATTTATAAGCAGGAGAGGCCGGTCTATGAGGAGCAGCTACCACAGCTAAAAGAAATGCCACTGGTGAAGCAGCCGATTGACCCGAAGAAGATTGAGAAGTTGCTGGAGGAGTTTTAAAATTTTTTCTCCTTGACAAATCCCATACTCTCTTGAATAATTACGTGGGTATCTCCCCACTTTTTTAGAGTAGTTATTCGAGAGTATAACCATGAAAGCCCTGCGCTGGTACGGTAGAAAAGACCTGCGTTATGAAGACGCGCCGGAGCCGTCGCCCGGGCCGGGACAGCTCAAAATAAAGGTGGCGCTGGCCGGTATCTGCGGCACGGATTTAAAGGAATACTCTGTTGGGCCCATCCTTATCCCTCCCGATAAAGCCCCGTTGACCATGGGGCATGAGTTCGCCGGGAAGGTGGCGGCGGTGGGAAAAGGGGTCAAGGATTTCAAGGTCGGCGATAGGGTCAGCGGCGTGGGCAACTACTACTGCGGCGAGTGTTACGTCTGCAAAAAGGGCCTTTACAACCTGTGTGTGAACCAGCTATTCACCGGCATCCACGTGAACGGCTGTATGGCGGAGTATTTCGTCCACCCGGCTTACGCCTGCTATAAGCTCCCCGACTCCGTTTCCGATGAATTGGGCGCCCTGGTCGAACCTCTGGCCGTGGCCCTTCATGCTGTAAGTCAGTCTCATGTCCAGGCCGGTGACAAGGTGGCTATCGTGGGAGACGGCGCCATCGGCCTCTGCGCCCTGTTGGCCGCGAAAGTTGCCGGAGCTTCCGAAGTCTACCTCGTCGCCAAGCATAAAGGCCGGGGCGGTCTTGCTGAGAAACTGGGAGCTACGGCTGTTATTTATTCTAACGAAGAAAATCCCATCAAGAAATTACAGGAACTGACCGGCGGTCCGGGTGCGGACGCCGCCATCGAATGCGTCGGCTACCCGGATACCCCCCAGCTTACCGTGGAACTGACACGACGGGGCGGTATCGCCGTCATCGCCGGAGTCTTCGATAAGCCCGGTACATTAGACTTCAGTACCATAACGTTCACCGAGAAAACGATAGTGGGCAGCTCTATTTACGTCCACGAGGGTAAAACAGCCATCGCGCTCATGGCGGAGAAAAGAATCGACCCCTCCCCCCTTATCACCTCGGTCGTCCCGCTTAAAGACGCCGTCAAAAAGGGGTTTGAAGAACTGATGAAAAACAAGGAAGCCAATATTAAAGTGCTGCTCCGGGTATCTTGATGATTTCCCATACGCTAGACTACAATATGGAATAGCACTGCTTAAGGAGGAAAACCGTGATTAATAAGGAAATTTTTGAATTCCCCATCATTTACACCAACCCTATTCCCAAGATAGCCCTGGGCTGGGGAGCTTACCAGACAGTAGGCGACGAATGTAAAGCTGCCGGCATGAAAAAGGCCCTGATTGTAACCTCCGGGCTGAAAGGAACCGGCATCGTTGAGGAAATGAAGGGGGTTATCAACTACGCCGGCGTAGCTACGGAAATTTATGACAAAGTTACCACCAACCCCAAGGTTTACCAGGTAATGGAAGCCTATAAAGTCTTTAAGGAAGCCCAATGCGATGGCGTGGTCGCCGTTGGAGGCGGCAGCTCCATTGATACCGGCAAAGGCGTCCGTGTCGTCGCCGCCAATGGTGGCAAGGACGTGTCTAATTTCACCGTTTTTCTGGACCCGCCCTGGGCGGAAACGCTGAAAAAGATGAAACCCTGCATGATTCCCCAGATTTCGGTGGCGACTACTTCCGGCACCGGCGCCGAGGTTTCCTCCTTCGCCGCCCTTTCTAATACCAAGACTAAAATGAAGGTGCTCGTGAGCGCCCCTAATATTCACTCCACCGTAGCCGTTATCGACCCGCTCCTGGCCAGGTTACAACCAAGAAACTATGCCGCCTGGGCAGGTTTTGACGCCATGGCTCACGGCGTCGAGGCGTTCGTTACCAAGGTGCAGGGCCCCTACTCCTACGGCATGCTGCTGCGTTGCGTCGAACTTGTCTATCATAACCTCCGTGAATTCACCTATAATCGTATGAACAACACGGCCTGTGAGCGTATGTGCTGGGCCGCCACTATGGGCGGTATCGCTATCGGCTTCGGCGCGGGCGCCGGCATCGTGCACGGGTTGGGCCACCAGATAAGCGCCCTTACCGATTGCCATCACGGCCGGATTAACGCCGTCATGATGCTGGCCGGAGAAAGGTATAACCAGCCCGCCATCATCGAAAAATTAGCTGCGTTGACCCGAGCTATGGGCATCGACACGAGAAAAATGACGGAATGGCAGGCCGCTGACCGCTGGTTTGATGAAATAGAACAACTGCTGAAGGACCTGGAAATCACCCCCGGCCAGCTTAACAAACAGTTCGGACTCCAGGAGAAAGACCTGGAGCACATCGTTAATGTCTATCATAATGACTTTTGCAGCCAGGGCAACCCGAGAGATTTCAACCATGACGAGATTATCGGCGTCCTGAAAGGCGCTTTATAAATAGATAATCATTACGGGCGTCTGCCCATTTGTGTTAATGAGTTCAATCAGGAAGGTAAAAAATGGAAAAAGATACTCCGGTAATAACCACTAATAAGAGCCAGACCGTGGAGGAGCCGCAGGTCATCGAGGAAATTGTGGTCGAAGAGCTCAGTATCGACGGCGTTTGCGGGGTATATTAGACATGGCTTTCCGCCTGGCCGACCATGTTCAGGTAAGGAAAGAAGGCTGGGGCCTCCTTTTCTATGTACAGTCGCGTCATAAGGTGTGCTTCGTGAAAAGCGGTGACTGGCTTTCTCCTACGCATTTTGACGGGACCTGGACATCGGATAGTATCATCACCGACATAGCCGGGCGTACCGGTACCCCTCCAGAAATTATCGAGCGCTCTTTACCCAGCCTAACCGACCACCTGATAAAAAACCGGGTGATTACTGATGAAATATGCTGAATGGCCTTTATCCGCACCGGTAAATCTGACGTGGGAGATTACCCACCAGTGCAACCTGAGATGCATCCACTGCCTCTCCGGCAGTAGCGTCGAGTCACCGGACGAGCTTAATTTTGAAGAATGCCGGGCTATTGTCGACCATCTGGCGGCATTAAAAGTATTCGAAATCAATTTCGGCGGCGGCGAGCCGCTTCTGAAAGACTATTTCCTCCCCTTATTGCGTTATATTCATGAAAAAGGTATCGTCACCTGCATCAGCACCAACGGCACCGTTCTCACGGACGAGGCGGTGGTCTATTTTACCGGAAATCCGCTGGTCAACGTCCAGGTAAGCCTTGACGGCGTCACACCAGAAGTAAACGACCGCATTCGCGGTCTGGGGACATTCCACCGCATTATTCAAGGCATCGAACGTCTGGCCGGTAAGAATATACCCCTCTCCATCAATACCGTGGTCACCTCACTGAACTTTATGCAGCTGAGTCAACTCAAAGAGCTGGCGGTTTCTTACGGGGCCAGGCTCCGCGTCTCGCGTTTCCGCCCATCCGGGCGAGCCCGGGATATCTGGGAGAGATTAAAATTGAATCCTTCTCAGCTTCAAGAGCTCTCTGAATGGCTCGGCAACGACCCCACCATTCTGACCGGCGACTCCTTTTTCTCCATATCCCAGGACGGGAGAAGGCGGCTCGGCCTAGACATGTGCGGTGCCTGCAAGATGACCTGCTGTATCGACCCCTCCGGCTCCGTTTTCCCCTGCGCTTTTATGCAGGACATGCAGTTCTGCGGCGGCAATCTGAGAGAAAAAACCCTTAAAGATATCTGGGATAACGCGGCGGCCTTCAACCGCTTCCGTCGACTGGAACCCGAGTCCTGCCGGAAATGCCCGCGCTTTGAGAAATGCCGGGGTGGCTGTCCCGCCGTCGCTTACTTCGTCAGCCGTGACCTTAATAGCTCCGACCCCGAATGCCTGATGAACTGGAGTCGGGACGTGTCCGCAGTCTCGCCTATTTTGTAAGAAGCCCTCTCTCCCCTTGTGGGAGAGAGTTAGAGTGAGGGGAAATTGTCACCCTTCGCTGCGCTCAGGGTCTCGGCGCCGGGAATTGTCTGGCTTTTTGCCCACCCCATTCCGGGATTCTTCGGTCGCGTCGCTTCCTCAGAATGACATTTAAGCTGTATAATTGCTTTTAAGGAGCAACGATATGTACGGGCAATTCAAATACCTTTTTTCACCGCTCCAGATAGGCCGGATAGTTGTACCCAACCGCATTTCCTTTTCCGCCCATCTGACTAATCTCGCCGAGAAAAATCTGCCCAGCGAGAGGCAGATGTACTACCTGGCGGAGCGGGCTAAAGGCGGCGCCGGCCTGATAATCACCGAGGAGCAGTCCGTACACCCCACCGACCATGCCTATGAAAAGCTCATCGATGCCTATAAACCGGAAGCTGTCAACGGCTACCACCGGATATGCCGCGCCATTCATGAGTATGAAACGAAGGTATTCGCCCAGTTGAACCACAACGGCGGCCAAGGCGACGGCAGTTATTCACGCCTGCCTGTGCTGGGGCCTTCCCCCGTCCCGGACTTCATGTTCCGGGAAGTGCCCAAGGAAATGGAAATAGAAGACATACGGGAGGTTATCGAATATTTCTGCCGGTCTTCCAACCATGTTCGGGAAGGCGGCTTTGACGGTATCGAACTGCAGATAGGTCACAGTTCTCTAATGAGGCAGTTCCTGTCCCCCCTCACCAACCTCCGCACGGACGACTACGGCGGAACTGTTGAAAACCGCATGCGGTTTCCCGTTGAAGTCATTGCGGCGGTCCGGGCAACGGTCGGGACGGACTATACGCTGGGGATACGCCTCTGCGCCGACGAGATGGTACAGGGCGGCCTGACCCTTGAAGATACGAAGGAAATGGCCCGTCGCTTTGAAGCTACGAAAAATATAGATTTTATCGATTTGACTTTAGCCACCTTTTACAACCTCTACCTTGTCGGTGCCACCATGCATACCCCCCTGGGATATACGATTCCCCTGGCCGCAGGCGTAAAAAGCGTGGTGAATCTGCCTGTTTTCTGCACCGGACGGATTAACGACCCCGTCATGGCGGAAAGGGTTCTGGCTAACGGCCAGGCCGATATGATTGGCATGGTACGCGCCCAGATTTGTGACCCCCAGATGGCCAATAAAGCCAGGGAAGGCCGACTGGAAGAAATTCGCTTCTGCGTCGCCGATAACCAGGGCTGCTACGGTCGGGTCGGCCTCAACAAGGACATTGGCTGTATCCAGAATCCGAACATCGGCTTTGAAAAAGAACGCGGCGCCGGCTCCATCAAACCCGCCCCGTTTAAAAAAACGGTGATGATTGTCGGCGGAGGCCCGGCCGGCCTCCGCGCCGCCGAAATTTCCGCCCGCCGCGGCCACAAGGTGACTTTATACGAAAAAGCTGACAGGCTGGGTGGCCAGGTCAATATCGCCGCGCTGGGGGCGGGGCGTGAAGAGATCAAGGCTGTTATCCGCAATGCGGAAAACCAGCTTAAACTACTGCCGGTGGAAATCGTCCTGAATAAAGAGGTCACCGTGGACTTTATCCTGGAACAGAATCCGGACGTGGTGATTATCGCCACCGGCGCTTTACCCAAACTATGCACGCTTCCCGGTGCCGACGGCCCGAATATCTTCAACGTCTGGCAGGTCCTGACCGGCGAAGGTAAGGTCGGGCAGAAAGTCCTCTTTATCGATAATGACGGCCATCACCAGGCTACGGCAACGGTCGAGTTCCTGGCCGACTGCGGCAGGAAAGTCCACATTGTCACCAACTCCCCGACCATCGGCTCGGAACTGGGGCCCACTCAGGACTCGTACTTGACCCACCAACGCCTGGCGCAGAAAGGCGTTACCTTCACACCTGATTTTGCGGTTGTGGAGATAAAAGGCGTTGAGGTAAAAGGCCTCAATTATTATTCCAACGAATGGCATACATTCAGCGATTACGATTCCGTTGTTTATGCTATGGGCAACCGCGCAGAAGACGGTCTTTACAAAGCCCTGAAGGGCAAGGTTGAAGAGCTCTACAGGATTGGCGACTGCGTGGCGCCGCGGAAAATAGACATGGCGATACTTGAAGGCGATAAAGTCGCCCGTATGATTTAATAATAATGTCATTCTGGCGAAACTTGTCCCGTACTTGATACGGGAGCCAGAGTCCAGACGGGAGGGGCAGGGATTAAGAACATCTGGGTGTTTCCTGAAATAAACCACGGCCAAGAAGTCGGTAAATTGAGTCTGGGGCTTCTCTCCGAGGCAGGGGATATCGCGGAAAAGGTCGGCGGCACCGTCACGGCTCTTGTGCTAAGCGATCAGAATCAGGACTATTCTGATGTTTTCTCTCAGTACGGAGTGGCGAGGGCATTAGTCTTCCAGGACCCTCTTTTTGCTCGTTTCTCGGTAGAGGCTTACGCGGCAGCTATCCTGCCGCGGCTGCGCCTGGATAAACCGTGGCTTTTTCTGATGGGAGACACGATAACAGGTAAAGAGCTGGCCCCCCATCTCACTGCTCTCCTGGATACCGGCCTGATTACCGGCTGCGTAAAAATCGACTTATCTCAACCGGATAAACCCAGATTCTACCGTTCGGTTTATGGCGACCAACTTTACCAGGAGGTCGTCTTCCAGACAGACGGCACCATGCTGGTAACCATGGATACGAGAGTCCTAAATCCGGCCCTCGTTTCCAGAACCAGCAAAGTAAAAACTATAATTATCGAGTCGAACCTGCCTGCCGACCTAATTAAAACTAGGCACAAAGAATACTTGCCTGCGGACTTTCAAACCGTGGATGTCGCCGAGGCTGAGACCATCGTCTCCGCCGGCATGGGTGCCGTCACCGATGAGCTTTTACCGCTGGTTGAAGAGCTGGCGGCGCTAATCGAAGGCTCTATCGGCACGACGCGGCCGGTGGTCGATGGTGGGAAAATACCCAGGGAACGCATGATTGGCCAGACGGGGAAGGTCGTCAGCCCCGATTTCTACCTGGCGCTGGGGATATCCGGGGCGACTCATCACATCGGCGGTATCCAGGAGTCAGGCAAGATAATCTCGATTAATCGCGACCCGCAGGCGCCTATTTTTCAAAACTCGGATGCCGGCGCCGCCGCTGACCTCCGGGAAGTACTGCCAAAATTAATAGAAAGAATCAAGAGCGCGAAAAGCCATGGCGAAATACTTTGATGTCATCATCGTGGGGGCGGGGCCAGCGGGCAGCCTGGCAGCCCTGAAACTGGCGCATGCCGGTCTTAACGTCTGCATGCTGGAGCGGGGCAAATACCCCGGCGCCAAGAACATTTTCGGCGGGCTGCTGCATAATACCCCTGTCTTGAACGAAATGCTCCCCGACTTCTGGGAAAGAGCGCCTTTGGAAAGGCACGTTTACACAAAGGTGCTGGCCTTCATGACCCCCCAGTCGACTGTCTCTCTGACTTTTGAAAACGAGACCTTCGATAATCCTCCCTTCAACGGTTATACCATATTGCGTCCCGTCTTTGACAGGTGGCTCGCGGGAGAAGCCGTTAAAGCCGGGGCTTTACTGCTTTGCGACTGCACCGCCGAGGACTTAATTCGAAAAGATGGCCGGATTGTTGGCGTAACCGTAAAGGGACGGGAAGGGGAAATTAGAGGCAATATTATCATCGCTGCCGACGGCGTCCTCTCTTTCATTGCAAAAAAGGCCGGCCTGCGGCAGGACTTCAAATCCTCGGATATGGGCGTGGGTATCAAGCTCCTCCTGGGACTAAACGAAGCTACCATCAACGAGCGCTTCCACCTTGTCCGGGACCAGGGTGCCGATATCAGCTTTGTGGGTACGACCGGGGATATGCGGGGCGGCGGCTTCCTTTATACCAACCGCGAGAGCGTTTCCGTCGGCCTGGTGGTACACCTCGACTCCCTGAAAGTAGCCGGCAAAGCTTCGTATGAAGTATTGAATGAGTTTTTATGGCACCCTCAGGTCAGGAAACTCGTCAAGGGAGCCGTACCGCTGGAATATTCGGCGCACCTGATTCCCGAGGGCGGTATAGACGCCATGCCTCAGGTCTATACCGACGGCATGATGGTCGCCGGAGATGCCGCCGGACTGTGCTATACCAACGGTATCAACCTGGAGGGCATCAACCTAGCCATGACCTCGGGCGTGATGGCCGCCGAGACGGCGATTAAAGCTATCCAAGCTGGCGACTTCAGCTCCCGGATGCTCTCGCTGTATAAAAAGAAGCTGGACGACAGTTTCATTATGAAGGACATGAAAACATATAAAAACGCCGTTGGTATGATGCACCTGGAGCGCCTGTACCAGACCTATCCCCGGGTCCTCGCCAGTATTCTGGAAAAAATGTATCGCGTCGAAGGCGTGCCCAGGTCGAAGCTCCTTCGCCTTGCCCGCAAGGAGGCCCTGAAAGAGGTGGGGCTGAAAGACATTATTACCGACGGCATCAAGATAGGCAGGGCCTTATTATGAACATCGAAAACCTGACGCAACTGACGCAGTTCCAGATTGATGAGCTGTCCCATATCATCGTTAATAAGGAAATCTGTAAAACCTGCGACCACCGTGCCTGCGTCCAGGCGTGTCCCGCCAACTGCTACACCTTTAACGAAGAGACAAAACTGTTGAGCGTTGTCTACGAGACATGTCTGGAATGTGGCACCTGCCATGTCATCTGTGAAAAAGGGGCGCTGGACTGGAGCTACCCGCGGGGCGGCTACGGCGTTTGCTACCGGTTGACTTAGGAAAATAGCCATGAAAATTATCGTCTGTTTAAAAGAAGTGGTTGATACCGCGTTGAGCCTTGATATCGGCCTGAAGTATGGCGTTGTCTTTAGACAAGGTTTGCCGTTAAAGCTTAATCCCAATGACGTTGCGGCCTTAGCCCTGGCCCTTGACCTTAAGTCGTCACATGGAAGCTCCCCCAAAGAAATAACGACGATATCCATCGGTCCGGAAAGGGTGGAGAGCTATCTGAGAAACGGGCTGGCACTTGGCGCCGATAAAGCTGTGCGTATCCGGGATGAAGACTTCGATGAAATTTCTCCTTATCAGAAAGCCAGACTATTATCAGGAGCGGTATCGTTCCTCGGCGCCGACCTCATATTTACGGGTGTAAAGAGCCTGGATACTGGCAGCGGACAGGTCGGCCCCCTGATGGCTGGATGGCTCAACTTACCCTGTATTTGCGATGTCGTCAGTATCGAGTTTGACAAAGAACAGAACAGCGTCAACCTCACCAAAATCATCGGACGTGGCGAGCGGGAAAAAATACAGTGCTTCCTCCCGGCAGTAATAACCGTCAGGGGAGAGGGGAAACTGCCCTATGCTCCACTGGACAGGCTAATCGAAAGCAAATACGGGGAAATAACGCTACTCTCTCCTGCCGACCTGGGTATATCCGCCGTCGCGTTGAAGAACGACCCCACCCGGGTTACCGACCTCACTTACCCCAAGCCAAGACCGGTTAAAGTACCGCCGCTGGATAGCTTCCTGCCGGCTTTCTATAGAATCCTGCAGCTGCTGGAGGGCGGTATTTCCAGGAGAAAGGGACGGATGCTCACGGGTAGCAGCGACGAACTGGCCGAGCAGCTTTTCCAGCTCTTTCTCGACGAGGGAGTTATCAAGTCGGCGGCAGGGAAGGGTGCTCCCGATAAGTAACGCCGGAACATATACGAGCACGGGTGGAGCTTTTTATGGAAGGATTCGGTTTTTCACTGGCGGATAGCACTTCCCTGAGAGCCGACCCCGACGGTTTTTTTCTTCTTTCCCGCCTGCCCCTGAGAATGCTCCGCCTTAACGAATCTCTTTTCAATCTCCTCAAACACATCCGGGATGGGGGCGAGCTAAAGGAATTTGTCAGCCAGAATCCCGGTCTAAATTCGCGAAACCTTGTAAAAGTCCTGCTATCCCTCGCTTCAAAGGGATACCTGAAACTGGAGAGGATAGCTTCGATATCAGACTATCCCGTAGTCTCCATTATCATACCGGTGCGGGACCAGCCGGAAGACCTGCTCGACTGCCTGCAATCGCTTAATAACCTCAATTACCCGAAAGACCGACGGGAAATCATCGTGGTGGATGACGGCTCCGAAAAGGAAGTCTCTCAGATTATCACCCCTGATGCCGTCAGGGTCATCAGGCACGGCGAGTCTAAAGGCCCGGCGGCCTGCCGGAACATCGGCGCCGAAAATGCTAAGGGCGACATCTTTGCCTTTCTGGATGCCGATTGCCTGGCGGGGGAGGACTGGCTCAAGGAGACTATCCCGTTTTTCCAGGCAGTAAACGCAGGGATGGTGGGCGGCTATGTGGACGGCTATTATAAAAACAGCTTCCTGGACCGCTATGAAAGGGTCGCTTCATCGCTTAACATGGGCCAGCGGCTCATCCTCGAAGCCAAGACAGGTTCCAGCTTATATGTGCCCACGGCCAATATGCTGGTGACCAGGGAAGCTTTTAAGGCAACCAGGGGTTTCAAGGTGGAGATGCACCTAGGAGAGGACGTCGACTTCTGCTGGCGCTTGAGAAACCTGGGTTACGCACTCCTTTATGTGCCCTTCGGCAGAGTTGCCCACAAGCACCGCAACCACCTCGGCAGTATGCTGAAGCGCCGCAGCGAGTACGGGACATCTGAGGCTGAACTCTATCGCACGCACCGGGATAAAAGAAAGACTTTCCTCATCTCCGTTTTCTCCGGTCTGTCTTTCCTCTTACTGACTCTCGCTATTCTGCTGATGAACCCTTATCCGCTATGCCTGATACCGGTCCTTTTCGGAATCGACCTGTGGCGCGAGTCCGTAGCCGTGACGAGATTAAAAATGGCAGCCTCTTTCCCGAAGCTAATTTATGCTACTTTCAGGAGCTATCTTTCCTTCTTCTACTTTGCCTTTTTCCACATGATGAGATACTACCTGATTCTAATCGTTGTACTCGGCTTTCTATGGCACCCGGTGTGGCTTTTCGGCGGGCTGGCGATAGTCTATACATCAATCGTGGACTACTATGTAAAAAAACCAGGCCTGCTCTACCCGGTCTTTCTCTTCTTTTATCTGCTCGAACACCTGGCTTACCAAGCTGGCGTTTTCTGGGGATGCTTGAAGGCTAAATACTTCGGCTCGTATCTCCTTGCATTCAGGCTTGCTTAACGTTCGTAGTACTGGATATCGGCATCGGGATAGACGGCAACCCTTGCCCCGGACCTGTGGTTTTTCTTCAGCAGCTTTAGAACATCGGCCCAATCGTGAATCAATACCACTTTATCCGTATCTTCCAGATAATTTTTACTGGAGAGTTCGGGGTATTCGCTGTAGATAATCAAGCGGTTCACATTCGCCGGCGGCTTCATCTGGAGTCGCAACTTCCCGCCGATGGTATTCCCGAAGGGACCCATGAGATAGTGGGTAACCTGCCCTTCCGGAGCGTTGGCGATGAGAACGACATCACCGCCTTTCCGGCTTACCGAGGGAAAAGCGATTAACAGTCCGGAAATGGCCTCGTTAGCCTTGGCGAATGTGTTGGCGATGACGATATCCTTGTCCCTGGCTAAAGGGGTCAGATAGTGAGCCATGGCTTCTTCGAGGGCGGCAGCATAAGCGAGCCGTGGGGCACCGGCGAAGATAGCCGCCGTCTCACCCCACATATTGACAATAGCGTCTATTTTCATATCCAGCCCCACGATGCCCGCCGCTTCGTCAATATCGCGGCGCCGCGGGTTATCCTCGAAGGTACCCATGCCGGATACCGTGTCATTAAGTCCTCTTTTTCGGGAAGCCGCCCGAGGGGAATGAAAGGCCAGTATCGTTTCATAGGCCGCCACGCCCGGCAGCACTATTTTACTACCGCCGCCAAATCCGGCCATAATATGCGGCACGATGGAACCGATGCCTATCTTGAGGTCGCACCTCATTACCTCAGCATTGATGTAAATTTTCGTACCGCCGGTCGTCGCGCCCGCATAAACGCAGTTATCGAATGGCGAGTGATTATAGACCGGGAACCGTGCCAGAACATCCTCCCCCAGCTTCTTGATGAAGTCGGCCCGATTCAGCGCCCCGTGACAGCCGCAGGCGGCGATAAAGCGTATTTGACTATCGCCGATATCGGCGGCGGCAAGCTCCGCCAGAACATGGGGCACAATCTCCGCCACCCGGGTAACCCGCGCCATGTCATCGAAGAGGATAACCACCTCTTTTTTACCCCTAGCATATTCCCGCAACGGCGGCAGGCCGATAGGTCTGTCGATGGCCTTTTTTATCCCAGCAGGCTTAAGATGCGGACGGTTGTACCCCGCCATGTTACAGACTTCCACTTGCCAGCTTTCGGGGAGGGTAAGCTTTAGCTCCTTAACGCCATGCCAGGCCAGTTGGGGTAATATTATTGTTCCTGCCAGTTCAGACCTCCGTATGAAACGAATGCTCTAAGTTGTTGCGTATTATTCCGTCTGTTCAGATACCACCGATTGTTTTTTAAGGAGGATACGCTCAACTGAAAATAAACCCCTGAGTACTCTGCCGGAGTAATTTTATTATGGACTGGGGAGAATCCAATGTCAAAAATCGATATCCGGGACGTTAGGCATGGTACTTTTGTTTATTTTTTTACAAATCGTTTACATAACCCGCAAGGAAATTAATAAAATATTTACCTATACAATGTTATATTTTCACCACATGGCGAATATTTTGAGAACCTGCGTATGCCTATCGTCTTAATTGATACGGGTAGGAAGGCGGTGCTGAAATGAATAACGCTAACCCAGTAATCACAGATAAACCTCATGCCGAACTCCAGAGCTTAGATAATGGAGGAAACGGCAGCTCAAAGCATGCTTCTTACGAAAGTAAGGATATTTTTCACATCATTGCGGAAAACACCAGCGACCTTATTATGCATTTTCAGCACAAACCCGTTCGCCAGCTATTTTACGTTAGCCCCTCTTGCACCCGCGTTACCGGATATACCCCGGAGGAGTTCTATGCCGACCCTGAACTCGCTATTAAATTCGTCCATCCGGATGACCGCAAACTTTTTAACGATTTTCTAAGGATGGACAATATAAGTGCCCATGAACCGTTCATCCTGCGCTGGATACATAAAGACGGCAGAATAATCTGGATAGAGCAGACGCAGACGATTATTCGTAATGAGCTCGGAGAGCCGGTCGATATTTATTACATAGCGCGTGACATCACGGAGCGCAGGCAAGCAGAGATAAAGACCCGGCAAAGTGAGAAACGCTATCGTTTACTGGCGGAAAACGTGACGGATGTAATTTGGACCGTGGATGTAAAAAATCCTTCTCAGCTTACTTACATAAGTCCGTCCGTAGCACGCTTGCTGGGCTACACTGTTGAAGAAGCTATGGCCAGAAAGATGGCAGAAATATTCACTCCGGCATCGTTTGACACTTGCATGAGGGTTCTTGCCGAAGAGATGAGTACAGAAAGAAGCGAACAAAAGGACCCGTTCAGGTCGAGAACTCTAGACCTTGAGTTTTACCGGAAAGACGGCACGATAGTCCCTGTTGAGATCAAATGTAGTTTAATAAGAGAGGCCGATAGTCATCCCGTGGAAATTCTTGTAGTAGGTCGTGATATCACCGAACGTAAGCTGACTGAAAAAGCATTGCAGGACAGTCAAAAATTCAACGCCAGTCTTCTGGAACATGCTCCGCATGCCACTGTTGTCATCAATCCGGACACTTCAATCAGATATGTCAACCCGGCCTGGGAACGGATAAACGGCTGGACTCAGGCTGAAGTCGCCGGTATGAAAGCCCCATATCCCTGGTGGCCGGAAGAATATAAAGAGACGTTTTCTGACGGCTTCAAAGAAGCCATGAAACAGGGCAGCGGCAAAGCCGAGGTAATTGCTCAGAAGAAGAATGGGGAACTCTACTGGATTGACATGAACTGGGCTTCGGTGACAAATAACGGAGGCCTGCAATATCTGCTGATAAACTCTGTTGATATTACCGAACGTAAACAGGCTGAAGAGAAACAGCAGGCAATTATAAAAACAGCCCTTGACGGTTTCTGGACCTGCAATTTAGAAGGCAGGTTTCTCGAAGTCAACGACTCATATTGTAAGATGATAGGTTACACGCGTGAAGAGCTACTTAAGATGTCAATTCAGGATATTGAAGCCGTGGAAAACCATGAGCAGACTGCTCAACGCATTAAGAAAATAGTGGAGGAAGGTTCCGACCGTTTCGAGACGCAACATAAACGCAAAGACGGCAAGATAATTGATATTGAAATTAGTGTAAATTGTCCTAATGCAGGGGAAGGGCAAATGTTCGTTTTTGTCCGCGACATCACCGAACGCAAGCGAGTGGAGGAGGCTCTTGCTGACGAAGCTATTCGACGGCGTATTCTTATCGAGCAGTCAAGAGACGGGATTGTTATCCTCGACGAGAACGGTAAAGTATATGAAACCAACCGGCGATTTGCCGAGATGCTCGGGTATTCCCCCGAGGAAGCCCTTCATCTCAATGTATGGGATTGGGAGTACCAGTACCCACATGAGCGAGTACTCGAGATGATACGGACTGTTGATGAGAACGGCGACCATTTCGAGACGCGACAACGCCGTAAAGATGGCAGTGTTTATGATGT
>Ga0187886_1002040_pt1 | contig 16865 bp, 13 predicted proteins | sample June2016WEW_20_1_FD_133001 | JGI IMG/M metagenome (GOLD analysis project Ga0187886, IMG submission 133001) | Peatland microbial communities from SPRUCE experiment site at the Marcell Experimental Forest, Minnesota, USA - June2016WEW_20_150 | ecosystem: Environmental > Terrestrial > Soil >... | reverse complement strand
CCTTTCCCGTTGATGCCTGTCGGGAAGTCATAGAGTTTTGCTACTTGAGGGGGGGTATAGGAAATCCCCCCGGCACGAGGTCGCGCTGCTCCCTTCTTTCCATCGTACAGCCGCATGTGAGGCTGGGCCTGCGGCCGATTGTCGAGACCGAAGACCCCTTCTATGATCGGGGCAAGGTCTTCGGGCACGCGCACGGGCCCGGTACGCCCACGATAGGTCCCCCTCGGATGCTTATAGCGTGCCAGAGAGACTCCAAAAGCCTTGCTGAAGGCGGCCACTGTCCCCGATAGAACCAGGCGGCGCTGCGCGGGGCTGACTTCCACCACGTCTAGGCCGTGCTCATGGGCGAACTCCTCAACTTTTTCAAGGTCGGCGGGGTCAGCACCATGGGCGGCGGCAAACTCTTCATGGGTAAGGTGCCTGCGCTCCTGCGGCTTAAGGGCGCTAATCTCCTCGATCGCCGATGAGAGGCTTTTGGCAGACGGGCGGCGCCGAACCAGGATGGTTACCAATATACGCTCTTTGGGATCGGCTGCACCTACCCTGCGTGCTCCTTTGAGAGCAGCGCGCTCGCTACCCTGAACGGGCATGCCTTTTTTCGTTGATGGCATAGTCTATTCCTCCTTTTTCTTTTTGAGGTTGAATAGGGTGCTGAGTGCCCTATCTGCCCCATAAAACAAGCCACTCAAGGGATCACCTTGGAAGGAGTAAAGCTACGATTTTTTCTTGGTAATCTGATATTGGGGTTCGTTGGTCAGAGCCCAGGCGCGATGAGCCTCAAATTGCCCGATAAAGGCTTGGGCCCACAGGGTCGAACGAAACACCCGCGCTGAGTTTCCTTGAAACCAGGCGCTCTGAGAAAAGTTGGTGCTACCCTCCCAGCAGTTATACTCTTTCCCATCCGTGGGCTTTACCACCATTCCTTTCCAATGCCAGATTTGATCCTTTTTATCGCTGTTGACTCCGGCCGTCGTGATGGTCAGGTCGCTGTGTTTGAGGTTCGAGACCAGATCTTTCAATTTGGGCAATTCAGCTTTACCCAGGGCCTGGCTGTGATCGAGCAAAATGTGAAGTTTCGCCCCTGCCGCGTCGGCTTTCCTTAGCTCATCGAACATGGGCTGAAGGGTGAAGCCAAACGCGCAAATCCAAACCTCACTGAAGCTTTTGAGCAATTCGAGAAATTTCTGCTCCGCCACCTTCCCGTCTTCCGGCAGAAAATAATCCGTTTCCGTGATCGTAAGGGTAATCATAAGGAATGCGCTCCTTCCTTTTTTCAGAAAAAAATCTAGACCTTTTTGCATTTTTTGTCAATTCTCGCTTTTAGGAATAAGTTGTTACCTGACTTGACATTGTCCGTCAAATCCAACCATGGAAGAAATAAATAGAACCATCCTGATTTTATTTACTCTTCTTCGAAACCTTCGACATTGACATTGATTATTTTTGTTTTATAGTAAAAGGTATCTAACCCTCTGGGTGGATGAACAACCCAAATGATTGTGAGAAATTTGAAAAATATATTCTGAGAGCATCTGTATCCAATATAGAAAGGAGTCGAGCTAGATGGAGGAAAAAATCATCACCCGTAGGGATTTTCTCCGAGTAGCAGGTGGAACGGCTGTGGCTGTTGCCTTGGGGTCAGGGATTTTGGGCGAAGTTCGGGCAGAACCAACGGCAAGAGTCGTCCTCATACGGAATGCTGAAGTTCTGGGGAGCCATGACAAAGTTCAAGGAGAGATCCTGCAATCCATGCTGGATGAAGCCGTTAAGATTCTCCTGGAAACAAATGAACCTCTGGAAGCCTGGCAGAAGCTTTTCAAGAGTTCGGAGGTGGTGGGGATTAAGAGTAATGAATGGCAGAAGATGCCGACGCCCAAAGAATTGGAAGCGGCCATTAAACGCCGCCTGCTGGAGGTGGGGGTGGCGGAAGAGAATATCGGCATCGCTGACAAGGGAGTCTTGAATAACCCGATCTTCCTCAAAGCTACCGCTCTAGTCAATGCGCGACCGTTGAGGACGCATCACTGGTCCGGGGTTGGGACCTGCCTGAAAAATTACATTCAGTTTGTCCCGGACCGTTCCTCCTACCATGATGAAGGGTGCTCCCCCCTGGGCAAAATTTGGACTTACCCAATCGTAAAGGGAAAGACTCGTCTGAATATCCTCAGTGTCCTCACGCCCCAATTTTATGGAAGGGGGGCCAATTTTTTCGATACCCGATATGTTTGGCCCTATAAGGGGCTGATCGTAGGAATCGATCCCGTGGCTGTGGATGCGGTAGGGGCCCATCTCCTTCAGGTGAAGCGAGTCGCCTTTTTCGGGGAGGACAAGGCTCTGGATGTCCCGCCCGTCCATATCATGGTGGCCGATAAAAAATATCACCTCGGGGTCAGTGACTTGGGTCGCATTCAGCTGATCAAACGAGGCTGGATGGAAGGGGTGCTGATCTAGTCTTTGTGAGAGGAAAATCCGGGTACTTGGGATCCAAATTTTTCCTGGGGTACTCGGCGACCAAGGGAAGGGGTTTAGGCCGCTAGAATGACTTGGCGTCAAGTTAGGCGCTCCCAAGGGGCACTTTTTCCCAGCGGCTCTCGGCTGCTCCGGAATCGATTGACTATGGCTTCTTCGAGTATACAGGGTTTGATAGGAACTCGCTTTTGGGTCGATATGGGTACCTTCTGAAAATTCCTTCTCATAAAATCCTCAAAAAGGTATTACAACCCTCTTTGAGGCTTCACGACAGCATCCTCTGGTGCCACCTCCTTCTTATATCGTCCTCCGGAAGCTGAGATTTAGGTTAGGATGTTTTTCTGAGCGCTTTTTGCCTAAAAACTGGCCCTGCAATATATACAAAAAAGCAAAGAGATAAATTTTAAAGAATAAAGGTGGACAGACTATCAAGCTCTGAGATAAATTTATGTTAGATCACTTCCAAGCCTCTGCTGTCTGCTCTGCAAAGTAACCCGTAAGTCGGAGAAGGGTCAGTGCTGGGCAGGCTGACCCTTATGGTTCGATGGAACTCTGGCAAAAAAACCTTTACAGTCTCTGGTTCGCTCAGTTGATCGCCGCCATGGGCTTAAGCATGATTATCCCCTTTCTCCCTTTCTATCTGCGGGAACTTGGCGTTACCGGAGGGGAAGCCGTCAAGATCTGGAGTGGGTTGATCTTTTCGGCGCCTTTCATGGTTTCCGCTTTCTTGCAGCCGGTCTGGGGCATTCTGGGGGACCGCCGGGGTCGAAAACCCATGGTGGTAAGGGCTATGCTAGGTCTGGCTCTGGCCAACTTTCTGATGGGGTTCGCCCAAAGCGCCCCGCAGCTTTTGATTCTCCGGTTTTTCCAGGGAAGTCTTGCAGGGTTCGTTGCTCCATCTCTGGCTCTAATGGCCTCCTGCACGCCGAAAGAAAAGACCGGCCAAGCTTTAGGCACCCTGCAATCCGCCCTCGTTACCGGGATGATCGTGGGTCCTCTCTTGGGAGGGGTGCTGGCCCATTTCATGGGTTACCGGCCCATTTTTTTCTGGACAGCCTTTTTCTGCCTCTCTGGGGCCTTCATTGTGATCCGCTTTGTGAAGGAAGAATTTGTCCGACAGGAAAAAGAGAAAAAATCCGGTTTGCGAGATCATCTCCGTTACGTCTTCCATTCTCCAGAGCTCCGAGTCATGCTTCTTCTGTTGATCTTGGTTCAATGTTCGATTGTGATCGTCGCTCCTTTCCTCAGCCTCTACGTAGAATACCTGAAAGTCTCTCCGGAATTTATTGGCCTTATGACGGGCGTCGTATTCGGGATTACGGGGGTGGCGAATGCCTCCACCGCGCCCTTCTGGGGAAAAAGAGCGGACCGGATCGGTTACCGGAAAAATCTGCGGCATTCGCTTATAGGCATAACCTTGTTCTCCTTTCCCCAGGCGTTTGTTACGAATGTCTATCAGTTGTTGATTCTCCGGGCTGGGCTGGGTATTTTCATTTCCGGAGTCATCCCCACGATCAACACGATTGTTCAGCGTTCTACATCTGAAAAGGACCGGGGCGGGATTTACGGAATCTTCCAGGGCGGTCTTCTGCTGGGGAATGTGGCCGGCCCTTTAATTGGGGGGGGTTTGGCTGCCTGTCTCGGGTTGAGGTCGATTTTTTTGATCACCACGGGGATCTTCTGCCTAGCTTTAGTTTGGCAGAGGAAAATAACGCCAGGGGTCTCCTGATATCATTACCCTGTTGTTGCCACCTCTTTGGTTGCGATAAACAGGCCCATAAGCCAAGTCCCGAGGCTGATTCACTGCGCGTCGATAGACTTCGCCGTTCAAACCCGGGCAGACACTTCCCCGAATCCGACTCCTGCTTCAATTCCTGTCGAGAATACACGACCCACCGCTAACGAAAGGTACACTTGCTTCTTCCTCTATAAGAAGTCATTCCAAGTGCTGGGCAGCAAGAACGAACTTTCCTCTTCTGCCAGTCGGGTGAGGGTTATCAGGACAATTTCTGGATGAAACATTCGGGGAAAAATTCTTTTATTTTCTTTTCCTTCATATAGCGAGCGGCCTCTGCCTCGTCGGCAAAATGGCCAATGTAAATTCTATACCACATCCCTCGATCCTTGGCCCTTATCTTGGCTAAATAAACCGGCTGCCCGCTCTTTTTTTGGGTTTCCACAAATTCTTTCGCCAGGTTCAAATCGCGCATGGCGCTCACCTGGATGGCGTAGCCTTTGGTTTCCGCAGGTCGGCTGGCCTGCTTCTCGGAAGGGGCTTCTCTTTTAATGGCAACCTCCGGCTCTTCTGCTGGCCCAGGTTTTGTTGTGGGTGTTGGGATTGGTTCTTTCTCTGATAGTGCGGGCGGCTGTGCTGGAAGAGGTGGAGCAGGAAGGGCCGGGGGTGCAGAGGGTTTGGCTACCGGGATCGGAGGATTGTTCCACTTTCCCCCGTCCAAATAAGTCATGCTGCCCGTAATGCGGTTTGTCCTGACTTGATAGGCCCTATTCCCGGATTGGATCGTATCATAATGGTAGAGGGTTGGCCAAAAGAGCCCTGCCAAAACCACGACAACCAGAGCAGCTCCCCCCAGAAGAATTTTGCCCCGGGGGAAATGATGGCCCGTTTCTTCGACTGGCACGGAAAGGTCTGGCTCCTCAGAAATTTCCATGGGCGGTTCTGCAGAGGCGGGTCCGCCTTGCTTTTGTCGAAAGGCAAGGATTTTCTCATAGGCACGGGTTATTTCCGGTAACTTTTTTTCCGCCTCCTGCTGAAGGGAAGGGTTATCTGCAAACTGACTGGGATTCCAGAAATCGACCAACCGCTCATAAGTCTCCTTGATTTTTTCCAGGGAAGCATCGGGGGATACCTGAAGAGCCTCGTAATAGCCTTTCAGAGCCTCCATCTGCTTGCGGTCAGCTGCTGGGTTTTCGGATTCGGCGACCCGCTGGTACATGGTTTCCAAATCATCGAGAAGTTTCTTTTCTTTTCGCTCCCGATTTTTCATGTTAAGGATCCTTAAGGGTGAATTTTTTTCCCGGTCTTGTTTCAGACCGGGATTCGAAGTCTTAGCTAGACCTGTCTGCCTCGGGCCACAAGTTGGCAGCTCTGGAACCAGCCCCTTCTACGAAGAAGCCGGCTATGGATATCGGAGATCCCACAGCGGGATAAAAATCCTTTTTCTGGACCTTCAACCCTGAATCCTCTTCATATAGCGGTCTACAATGGATTCTGGATTCAGATGAAAATACTGCACGTAGGCTTTCAGGAAACTTTTTAAATGGAGACGAGAAGGCAGCTCGTAGAACTGGTCCTCTTCAATACACCGGAGCATGCCGGGCCGAATTTTTGTCCACTCGGCTATCTGCTCCAGGGAAACCCCTAATTCCATTCTCAATCTTTTTAGGTCCATTCCCGTCAGGACCTCCCGGGAGAGGATTTCTTTGACCACCGGATTCTCCGCAGCCCGGGGTTTTTCCCCTTCCGATTGGGAGGCCGTGTCTGTTGAGCTGTTGCCACCCACGGGGGCCAGTTTTCTCCTGGCGCTCCAGTATTGCGACCCCTCTTTCATGACCCCTTGTTGAATCAGCGTTTGATCGTATTCGCACCTGGCCTTCTCGTTGATCAGGGTGGCAAAGGCTTCGGCGAGCCTGGCCAGGATTTCTTTTCGTTCTTCGCCCGAAAAAAGGGAATAGATCACAATCGAATCTTCGCTATACACTTCCAGCGCTCTCTTATAGGCCTGACGGATTTCTAAAGGGGTAGCCCCCGGAGGAAGGTCCAGAATTTCATAATGTGTGAGTTCGACTAATGGCCTCATCGGATTCTATTCCCCCAGTGTTCCCACCCATCCCTGCGGCTTTCTCCAAAGTTTCCTCTGCTGGACCGGATTTCTCTCCCTTATTTCGTGCCGCCAGTACATGTTGGCAGAATTTTTTAAGGTCCACAGCGGTTTGCGTATGTGGGTATTTGTCCAGAAAAGGGACTCTCTGACACACCGCATCATGGACCAGGTCGTCATAGGCAATGTTGCCGATGAATTGCACGGGGAGGCCGAGGTGCTTTTCAATAATCCGGCAGATTAAAGCCCCCAATTTGGGATTATCCTGTTTGCGAAATTGGTTCAGAACCAGCTTGAACTTAAAAGCCCGCAGACCCTGTTCCACGATTTTACCTTTCTCCGGCTCCAGTTCTTTGATGACGGAGAGAAGGTATTCCGGGTTATTGACCATGGCCCCGTTGGTCCTTGCTTCCGTCTCCTCAACCAGGGTTCGGAAATGATAGGTCTTGAGAAGCTGCCTGATCTTGCGGGCATACACGGCTCGCATTAAGCGGTACATATTTTCAATGGACGTAGGCTCAGGGGTAGTAACGAAAATACCCGAATCGGAGATCAGGAAAAAATCAATGGTGTTAAAGGATGTGCCAGCCCCCAGATCCAACAGGGTGAAGTCGTAAGAAAGCTTGGAGATGGCCCGAAAAATCTTCATTTTCTGTTCGTAGGCCATATTGGCTGTGTCCAGGTTATTCCCCGCCCCGCTGATTAGAAAAAGATTAGGAATCCTGGTTTCGATGACCGTTTCCGCCAGAGTCTGAACCTTTTTGTTTAGAAAATCCGAAAGGCTTTTAGGCTGATAAGGTATACCGATCATGGTGTGGAGATTGGCTGCCCCGAAATCGGCATCAACCAAGAGGGTTTTGTTCCCCTGTTTGGCAAGCCAGATACCGAGATTCCCCGCCAGGAAGCTCTTGCCCGAACCCCCTTTACCCCCTCCGATCGGCCAGATCTTCGTCATTTGTGCTGAATCTTCATCCGTAAAGGTGACACGGAATTTTTAAAATCATTCTTTCGCTGCGAGTCGCGCGAAAGGATGCCCATGGACGCCTCATTCCCCCGTGGCCGGCAGCTAATGGTTTTATATAAACCTGAGGCATCCATAAAGAGAGGATATTGTTCGGACTTGTTAAGGATATCTAAGCAGTAAAGAGAGATTCCTTTGATCTCGAAAAGTTATTTTAAAACATTTATGCCCTTTTCACAACATCTAATTAACTGGATTCCTCCTTTCTTTATAATTTCTATCTCAACGATTCCAATTTAACATGGGTTGACCTCCTTTCTTGTTGGTTTCCTGTCTTTGGTTTCTACCAAAGAACTAAGAAAGTGTCACCCATGTCTGTTTACAACATACCCTAGAAAAAACTTCCTCTTGATCCGCAAATGCCGTTATGCTAGGCTGCATCCAGGCAAAAACCCAGTATCTTGTCAACTTAAAGGGAGGGGAGCCATGAAAAGTAATGCGGCCATTGGAATGGGAATTTTTGTGCTTATCCTAGCTACCATTTGTACACCATCGCTGGGAAAGTCCGCTGAACCTATCAAAATGTTAGCCCTCGACCCTCTTTCAGGGGTAATGAAAGACATCGGGGATCGCTATCAGCTCGGGATTAGGTTTGCAGTGGAGGAGATTAATTCTGTTGGAGGGCTGCTGGGCAGGCCCATTAAAATGTTCTATGACGACAGCCAGGTCAAACCCGATATCGCCACCCGCAAAGCCATCCGGTACATTACCGAAGAAAAAGTGGAATTCATCATGACGGGGACAGGTACGCACGTGGGCAAAGCTATGGCTCAGGTGGCGGAGAAAGAAAAAGTCATTATGCTCAACTATGGCGCCGCGGGGGATGAGCTTACGGGGAAAGATTTTACTCCCTATCATTTTCGAGTTGCTCTGAGTACCGGTCAGCAATCGGGTGCCTTGGCAGCCTATTTCGCCAATACCCCCTATAAGAAGTACTATCTTCTCTGCCAGGACTATGCCTTCGGCCATGACGTGGCTGGAGCTTTCAAGAAGGCTATGAATAAGTTCAAACCGGGTTGGCAATTAGTGGGGGAGGATTACCATCCTTTGGGAGCGAAGGACCTGGGCCCTTACATCAGCAAAGTCATCGCTTCGGAGGCCGATGTCTTGATCACCGGGAATTGGGGGTCCGATATCCAGGTTTTATTAAAACAAGGCGCAGGTTTAGGATTAAAGGCCAAGGTTGGAAACTATTTTCTGAGCGATCCGGTCGCCTTGCCAGCGATAGGAGATGCAGCGATCGGGAATATTACCGCAGAAATCTACATGCTTACTGAGGATACCACCCAGAATAAGGCATTTATCGAGAGATGGAAAAGAAGAAAGATGGCCCCGGAGCACCCCTATCCGGCTTTTGTAATAGGAAAGTCTTACCAAGCATTCATGTTCATGGTGGAAGCGATCAAAAAAGCTAACTCCACCAAAGCAGAGAATGTCATCAAGGCCTGGGAGGGAATGAGTTACGACGCCCTGGTGGGCCGAATGCTCATGAGGGCCTGTGATCACCAAGTGGTTACCCCTATATCTGTCGCTGAAATTCTTCCGGGGCCAGGTCCCTTTTACAAATTTCCTTTTGTGGGGAAACCGACCATGATTCCCGCCGAAAAAGGGGCGGTCCCGCCCGCAGAGACCGGGAACCCCAGATGCAAATAATCCATTCATAATCGGAGTCTAAAAGGGATGGGGGATTTCAGCGCCCTCCATCCCTAATCGTAACTCCAGACGCCCTGCTCATTAAGCTACTGAGATCATGGACCTGAAATGATAGATCATCTCGATATCCTATTGTTTCAACCCTCCATCCGATCATAAATACTTGAAATTTTTAAAAATTCCTAGTTTTCATGCGCCTCCAGGCTTCTCTTATATTTTTTTCTTGACAAAGGTAAAAAACCATGATCTTATTAGATTAGAAGAAAATTGAGGAAAGAGAAATTTCAGAAATGATGGGCAGAAAAAGTAATTTCGAAACCTGGTTTAGCTTTTATTATTTTTTTACGCACCAGTCTGCCCATCGCTTATGGTGACAGAGGCATAAAATAAACCAAAAAAGCCATGGGTAGACTGAAGATGCTACCCATGGCTTTTTTATTTTCACAGGCCATGGTAGCAAAGTTTACCATGGCCTTTTTTCATGGAGGTGGAGCAAAAATGATCATCGTAATGAAGAAAAATGCGCCGGAGACTCAGATCGATAATGTCATCAAATGGATCGAGTCCGTAGGGTACAGGGCACACCCTTCCCGTGGGGTGGATCGGACCATCATCGGTGTCGTGGGGGACGACCGAAGCAAGGCCCAATTGAAGGCTGCCGAAAACCTTCAGGGTGTGGAAAAGATCATGCCGATCTTGAAACCTTATAAACTCGCCAGCCGGGAGTCTAAGATGGGAAATACGATCATTCGCATCAACGATCTGGAAATCGGCGGGAGTCAATTCATCATCATGGCCGGTCCCTGCTCCATTGAAAGTGAAGGACAATTGATGGAATGCGCCTACATCGCCAAGAAGGGAGGCGCTCACATCCTCAGGGGTGGGGCTTTCAAGCCGAGAACATCGCCTTACAGCTTTCAAGGGTTAGAAGAGGAGGGTTTGAAACTCTTGAAAAAGGTGCGGGAGAAAACGGGCCTGCCGGTGGTCACGGAGGTCATGAATACAACCGATGTGGAGTTAGTGGAAGAATACGCCGATATTCTCCAAATCGGTGCCCGGAATGTCCAGAACTTCGCCCTTCTTAAAAAGGTGGGGCGCGCGCAGAAACCGGTCCTTTTAAAACGGGGAATGGCGACCACGATCGAAGAACTCCTCATGTCGGCAGAATACATCATCTCTTCGGGTAACGATAAGGTCATGCTCTGCGAGAGGGGAATTCGTACTTTTGAAACGGCAACGCGCAACACTCTGGACATCAGTGCCGTGCCGGTTCTAAAGGAGTTAACTCATCTTCCGATCATCGTGGATCCCAGCCATGCCACCGGCCATTGGAAATACGTCATCCCTCTGGCCAGAGCTGCGGTGGTGGTCGGGGCCGACGGACTCCTCGTAGAAGTCCATCCGGAACCGGAAAAGGCCGTTTCTGACGGCATCCAATCGCTCAAACCCGAAAAGTTTTATCAACTGATGGAGGAAGTGAGGATCCTCGAAAAGACTATGAGAACACAAATACAGGTGCTCCCATGAACCGCATTGAGGTAAATCTCGAAAAGAAACCATCCACCTCCTATGAGATTTATATCGGGCAGAACATATTGGATCGCATGGGATTGGTCATCACTAAGAAGAACTGGGCCTCCCGTTATATAATTATAACGGACTCCAATGTTTCCCCTCTCCATGGGGACAGGGTTCAGGCAGCCCTCAAAGAAATGGGCCTGAAGGTCGATCAGATCGACTTTCCAGCGGGGGAGGCTTCAAAGAATATCCAAACGATCTTTTCTATTATCCATCGGATGATCGAGCTGGGAGCTGACCGAACGTCCGCCCTAATCGCCTTAGGGGGTGGCGTCGTGGGTGATATCACCGGCTTTGTCGCCTCTATCTACATGAGGGGCATTCCCTACATTCAGGTCCCGACGACTCTCCTGGCCCAGGTGGATAGCAGCATCGGGGGAAAGACAGCGATAGACCTGCCGCACGGGAAGAACATTCTGGGGACCTTTCATCAGCCGAAAGGGGTCTTCATCGATTTGACGTTTCTGAAAACTCTGCCCCCCCGGGAATTCGGAAACGGCCTTGCGGAGATTGTCAAGTGCGGTATCATTGATGACCCTGAATTGTTGAGTCTCTTGGAGAAAGAGGCAGAGGCCATCAGAAATCAGGATATGATCCTCCTGGAAAAGATCATTGCCAGAACCTGCAGGATCAAAAAAGGAATCGTCGAAATTGATGAAATGGAAAGGGGCCTCCGCCGTATTCTCAATTTTGGTCATACCATCGGGCATGCCATCGAAGCCGAATCCGGTTACTCGATCTCTCACGGAGAGGCCGTATCCGTCGGCATGGTGGCCGCGGCCAATATATCCGATAGATTGAAATACCTGCCTTCTGAAGACCGCGAAAGGATCCTATCTCTGATTCGCGCGATCGGTCTTACGGACAGCATCCCCCATACCCTCAGCACAGATGGGGTCTCCTCTCGGATTAAAAGGGATAAGAAAAAAGAGGGGGATGCCGTTCGCTTTGTCCTGCTTAAAAAAATAGGGATGCCCTTTGTCAACGGCGGCGTGCCGGAAGCACTGGTCAGGGAAACAATTGAAGCATTAAAGAAATGAGTCGCCCGTCTCCAAGAAAGGTTTTTTTTCCTAGCTCCTTGCCCCGCAAAAGGTAGAAATAACCGATGCAAAAGGCATTCTGGGTGGTTGTTGAGAGGCGTAACAACAACCACCTTTTAAAATCAGTTGCTGATTGCCTGGTACGTCAAAACCCTAAATTGCTCCTGGAGGGTTAGATGGGCAAAGGGATATAACTGGGTAAGGATAATGCTGATTAGTTTCTCTTTCGGATCGATCAAGAAGCGGGTACAAAAAATGCCGCTCCAGGTATAGGTACCCAGGGATTCAGTCAAGTCATATTGTCCCTTCTCTGTGCGCACGCAAAAACCCAGACCGAACTTGTCGCCAGCGATCAGCCGGTAGCGAGGATAGACATAGAGATCGCCGATGTTATTTATGGTCATCTGTTCAACGGTTTTCCGGCTTAACAGGCGAACCCCATCCAATTCGCCGCCATTGAGCAACATTTGGGCAAAGCGGGCATAATCTGACACAGTAGAGACGAGTCCCCCACCACCGGAGAAGTAAGTCTTCGGGCCCCGGTATTGAAAATCGGATGAATAAATCAAATCCCCCACCGTGGCCTGGCCCTCAACCTTGTTGAGGCCGCCCTGCGGGTCTGGTGTATAAATAGAAGCAAGTTGGGGAATTTTCGATTCCGGGATAAAAAAATGGGTATCTTTCATGCGGAGAGGCTTGAAGATGCGCTCTTGGAAAAATTCGTCAAGCGTCTTTCCGGAAACCACCTCCACCAGATACCCGAGTACGTCGATCGATAGACTATATTCCCAGCCTTCTCCCGGATGAAACATCAGGGGTAACCCGGCCAAGATCTTCATTTTGTCCCCAATTCTTCCCTCGGTCTGGATTAAACCATCTGAGATACCCGCCTTCTGGTAAATTTCAGACCATGGTTTCTTCCCCCAAAAGGTGTAGGTAAGCCCCGAAGTATGGCTCAATAACTGCCGAATGGTAATCTCTCTTTTGGCCGGGACTGTGGTGTATTCTCCCGACCCCTCTTTGGGAAGGACCAATACGTTGGGGTTCTTGAATTCCGGGATATATTTAGAAATCGGATCGTTTAGCAGGAGCTTTCCTTCTTCCTGGAGCATCATCACGGCAACGCTGGTAATCGGTTTGGTCATGGAGGCGATCCGGAACATGGTATCTACAGTCATCGGCTGCTTCGCTTCTATATCCCTCATGCCATACACTTTGAGGTAAGCAACTTTGCCGTTTCGGGCGATCAAAGTGACAGCTCCGGCAATCTTGTTTTGGTCAACATATCCCTGAATAATCGGGCCAATGCGCTCCAGCCGTTCCGCCGAGAGACCAACCTCCGCGGGCTTTGCCACCGGGAGCCCTTGACTCCAAACGGAGGAAGCAACCAGAAGTAATAAGAATGCTAAACACACTGCGCTTCGGAGCATCTTCCTCATGAGTTTTCTCCTTTCTGATTTAAAGGTAAGAGATTAGCTGGCGAATTCATCGATACTTCTTTAGGGGGCGAATCAAAAGATCCTCCTATGGATTTTAGCAGCTTGCTGAAAAAGTCCTAAAAGGCACCGTTTTTGAGCAACCTGTTAGAAACCAAAAAAATGAAAGAGGAGGCTTTCATGGAAGGCCTCCTCTCCTGCTTGCGCTGCTGTTGGCTTGGCCTTATTTTTTGCGCCTCTCCCTCATTTCTTTGGCCAGGACCTTGATCTCCGTTAAATCGCGTTGCATCTCACTCCAGCCGTACCACAAGGTGTAGTCGGGGTTCGCGTGAAACGCCCCCTGGAAGGCCCGCATTCGATGCTCTAAAAACATCACAAAGAGTTTCTGTTCGATTACGGTGGGGGCATCGTGGAACGTGAGCAGGTCAGGAAAGGCATAGGCGTAGCCCTTTGGTTTGGGCAGCAGTCGGTCCTTATACAAAGCGGCAACGGTACGGATGGCCTCTGCCATCAAGCGATCTGCTTCCTTAATCATCTGATCGCCCTTGGCTAACTCTCCCTTGGCAAAATTGACTGAATGGCACTGATTACAGGTTTTGACCATCTTGTCTCTTTCCTCTTGCCAGGCTTCCTGCGTGAGCCGGGCAACATTTGCAGCCTTCACCACGTCGAGTCGAGCAGTGGGTTTCCCATTCGAGTCGAGAACTCCCAGACCTTGCAGAATGGTCACCCGATCGTCGGTCCATTGCTTGTCCTCCGGCATGGGCAGTCGTACTGCGAGAAATCCCCAGGCGGTTTTCACCCCGTGGTTGCCTTCTTGCATATGGCAGACTTGACAGGTCGGTGCAGCCGCGGTCTCCGGAAGGATCTTATTTTGTTTCAGCAGATACCGGACGCCGTGCTTGGAAGATGAATACATCTCCCACTGGGGATGGTCAAACCCCATATGGCAGGTCTGGCAGGCCTGGGGCTGCCGGGCTTCTTCAACGGAAAAAATGTGCCGGGTATGGCAGGCATCGCAGGAGGCAATCCCAAACCCCGGCCCGTTCTTTTTCAATTCTTTTATTTCCGCATCCGTCTTCAGCCCGAGTTTGTGGCACCCACCGCAACCCTTCATCCCTTCGATGGTGGCCATAGGCTGCCAGTGAACGGTCGGCATTGCTTTCATCGCGGCCCAGGCAACGGCGTGCTTCCCGCTCTTGAATTGCTGCATCCGGTCTGCATGACAAGTGGCACAGATTGCCGGCGCCAGAATTTGGGCTTTGGCCACATCGCTCCCGGATTGATGAAGGTCTCCATGGCAGACCGAGCAGTCGATGTTATTCTTACTGTGTTTGCTCAACTCCCAATCGGAGACGATGTTCGGCGTGACCTTTTTATGACAGTCTACGCAGACCTCTGCGGATGCCCCCGCTTGGAGAAACAGCACAAGGAAAAAAAGAATAAGCCCCCTAATCATTTTTAGCCCCCTTAATGTTTGTTCCTCATCTGGACGGTATTTTAGCAAGGTACATGATTTTGTCAAGCCATCGACTTTGCTACCCCATTTTTTGCTTCCTGACCTTCCATGAGGCCGGCGCCAACGAAGAAAAAGAGTTTTCCTGGCCCAGGCAGGAGGGCCATTCTGCATATATTAACTTTTTCAGTTGGGTCTATATAGTCGTACCCCCGTCTATGGCAATGACCTGACCCGTTACGTAACTCGAGGCATCCGAGGCCAGGTAAATGGCGGCTCCTACCATTTCTTCCGGTTCGGCAACCCGCCCCATGGGAGTTTTGCTCATCGCCACTTTGAGAATGTCGGGGTTATTCCAGAGGGCTTCGCTGAAGCGGGTTTTGGTCAGGCCGGGGGCGATCGCGTTTACCCTGATATTGTATGGGGCCCATTGCTGGGCCATGACCTTCGTGGCCATAATGACCCCAGCTTTGCTTACGGAATAAACCGGCAATATGTCGGGGGTAATCCCGGCAATCGAGGAAACGTTGATGATCCGGCCTCCCCCTTTTTCCTTCATCACCCTAGCCACCCCCTGGCTTAGGAAAAACAGCCCTTTAAGGTTGAGGTTCATAATGGCATCCCAGGCCCGTTCCTCTATGTCCAACGCCGAGGCCAGGGTGGGGTTGGTACCGGCATTGTTTACCAGGATATCGATCCTGCCAAATCCTTCCTTGGCCTTGCTAACGAGGGCTTTTATTTCCTCCATCTTGGCCACATGTGCTTCCACAGCCAGAGACTTCCTGCCCATTCCCCTGATCTCCTGAGCCACCTTCTCCAGGTCGGGAAGTTTACGGCTGGCCACGATAACATCGGCACCGGCACGGGCAAACCCCAAAGCGATCGCTTGGCCAATGCCCCGACTGGCTCCAGTGATTAACGCAACTTTCCCATTTAAAGAGAAATCCACTTTGCCACCTCCTTTATTTGATAAGATTTGCTTTTGACTGAAAGCAGGATCTGACAAATACGGTTTCTATACCGAGCCGGTTCTTTACCCTTACTTTCCCTCGAAGGCTTTGACGCCAGCCTCGTAGACTCGGGTGATCTCGGTCAAAGACTCCACCGGCCGGCCGGCCGCCGCCCAGGCATCGGCGTGGGCGAGGCCGCAGGGGACTGCGGCATCTACACCGGCGGGCAGGGCCGTGGTCGTAAGGTCAGCCAGGAGGCGCCGCTCCCCCACCCGGCTTAATCCTAGGTAGGGCAGCGCATCGTACCACAACAACCGTTCCTCTAAGCCGGCGAAAGGAGTGCGCCGCTGAGTCATCCCGGCGAGCTGGCCGCCGAGCTCGCCCGCCCGCTGCAGCGCTGCCCCGAAATTGAATCGGGTTACGGGCAGAGGCTCCAGGGCCCGCATCTGCATAATCTGGAAGAAGTGGTAGACCGGCCGCAGTCCGGAGATAAGGCCATTGCCCGTACCCCCGGCAATGCCGATGCCAACGGCGGGTAAGCCCTGGAGAGGTGCCGAGCGGGCATACACGCGGAACATCTTCAGGATGAAATATTTCACCATTCCACTGGTATCCCACCAGTAAATCGGCGTGCCCATGACCAGAGCGCCGCAGTTCAGGACTTTCTGGCTCAGGTATTCGAAGGCATGATCCTCGTAGGTGCACTTTTGGTTATTCAAGCACACCCAGGGCAGGCAGTCCTTGCAGGCTGCCACGACATGATCCGCCATCTGCACCAATTCGGTGGAGGCACCCCCCCGGATGGCTCCCTCCAGGGCGGCCGTTACCAATTGGTTGGTGCGCCCCTCTCGATTCGGGCTGCCGACAATGCCTAAGACGATTTTCTTTGCTCCCATCGTTCGCCCCATTGATGATTCCAATTAGAAATTTTGATCGTTAGAAGCAGGGCTGCATAAGCTGCCCTCAATCTCCGCTTTATATCAGCATACTTTATTTATATCAGGAAGAGAATCGCCAGGGAAGGGAAAATTTATTTTGGAATTCCAGAAGAAATTCAAATCAAACCAGGCCCAATCCTGGGAGGGTGAGGGATTCCTGGGCACAGGGGTCAGTTTACTTTAAATTAAACTTGTTAATCCTCCTGTCCTGAGGGATCGGTTTCGACAAATAATTTCCTTCCTCAAAACCCTTTTGCCATTTAACCCCAGTGGAATAATTCCCCCTCCTTAATTACAATTGCTCGTCGTTCTCCATTTTGATAAAATTGGGCAGAAGTTTGAGAAGGCTTACCGGCAAGCGAGGGAGGAAGAGGGGTAGTAGCAAGGATGAAAATTATTCCTGAATATGGGATAGTAGCTTTTTTTGATATTCTCGGTTATCGCAATTTAATCCTCAACAATAAAATTGAAACAACTGCGTCGAT
>Ga0187886_1002038_pt1 | contig 16883 bp, 16 predicted proteins | sample June2016WEW_20_1_FD_133001 | JGI IMG/M metagenome (GOLD analysis project Ga0187886, IMG submission 133001) | Peatland microbial communities from SPRUCE experiment site at the Marcell Experimental Forest, Minnesota, USA - June2016WEW_20_150 | ecosystem: Environmental > Terrestrial > Soil >... | reverse complement strand
CTCCCGGGCCCAGGCGACGGCATCCTTGCCGCGCCCACCTTCGGCAGGCGCCCGCCGGCGGCCGCCGTGGGTCAGCACCTCCCAACGGCCCGGCCCACACTGCCTGGCATCGATGGCCACCACAATGCACTGGCAGCCAAAGCGCTTGGCGCCCTCGTTGATGATCCCCGGCTGCAGGACCGCGGCCGTATTGACCGCAGTCTTGTCGGCCCCCGCCTGGAGCATCTCCCGGATATCCTCCAGGGTGCGGATGCCGCCGCCTACCGTCAGGGGAATGAACACCTGGTCAGCGGTGCGCCGCACCACGTCCACCATGGTCTTGCGACCGTCGGAGGAGGCGGTGATGTCCAGAAACACCAGTTCATCCGCCCCGGAAGCGTCGTAAAAAGCCCCCAGTTCCACCGGGTCGCCGGCGTCCCTGAGTTCGATGAACTGTATTCCCTTGACGACCCGCCCCCCAGTAACGTCAAGGCAGGGGATGATCCGCTTGGCCAACATCTCCCGGCACCCTCCTTTTTCCCTCAAACAGCGGCGGCAGCAAGAGCGTCCTCCAACCGCACCCGGCCCTCATAGAGAGCCTTGCCTAGAATTGCTCCCTCGACCCCCAGCGGCTCCAATTGCCGCAGCCTGATCACATCTTCAAGACAGCTCATCCCGCCCGAGGCGATCAGGCGCAGACCGGACTGTTCAGCCATCTCCCGGATCGCTGCAAAGTTTGGCCCGGTCAGCATGCCATCCCTGGCGGTGTCGGTAAAGATCAGGCGCTCCACACCGCATTCCCTGATCGCTGCAGCCACGTCCAGGGCACGCCGGGAGGTCACGTCCCGCCAGCCCTGCACTGCCACCATCCCGTCCCGGGCGTCCAGACCGACCAGGATGCGGCTACTCCCAAAAGTGGCACAGGCCTCCCGGACCAGTCCGGGGTCGGCGACGGCGATCGTTCCCAGGATCACCCTGGCCACGCCCGCCGCCAGGGCTGAGGCGATCTGCTCGAGGGTGCGCAACCCACCGCCCAATTGCACCGGAATATCCACCGCGGCGGCGATCTCTTTGACTATCTCCAGTTGCTGCGGGGCTCCCGCAAAAGCTCCGTCCAGGTCCACCAGGTGCAGCCACTCCGCCCCGCCGGAAGCCCAGCGCCGGGCCATGGCTACCGGATCTGCCCCGTAAACGGTCTCCTCCTCGGGGCGACCCTGCAACAGCCGGACGCACCGGCCACCCCGGAGGTCGATCGCCGGAAAGATCAGCATCCCGCCACCAGCTTCCCAAAGTTGGCGTATACCCGCTGTCCCAGGTCGCTGCTCTTCTCCGGGTGGAACTGCACCCCAAACAGGTTGCCCCGGGCTATCATACTGGTGAAGGCGCCGCCGTAATCAGTGGTACCGCTGATGATGGCGTCATCGTCCGACTCCACGTAGTAGGAATGGACAAAATAGAAATAGGAGTGGTCAGGAATGCCCTGAAACAGTGGATTGTTCTGCCCTTGCCGGAGGTCCACCTGGTTCCAGCCCATATGGGGCACCTTGAGATCTCCGGCGAATCGCCGCACCCGGCCAGGCAGAATTCCCAGCCCCGGATGGGTTCCCATCTCCTCGCTGCTCTCAAAGAGCACCTGTAGCCCGAGGCAAACACCCAGGAAGGGTTTGCCGCTAGCGATCTCCTCTTTTATAGCTGTATCCAGACCCAGGCTCTGGAGATTGTCCATGGTGTCGCCAAAGGCGCCCACTCCGGGGAGTACGATGCCCCGGGCCTGCTTCAGGGCCTCCGGGGTGTTCACGATAGTCGCCGGGTAGCCAGCCCCCTCCAGAGCCTTCTGAACACTTCTGAGATTCCCCATGCCATAGTCGATAATCACGATCATTGCCGTTCTCTCCCCTTGTAGCTTTATAAACTACCCTTGGTGGAAGGCACCTGATCATCAGGCCCAGAGGGAGCTACCGCCTGGCGCAGCGCCCGGGCGCATCCCTTGAAGACTGCCTCGATGATGTGATGGCTGTTGGTTCCTGCCAGCAGCCGCAGGTGCAGGGTCAAACCGGCGTTGTTGGCAAAAGCCCGGAAGAATTCGGGTACCAGTTCCACCGGCAGCTCACCCACCCGCCAGCTGGCGGTTTGGATATCGTAGGCAAAAAACGGCCGGCCGCTGATGTCCACCGCCGCCAGCACCAGGGCCTCATCCATGGGCAGCAGGGCAGAACCATAGCGGTTGATGCCGGCTTTCTTACCAAGGGCGGTGCTGAATGCCTGTCCCAGGCAGATGCCGATATCCTCGACGGTGTGGTGGGCATCAACCTGCAGGTCACCGGTTGCCTCCAGGGCCAGGTCAAACAGGCCATGGCGCGCCCAGAGGTGCAGCATGTGATCCAGAAAGCCGACTCCCGTGCTGCCCTGAAACTCCCCCTTACCGTCAAGGCTCAGACAGACACTGACGCTGGTCTCTCCCGTCGTCCGCTTGACGCTTCCCTTTCTAGACACTATTTCCCCTCCCCATGACGCTCCTGATGGCCATCGCGATGGCGGCCAGGCGCTCGAATTTAAGCCGGTAGGCTACCCGGTTGGCCACCAGCCTGGCGGTCGCTCCGGCGATCTCCGCCACCGGCACCAGGTTATTCTCCTTCAGGGTGCGGCCGGAGGAGACCAGATCGATGATCACCTCGGCCAGACCGACCAGCGGGGCGAGTTCCACGTTACCGGAAAGCTTGATAATCTCCCCCGGGAGACCCTGGCTGTAGAGGTAACTCTGGGCAACCCTGGGAAACTTGGTAGCCACCCGCAACTGCCCGTAGCGGGCGACGTAGCCGGAGAGGCCTCCGGCAAAATCCTGCTGCCGTTCGGCTGGCACCGCCACCATAAACCGGCAGGCCCCAGCCTGTAGATCCAGAAGCTCGCAGATATCCTTGCCCTGCTCCAGGATCACGTCCTTGCCCGCAATACCGAGATCGGCCGCTCCATTTTCAATAAAAGTGGGCACATCGGCAGCGCGACAGATGAGATAGCGTATTCCGGCCTCCTCATCCACGCAGATTAGCCGGCGCCCATTCTCATCCATGCTGTTGTGCATCAGCCCGGCCTCCTGCAGCAGGGAACGGGCGATCTCCAAGAGGCGCCCCTTGGGAAGGGCAAACGTAATCATAGCCTGGCTCATCCTGGCATCTCCTGTAACAAGCTAATCTTCCACTATAATATGGGGGATTCCCTTGCGTGACGCATAGGCGATCGCCTCGGCAACCGGGAGGGAATTAACGGCGATCTCCACGCTGTAGCCCGCCGATCGCAGGGCCTTGGCCTTTTTAAACAACTGGCAAGAATCTGTACCGGCGAGAAAGTAATCCGGTACGCCATCCTCCGGTAGACCCTTCTTCTCCAATGCTGCTATAATCTTTTCGATGCTCAGGGCAAAGCCTGTAGCCGGGCAGGGGAAGCCGAATCTGGACAGCAGTTCATCATACCGGCCGCCACCGCAGATCGGATAGCCAACCCCTGGCGCATACCCCTCAAAAACGATCCCGGTATAGTAGTTCAGGCCCCTGAGCAGGGTAAGGTCGATGTACAACTCTTCCCGAAAGCCGCAATCGGTCAGGATCCGCCATACCTGGCGCAGGCCGGCCAGACCATCCTGAGCCCGGGGGTTGCTGATGAAACCGTCCACCTGCTCCAGCACCTCGATACCACCATGCAGGTAGGGCAAGTTCGCCATAATCTCCTGGCTGGCGCTGTTCAAGCGGGCTGAAGAGACAAGGCGTTCCCAGGCCACCAGGTCCTTGTGGCTCAGGGCTTGTTTCGCCTGCTCCTGCTCAGGTTCTGAAAAACCGGAGCCCTCGAGGACTCCGGACAAGACGTCGACCTGCCCCACAGCCAACCGGAACTCGCCGATTCCCGACAGCCTGAGGGCCTCGCCTGCCAGGTTGAGGGCCTCGGCGTCTGCAGAGGGGCTGGCGGCACCCAGCAGTTCTACCCCTGCCTGATAATACTCGCGCTGCTGCCCGGCCTGATCATCGCGCCGGAAAATGTTGGTGACGTAGCAGAACCGTTGGGGTAACTGCTGATCCCGGAGCCGCGTGCTGACCAACCGGGCAATGGGAGTGGTCATATCCGGCCGGAGCAGCATGATCTGCCCGCGGTCGTCTATAAACCGGTAGAGGTGGTCATGCAGCAGCGCTCCCATGGCCGGCGCCAAAGCCTCATAGTATTCGAAGGTGGGTGTGACCACCTCCTGGTATCCCCAGGAAGCAAACAGGGCCAGCAGCCGGTTTTCCAGCTCCCGCTTGCACTGGGCCTCGGCAGGCAGCAGGTCCCTAACCCCGCCGGGCATCAATACCGTACCCGAATTTTCCATAACTCCGCCTCAATGTTCTCAAGCCTTTTTCATGTGTCATCATAACAAGAATCTCCATTCTGGTCAATTGTTACTTCCAGATCATCCAGCCGCAGAGCGCCTGGTGATCACCGAAGCGCGCGGCCGCTGGTCAACGAGTGCATAATCACGGTCATATTTCAAATAATAACAGCCGTGGGGGTAAAATTGTCAGATAGCAAAACCTGGTTTTCAAATCTGTTTGAAAATTGAGGAGGTTGTCTAGCTACATGTATAACGTGAATCCCTACGGCTTTACAGGTGTGAGCGGAATTTCCCAGAACTTCCCGAGCAGCATCAACTATGGCTTCTCCCCCACAGGAGCGGGCCTCTGGCAGGGATTGATCAACCCGGCGTTCTCTTCGGTCAATCCGAGTCTGATCGGGATCAACCAGACGCCCGGGTTCCAGTCCAGCATCAATCCGGCTGCAACAGGCTTCCAGTCCAGCTATAATCCTGGGCTGAGCTGGGGCGGCATCAATCAGCAAGGCGTCTCGTTCGCCTCTTCCGGCCTGGCCCAGCCGCGGGTAGACCTCAGTGAGACCAACAGTGACGTGGTGATAGCGGCGGAACTGCCGAACATCAATCCGAACCAGTTGAACCTCACGGTCACCGATGACTCGGTCACCATCAGCGCCAGCACTGCGGGAATCCCCGGGATGACTGCCACCAGCATCTACCGTACCGTTTCCCTCCCGACCAACGTGCGTGCTGAGCACTGCTCGGCGTCATACAGCAACGGCATCCTGGAGGTGCGGTGCCCCAAGGCAGACCTCACTGCCCGGCGCCGGATCCAGGTTACCAGCTAATCTTCTCTATCCGGTTCCAGGCGTAGCTGTGATCAGATTTTACCCCCACACTTGTATTCTAAGGAGGTCAACAATGCCTTTAGATATCAGCAATCAGCCGATCAAACATCAGACTGCAGCAACTTCATCCCGTAATCGGGGCAAACAACAACCACAGGAGATCCCCGACCGGGAGAACCCGGAACCAGCGGTAGAGCCGGGCACATACCCGGGTGTAGCGCCCAGTTTTTTTCCGTACACGCAGTACCCGAATCTGACCTGGCAGCCCCGGGTCGACATCTTTGAAGACCACGACAACTTCCTGGTCATCGCAGAGGTCCCCGGAGTCCAGCCGGAGCAACTGAATGTGGAAAACACCTCCAACCTGCTGCTGATCCGCGGCCAAAATCAACCATTGACAGGCAGCGGCGGCACAAACACGATCCCCCGCTACCAGGAACGCGTCTGCGGGAGCTTCTTCCGGGAGATCCCCTTGCCCCCCTACACCGATATAGACCAGGCAGAGGCCAAGTGCCGCGACGGCCTGTTGGAGATCAGGATCCCCAAAAAACAAATCTCCCCGCATCAGCCCCTGGCATGAGCGGTTTTTTTGACACCTTGAAAGGTTGGTTGTTGTTCGCAGAGCCTGCACCCCGTGAGCAATTCATCCTCCGGGAAAACGAGAGCGAAGGCGATGGCAGCCTGAAAAACAGCCAGCCAGAGGGCACAACCAGCAGCAAGAAGCGGCGCAGGCAGAAGGGCAATGGGAACGATGCCGGGGCAACGCAGCCGATCAGCCGGAGACTGGCGGATAATCTAAGCGCCATCAAAGAGAGGTTTAACGTTCCCACCAACTCCGACGTGATGATCCGGGAGTTCGACATCATCGTCGGCAAAAAAGCGATCGCCGCTTTCATGATCTACTATGACGGCATGGTCGACCGCAAGGTGGTTAATGATGACCTCCTGCTGCCGCTGATGCTGCTCTCGAACCTGGATATCAAGAGCGATGAGGCCAGGGTGCCGGCATACATCCGCAGCCACCTGCTGACCCACAATCAGATCAAAGTGGTCTCGGCACTGGACCAGGTCGTCGGCGAGATCAACTTTGGCGGCGTGGGCATCTTCGTGGACGGCATGGATTCCGCCTTCACCGCCGATGTCAAGGGCTTCGAGCACCGAACGGTGGAGCGTCCGAACACCGAGATGGTGATCCGGGGACCCCAGGAGGGCTTCACCGAGACGATCAGGGTCAACACCGCCCTAATCCGGAAGCGGTTGAAGGATGAGGACCTGATCGTGGAGGACGTCCTGGTCGGCCTGCGGAGCAAAACACCCTGCGCCATAATGTACATCCGGGATATCGCTAACGATTCCATAGTCGCCGAGGTGCGGCGCAGGCTCAAGAGCATCCAATCCGATTACATCCACGACTCCGGGGAGATCGAGCAGTTCATCGAAGAAAGCACCTTTCTTACCTCCCCCCATATGGTAGCCACGGAACGGCCTGACCGGGTGGCGGCCCTGCTCACCGAGGGCCGGGTGGCAGTGATCGTGCACGGCAGCCCCTTCGCCCTGGTCATGCCCACCACCGCCTTTGAACTGGTGCACTCCCCGGAAGATCACTATGTGCGGGTCCCCTACGCCAATCTGCTCCGCGCTGTCCGGATCCTGGCCATGACCGTGGCTCTGCTGCTCCCTGGCCTCTATATTGCGATCACCAATTTTCACCAGGGGATGCTGCCCACGGGACTGCTGCTGTCGATCGAGGCAGCCAGGGAGAGGGTGCCCTTTCCCTCGCTCGTGGAGATCCTGATCATGGAGGTCTCCTTCGAACTGATCCGGGAGGCCGGCATCCGTATTCCCGGGACAATCGGCCCCACTCTGGGCATCATCGGGGCGCTGATTCTCGGCCAGGCAGCCGTAGCGGCGAGCATCGTCAGCCCGATCCTGATCATTGTGGTGGCGATCACCGGCATCGGCTCCTTCGCCATACCCAACTTCTCCTATGCCTACTCTTTTAGGATACTCCGGTTCGGATACATCATCCTGGGCGCCCTGGCAGGATTTTTAGGGATCAGCCTGGGCCTCTTCCTGCACGGAATGACGCTGGTCACGTCCAAGTCCTTCGGAGTGCCCTTCATGGCCCCCTTCGCCCCCAGGACGGCGGGCGACCTGGGAGACGTAGTATTTAAAGAGCCGATCTGGAAACAGGAGCGCAGGCCGGACTACCTCGAGCCCAAGGATGAGGTCAGGCAGCCAAAGATCAGCCGGGGATGGATTGGCCAACAGGATAGGGGTGGCGATCAGCATGGAGAGTGACATCGTATTTGGCAGGTGGGAGGCGATCGCTCTGATCGTCAATACCATCTGCGCCCGGATCTTCTTAAACTTTCCCCGGTCGATGGCCGAGGACGCCGGCACCGCCGGATGGCTGGAGACCATCTATTTCACCATCATAACCTTCCTGCTCTTCTGGCTAATCTCCAAGCTATACGCCAAATTCAATCGCCAAGACCTGCTCGACATCGCCGAGCTTGGAGGCGGCGGCATCCTCAGGGTGGTCAGCGGCCTGATCATATTAGCCCTCCTATTATTTATAGGCACGATCATCCTCAGAGAATACAGCGAGAACATGAAGATCATCGCCCTCAGCGATTCACCGATCAGCTTTGTGATGGGCTTTTTTGCGGTGGCCATGGCCGTTGCCGCCTACCTGGGCCTGGAGGGGATCGTACGTTCCCACGCCATCGTAGTCCCACAGATCATCCTGGCGCTCCTGTTCATCCTGGTGGCGGCGGTTCCCTACTGTAAGCCCACCAACCTGCTGCCAGTGTTGGGAAACGGCGGTTACGGCATCCTCGGCAAGGGGTTTCTCAGGCTGTCAACCTACTCACCCCTGCTCTATCTATTCCTGCTGCCCCCCTTTATCAAGGATCAGAAAAGCTTCAAAGCAGTCGGCTATATCGCTCTGGGGATCTCCGCATTCCTGCTGCTGGGCTCGGTGCTGGTATACCTGCTGGCGTATCCCTACCCCACTCAACTGGAATATTTTCTGCCAGTCTTTCAGCTGGCCAGGCTGATCAATTACGGGAGGCTGTTCCAGAGGCTGGAATCCTTGTTCGTGATCACTTTTGCGGCAGCAGCCATGCATTACCTGAGCGCCATCCTGTTCTTTGCGATTCACGTCTTTAAAAAGACCTTCAAGCTGGCCTATCACCGCCCGCTGATCCTGCCTTTTACAGCCATCATATTCACCCTCGGCCTGCTCCCCAACAACCTGATGACAGTGATCGATCTGGAGACAAAGGTTTCGGTCCGTTTTTTCTGGGGCGTTACCTTCATATTGCCGATCATCCTCCTGTCGCTGGCCAGAATCCGGGCAGTGTCCGGTTCCGCGCCCCGCTCACAAGGGCCGCCCGGCAAGAACAAGGCCGGAGCACCGAAAGAGAGTGGTGAAAGATGAAAAGAATCGTCGCCTTGATTCTGCTGTTCTCCCTATGCCTCGGCCTGACCGGATGTTACGACAAGAAAGAGATCGATGACCTGGCCTACGTGCTGGCTCTAGGTATAGATAAGGGCAAGACAAATACGCTGAAGGTGACACTACAATACGCCGTGCCCAGCAAACTCGGGGGCGGCGGGGGTGGCTTGGGTGGTGGCGGGGGCGGCAGCCAGGTTACCAGCATCATCACGGTGGAGGCAAACTCGATCACCGATGCCCTGAGCATGGCCAATAATTTCTTAAGTAGACGCTTGGATCTGTCCCATTCAGAAATCGCCGTCTTCTCGGAGGAACTGGCCAGGGAAGGACAAATTGCCCCATACATGAATCTCATGAACAGGAGCAATGAGTTCAGGCCAAGCATGACCATAGCTGTCAGCAGGGGTCCGGCCGAGGATTACCTGAAGGGCATTAAACCGGTGCTTGACCTGGTGCCGTCAAAGTATTACGAGTTATCTTCTTCATCCTACAAGTACACCGGCCTCACCATCAACTCCCAGTTTCTAGATTTTTACAGCCAGTTGGAATCAAATGCTATTCAACCTGTGGCGGTGCTGGTCGCGGCCAGCAAAGACAAGTCTTCAACGGATGACCAAGCCGGTGGCTCTCAGAAAAACGACAAATCCGGAGGTTCCACCAAGGAGGCCCAGGCACAGGCCCCCCAGCAGAATGAGCAGCCGGGCGCATCTACTGCTGAGGCAAAGGGCCGGTCGAAGCCGCTGGGAGGAGACTACTTGGCCGGAGATATACCCAAGACCGGGGGCGGGGCGAGTGAGGCCGAAGGGCTGGCCGTCTTCGACGGCCCAAAGATGGTGGGGGAACTGGACGGGGAGGGAGCCATGGACTACCTGTTGGCCACCGGAGCTTTTCATTCCGCCAATATTCCCTTTCAAGACCCCCGGAATAAGGAGCTATTGGTTCTTCTAACCGTCAGGCAAAGGCAAAAACCGCAACGCAGGGTGGAGATTTCCGGCGGGAAACCGAAGATTTACCTGCAGATTGCCCTGGAAGCTGACATCTTGGCCATCCAGAGCGGCTACAACTACGAAACCCCCCAGAACCTGCCGATCCTGGAGCAGGCGTCAGCATCGTATTTTCAGCAGACGATCCAGCAGTTTCTAAGCAGCACCGCTCAGGAAGCGCACGCCGACATTTGTGGTTTTGGCCAGGAGGCCAGGGGGTGTTTTCTGACCTGGAAGGACTGGGAGGATTATAAGTGGCTGCAGCAATACAAGGATGCCACCTTCGATGTGAGCGTAAGCATGACAATAAGGAGGCCGGGCCTGATGCTGCGCTCTGAACCCTATACATCATCCGGGGGAGAGAGCCAGCCATGATATCTTTGACCAGGATCCTCGTCTACCTCGTGTTGATCGGCATCAGCTTTTACACAGCCAGTTACGGGTTCTGGACCTGGAACCAGAAAAATCGGCTGGGCGCCGCAATGGTCCTCCTGGTGGCTCTAGCCGTGCTGGCCCTTCCCCTATACGCCTTCTATGCGCAAAGGTAATTCCTTTTTTAAAGGAAACGATTGCCGTTGATTACCAGGCCGAATTGGCACTTCAGGAAGTTCGCCGCCCGCCGGCAGAGCAGCATCTTGCTCAGGAAGATCTCGAAATAGTCAAACACGGACACGATCGCCGAATCGATCTCCAGGTACATCACGATCTCCCGCCGGTCCGGGTCAAGCTGCAAAAAGGAGGTCGTGGTCGCATAGTTGACCCGGTCGCGGGTGGTGAAGGTGGCGGCATCCTCCTTGCGCACCCGGGAGCGGTGGACGTTGGACTTGTCCGCCAGGATCACCGCCGCCGCTATATTGCTCACGGCGTAGCCCGTTTTCTCTTCATGGTTGCCGATGGCGGCGATCACCGCAGCGACCTCCTCTGGAGGCATCCCCAGGCGCTTTAAGAGATCGAAGGCCAGCAGCGCACCGCTAATGCCATGCTGGTGCCGGTTCACCACATTCCCGATGTCGTGCAGGTAACCGGCGATCTCTGCCAGTTGCTGTTCCCGCTCCGGATACCCCAGGGACTTCAGGATGTGCACGCCGAGCCGCGCCACGTATAGGGCATGCTCTTCGTCATGGGTAATCACCCCCATGGTTTCCAGGTACTCATGCACCTTGCCCATCAGCATTTCTATTTCGGGATTATGCTGGATATCGCATAGGTTTATCAAACTACTTCCTCCATTCGTGGTTTAGGGCGCGGTGAGCGATGTCCCGCCGGAAGTGCATTCCCTCGAAATATATGCCATCGACTCCCTGGTAGGCACGCCGGACCGCCTCCTCGATGGTGTTGCCCAGAGCGGTAACATTCAGCACCCGCCCACCGGCGGTGACCAGGTGGCTCCCGGATTGACTGGTGCCGGAGTGAAAAACGAGGATATCCGGTGGGACCTGTCCAAGCCCGGAGATCACTTTGCCTTTTTCGTACGGGCCTGGATATCCTCCTGAGGCTATCACCACGCAAGCTGCCGGGCGCGGGTCCCACTCCAGTTCGATTTCCGACAGCCTTGCCGACAGCACCGCTTCCAGCACTTCCAATAAGTCGTTGCGCAGGCGAGGGATCACTACCTGGGTTTCCGGGTCGCCAAAGCGGCAGTTGAACTCCAGCACATAAGGCCCCCCAGCGGTGATCATCAGCCCGGCGTAGATAACTCCCCGGTAGATGATGCCGTCACGCTGCAGCCCATGTATCAGAGGCGCCAGGACCTCGGAGCAGACCTGCTCGTGCAGCGACGGTGAATATACCGGGGGCGGTGAGTAAGCTCCCATGCCGCCGGTGTTGGGGCCGGAATCCCCATCACCGGCGCGCTTGTGGTCCTGGGAGGCCACCATCGGCAACACGGTGTGGCCATCGGTAAAAGCCAGCACGCTGACCTCTTCCCCCTCCAGGCGCTCCTCGATGATCACGGCATCTCCTGCTCCACCAAAGGCCTTCTCCTTCATGATCAGGCGCACGGCATCCTCTGCTTCTGCCTGATTATCTGCCACGATCACGCCCTTGCCTGCGGCCAGGCCATCGGCCTTGACGACGCATGGCCCCGCCAGTGACCGGACATAACGGCAAGCAGGCTCATATTCCCTGAAGAGCTGGAAAGCTGCCGTGGGGATCCCGTATCGCCTCATGGCTTCCTTGGCAAACACCTTGCTGCCCTCCAGCTGGGCGGCCCTGGCGCTGGGGCCGAAAACCCGCAACCCGGAGGCCTCGAACAGGTCGACGATCCCGGCTACCAACGGGGCCTCAGGACCCACCACCGTCAGATCGATCTTTTCCTTCAGGGTAAAGTCGCGCAGCCCGTTGATCTCCTCTGGCTTGTAGGGAATGCACTCGGCGTCTCCCGCAATGCCCCCGTTTCCAGGAGCACAGTAGATCTCTGTAAGGCGCGGGCTCTGCTTCAGCTTCCAGATCAGGGCGTGCTCCCGACCTCCGCCGCCGACCACCAGTACCTTCATGCTTCTCCTCCTAGCTTGGCGCCCAATGCCAACCTATCTGAATTAGTGTTTGAAATGGCGGCTTCCCGTAAAGACCATCGCCAGGCCGGCGGCGTCGGCAGCCTCGATCGCTTCCTGATCCCGCACCGATCCGCCCGGTTGGATGATCGCCGCTACGCCGGCGGTGGCGGCGCTGCGCACGGTGTCGTCAAAGGGCAGGTAGCCGTCCGATGCCAGCACCGCGCCTTTGGCTCGCTCACCCGCCTTGGCCAGAGCGATATTGACGGCGTCAATCCGGCTCACCTGTCCCTGGCCGATGCCCAGGGTGGTGCGCCCATTGGCAATGACGATCCCGTTGGAAGTCACGTGCTTGGCTACGGCCCAGGCAAACAGAAGATCGGCCCACTGGTCCGCAGATGGCTCCTGCCTGGTGACCACCCGGCAGGACTGCCTGACCTGATCCAGATCCAAGGGCGGATCCGGCTCCTGAAGCAGGAAGCCTCCACTCACCCGCTTATAATCCAGTTCCCGGGGCAGGCCCTGTTCTCCGGTAGCCAGGAGGCGCAGATTATGCTTGCTGTTCAGCGCCACTAAGGCCTCCTCGCTGAAGGAGGGGGCGATCACCGCCTCAAAGAAGGTCTCCCGGATGGCCTCTGCAGTTGCCTGGTCGACAGGGCGGTTCAGACCGACGATGCCGCCATAGGCAGCCACTGCATCAGCTTCCCGGGCCACCCTGAAGGCTTCGGCCAGGGTCGGTGCGCAGGCCACACCCGAGGGTTTGTTATGCTTGATGACCACCGCTGCAGTGGCCTGGAATTCCGAAGCGATCCGCAGGGCGGCGTCCAGGTCGAGAATGTTGTTGAAAGATAGCTCTTTCCCCTGAAGTTGGCGGGCTCCTGCCAGGCCCTGCGGCGCACCTGTCTCCTCCCGGTAGAAGGCAGCCCGCTGGTGCGGGTTCTCTCCATAGCGCAGGCCGCACAGTTTGCTCAGAGGCAGCACCTTCCGGGAGGGGAATTGCTGTTCTTTTGGAGCGCCGGCCAACACCGCTGTCATAGCAGCATCTGTCCCTGCATCGTCATAGCTGTAGAGGTAATTGGCAATGGCAGTGTCATAGGCGGCGGTGTGCCAGAATACCTCCCGGGCCAGACGGAGCCGGGTCATCGGGCTGGTATCACCCTGTGACCGCAACTCGGCGATCACTTCACGGTAGCGCTCGGGGTTGACGACCACCGTCACCCTGGCAAAGTTCTTGGCGGCAGCCCGCAACATGGATGGCCCACCGATATCGATCTGCTCGATCGCCTGCGCCAGAGTGACATCGCCCCGGGCAATGGTCTCCTGAAACGGGTACAGGTTGACCACCACCAGATCGATCAGCTCTATCCCCAACCGGTCCAACTGGTCTCCGTCCAGTGGCAGGCGCGCCAGGATTCCGGCATGCACCTTGGGGTGCAGGGTTTTAACCCGCCCATCCATGATCTCCGGAAAACCGGTGAGATCCTCCACCCGCAGCACGGGTACCCCGGCCTGTTCCAAAGCTCTCGCCGTGCCTCCGGTAGAGATCAACCTATAGCCCAGCCTAGCCAGTTCCCTGGCAAAGTCCACGATTCCCTGTTTGTCGGAAACACTAATCAAGGCTTGCTTCGTCCGGTTTCGTTTATTCAGTGCATCTTCTGATGCCTCACTGCTCACTGTGGGAACCTCCTCTGTTCTGGATATCTTGGTTGGAATCCTTGATTTCCTGCCATTCCAACACACTATCCCTGGGCAGCCGCGGCCTGCGCCCAGACCAGTCGATCAGCACTCGCTGTTCCCGGATCTGTAGCCGGCCCTCTGCCAGCAACTGCAGGGCGGCCGGGTAGGTCTTGTGTTCCTTGGCCAGGATACGGGTGGCCAATGTATCCTCGTCATCGTGCTGATCAACAGGCACCACCGACTGCAGGATGATCGGCCCGGTATCCGTTCCACTGTCCACAAAATGCACCGTGCAGCCACTGAAGCGCACCCCCGCTGCCACCGCCCGGGCCTGGGCGTCCAGTCCCCGGAAGGCTGGCAAGAGAGCGGGATGGATATTGACCACCCGCCCGGAGAAGAGATCTAGAAAGGCCGGCGTCAGCACCCGCATAAAGCCGGCCAGGGCCACGATCTCCGGACAGACCGTCCGGATCTCCCGGGCCAGGCGGAGATCATAATCTACCCGGCTTTCATTCTGTTCAGGAATAATCGAGTTAACGGGAATCCCCTGCTGGCGCGCCCACTGGAAAGCCGGCGGCTCCTGGCGGTCACTGAACACCCCGACCACTGACACATCCAGGGCGCCTCCGGTGACGGCATCCAGAATCGCCTTCAGATTGCTCCCCCGTCCGGAGACCAGTACCGCCAGTTGCAATGGCTCCAACCCTTTCACCATCCTAATGGGCCAGTGATAGTTATTGCATTTCACTGACAAAGCTAACGCCCCGACCGGGGCAGACTTCACCGATCGCATATACCTGCTCACCCATGCCGGACAGGACCGCGGCCACAGGCCCCGCTGATTCCCTGGCCACGATCAGCACCAGGCCGATCCCCATGTTGAAGACCCGGTACATCTCCTCATCGGAGATCTGTTCAGCGCCATCATCGCCTTGAATCAGCCGAAAAATCGGTGGTACCGGCCAGCTGCCGCAGCGGACAGTAACCCCCAGTCCATCAGGCAGCACCCGCGGGACGTTCTCGGTTAGTCCGCCGCCGGTGATATGGGCGGCTCCCTTGACGACCTGTTCCGATGCAAACCGGTCCCGCAGGGCGAGCACACTTTTTACGTAGATCCGGGTGGGAGTCAACAACTCTTCCCCTAGTGCACGCTGCGTCCCGCCCCGGGGGCCCACCCCAAGAGTGGGCGCACGCTCGGCGCCCGCCGGCAGCAATACATCCACAGTATATCCCCGCTGTTCGAACAACACCCGGCGGGCCAGGGAAAAACCGTTGCTGTGCAGGCCTGATGAGGCCAAGCCGAGCAGGACGTCCCCCGCCTGGATCCTGCTGCCATCCCAGATGGCGTCCCGGTTCACGACACCCACGGCAAAGCCGGCCAGGTCGTATTCCCCTGGCCGGTAAAATCCCGGCATCTCGGCGGTCTCCCCGCCGATCAGGGTGCACCCGGCCTCCCGGCAGCCAACGGCCACGCCTTTGACGATCTCTTCCACCTGTTCCGGCACCAGCCGGCCACAGGCCAGGTAATCCAGGAAGAACAGCGGTTCAGCACCGCTCACCAGGATGTCGTTAACGCACATGGCCACCAGGTCGATCCCCACCGTGTCGTGTTTACCCATCAGTTGGGCCACCTTCAGCTTGGTGCCCACCCCATCGGTGCCGGAGACCAGCACGGGCTGCCGGCAGCGGGAGATATCCAGTGCAAATAGGCCAGAGAAGCCACCGATGCCGGTCAGCACTTCCGGCCTCATGGTGGAGGCGGTATGCGCCCTGATCAACTCTACCGCCCGGTTCCCGGCGTCGATATCCACTCCCGCCTCTTTGTAGGCATCCTTCTTATCAGTCATCTCATCACCTCAATCAACATCCGGCTCTTGGTGATTTGTTGGAGAACATCCCCTGCTTACCCTATTCGTGATACGCTCTCTTTACTGCCCTAGCCGTATTTAAGTTTTTTCCGACCTCCGACCGATTGTCTCCTGCTTCCTTAACAGTTGCAGGCATGTGCTTCCACCTCTCCCGTCTCCGGCACCGGGATCGGGTAGTTGCCACTGAAGCAGGCTACACAGAAATTATCCGGCGCCAGCGGGGCCATGGCCGCATAGAGCCCTTCCAGGCTCAGGTAGTTCAGGCTATCAGCGCCAATCAGCGCCAGGATCTCGGCCAGATCGCGGCTGGCGGCGATCAGTTCGGAACGCCGGGAGGTATCGATACCGTAATAACAGGAGTAGTTGATGGGAGGTGAACTTACCAGCATATGCACCTCTTTAGCCCCGGCATCCCGGATCATCTGGACGATCTTGCTGGAGGTGGTGCCCCGGACGATAGAATCGTCGATCAGCACCACCCGCTTCCCGTTCAGGACCTCCCGCACCGGGTTCAGCTTCATCTGCACTCCCAGGCTGCGTAAGGCCTGGCTGGGCCGGATAAAAGTGCGTCCGATGTAGCGGTTCTTGATCAGGCCCTCGGAGAACGGAATGCCGGTCTCTGCTGCATAGGCCAGGGCGGCACAGGTGGCCGAATCCGGCACCGGCACCACCAGATCGGCCTTGATGGGGTATTCCCGGGCCAATTCCCGCCCCAGGGCGCCACGCGACCGCTGCACATTCATTCCGTCGATCACGCTATCGGGCCTGGCAAAATAGACAAACTCGAAGATGCACAGAGCGCGCTTCGAAGGATAGTGGTTGCGCAGGGAGGTGACCCCGTTGTCATCGATCATGACTACCTCACCGGGCTCGACATCCCTGATAAACTCCGCTCCAATGGTATCCAGGGCCGCCGATTCCGAGGCCAGCACATAGCCCCGGCGATAACGGCCCAGGCATAGCGGCCGGACCCCCAGGGGATCCCGGATGCCGAACAGGCGGTTCTCGGTGATCACCACCAGTGAATAGGCCCCCTTGATCAACGACATGGTTTTCAGAATACCATCAGCTAGGTTGTCCTTGGTGGTCCGGGCCAGAATGCTGACGATCAGTTCACTGTCGGTGGTGGTCTGAAAGACAGCCCCCTCGCCGGCCAGCTGATGATGTAGCTCGTGATAATTGGTCAGGTTGCCGTTGTGGCCCAAGGCCAGCATCCCGTGCTGGTAATGGAAGACCAGCG
>Ga0187886_1002037_pt1 | contig 16899 bp, 12 predicted proteins | sample June2016WEW_20_1_FD_133001 | JGI IMG/M metagenome (GOLD analysis project Ga0187886, IMG submission 133001) | Peatland microbial communities from SPRUCE experiment site at the Marcell Experimental Forest, Minnesota, USA - June2016WEW_20_150 | ecosystem: Environmental > Terrestrial > Soil >... | reverse complement strand
TGTCCCAATATTACACAAGTCTCTATCATACATCCGAAAAACACATTGGAAATATTATAACCAGACCGATAAATTGGGAAAAAGACTTACCAAATGACGAGTACTTGGTTGGCGATGAATTGGGAATTTCAAAACAACAAATAGAGGAACACAACTTAAAACTAATTGCAGAAACTCGTTATCCTGACGGCACATTTGCTTACAGAATTGTCAAAACCAACCCCATTTGGGAAAAACAACAAAGAGAAAATAAAAAAGCCCCGCAGGCAAATTAAGTTTGCTAATCTCTCGTCCCGGTAAATATGTAGAAGGCGGGCTCACCAGAGGGGTAAGGGATAGCTTTTAAAAGTTTAAGTCCGTTGGGTACGTTCCCAGGATCAATAATCAAATTTGGCCCGACTTCTTTAGCAACCGCCAGATAAAGATCCTTATTTGTAATAAACTTCGGAAGATCGTAAATTGAGGCGCCATCATTTGGAGATCCAAAATAGTATTTATCTATATATGATATTCTGCCAAAACCGTCAACCCAAGTTGATTTAAAAGGAAAACCCTGCTGCCACTTATCTGGCGGGTACTGATAGTAACCCGCAAAAAATATGTAGACAGGCTCCCCTTGCATTGAAAAAAATATTCTATCGTATTGGCTATCCATAGACTTAATATAATCAAAGGATTCTTTAAAACCCGCATGCCACCAACGTTCTGAAGTGTACGGATAGTGAACCCAGTATGTGTGCTGGTAACCGAGAAAACCTATGAGGAGGAAAAGTACATATATGCCCCAAAAAACAGGAGAAAACTTCCTCGGCAAAATCTTATTAAATGCAAAAAGTCCGTAACTAATCAAAAATATCAGAGGGGGAAGAATCAAAATTAAGCGGGTAGCATGGTTTCCTCCATCTACTGTCAGCGCTGCGGGAATAACTCCCGCTATAAGCCAAAAAAGCATTACATATTTAATTTTTTTATCCGCAAACTTTGCAAAGAAAAGGACGAATCCCAAAACCAAAATTATCGCGTCAACTTTGTAAAACTCCCCAAGCCCAACCGATTGTCTCGGATCCGAGTCACCTTTAATAAACAAGAATTCTGTAGAATACGGCTGAAGTAGATTCTGAACTATAGTAGATCCCCAATAAGAAAACTTATTATGAAAAACTCTATCCAAAAAAAGCGGCGATGTGCCGGTGACCAAGGGGCCCCTTGCCCTGGCATCTTCCAATCTTGCTTCACCGATAGCCCCTTCCGTTGTCGGATCGGAAAAAACACTGATATAACTAAATCTCTGCGCTCCCCCTCCAAATAATGTACTAAGAGCAATGGGAAGCCCAACAATTAAACCGGCAACAACAGCATAAATCTTCTGACGTTTAGGAAAAGCAAGAATTTCTTTTCGGTATAGCAAAAACAAAAATATCATAAAAATTGGGGTAAATAATTTCGCCGTTGAATAGACCCAGGGGGTTAACACAAGAGAAAAAACCGAAAGCCAAAGATACTGCCCGTTTTTTGAGTTAATACATTTGAAAAACAGCCATAAACCAATTAAAAGAAAGAAAAGCATTTGGGTCGCCTCAAACCCCGCCCGAGAATACTGAATATGCCATGGGGAAATAGCTAAAAGACCCGCCGAGATTAGGCCAATACTTTCCCTCCGTGAGATTTCCCTAACAAGTAGGTAAATTGCAAGCACACCCAAAATACCAAAAATTGCCGCGGGTACTCTGACGCCCAGCGGACTAATTCCCCAGACTGCTACAGTCGGAACCGCAGAATAAAGGTAAAGAGGTGTTCTCCATTCCGCAAGCGAATGAAAATGAATCGGCATAAAATTGCCATAATAATCCCGTCCTGTTTTTAAAATAGAATATGCTTGGTAACCCAAATCTAATTCATCTCCAAAGAGAGACGGTGGGTTAACGGTCAATTTATAAAGGCGGAGAAATGAGGCAACAACAATAATTAGTGCCAACAAAAACCTTACGTTTAAAATTTTTTTAAACATTAATATAAGTTTAGCATTTTTAATTTGTTACAACCAAATAATCGATAGTATTTCCGTATCTATCTTTAATTTCTTTAAACGGTTTGGCGTCAGGAAAATCTTTTGCATCACTAACAAACAAGGTATTTCTTAAGGTTTTATCAAAATCCGGGGTTCAGAAAAGGTCTTATTCGAATATTTTACTTGACCTGACCTTGAAGCCATCGACTCCTACCAGAAAGATGGGAAGTTGGCCGGAATTATACCGTCATTAAATTGAGGAGTCTTCTCCACATCAACCATATAGTGAAGATCTTTAGAAAGGACCGGGAGAGGAGAGAGCATCTGTGAGAGTGGATAAAATTCTATTAGAGAATATGCGGGTACTCCATCCGGATAATAGAAGGTTTCTATAATTTTTGAGTTTTGCGGAACATCCCCACCCGCACAAACATATAAAACATTCAACTTTCCGCTTTTTGGACATTTAAACGGCATTTTAAAATAAATATTGCCCAGGCGGTTAACCCTCTCCCATGTTACGGAGGTCGCAGGCTCTATATCGGCATTCTTTAGAAAATCTTTAGGGGAAATTTTTCCATAAAAAAGAAAGAAAATATAATCATCGTCCGGCGTTACAACCGCCTTATAACTATCTTTCAATCTTAGAATTTCTTTTGTTAATGATTCGTTAACTGTCTGCTTATACCAGGGCCTATCATAAGGCTTTTGAATAAATATCTGGTTGAGGCTGTACAGGCAACTGGCAGCAATTCCAAAAATCATAATCCCAAAAATAGCATTTCTATATTTTGGATAAGTAAAGCGATATGCACTATAAAATCCGTAGGAAGATAAAATTGATAGAGGAACTATCATCATTGAAGCTCTATTCATCACAGCCCCCCCCACAGTTAAGGCTGATGCGACAGGAGAGATGAAAAGCCAAGCTAGAACCAATTTACCCGACTGATTCTTATCCCTTTTTAAGATATATAAAAAGCCAAAGGGTAAAAACAAAATATCGACAAAAAGTAAAACCCCCATATCGGGAACTCTTTGAAGGCTGGCTTCCCCATTGAAAAATAAGAAGTCGAGGTTAAAGTGCTCAGAATATCGCTGAAGAAAATCAAAAACTGTTAGTTCATATTTATTATGGAAAAACCAAGTCAAACGGGCCGGAATTTTAATAGTAGAAATCCCCGCCCCGATATAAAGCTGCTCAAGTCTATCACTCTCAATAGCCGATATTCCCTTCCAAATATCCTCTCCGGCCCTCCCACGATTTGCTGGAGAAATGAGAGAAATTACAATAATCAAGGTTATACAAACAAGTAGTGTGGCAATTTTTCTTTTCTGCGCCATAAGACCAAGCAGAACCAACAGTATTAATGGTATAAATATTCTCGGGGCTGCATAAGTAAATGTGGCGACCAAAAACAGTAAAAACATACTTGCCCAAATAAGCCTGGTGTGTTTAGATTTCCAACCCTTTAGTAATTTTAAAAGGAAAAAAATAGCAGCTGTTGTAAGGGTTGTTGAAATCATACTCTCGTAGCCCAAACGGGATTCGATAATCCCCCACGGCGAGATGGCAACAAAGAGTGCTGAGGCCAAAGAAATAAAACTATTGGCAAACAGCAAATCTGCTAGATAGAAAACAAGAAGTACGAGTGTCGCTCCGGAGAGAGCGCTTAAAAATCTCGTTGTTAAATCGTTCAAGCCAAAAATGGCAGCTGGAACCGTATTTAAATATGCCAAACTGGGATATTTAAAATCTCCTATCGATGAAAAACTTGAGGGCAGAATCTTTCCGAACTCGTCAGTTCCAAAATGCAGAATGCTCCATCCGTAATAACCAAATGCAACTTCATCTCCATCCGGCGAATAGGGTAAGGAAGTTAAGTGCCAAAAACGAAGAATCAAAGCAGCAAGGAAAATTACGACCAAAGCTATCTTGGTTCTTCTTATCATTTAATTTAAAGAAGTACTGCTACCAACAAACTTGCAGGCGTAATTAGTAATCTTAGCATCTTTTTGATTGACCTAGTATTTTTCTCCATTTTTGCCCAAGCCAAAGGATTATATTTATCAGATAGTGTTTGAAAACTCCATGGTATACCTTGCTTGAAGGAATCAGTTTTCTCCATCTTTGGCTTTCATCTGCCAATTTTTTGAAAGTCGCTCCATGATAATGTGTAATAGTAGAAGTTGGCAGATAATAGACTTTCAAACCTTTTTTCCAGGTTTGCTTGCAATAATCAATATCTTCAAAATAAGCAAAATATCTCTCATCTAATATTCCCACCCGATTCTTTGCTTCCGGAGTTATCAAAAAAGCCGCACCAACAACAGAGTCAACGGTCACTGGTTTATCTCCTTTTGGAGCAAATTTTTCAAACAAACCCTTTTGGTCAAACCAATACTCTTTTATTGCGTTTGTTATGGTAGGAAAATGATAGCACGACATTTGTAGAGTTCCGTCAATATTAAGAAGTCTTGACCCGATAACTCCAGCATCGCGTGTCTTTTCAGCAAAGTTAACCAAATTTTGCAAAGCATTTTTGTGAACAATCGTATCATTATTCAAAAGCAAAATATACTTCCCTTTTGCTTTTCTGATACCCTGGTTGTTTGCTTTGGCATAACCAGTATTAGTGCTATTTAAAATCAGCGTAAACCGATCTTTCCAAAATTTCTCTTTTTCAATTTCCTTAAAAGCCCCAATCGATCCATCATTACTTCCGTTATCTGTAAGGAGCATTTCAAAAGATAAATCTTTGATTTCTTTCTCAATTGACCTTATGCACCCAACCGTCAAATCTTTGGTATTAAGGTTTACTGTTACGATTGATAATTCGATTTTCATTTGTCTGTTTACTCAAATCGCGAAAATATGACCTCATCTGAAACTTTACTTAATTTCACTTCTTTCTTTCTCTCGGCAAGCGCCGTACCCAGTTTCCCCAGTGCCATAAAAACCACTCTCAAGTATCCTGGATGAGTTACGACTCTTTTTAACACTCCAATAAAATGCTTTCTAATCAAAACGGGGCTATGAATATTTTTCCAAATAACCAAAAGCTGATTTCTTTCACGAACCCTTTGAACGTACGACTTGGGAAATTTACTAATCGTTGATTCGTGATTATGAACAACAATTCCTTCGGGCTCCCAGAGGTTTATATACCCATGCTTGGCCGCACGATAACAAAGATCAATGTCCTCCCAATAAAACGGAGAAAGGAGCTTCTCATCCATTCCGCCAAGTGCCATCCAATAGTCCCGTCTGAAAACCCCGCTTCCTCCACTTACATAAAAACTAGGATGTACTTCGGTACCTTCCTCACCCATCGCCAACTGAATATATCCGCCCGAAAAACTTCCTTTTGCCCAACTAAATCCTTTTTCATGCAGTGAAATCGCAAAAACTTTTTTATTTTCAAAGTCCTTAAAAATGGGGGCCAAAAAATTCACCTCGGGGATTACATCAGTATTAATAAGCAAAATCAAATCCCCCTTAGCGGCTCTCGCACCAGTATTAACCGCCGCGGAAAATCCCCTGTTTATTTTATGTTTAATAAGTTTTACTTCGGGAAATTTTGAAGAAAGAAGTTTCACACTTTGATCCCAAGATCCGTCGTCAACAACGATAATTTCAATTATATTATTCCCTGGGTTCCCCTTAGCTTTCAAGAGAAACGGCAAATTTTTCTCAAGAAGCTTTTCCCCATTCAGATTCGGCATCACGACCGAAACAGTTAAACCTTTATTGTTCTGCATTTTTCATCATCCTTTCCTGAACAACTATTTCTCCAAACGATTTTTGTTCCACTAGGTTTGACATAGATTCCTGATCGCCCTTTGCATAACCGATATAAAGTTCCGGAATACTATATGTAGGCTCCATAATGAAAAAGTGTTCTTTTATGCTGTTCGGAGCAAATTGAAGATTGTTGCCCAGCTGACCAATCTGGTCATGACCAACCCAATATGGCAAATAACCATATTTAGTGTTTCCGTACCAGTTAAATAAATATGACCAGGTCACGTTTATATATAGAGGGCTCGTTAGCGTGCTTATACTAAAGGGTTTGCCTGATGATTTTTGATAAATGTAATCAATTGCTTCTTCCTCATTTTTGAGAGTCATGTCCTTTTGAATCGCAAACAATGTTTGTCCCATTCTATTTTGGGAATTAATTGCTATAAAATTAGATATAATAATTACTGAAAAGGCGAGAATGGCGATAAACTTATACTTTTCCCACAATTTAGATAGAACTACAGAAGTAACAATAATCGCTGCTTCCCCCAATCCAACCGTAAGGAATGGTGTTGAAACCCCCCCCAGTGAAACAACCGACAAATGAGCAAAAAGAAATGTGAGCAAAAATAACTGCCAGGAGATGGTTTCTTTTTGTTTACTAAACCAGTCTCTTGCAATCCAAAATACTCCAAATAGCCCAAAGGCACCGGCATACCCTTCATTAAAAGGCATCACTGAATTTGTAAAAATACGCCCAAATTGATTCAAATATAGTATCAGAAAATCGCCGAGGCCTTTAACGCTTACAATCGCATCCTTACTTAAAAAAAGAGATGTTATTCCGCTAATCGATCTTAAAATTCCAAATCTAACGCTAGCCAAAATCATTGAAAAAATTGAAAGAAGAAAAATGCCACCAAATATCGTTAAGGACTTCCTATCTATATTCTTTCTCGCAATGCTTAACCATAAAATAACCGGCACAAGATGATAAGCAAGAAATATTTCGCCTTGTATACTTGCTCCTAAACCCAAAGCAGTAACCACAGGACCCCATGCCTTTTTTTCTTTTATCCATGCCCATAGCCCAATATAAATCAGGGGTACGGTCCAAATACCTATTGTGGGATTTGACAACCAACTTGCATATTGTGTCGACTCAAAGGAAATAGCAAAAATAAAAGAAGCCAACAAAGATATTCCTGTTTTCCTGGTTAGCTGATAAGTTAAATAAAAGATTAAAAATACGGTTAAAGAATTTAAAAATGACATCCAATAAGCCGCGACGACCGGGTTATCGTGACCCAAAAAATAAGCAGGTGCTAAAAGATAGTAATAAAAAACTCCGTGGTACAGGCCGGGGGTGGATGCAGAAGGACCCTGAATTTTGAGATGGCCGTTTATTATTTGCTCGCTTGAGAAAGCATCCCTTGCTTGATCATACCCAAAAGTTAATGACCTCTGTGGCAGATAAAACCATCTGGCTATAATAGCAACTATAAAAATTGCAAAAAGAATTAATTTATAATATTTTTTCAACATCTGATTTAAATCTTTCATAACTGTATTTCCAACTCGAATCAACAGCCTTTACTGAAATATTTCTCAACAAAGATCTCTCCTCGATTAGTTTTCGGGTCACCTTTATTAAATTTCCAGTCTTCAACCACAAAAACCCATTAATTCTATCAGAGATAATTTCTTTATGTCCTCCAGCATCATAAACAATAGGCACCGCGCCCCCTGCCATTGCCTCAACAACAGTAATACCAAAATGTTCAACCTTTTCAGGGTTTTTAACTTCATTCACTCCAAAACCGGAGGCACTCCAAAAAATTTTAGCTTTTCCATATAAATCTCTAAGAGTTTTGTAATCCGGGCTCTCAATAATTTCAATCGGATAACTAAACGCCATATTTCGCAACCTCTCAACATAACCTCCCACCCCCACTTCGACTCCCCCTGCCAGAACCAATTTCCAATTCTTAAGTCCTTCGTCATATATTTTTTTGAAAGACCTAATCAAAACATCCTGTCCCTTGTTCTGCAGGATTTGAGAAAACCTCCCAACAAATAAAATTATGTTTTCCTTCCTTTTAGGTTTAATATGTTCAACATCAACTGGAGGATAAATGACAACACTCTCCACTCCATACTCTTTGTCTATAAAGCTTTTGGTGAAATGCGAGTTACAAACAATTTTGTTAATCCGGAAAAGTTTCATCCTATTTAACAAGCTCTTCCCTCCAACATTATGAAAGGGAACTTGAAAATGAAGAATGTTTTTTCTAGCATGAAGAAGTGGAATGCTTCCATCAGAAACCCAAAAACAGAGGTCGTAACCGTCACCTCTTTTAATGTCCTTTACAATATTAATTCCGTCTAATTTAATACCAAAGCGTCGTCCGAGGATATCTTTTATACCAATGTCTTTCCATTCCAAATCGACTGCATATCCACTCTTCTCCAAAACTTTTGCAAACGAAAGTGTATAACGCTCACCGCCGCCCAAAGTATCTAAATATGGATTATAAATTGCCGCGCGCATTTTTAAGTTGTAATTCCCAAAGCTTAGAATAAGTAATTAGCTTACTAAACGTTTGGTAAATTATTTCTATTACGCCCACTGTTCCATCCAAAAAACCAAGTTTAACGACTCCCCTGTACCAAACTTCTCTGAAGCCCGCAGAAAAAAATCTAAAGACATTCATCCTTGGATGCCCTGAATCATATAAAAGCTTCGCCTCAATCTCAGACCATTTGTTTGTTTTTTCTACCATTTCCGTCAAGTCTCGGTGACTGACATGAATCAATGGTTCCTTAAGGTGACAGGTCTCCCCAACTATTTCTGGCTGTTCATGTAATTCCCCTTTCCAACCCTTTAATTTATCTTTCTTAATAAGCCTCACAACAAAATCTGGCCACCAACCTCCCCATCGCATTTCATAACCCAAAAATATATTCCTTCGGGGAATTGCGTATGCCGCAAACTCATTCGAACCAACAACTTGAAGAATCATCTTTTTAAGCGCAGGGGAGACTTCTTCGTCAGCATCAACATAAAAAAACCATTCGCTCTTGGCCCTTTTAGCCCCAACATTTCTCCAATCAGCAAAACTACCTCTTAGACCATCGGTCTCAACCTTGACTATTTCATCAGCCCAAGAGACAGAATCCAGACACTTTTTAAGTAATCCTGCATCATACTTTCCACCAACTAAAATTATTGCAGAAATTGTAGTTTTCATCGTTTCGCCCACGCCCCCATTCCCTTAACACCCATGATGGCATCCATTGCACCCTTCTTTTGCCAAGTTCTACCTACAAAAAGTAATTTTACTGTATCCCGTAAAACCGCAAATCTTGCCCTAAAATCTGCGTATCTCATTGCAAAATAAAACCTGTTGCGAATTAAAAAATAATCATTTGATGGGCTGCCGCTGCCACCGGTTGAGGCAGAAACCTTATGCCACAGGGAAGTCCCCGGGAAATACATAATTTTATAGCCAACCTTTATCGCCCGTTGGGAAAAATCCGCGTCTTCCCAATAAAGAAAAAGCGAATCGTCGAGATAGCCAATCTTTTTAAATACCTCACTTCTTATAATTACGCAGGCACCATTTGCAAAATCGGTTTCAGAAATTTTGTCGTATTGCCCACGATCTACTTCATCGACACCTCTATGGGAAGAGTAAATATTTTTCCAATCTATCACCCCCCCCACGTACCAAAAAACCTTTCCCAATTCCGATTTTTTATACCTGTCTTTGTGGAATTCGTATCCAGGCGCAAAATACATTTTTGGTGAAGCAAGCCCAACTTTAGGGCTTTGTTGCATAAAATCAACCAGCTTGGCCACTAAATCCCTTGATAAAATCAAATCGTTGTTCATCAAAATTACATAGTCAAAACCTCGTTTCACCACATCTTTTATACCGACATTATTACCACCGGCAAACCCTCTATTAGCCCCCGATTGAATGAACTTATAACCCATGTTCGGGAGTTTATAATTTTTAATTGCTTCCTCCGTACCGTCTTTTGAACCGTTATCAACTACTACACATTCTGTTTCAATGCCTTTTGTGTCTAATTTGGCAACATCCAGAAGTTGCTCTTTAGTCATAGTAAGAGCATTTGTAGTCAAAATAATTATCGAGACTTTGGGTAAGTGAGCCATATCAAATCTTTAATTTCCTACGAATTCGACTCGTCAAACTTCCGCTTTCTTTATATAAAGCGTCAGACTCCCAAAAGTGGAGATCTTTTTCTTCATCCCGAAGAACTGTTATAACATCGTCTAATTTCGGGTTTTGGTCTGTAAATTTTTCTTTCTGCCAAATTTTGAGGTAAACCGTCAGCTCCGAAAAAGCCTGTAGAAGAGACATTGCCAAACCATGCAATCCATCCTTGTAACCCTGCCCAAAAAAGTATCGACTTAAAAATTCGTTTGATGGCTTTAGTATGATATCTTTCCAGGAAAACTTGTAACCCTCTTTTATTCTCAAAATGGCATGTTGCATCGAATAGCGATCCATTCGCTCAAGATATTGCTCGACGGAATTGTAGTTATGATGAATTATGGCAAATTCTTCTTTATTTTCAATTTCTCCCCCCACCCCCTGCGTCATGGGAACCGTATGAATTATTTCGTTCCAAGAAACTGTTCCTTTTTTGAAAAGACGTATATTGTAATCCGGCCACCAGCGGGAGTGCTTCATCCATTTGCCAAAAATTATATTTTTTCGCGGAATCCTGAAGTAATCGGCTTTTGGGCTTTTTAAAATCTGATTTATTTTTTGTGCAAGTCTGTCTGGGACTTCTTCGTCGGCATCTAAAACCATTATCCAAGGATTTGATACTTTTGAAATAGCAAAATTTCTGGCCGGTTCTACATACCCCACCTTTTTGTGTGTAAAAACTCTCGCACCTAAGGATTTTGCCACTTCCCTTGTTTTATCCTCAGACTCCATATCAACAACGATTATTTCATCGGCAATGCTTTTGATCGAAGTGATGGCACGAGGCAGGTTCTGTTCCTCATTGAGAGTGTTTATAACGACGCTTAATGGGCATCGATATGTCATCTCTTTAGATGTCATAACCACTGAAATCTTGTTCACAAGCTCAATTGTATCACTAATTTTGAAGCTATTCGACTTGATAAACAATCACCGTTGCATTCTCGTAAATATTTTTAAGACCCAGCTGAGCGTCACCCAAAAGCGCCCTTTGGGATTTAACCCAGTAAATATACTTAATATCATTATTCTTCAAAAATTCCCGGGCTTTTACTTGATTACTCTCTTTATACCAAGCCTCAACTTCAGACTTTCGACTTTGCCAATCGTATCCGGTTATATCAAGGTTTATTTCATCCTCCAAAAACGTCGGGTGTTTAGAAAATGCCGAAACATATGCCGTTGAAACATATAAATAAAGTGGTCTTGGTGGATTCCCCTCGGCGGTTTTAGCGGCAATGGGATCAAAGGGGTATGTTAAAACTACCCCATCAGGCTCTTTTGCCAAAAAGTCCAATGCCTGAAGTTCTTCATTCGACAATTTAGCAGGAGGACGACCCGGAATGTAAACATCTTTAAGTGTAATTACGGTCGTGGGAACAGTAAGAACAATCACTGTCACTATAATGATACGTATCAATATAGTATTTAACTTCGAATTGTCCAAAAATTGGGCAAATGCAATTCCAGCTAATATTCCAGAAAAAAAGAGCGAATAATAAAAAAATTGAATCGTGTTCCAAGGCGTTCCTTTTTGAAGGAAAAACATAGGTATTAATCCGCCGGCTACAATAACCGACATGACAAAAACCTCAATCCACCCGATTTTTCTAATATTTTTACACCATTTGAAGATAATAAATTTACCAATCACTCTTGTCCCCATGTTTCCTATCCAAAAAATCACAAATGCAATCAAGTAGGCGGGGATTGCCTTGATCCATATATGTCCGGATTTATAGGCCGTCATCGCAGAAAAGAATCTTAACCAGCCAACTCTATCGGTTAAACCCATCATTGTTTCCAGAAACCAGAATGGCTGCCAAACCAAAAGACTCAACGCACCCCTATTAAGAGCAAGGTAAATAAAGAGCGAAAGTACCAGCGATCCAATAAAGACGTAGAGAATGCTAAACTTTTTTTCTCTTAACGCTTTCCAAATTCCAGCAACAGAAAGCCCTCCCAGAGCCAAGATTCCGGCATAGGCCTTTATTTCTATAAGGACACCGAAGCACAAAATGCTAAATACCAAGTTCCACGCGCCAAATTTCTTCTCGAGTTTTAGTAACAATATCAGTCCAACCAAAAGAAGTATCAGGGATAAAGCAAACGGCGGGTTTATAAGCGATGATATTGCCTGCTGGGACCAGAAGGTGGATTCTCCTTTCCCCAAAACCCACCCAAAACTTCCGCCGAAATAGGTAAAGAATACCGACCACAATGACGCCTTTTCAGACTTTGTCCAATCGAAAACAAATTTGTAAGTTAAAACTCCAACCAAAAGTGCCAAAATTGGTGGAACAATCTGAAAATATAAGTCAATAATTGGTAGAAATGTAATTTTATGAAGAATAGCCAAAAGAAAATCAAAACCTATGTGATAATTTTGCAATGCTTGTCCCGCAAAAACAGGCATAAGTAGGGATCCCCGGGATAAACTTTCGGCAAGAGCTATATGCCAAACCCCGTCATGTCCGTTGGCTCCCCAAAAACCCATTCCGTATGAATAAAGCCACCCGCTTTTAACCATCGTCCAGGACCAGGTAACGGTACCAAGTAAAATAAGAGCGACTGCCTTACTTTTTTGCAAAAATAGTTTTGAAGCTCCTTTTAGCATCTTCGATAAGACTAAGCCCAACCATAGAAATCATCGATACAATATAAATAACCGCTCCGGCGGCTACCAACTCCTCCATCGAGGTTAGAGTAACAGGTAAAAATCTGCGCATAATAATAAGCAGCACACCCATAACAATCGAGCCGACTAGGGGTTTTATCATTGAATCGGTAATCGAAAAATTAACGTACTTTTTAGCAATAAATATTGCAACTATGGATGACGCTCCAACTAACGAGTAACCTATTGATGCACCGATAACATTAAATTTAATTGCCAAAATCGGAACAAATGCCCAAGTTAATGCTGTCCACATAATCATCAGATAAAAAGTAATTTTAATTTTTCCGATGGCGTTTAATAGATTGGTCAACTGAGTTGTCGCGGCAGCGAAAATAAAGTTAATCGAAACAAAAACAATCGGAACCAAAGCCGGTATCCATTGGTTATATCTTGGTATCACACGAACGAGAATCGGGGCCAAAATTGAGATACCGGCCAAACTTGGAAACACCAAAAGACAAATAAAGTATATTGACCTTGTTACGCTTTTTTCAAGATCGGCTTTTGCGTCCTGCATTCTGGAAAATGCCGGAAATGTCACACGGGTAACGGTATCCATAAAAAACGTAAGCGGGAATCTGGCTATTTTTTGGGCAAACGAAAGTATCCCCACCCCAATTGGTCCTAAAATACTTCCAAGAACCAGTGTCATTCCATCGTCTTTAAAAGTTGCCAGAAAAGTATTGACTTGGTAGGGAATTCCGAATTTGAAAAGCCCTGACAAAGTTTTTCTGGAAAAGGCAATGCCGGGTTTCCAGGGTTGAAGAATATAAATTGTTACAAGTCCCACAATTCCACGGGCAAGAACCGCAAATGTAAAACTCTTTAGTCCGAACCCTTTCATTGCAAAGAAAACCAGAATAACGTTATAAACTACCTGTTCCAGAATTTGAGGAAAGGCAAGCTTTACAAATTCAAGTTTCCGCTCCAAAAGAACCGACGGAATGCTTTTCAAAGAGGAAAAAAGAAGCGAGGCGGCGAGAGCATATAAAAGTATTTGTCCATTATGATCAAGCGAATATTTTTGGGTAAAAAACGGAGTTAGAATTATAACAATCCCAATAATGGCAAGTACCAGGGTTTGCTGAACAAGAAAGGTGGTTTTTAAATCGATATCTGTGGGTTTGTCCTTTTTTTGAATAAGGGCCGCGGCAAGACCTATATCGGAAAAGTAAACCAGAAAATTAATGATGGCGCTGACTATCGCGAAGACGCCAAATTCATATTTACCAAGATAGGCAAACAAAAAAAGCTGGGCAACGAGACTAATAACCTGAAGTAAAAATGTCCTTCCCGTAAGTACCACCACGCCCCGTACAGAGCGTTCCTTCACTGTTTCCAGGGAAATCTCGGTTGTGGGGTCTATATGTTCCTCTTCTACTTCATTCACGCTTAAATTGTAGCACGAGGAGGGCAAGGACGATAACTAGGGATACCAAGCTAATATAATCTGCTTTTTTTCTAAAATCAGTCTCCGCCCAATAAAATTCAATGAAATGCTTTCCCTCAGGAACATTAACAAGGATTTGGCCATAAGGTTTTCCGGGATGTAGATCTACCATCCTGCCATCAACCTTTGAAAACCACCCGGGAAAATAATAAGCCCAATATGTAACAACTCCGCCTGCCTTAGAATCAATATTTGCCGACCAATGAACCACCGAGATCTGTTTTATATTACTAACAGTAATTACTTTATCACCTTCAATTTTCTGAGTCGGAAGGGAAACCGGCCTTTTATCTGCCCACACCGGTAGTAAAAGGTAATCCTCACTCCAGTTATAGTATTCCAGAGAAACATCGCTCTTTTCGCCACTGACGGTTCTGTTTGCAAACATGCGCGATAAATATTGATTATCATTTTTATAAAAAATTTTGCTTGGCTTAAAATAATTTATTGTCAGCGCAATTGAAAATATTATTACAACCACGCTTAACACTTTCGACATTTTCTCCGGAAGAACTTCGATCACACAGGCAATGGCAAAGGCAGAGAAAAAAGTTGTTAAAAACAAAAGCCTCCAGGGAAACTGCACAAAATTATAAATTGGCAGAAGTTTCCAAATCGGATACGATCTTATATTCATCATGGAAAAAGTAACAAAAAACCCCACCAAGGCCCAAACTATCAAATAGATGTTCTCTTTTTTAATAAGTTTTCTATAAAAAACAATTATTATTGCCGCAGCAACTATTGCGAACAGATTAACAAGCCCTATTTGAAAAGAAATACCATCACCTGGGCCGGCGACAGAAGCTCCATACCCCCAAGACGGAATTAATAGCTGTTTTATAAAAGGAAAGTGATCGATTAAAGGAAATGGCGTAACAGCTGAAACATACTTTTGTTCTATAATAGCTGGCAGCCACCAATAAATAGAAAGACCCGCAGCTAAAATGCTTGAAATTGCCAATCCTAAGTATTTAGTAGGTTTAGTTTTAACAAAAAATAAAATAATCCACGGTGCTGCCAGAATCCAGAGATAATTGTGGGACAAAAAGAATAGTGCAAGAACAATCGCAGCAATGGCTATATTCTTTTTTCCTGAATCTTTAGCAACTCTTGATAATACATAAAAAGCTAAAGGTAAAAGTGAAATCGCCAGAGCCTCCCCTATTGCCCCCCTGACGTATATCTCAAGAGCTCTAAACGGAGTGTAAAGATACAGGATAGCTCCAACAAAAGACGGCAATTTCTTGAAGTATTGCTTAAGAAATAGATACATTGCCGGGGTTGAAATAAAAATGCTTAATATAAATACCAACTTGAAGCTCCAAGTTAAACTACCCGATATATAAAACCACAGCGCTCCAATGTAAAAAGGTAAAACATAATAAAAATTAAAGAGTGGATATCCCCAGCCAAAAGTGAAATCAGGTCCCAATCTTCCCGGAATTTGCCCAGATACGAAAGCTCGAAACATTTGATAAATATCAGCAATATGATGGAGGTCACTTGGTTCATAAAAGCCTTTTCCCAAAAGCTGATACGCCGCAGGTACAGAAAATAATACCAAAATCAAAAAAACCCAGTATTTTTTTAAAATATGCATAAGCTACTTAAAGACATAAAATTCCGAGTAATATTAAAAATGAAACCATGGTAATGGTGTTCCCGACTGTTCTTATCGGCGTATCTTCAAATCTTCCCTGAACAATATGTTTTCCCCTTGAAAGCTCAATTGAAACCGTACCCGGTTTCCCGTAGGGTTTGATATTTAACTCCTTATTTTCTGAATTTACAGTCCAACCAGGAAAATACATTACAGGAATATTCACTGATCCATAGTCACTATATATTTCTGCGTCAAAACTAAAGCTATTGGTGGTTACATTATAATTTGAAAAACTGCCGTTGCCCGTTATTATTGCTGGCAGAGTTGGTGCGAAAGATTGCGGTGCCATTTCAGCAGTATTCGGCAAATAATCAAGACTGGCCGATTTTCTCTGAAGATCCCATGCGACACCGGTTAATTTATCCTGGTCTGTCACTTTTGATGAATAGTTCCAGGGTGTGAAATAATTAATATTTAAAATAAATGCCAAGGAAATTACCACAAAAATTAGAGCTTTTGACAGTTTGTTGCTAAAAATTCCAATCGCGCCTCCTGCAAAAGACAGAAAAAATATAGAAAGACCAAGAAATCTCCAAGGAAATTGAATTATTGCCATTATTGGTATAAGTTTCCAAATTGGAGTAGATCTCCCGTGAGTCAAAAAAGCTGAAAATGCAAAAAGGGCTAACAAAGATAAAATCAGGACAGCTTTGTCTAATTTTATTTTTTTAATTATCAAATAAATTGATATTGCCAAAAGCGGGAAAATAAGCCACCAGTGGGGCCAGCCAACCGCAAATGATAAATCGTCGTTTGGACCAAAAATAGACGGACCGTGCCCCCAAATTCTGGATATAAAAAGCTGGTAAAGTGTTACAAAATGGGCTTCGTAGTTTAAATAATCCATCGTAAAATATTTTGTTTGCACCAACTTTTGTTCAAAAAAGACAGGTATTAAAAAGAAGCTACCAAGACCTACTCCCAAAATACCAGAAACAAAAAGGTTAATAATTTCTTTATATTTTGATTTGTTTTTGATTAGCCAATAGATAACCCAGAGTGCAGTAAATGGTAGATATATCACCATTGAAACATTGTGAGTCGTGACTGTGGCTGCGACTGACAGGGATAAGAGTATAAAATTAATTTTGTTTGATTTTTTAATA
>Ga0187886_1002034_pt1 | contig 16932 bp, 14 predicted proteins | sample June2016WEW_20_1_FD_133001 | JGI IMG/M metagenome (GOLD analysis project Ga0187886, IMG submission 133001) | Peatland microbial communities from SPRUCE experiment site at the Marcell Experimental Forest, Minnesota, USA - June2016WEW_20_150 | ecosystem: Environmental > Terrestrial > Soil >... | reverse complement strand
TCGCCGGTGCGGAGGCGAACGCCCGAGGGATCCCGGTCGTCCTGGATCCCGTCGGAGCCGGCGCCACGACCCTCCGGACGGCGGCGATCGAGCGAATACTCGCGACCGTCCGAGTGGCGGTGGTTCGGGGCAATGCCGGCGAGATGGCCACCGTGGCCGGTCTCGTGGGCAAGGTTCGAGGCGTCGATTCCGTCTCCGCCGAGTCGCCGGACGCGGCCGTCAGGGCTGTCGCGGTCAGGACCGGTGGCGCGGCCGTGGCCAGTGGCGCGGTCGACTACGTGGCCGATGCCACACGTCTGGCCGAGGTCCGGAACGGCGACCCGCTCATGGGCCGCATCACCGGGTCCGGGTGCATGGCCACGGCCCTGATCGGGGCTTTCCTGGCGGTGGAGCCGGATCCGTTCCTGGCGAGCGTGGAGGCCATGATCGCCTTCGGGGTCGCCGGCGAGGCCGCAGCGAAGATCAGTGCCGGCCCCGGGACGTTCAGGCAGAACCTGATGGACACGGTCGCGAACCTGGATCGGGCGACGATCCTGGCCGCCGCCCGGGCAACGATCGAGGAGTCGCAGCCGGCATGACCGAGCCCAGCCAGGAACGCATTCGACGGCGCGAGCTGCTCCGGGGCTCGGCCGTCTACCTCGTGACTGAGGAGGCGCTCAGCGCCGGCCGCAGGTCCGAGTCGATAGCCGAGGCCGCGCTCGGAGCCGGGGTGCGGGTCGTCCAGGTGCGCGAGAAGGAGGGGTCCGCACGCCGCGCACTGGAGGTGGCGACGAACCTGCGCCGCCTGACTCGCCATTACGGCGCCCTGCTGCTCCTCGACGACCGGCTCGACATCGCCCTGGCCGCCGACGCGGACGGCGTCCATCTCGGCCAGGAGGACCTGCCGATCGCGCTGGCTCGGCGCCTGATGGGCAACGACGCGATCGTCGGCCTTTCGATTACCTGCTCCGATCAGCTTGCCTCGGACGACGCCGCCGGGGCCGACTATCTGGGCGTGGGCGCGGTCTTCCCGACGGGCTCGAAGAGCGACGCGACGCTGACGGGCCTGCCGCTCCTTGCCGCGGCCCGAAACGCAACTCGGGCACCGATCGTAGCCATCGGCGGCATCGACGCCACGAATGCCGGGCTCGCGGCCGCCGCCGGAGCCGACAGCGTGGCCGTCATCAGTGCCGTCACGCAGGCCGCCGACCCGGCCGCGGCCGTTCGGGCCCTCGCCGCGGCGGTTGCCGCCGCAGCCGGGGAGGCCCGCCGATGAGCGGCCTCGGGGAGTTCGACCTCATCGACGCTCTCGCCGCTCGCCTGGACCCGCCCGATGAGGGGCTGGGAATCGGCGACGACGCCGCGACGTGGCGGCCCGGAGCCGGATCGGTGGTTGTGGCCACGACCGACATGCTGGTCGAGGGGATCCACTTCCGCCTCGACTGGACCTCGCCGCGGGACCTGGGCTGGAAAGCCCTGGCGGTGAGCCTGTCGGACCTGGCTGCGATGGGCGCGCGGCCCGGCCGTGGCCTCGTCTCCGTGGCCCTCCTGCCGGGCCAGGCGGAGCTGGTCGAGGAGCTGTACGAAGGGATGACCGAGCTGGCCCGTCTCACGGGCACCCGGATCGTTGGCGGGGACACCGTCCGCTCGCCCGGGCCGCTGGTCATCAACGTCGCCCTGCTCGGCGAGGCGGATCCGGACCGGCTCCTCCGCCGCGACGGAGCGCGCCCGGGCGACCTGCTGGCTCTTACCGGGGCCGTGGGCGCCTCGGCCGCCGGCCTGGATCTCCTGGTCCGCGACGATCGTGAGTCTCTGGCAAGGCCCGAGGCCGGTCCGCTCCTGGCCGCCCATCACCGGCCCAAGCCTCAGCTGGCGGCCGGCGGGGCCCTGGCCGCCCTGGGGCTGCGATGCGCCATCGACGTCAGCGACGGCGTCGCCAGTGAGGCCTGGCACCTCGCCCGAGCGAGCCATATCGCGATCGAGATCGATGTGGACCGGTTGCCGCTGGCGCCCGAAGCGGTTTCGCTGCTCGGCGAGGAGAGGGCCCGGCGGCTGGCGCTGTCGGGCGGCGAGGACTACCAGCTGCTCTTCGCCGTGCCGGAGACGAGGCTGGCCGACCTCGCTGCGGCGCTGCGCGACGGCGGGCCACCGATCGTGGTGGGTCGCGTGACCGGTGAGCGGCCCGGCGGCGATGTCGTCCTCCTGGAGTCGGGTCGACCGGTCCAGCTGGCCCAGGCCGGCTACGTGGCGTTCTGAGCGAACACCCGCAGGCTGCGGGCAATGCCGGCGCAGGCCGGCGCGACGGATGGAGGATCGATGATAGCCGGACCAGCACAGCCGCTCGGCGTACCGCGGGGCGACCTCGGGGCCGCGACGGTCGGCGTCGAGCCGGTGCCGGCGCGGTTCCGTGTGCTCGGCTTCCTCGACTACTTCGTCCTGTGGGCCGATCTCGGCGTCGGCCTGCTGGTCCTGGTCGCCGGATCGTACCTGGTACCAGGCCTTGGGCTACCCGAGGCGCTCGCGGCCATCGTCCTGGGCACCGCCGCAGGCAACCTAATGCTCGGCCTGGCCGGGGCAATCGGCAGCGAGCACGGCATCCCGTCGATGGTCAGTCTCCGGCCGAGCTTCGGCCAGCGCGGCAGCTACCTGCCCAGTCTGATCAACGTCGTCCAGCTCGTCGGCTGGGGCGCCTTCGAGATCGTCATCATGGCCCAGGCGTCGTCCCGGTTGAGCGGCCCGATCCTCGGCCACTCCAGCTACCCGGCCTGGGCAATTGGCTGGGGTGCGATCGTCATCCTTCTCGGCCTGGGTGGACCGCTCGTCGTGGTCAGGCAGTGGCTCGAGAAGGTCGGCATTTGGCTCGTCCTGCTCACAGTGTCCTGGATGGCCATCTACGCCCTGACCCACGCGGATCTCGGCTCCGTCTGGAGCCGGCCCGGCGACGGCAGCCTCGGCTTCGCCCAGGCGATCGACCTCGTGGTTGCCATGCCGATCAGCTGGCTGCCGCTGGTGGCCGACTTCAACCGGTTCGCGAGGGACTCCCGCTCGTCGTTCGCGGGGACGGTGGCCGGCTTCGCCGTCTCAAACGTCCTGTGTTACGCGCTGGGCGCGCTGCTGATCCTGATCCTGCCGTCGACCGATCTCATCGGCTCCATCATGACCGTCGCGTTCGGCGCGGCCGGCCTGGCGCTCCTGCTCGGTGACGAGACGGACAACGCCTTCGCCGACGTCTACTCGAGCGCCATTTCGATCAAGAACGTCCTCCCCGGCCTGCCGACGCGGGCTCTGGTGGCTGCGGTGGGCGGTACGTGCCTTGCCATCGCGCTGACCGTCGATCTGGCCAGCTACCAGGGCTTCCTGTACCTGGTGGGATCGCTCTTCACGCCGCTCTTTGGAGTCCTCTTTGCCGACTGCTTCCTGCTCCGGCGGCGGCGCTACATGGACCAGGAGCTGTATCCGTCGAATGGGCGAGGCGAGTTGCCCTGGGGCGTGAACCCGGTCGCTCTGGTCGCCTGGGCGGCCGGTACGGGCGCGTACCTGGCCGAGACCACATACGTCGGCTGGCTGGGCGGTACGTTGCCCTCGTTGGCGGCCTCGATGGCCGCGTATCTCGTCCTGAGCAAGGGGATCGAGGTCCTCCGTCGACCGCCCCAGCCGCGGCGAGATCCTCCGCAGTCGCCAGCACCGAAACGATCCTGACGCGCCGGCCACGAGCGGCGGAGGGTCCCCCAGGCGCAACGTCCGACTGTCGGCAATTTGACAGTGTCACCGATGCATCCAATCGGGCTCGCTCGTCGAATACACGGGTAGAGGGCCATGCAGGCGGGCTCGGTTCCTCCATTTGGGGGATCGCGGAATCACCCTGTTTCAGCCCTCGGGAAAACCGATACCTCACATGTGGCCCAACTCGAACGAATGGTAGATTTCGAGACGTGACCGATCTCTCGCACCCAGCAATCCAGCGCCTTGTCGAGGTCGCCTCTCGAAAGGGGGTCACGCTCGACATCACGTTCTTCAGCGACTCGACGCACACCGCCGAGGAGGCCGCCGCAACCTTCGGCGCGGAGCTCGGCCAGATCGTCAAGTCGCTCGTCTTCGTGGCACCGCGCCTCGACGGACGGCTGGTGCCGATCGTCTGCCTGGTCTCCGGCCGGAACAGCCTCGACCTCGGCCTGCTGGCCGCGGTCACCGGCGAGTCGGCGATCCGGCGGGCCACCGCGGGCGAGGTGCGCGACCTGACCGGGTTCTCCATCGGCGGCATCCCGCCCTTCGGCTACGGTCGCAACGTCGTGACGGTCATGGATCAGGATCTGGGCTCTTACGAGTGGGTATGGGCCTCTGCCGGCACGGACACCGCGGCCTTCCGAGTCTCTCCGGGAACTCTCCGAATGCTCGCCAATGCCGTCGTGGCCCCGCTCTCGGAGGCCGCGTGGATTCAGCCGGCTCGCGCCGCCGCCGTCGAGCCGCGGCTTCAGTTCGGGGCCGGATAGCGCCGGACGTCAATCCTGAGGCCCCGCTCGGATACCCGACTGTGGCCTCCGGCTGTCAGCCCCAAGACGACACTCCTCCCGGTGCGCCCGAGCCGGCCTGACGCGACTCCATCCGTGGATCGACGGTGGACAAGTCCCGGGGCGACCTTCGAACTAGGTGGAAAATCCCATTGCCGGGGCAATCTGCTTCCCGTAGCGTGATTTGCACGCCCGAAGGGGTCGAGCGACTGCTAGCGGCTGAGATGACATCAAGGCTCACGCAGCGGGTAGGTTCCTTCGGGCGTTTTCGTTTGCCCGCCGGCCTCGCCGCGGCATGAGGCGCGGCCCGCCGGCCTTCGGGAGATCGGGCGGGGACGGCCCGCAGCCGCTCGCCGGGTCATCGGTCTTGATCGGTGAATCCGAGCTGACGGTGAGCTGCCGGGCAAGCCAAGCCGCCCCGGTTCGCTAGACTGCCAACGTGCGCGTCCGCCAGTTTGAGCTTCGGCTTCTCGCCGTCGCTCTCACCGTCCTCTGGGCCGCGGGCAGCGGCATAGTGCTGGTCGCCTACCGGCCCGGCGGCCCCGTCGACCTCCTGGTCGGCATTGCGGCTTCTCTGCCGCTGCTGGTCAGCGTCGCGCCGATCGTATGGCCGCCGCTGGTGCGCAGCGATCGAGGGTCGGCCGGGGTCTTCTGGCTCGGTCTGGTGGCCGGGCTGTTGCTGCTGCCGTCGATCGCCGGGGTCGCCAGCCAGGTCATCGCGGGCGGCACACAGCCCCTCCTCCCTTCACTGGAGGTCGTCTATCCCTGGGCGCTCGCCCTGCTGGCGACGAGCCTCTTCGCGGGTCTCGGGATCAGCCGTCAGGTCATCAGCGAGGTCGGCATCGGCAAGCGTCGTTTGGCCGCCTCGCTGGCGTTCGCCGTCGTCGCCACCTCGGTCATAGGCGGCATCTTCGCCGGCGTTAGTCTGGCTGACGAGGCCGCCCTTCGCGATCGGCCTGCCGCCTATTCGAGGTTCGGGCCGACGGCGGCCAATCTCATGCCCCCGGAATGCAACAAGGCCCTGGTGAGCGCCACTACCGCAAGGCTGGAGATGGACCTCTGGGCAGACGTCGACACGCGGTCGGTGGGGACGGTCAATCTCACCGGGAGCCGGTCCGGCGCGGACTTCTCCTGGACGGCACGGGTGGTCCGCGGCACCGACCTCTTCGGTCAGTACGCGGCAGTGCGCCGGGGCTCGGCGGCCTGGCTGCTCGCGCCGGGCGGCGCCTGGACGCGGGTTTCCCCCGACGAGCTGAACGACGACATGATGGACGCCACGGCTCTTGCCGGGGTGCTCTCTCCTGGCAATCGAGCCACTGCCGAGAACCTCGGGTTCGAGTACGTGGAGGGTGCACGAGCCCGCCACTGCCGCATTGCCATGGACGGCGCCACTTTCCAGACCTCTTTCCCTCAGGTCGTCTGGCTCGTGGGCAAGGCCGACCTATCGACCTGGCGAGGCGAGCTGGATTTCTGGGTCTTCGGCGATGGGGAGATCGGCCGGATCGGAGGCCGGGTCAACGGAACCGCACAGGAGATCCTGCCGCATGGCCTGTTGGCGACCGTCAACGTGCGGCTGACCGCCACAGACCGGGACAGCCCGGTCTCCGTTCCGACGCCGCACACGTGATCGAGCGCGAATGAAGCCACCGGAGCTGCGCGACGAGGTTGCCGCCACCTACCGCGTGGCGGCGGCGTGATACTGAGCATCTGCGGATAGGCTTGAGGCATGAAGGACGAGACGCCACGGTCGCGAGACGAAGGGGATGAGGTGCCCGGCGCGTCCGCTGCCGCGCCAGCCGCAGCGACGCACCCGCTCCTGTGGGCCGTCAACCTGATCAGCGATCCGATCCACGGCTACATCGAGCTGACCAAGCGCCTGACCGCCGACCGCGCCCGCCGGTTGGGATTGGCGGGAGAGGGCGCGGCCGAGGGCGACCTGCTCGACTCGGCGTGGCTGCAGCGGATGCGGCGCATCAGCCAGCTCCAGAGTGCCCGCTGGGTCTTCCCCACGGCCGAGCACAGCCGCTTCACTCACAGCCTTGGCGTGATGCACGAGGCCGGGCTCTGGGCTCGCCAGCTCTATCCGAGCCTGCGGGCCGAGCTGGGCGCCGTCGAGCCGGCCGTGGAGCCGCCCTCCGAGGGCCTGGTCGTCGAGACGATGCGGCTGGCCGGGCTCCTGCACGACGTGGGTCACGGACCTTTCGCCCACTTCTTCGACGATCACGTGCTGTGCCACTTCCCGGCGCCGGACGACCCGCGCCGCCACCACAAGAGCTTGACCCACGAGGACCTCTCGCAGCTCATCATCGAGCGCGAGCTGGGCGACCTGATCCGATCGATCCGGCGGGCGCCGGGGGCAGTCCCGGAGCGCGACGCTCTCCGGCCGGACGAATCTATCGATCCCCGCTGGCTCTCCTTCCTGATCTCAAAGCCTGCCCTGGCGGATGGGTCGATGCCGCGCTGGCTGCGCTGGCTCCAGCCCTTGCTGTCGGGCGTCTTCACGGTCGACAACCTGGATTACGTCCGCCGCGACTCGTACCTGATCGGCGTCTCCGCTGGGCCGGTGGACGTGGAGCGGTTGCGGCGATACAGCTTCGTCGGACCGCGTGGGCTCTCCCTGTACGAACCAGGCCTGGGGGCATTGGAGATGTTCCTCACCGCCCGTCTGTTCCTGTACCAGCAGATCTACTTCCACCGTTCCGTCAGGGCGATCGACCTGGACCTGGCGGAGGTCTTCCGCCCGAGCATCGAGGCGATCTTCGGCCAGGACTCGCCGGCCGATCAGCTGAGCCACTACGCCGACCTGGACGAGTACGCCCTGCTGCACCAGGCGGCTCTCTGGGCTCGGGGCGAGGCTCTATCCGAACGACCTGCGCCGGGCGACGGAATGGTCACGTCGCAGGTGGGGCGGGTCTGGCAGGCCATCCTGCTGCGCCGGCCGCGGTGGCGCGCCGAGGCCGAGCTTCGGCGAACGTACGAAGCGAACGAGCGCCAGGCGGCCGTCTCGGCGGCGCGGAGCGAGCTCGGACGTGACGAGGCCGGCCGCCTAGCGATCGACCTGGCCGAGGTGGATGCCAGGCCGGCCGAAGCCACGGCCACCGATTCGCTGCTGGCGGTGGTTGGGCGAGACGGCCGCCCGGCCGCGCCTCTCAGTCAGGCCCTGGGCCGGATACCGGCCTATTCGCTCGTGGCCAGGCGGTATCGGCGCACGCAGGTCGTAGAGGATCAGGCCGAGGGCTAGGTCAGGCCGCGGGAGTCGCCTCGGGCGTGGGCGTGGGCGCGGGAGTCGGCGTGGGAGTCGGCGCGGGAGTCGGCGTGGGCGCAGGAGTCGGCGTCGGCGCAGGAGTCGGCGTGGGCGCGGCAGTTGGAGTGGCAGTGCCACTCGCGGCCGGCTTCTTCGTCGGGGTGGGCTTGGCCGGCGGTCGCTTGGTCGGCAGTGGACAGCTCGAGGCTTCGGAGGGTCGCAGGGCCACCATCTCTTCGATCTCGCATCGGAACGGCAGGACCAGAAGAGGATCGACGCGAGCGAACTCGGCGGCGGGCATGTGGTCTCGCTGGACGATCGCGGGATCGAGCGCAAAGGTCCTGGTCTCGAGCAGGCTGTAGAGGCCGAAGTGAACGTGACAGCCGGTGGCGTTACCCGTCTGGCCTTCATAGCCGATGAGATCGCCCGCCTTGACGATCTGGCCGGGCTGGACGGTCACGCGCGACTCGTGAGCGTAGATGCTGCGGTAGCCGTCACCGTCGTCGATGACGATCACTATGGGGAGGCTATTCCAGTAGCGGTGCTGGTCGAGCCAGTTGTAGTAGGGGGTCAGATCGCCGTCCCAGCCCACGAAATCGTCGAAGTGCCGTCCCGCCGCGAGAACGACGCCGTCATGGGCCGCGTGGACCCTGTCGCCGCAAGCGGTGGACATGTCGAGACCGTCGTGGAACTTCTGGCCGTTTACGACTGCCTCACCCCAAACCGTGGGCCCGAAAGGGAGCGTGACGCGGGCGTCGTCGAGCGGCCAGACGTACCCCGTCAGGTCCTGGGGCGACACGAGGGTCATGGGCGTCATCAGCTCCTGCGCCGTCGGGGATGGGGTCACCGGGGTGGATGGGGAAGCGTCCGTCGGCGACGGGGACTGGGACGGTGCGAGAGCCACCCAGGCGGCGTCGGCCGAGACCGGCACTTGGGAGTTGGCGACCAGCCCGGGCCCCAGAAGCAAGGCCGCGGCCGCGGCCGCGGCCAACCCGACTGCGAAGGCCGCGGCCCACACTCGCCGCCGGCCTGGCGGCCCGCTGCGGAAGGGCCACGCGAGATGTATCCGAAGACCGGGGCCGCTCACCGAGGCTTTGTAGCACGTCTGCAGGCTCCTCGTCTGCTCCTGCCGTGAGGCCCCTCCCACGCCGGCCACGGCCGGCGCTGCGCGAATCGAACGAGCGGACCCGGGGAGCCGCCTTCTGGGTTCCGCGTGCCTCCCGATGCCGTCCACGCCGCCAACTCGTCATGGCTTTGGCCGCTTGTTCCACTCTCCGGCCCGGCGGGCTCGACGGACGCCCCGAGCCGCGCGAATCCTGGACTGGCCCGGACCCCTCGACTCATAATCCGAGGACGCGAGTCCAGGCTTAGCGTCCGTCGCGAGTGGCCACGTCGAGAGCCCTGCCTGAACCACAAGAGGAGTGCGTGTGGACGTCGTCCAGCTGTCCCGCATCCAGTTCGCCGTGACCATCAGCTTTCATTTCATCTTTCCTTCGATCACGATCGGCCTGGCCGGACTGATCGCCATCGTCGAAACGCTGCGCTGGCGGACCAAGCGCGACGTGTACGACCGCCTGTCTGTCTTCCTCACGAAGCTGTTCGCCGTCACCTTCGTCATCGGCGTCGTGAGTGGCATCGTCATGGAGTTCCAGTTCGGCACCAACTGGTCCGTCTTCTCGGGCTACGTGGGCGACATCTTCGGAGCGCCTCTGGCCGCCGAAGGGATCTTCGCCTTCTTCCTCGAGTCCGCCTTCGTTGGCGTAGTCCTCTTCGGCCGAAGCCGCGTCGGGTCGACCGTGCGCTGGATCGCCGGTTTGCTGGTCTTCCTCGGAACCACGATCTCGGCCTTCTGGATCCTGGTGGCCAACTCGTGGATGCAGACGCCTGCCGGCTTCAAGATCGTGACCGACGCCAACGGCGCCTCGAGGGCTCAGCTGACGGACTTCTGGCAGGCCGTCTTCAATCCGTCGACGTTGCCGCGGCTCTTCCACACCCTGGCGGCCTGCTGGGTCGTTGGGGCGTTCTTCCTCATGGGGATCTCGGCCTGGTACATCCTGCGCCACCGCGACTCCGATGTGACCGCGATCGCCATGCGCCTGGCGGTCATCGTCGCCTTCTTCGGATCGGGCCTCATGTTCGTCAGCGGTGACCTGCAGACCCGCGAGGTCCAGGCCAACCAGCCGCTCAAGTTCGCCGCGATGGAAGGCGTCTTCACGACTTCGCAAGGCGTGGCGCTGGAGATCATGGCTTTGCCGCCCAGCCAGACCGGCCCGGCGGGCTTCCCGTCCCTCGCCGTCCCATACGGCCTGAGCGCGATGAGCGACCTCGACCCGAACGGCGAGATCAAAGGCCTGGACCAGGAGCCCGACGAGTCTCTCTGGCCGCCGGTGGCCATGACCTTCATGAGCTTCCACCTGATGGTCGGCCTGGGGGCCTTGATGCTGCTGCTGATGCTCTTCGGGGCCTACTACGAGTGGCGGCGCTCGCTCGATTCGCACACCAGGTGGCTGCGCTTCGCGGTGCTGGCAATCCCGCTACCGATCATTGCGGTCGAGCTCGGCTGGATGACCGCCGAGGTCGGCCGACAACCATGGATCGTGCAAGGGCTGATGCTGACCTCGCAAGGGGTATCGCCGGGAGTCTCGGCGACGGACGTGGGGGTCTCGCTGATGGGGATCCTCTTCGTCTACGCCCTGCTCTTCTTCCTGTGGATCTACGCCCTGACCAAGGAGATCGGGCGCGGTCCCGAGGCGGCCGTCGCCGAGGTGGTGCCGGCCGGGCCCGCTCCGGCCGAGGTCGCGAGCGAGAGCGCCGGCGAGCCGAAAGCGGGACAGACAGGGAGAGGCCGCTGACATGCCTGCGCTACAGACCGTCTGGTTTCTACTCATCGGCCTGCTTCTCGTGGGCTACGCCGTTCTCGACGGCTTCGACCTCGGGGCCGGCATCGTCCATCTCTTCGTCGCCCGCGACGACTCGGAGCGGCGCAGCGTCATCAATGCCATCGGCCCGGTCTGGGACGGCAACGAAGTCTGGCTGATCACCGGCGGCGGCGCGCTCTTCGCCGCCTTCCCGCTGGTGTACGCCACGGTCTTCTCGAGCTTCTACCTCGCCGTGATGCTGCTGCTCGCCGCGCTCATCCTGCGGGCGGTGTCGATCGAGTTTCGCAGCAAGGAGGCCAACCGACTGTGGCGCCTGGCGTGGGACGTCGGTTTCACGTTGGGATCGGCCCTGGCTGCGCTGCTTTTCGGCGTGGCACTGGGCAACGTCGTGCGGGGCTTGCCGCTCGACGCAGGCGGCGTCTATCGCGGGGGCTTGGTGGGGCTTCTCAACCCGTTCGCGATCGTGATGGGCCTGCTCACCCTCGGACTGGCGGCTCAGCAGGGTTCCGCCTGGCTCGTCCTCAAGACCCAAGGGGCGCTCCAGGCTCGAGCCCGCCAGGCTGGCGTTGCGGCCACGTTCGTGGTCATCGCGGCCTGGGTCGCGGCGACCGTGATCGGGTGGTACGACTCGAACCGCCTCTTCGGCAATTTCGGCCGCAGCCCTCTGGCCTGGACTGGCCCCGTCGTTGCCGCCATCGCCCTGACGTCGATGCTGTATGCCTACCGCCGGCGGCAGGAGCTTCGGGCGTTCGCTTTGTCCAGCCTGGCGATCGTCGCGCTGGCTTACACGGCGGGTGCGACGCTCTATCCGAACCTGGTTCCGGCCGCCGAGGCGAGCCGCAGCCTGACGGTGGACAACGCCCATTCCTCGGACACGACGCTAACGGTGATGCTGGTCGTGGCTCTCGTCGGCATGCCGATCGTGCTGGCTTACACGGCCTTCATCTACTGGAGGTTCAAGGGCAAGGTTCAGCTGGACGAAGCCAGCTACTGACGCAGGAGTTCGAAAGCGGCGCCGCGCGAGCAGCACCCCGGAGCGGCGCCGCGTTGCTGCGGCCGGCCTCGGATGGGCCAACCGGCCACGGGCGAGCGCCTACCAGTCGGGATCGATCTGGCGGTCCAGCAGCTCGGTCGGGGTCTGGCGCGGCCGGATCAGGCAGGCGCGACCTCCGAGAACCGCAACCTCCGCGGGCCACGGATGCGACAGGAAGAGCGGCATGGACTCGGTGAAGCCGTAGGCGCCCAGGTCCAGCATCGCCACGAGGTCGCCGACCCGCGGGCGGGGAAGCATGGCTTCGGTCGTGAAGACATCCAGGCCCGTGCACAGCGGTCCCGCGATGGTGGTACGGACCAGGGCGCGCACCGTGTCAGAGGCGAGGACCGCGAGGCGGTGCTCGCTTCGAATCAGGGCCGGCCGCACGGCATGGTTGATGCCACCGTCCAGGATCGCCACGGGTGCCGAGTCCGGGCCCTTGACGTCGACGATGCGGGCCACGTACGCGCCGGCTGGTCCCACCAGGAAGCGCCCCGGCTCCAGGAGGACGGTCATCTCGCGCAGCGCGGGGCTGGCATCCCAGCGAGTCCGCAGCTCCGTCAGGCGCCGCCCGAGCAGGGCCAGGTCCAGCGGCCGCTCCCCTTCGGCGTAGGGGATCCCCAGCCCGCCGCCCGCGTCCACCATGCGGAGGGGAACGCCTGCCTCGGCGGCCATGCGCCGGCCCATCTCCACGAGCTCCGCAACGCGGCCGGCCAGCTGCTCGGCGTCGCGCAGGTTCGAGGCGCCGAAGGCGTGGATGCCCATCAGCTCCACGTGCGGCGAGGCGGCCGCATACCGGGCGGCTTCGGTCAGCGCCTCCAGCGGCATCCCGAACTTGCCCTCGACGCCGCCGATCAGGCGCACCGTCTCGAGTCGCGCGTCCTCGGACACGGCCAGGCGCAGCAGGATCGGCTGGCGGCGACCGAGTCGGGCCGCAACCTTCTCCAGGCGGCGCAGCTCCCCAGGAGACTCGACCGTGATGATGCCGATGCCGGCGACGACCGCCGCCGCCAGTTCGTTCTCGCGCTTGCCTGGGCCGGTCATGGCCACCGAAGCCGGGTCGAAGCCGGCCCGCAGGACCGTCTCCAGCTCGCCTCCGGACGCGACGTCCGCACCCACTCCGCAGCGGCGCAGGTGCGCCACGACGGCCAGCGCGGGGTTTGCCTTGACCGCGAAGGCGATTCGGAATCCCCGCGGCAGGACGGCCCGGAGCGCCTCCACGCGCCGCCCGATCAGATCCAGGTCGTACACGTAGAAGGGCGTACCGAACTCCTCGGCTAGGGCCGCGGGGGAGAGACCGGCAAGCCGGCCTGCCTCCAGGATGCCGCCGATTCCATCGGTCGGGCGGGCGGCCGATTCTGTCACCGCAGCGCCTCCTCGAGCGCGACTCGGGCGTCGGTGCGCTCGTCGCGGTACTTCACCACGATGGCGGCGGACAGGGCCAGCCCGTTGCCCTCGGCGAATGCGCCCGGCACGCTCCTGACGCCCGGCGCCACGACCGCGCCGGCGGGCACGACGAGCGGCTCCTGCAGCGAGCCGACGATCACCCGATCGCGGGCGAGGTCGTACAGCCGGCTGGTGCCGGTCAGGATGACTCCCGCGGCGATGATGGCACCCCTCTTGACGAGCACGCCCTCCAGGAGCGCGGCCTGGGCGCCGACGAAGGCCTCGTCCTCGACGATCACGGGGCGCCGGCCGGGCGGCTCCAGGACGCCGCCGATCTGGACGCCGGCGGAGAGGTGGACTCGCGCCCCGATCTGGGCGCACGACCCAACGAGGACGTGGGAGTCGACCATCGTTCCCTCGCCGACCCATGCCCCGATGTTGACGTACGAGGGCGGCATGATGGTCACGCCCGGGGCCAGGTAGACGCCGCCGCGAACCGACGTCCCGCCCGGGACGACCCGCCACGGCCTGCCCGCGGCGAGGGCCTCGCGCGCCTCCGCCGAGTCCAGCAGATCCTTCACCGGCAGGCCGACGCGGTCGCGGAACTGGAACGCGCCGTGGCTATACCAGGTCCGGGTCTCGCGATCGGCGAAGAGCCCGAGTATCGCCTGCTGCACCTCCGGGTTGAGGCGCCAGCCGCCCGGAGCGGTGTCGTCGGGTTGGGCGGCTCGAATCCTTCCCGCGTCCAGCTCGGCCAGAATGCCCGGCGCGCTCGTCGTCCCGCTCACGCGTGGGCCGCAGTGGCAGTTCGAACCCGCGGGGTCGAGCCGGCGTCTGTGGCGGGTCCGCCACGACCGGCACCTCCGGCGCCGGCCGGCCTTGCGGTCGGCTCGAGGAGTCCGGTCGCCTCCAGGACCGAGCGCAACCGGGCTCGGTGTGCCTCTTCGAGCGGCAGAAGGGGCAACCTGACCATGTCTGTCGTGAGCCCCATGAGGGACAGGGCGGCCTTCACCGGGACGGGGTTCGGGCCTCCGACGAAGTTGGCCTTCATCAGTGGCAGCCAGCGCTCGTGGATGCGCCGCGCGGCATCCCAATCGCCGGCGAACCCGGCAGAGCACATCGCCGCCATCTCGCCCGGGATCTCGTTGGCGCAGGTGCAGATCACGCCGTCACCGCCCATGGCCAGCATCGGCAGCGTCCAGATGTCGTCGCCGGCAAGAACGGAGAAACGCGACGGCCGCTCGCGCAGGATGGCCGCGATCTGGTCCATGTTGGCCGAGGCTTCCTTGACCGCCACGATGCGCGGGTGCTCGGCCAGGCCCATCAGTGTGGCCGTCTCGACGTTGACGCCGGTCCGGCTCGGGACATTGTAGACGATGATCGGCAGGGCGCCGTCGTCGGCGATGGCCCGGAAGTGGGCCTCGATCATGCGCTGGTCGGGCTTGTTGTAGTAGGGCGCCACGCACATGGCCGCGTCGGCGCCAAGCTGAGCCGCCCGACGAGTGGCCCGGATCGTGGCCGCCGTGTCGTTGCTACCTGTGTTGGCGACGATCTTGATGCGGCACCGCGACGGGCGTTCCGACGCGATCTCCACGGCCGTGCCGACGAGCCACTCGCGCTCTCCGGGGTCGAGGGTGGGGCTCTCGCCCGTGCTCGCGGCCAGGACGAGGCCGTCGATGCAGGAATCGATCTGGCGGCGAACCAGCGCCTTGAAGGCCGTCTCGTCGATCGCGCCGGTGGCGGTGAACGGCGTCACGAGGGCCGTGAAGGCTCCCCGGAACTGGCGATTCGGTGGCATCTGGCTTTCTCCTTCGGTGTCGCGGCCGGCTGGGCGGTCGGCCCTCGGTTGACCGGCGGCCCCATCTCGGGCCCGGTCGCTAGATCAGGTTCGGGAGGTCATGGAGTCGGTTGCATCGGTCGACTGGCCACCGTTCGAGCCGGAGCCCGTCGCTGTGGCGATGATCGAGTCGACGACGTCGTCGAAGCTGTGAAAGCCCGGGGCGCGGGGCTCGGCCAGGAGCCATTCGGCGGCCGTGATAGCGCCGGCGGCGTAGGCCGATCGATCGCGGGCGGTGAGGCGCATCTCCAGGCTCTCCCCCGGGGCATCGAAGCCGACGAGGTGCATACCCGGCGCGCTTCCGGCCCGAATGACGGCCACGTCCAGCTCCTCCGGAGCGGGTGCGCCATGGGCCATTGGCTGAGCCACTCGCCGCTTGCGCGGATGAACGGCAATCAGGCGGCGCGACAAATCGATGGCGGTGCCGGAGGGGCGGTCTGCCTTGGTGCGGCGGTGCCACTCGACGAGGTACGGGTCGTATTCGGCGAACGGGCCGAAGAGGCGGGCGGCGTCCTCGACGAGGCGGGCGAACAGCATCACGCCGAGGCTGAAGTTGGGGGCGGCCACGGCAGCGGCATCGTGGTTGACCAGGAGGGTCTCCGCCGTGCCCCGGTCGCTGGCCCAGTTGGTGGTCCCGATGACGAACCGGCGGATCCCTCCTTGAAGCGCGGCTCCGACGTTGGACAGGACGGCCTCGCCAACGGAGAACTCGAAGAGCACGTCCGCGTCCGCAAATCGGGCCGGTGAGTGGCCCGCGTCGGTCTCCGGCATGCCCAGGATCGCCCGGGGTGGCATGCCGCGCCCGGCGAGGGCAGCGGCCACCGCGCGACCCATCTCTCCGTCGCCGGCGACGATGCTGAGCATTCCTGGTCCTCCGTTGGTGTCCGTTGCGTGGCCCTCCCTTGCGAAAACATGAGGGCCGCGGCACCGCCCTCGGTGTCGCGGCCCTCGGGAGCTTCGTGCCCCTCGGCTCCGCGGTTCGTTCCGAACGCCGCCGAGCCCTAGGGCCGTGCCTCCCGGCAGGGCCGCCAGCGCTTCGACTTGGGCTTGGCGAGCATTCGAACGAACATGGTCCGCGGATTATGCACCAAGCCGCGGGCGATGCGCAACCTTTGCGAGGATCATGCAGACTGAATACGCTGAGGATGCATAGCGAGCATGCATCGCGGATTCCGAGCGGACGTCCGGCGTGGGCGGGGGCGGTGTGGGCGGAGGCGGCGAGGACTACAGTCAACCCGGACTCCGACGCGATCGCAGGCGTTTGAATCGTGGGTCCATCACTGACCGGAGAGGAAGGGCAGCGGACATGCGCAAGCTGGCATCGGTCTTGATTACGTCCATCCTCCTGATGGCCGCGTGCTCGAGCTCGAGCGGAACCCAGCAGCCGGCCGGGACAGGTGGGGGCGCCCCCACGACGGCGGCATCCCAGGCGAGCGACGGCGACGTCACGACTCCGCCACCCCTGCCGAGCAACGCCGGCGACTGCACCTTCTGGTGCGGCACCGGTTCCGCGCAGGTGACCGTCGGCGGCGCAACGGTGACGATGTCTCCCGGCGGCTGCTACCCCGCCAGTGACAACGACGTCGACGCCCGGTTCGGCGACTTCACGAACCAGAAGAGCGACTGGATCATCGCACTCGTGTACTACGGCGGCAGCAAGACGCCCATACTCAGCGGCAGCGTGGGCGGCAAGGCGTTCATGTTGAGCACGAGCGGCGCGACCGGCACCATCGGCAACGACGGCAAGGGCAGCGTCTCGGGCAGTGAGTTCCTGGGCACCGCCGCGATCTCGGTCACCTTCTCCTGCAAGTAAGGGGCCACCTCGAAACCGGAGACGCCGGCGCGAGCTAGGATCGACCGACTCGCCGCCCTCCGCCCAAGGGACTATAGTCAACCCGGGCTCCGACGCGATCGCGGGCGGTTGAGTCGCTGAGCCGTCTCCACCGCAATGGAAGGGGCGACGAACATGCGCAAGCTGGCTTCGGTTCTGGTTGCGTCCATCCTTCTCGTAGCCGCGTGCTCGAGCTCGAGCGGAACCCAGCAGCCCGCCGGAACGGGTGGCGGCG
>Ga0187886_1002033_pt1 | contig 16940 bp, 13 predicted proteins | sample June2016WEW_20_1_FD_133001 | JGI IMG/M metagenome (GOLD analysis project Ga0187886, IMG submission 133001) | Peatland microbial communities from SPRUCE experiment site at the Marcell Experimental Forest, Minnesota, USA - June2016WEW_20_150 | ecosystem: Environmental > Terrestrial > Soil >... | reverse complement strand
TGTATGCCGTTTCTGTTCGTCGGCTCGTAGCTTTGCTCTCTGGCTTCCTTCGGACAATGCCTCGCGGCGTTGCCCTTGCCTTCGGCTAGTACTTATGCTAGTGATATCAATCATTAGCAGGATCACGTACAGGGGACTTTCACCCCATCAGTTCACGCCCATGCCGGGCGTACACAACCGGCTGCAGCGGATCGCCAATAAATCCGGCTCCCGCTGAGCCGTGCGTTATGCGCCAGGATGAGACTAATCAGAAGTTATTGAAAAACGCCACATGACGACTCTTTATTACTATTGTTCAAACAAAGCTTTTCACTCAATCATAGAGAATCGCAAGATTTGGTTATCATCGCTTTCGCTGTCAAACGACTCGATGGAAGGGAAACTTGTTGCCGAGATACTTGCGCGCATTGCTAAAGCTGACAGTCTTGATCAAGCTGCGACGCAACGACTTCAAACACTAGTTTCTGGACTGGAGCAAGTTATCGATGGCTTGGGCTTCTGCCTTTCGGAAGATGGAGATTTATTGAGTCAATGGCGCGGGTATGCAGCTGATGCTACTGGCGTTTCCATTGGATTCTCCAAAAATTCCCTGGAGCAGTTCGCAGAGGCTAGCCGAGCCCAAGAGAAATCAGGCTTTACGTTGCAGAGAGTTGAGTATGCCCCTGAGGCCCAAGAGAGCTTGATAAAACCAACCTACATAGAAATCAAGAAACTCATAAACGAAGGTGCGTTTAAATTCCCGGGGAGGCGCAGCCTTTTGGGGGATGCGCGAAGTGAAGATGAAGTAAAGAAAGATAATGAAAAGATTAAGGTCGCATTCTCACGATTATCGATGACAGTGTTAACCCTTTTTGGAAAACTATTTTTGTTGAAAACTAGCGCGTTTCGTGAAGAACGCGAATGGCGTTTGATTTCTTATTTCGTGAAAACGGGAGACGATATGTGCTCTTTTCGTGCTCTGAATGATCGAATAGTCCCATATAGAGAATTTGAGCTGCCTGAATCAGAAGGCGGTTCCATTGTGAAGGTGATTCTCGGGCCTAAGAATACAACACCCAATTACGTAATCGAGAGCTTCTTAAAGCAAAGGGGCTTCCCTAATGTAACAATCTTACGTTCTGAAGCTACGTATCGATGATCGTGTTCAATTTATCGGTGTCACCGCATAATAATGCGCTTCAGGCGGATGCCGCTGAGCGTAGGGTTCGGCATGGACAAGGGATTAGATGCCTCGCGACTTGCGGTACTCGGCGAGAGAAATGGAGGCACGCTCCCGTTTGATCTTGTCTAGCATTTTACGGAAGCGCGGGCTCTTTTGGAGGAGGTAGTCCTCGATGTCGCGATCCTCGATGTGTTCGATGACTGCGGTGATCTTTCCATTCTTCGTCACGAACACTGGCTCCTGTTCGGCGGCCTCCAGATATTTCGCGAAGCTGTTCCGCACTTCTCCCATAGGCGCAATTTTCATCACTTTAACTCCTTGTAGTAGGGTAGAGTCTGGTCCTTATGCATAACCCTCAGCACATCAACCCGGCGGGCATCCTCGTCAACCACGTAGAAGACGCGGTAGTCACCAACTCGGAGCCGGTAGTCTGGGTTGCTGATGCCCCGCAACCGTTTGATACGGCTCTTGCTCTCTTTCGTGGGATCGTGCTGCAGGTGTCTTTCCATTGCGTTGGCAATTTGCGTGGCATCGTATTTCCGCAATCTATCCAAGTCGGCGATAGCGCTCCGTTTCAAGATGATCGTGTAGACACCCATAGCAAAATAGTGCCATAATTATGCTACAATGTCAAGAGGGAGTGCCGAACCAGCGGATCCACTTGTCCATCAAGGCCTTCGGCCTTCCTGGCAAGTGATCCGCGACGATACTCTCTTTCAACTGGAAATAAATAACCTTCGGTTAGACCTATCCTCACTCTTTGTAGGTGTAATAGAGAATCAGAGATATTCGGACGCTGTCTGGTAGGTTAAATCGCATCTATCGCAGCTAAGAAAATGGGTACATTGCTGACTGAGTCGAATTGAGATTGTACCAAAATAGCGGCGGTTCGAAGAAACTCTCGTTTATTCAGGTTCGTCAACTGCATCTCCAAAAAACTTCCTGCACTTGTCGAGGAAGACCCGCAAAAATCACGTTGCCTAAGCTGCTGAAAGAAGAGCACTGGATTAAAGATTCTCACCTCATGATTCGCGACGCGGCCAAAAGCGCGATGATCACACCCATGAGGCTTTCACCGGCGATTAGTCCTGAGGCCACCGGAATGGTATAGCTCTCGGCAAGTCCCCTTGCTTTTTTTGCCAGGATCGAAGCGATCAGAGCGCCCACGAACATGGACAGCGTATTCCAGAAAGGAATGACGAAAGCCAGACCCAGACCCATGGCCGAAGGGATAAACCGCTGCGCTTTAGATGGCAAGAGGCGTTCCACGATGGGAAGGAAGAGGCCCACCATCCCCCCGATGGCCAGCCCCCAGCGCTCAGTGATGTCGAGGCTGGACAGACCATGGGCCAAGAGCTCCGCCACCCCCTTCCACACCTGTGCCGCCGGAGCAGGGAACTCTTCACCCCCCAGGACATTCGCCGTGGGCACGATCAGGTAGAAAGCAGGGACAATCACCAGGGCGCCGGCGAAGATCCCCACAAACTGGGCGATAAACTGTTTGCGCGGATTGGCCCCCAGCAGGTACCCGGATTTCAGGTCCGTCAGAAGATCCGCCGATGAGGCCGCTGCACCGGCGGTAACACCGGCCGTCATAAGATTGGTGGTTATGTTGGTCGGGGCGACCACACCGTAGAAAAGCTGCGTGATCTTCCCCATGGCCCCAATGGGGGTAATGTCTGTCTCTCCGGTCGCCCGGCAGGCCACAATGGCCAAGAAGAAGGTCATCAATACGGAGATCACTCCCATCCACCAATGAATGGAGAAGCTGATGACCTGAATCGACACCACCCCGATCGTTGCCGCGGTCATGCCCGTCAGGAACCATGTTCCAGGGACTTCGATCTCTTCCATGGCCGCAAGTCTCTGGTCTTGGACTTTGGACTTGCCGGGTTGCAAAATCTGGGTCACGCCCGAAAAGGCCCGACCGATCGTCCGCCATTGGAAGGCAAAAGTCAGCAGTCCGGAGGTCAACATGATGGCCGTACCTCCCCAGAGGCTCCAGGAGACAATCCCGCGATAGCCGAGTTCTTCAATGACCCCTTTCTCGTACATCCATGGCGCGAGGAAGCCGTAGTTGAACAACCCGCCCAAGAGCATGGACCAGGCAACGCGGATGCCGATGATGGCACCGGCGGCGATCATGATCAGGCTCGTGTCCCAGGAGATGGTCCACTCGATGAGCTTCTCCCCCGCGATCCGTCCAGGAAATTCTACGATACCCGGGATCTTCAAGACCTTGGGGTACCCGGCAAAGGTATTGTCCCGGACGAAGCTCACCACTGCCCCCACGATGCTGGAGACTCCCAGGCTCTTGGCTTTCTGGGTTGCTTCTTTTCCCGCTGCGTAAAGCGAACGGAGAGTTTGGGCGGCGGCCACCCCGCTGGGAAACTTGAGCTGTTCGATGTTGATCATTTGCCGTTTCATCGGGATGGCCATCATGACCCCCAGAATGGCCAGAAAAATGGTCCAGAGGAGGAGGGTCCAAAACGGCAGATGCTCCCCCTGGATCATCAACAAAGCGGAAATCGCGCCTACCATGGTGCTGCCCGTAGAATAGCCCGCCGAGCTGGCGGAGGATTGCATACAGTTGTTTTCCAGGATGCTGAGGTTGGTGCGGAGGATGCCGATCTTACTCAGGGCGGCACCGATGGAAAAAGAAAGAATGCAGGCCGTAATGGCCACCCCCAGGCCCCATCCAGTTTTCAGGCCGACATAGAGATTGGACAGGCTCATAACGCCGCCCAGGATTACCCCGATGAGAACGGCCCGCATCGTGAGCTGAGGAATGTCGCCGTGATAATAGCTCTCAAACCACTCCGACTCGATCTGCAGCGGGCTCTTCCCCGTCGGATCAATCCCGAAAAATTCTTCACCCTGCTTTTCGATTTTCTTTTCTTGAGTCATGACCCAGGACCGAAATCACAGTCTTCAGGAAAATAATGCAAACGCATCAAATATCTTTACCGGCCATTGCGAGCCTGAAGGGCGTGGCAATCCGACCCCCTCCCTACCGTCCCCCCTCCGAGGGGGAGGGGAAGGGGTGGGGGGGATTGCTTCGTCGTCCCGCGAAACGCGGGACTCCTCGCAATGACAGCTTATTTTAGGCATTTGTATTAGTAAAAGGGTGAGGGCCTCTAAATGTAATGGGCCCAATTTATCAGTGGAGCATCATCAGGATGGGGACCACGGGTCTGGCGGCGCACATTCGGCATCGGTAACCACTTCAACCACAGCCGGTATATCGGCTGCCAGCGCCTTTTTCAGGGCACCCGCGATCCCTGCAGGCTGTATGACTCGAATGCCCAAACACCCCATCTCCCGGGCGATCCCGGCAAAGCTGACGTCCCGAAACTTACACATCTCATCTGGATTCCCAGCTCGATTTCCATACAGTTTCTGTATCGGTTTCAAGCACTGCCCAAGAGCGGAGTTGTTATTTACCACGGTCACTGTTTTAATGTTGCACCGGCGGGCGGTTTCCAGCTCGCTTAGGTGGTACCAGAATCCCCCATCTCCGCTAAAACAAACTACGGGCCGGTCAGGCGCTCCGCATTTTGCCCCCAGGGAGGCGGGAAATGCCCAGCCCAGGGATCCCGCGCATCGGATATAGCTTTGCCCGGGATGCGTCAGGTATACCATCGTTGCGGACCAGATGGCCGCGTACCCTGTGTCAGCGACCAAAACAGCATTCGCTGGAAGGCACTCGGTGAGGTCCTTACAAAGCCTTTCCGGGCGTATCGGGGAAGCGTTGGAGTTCCGTAACGGCTCGAGCTCATCTCGCCACTCTTGCACGAGTTTCTGGGCAACCTTGGCCCAGGGACCCAGGGAACCCTTTGACGTAAGGGCCTGAATAAGTCTGCGGACCGTTACCTTGGCATCGCCCATCAGCCCGACAACGTTGGAATAGCTTCTGCCTAGCTCTGACGGATTGATATCAATCTGAATCACGGCCGTGCCCAGACGGGGTATCGTCCACCCATGGGTGACATGGTCTCCCGTGCTGCTCCCGATAAAGCACACGAGGTCCGCTTCGGCCACAACCTGGTTCGCGCACCGACGGGAGTAGCGGCCGACGACCCCTACATTTAGGGGATGATCTTCCAAAATGATTTCTTTTCCGTTCAGAGAAGTGGCCACAGGGATGGAGAGCATTTCAGCCACCTTGACGATTTCAGCACCCGCTGAAGAGGCTGTTGCCCCTCCGCCCGCGACGATCACGGGTTTCTCGGCTTTCTCCAAGAGCCGCGCAGCTTCCCTCACATACTGGCTCTCCGGCTCGGGTCGCCTAGCCGGGTAATGGGTAAATGATTCTTCAACCAATATCTCCAAATCCGCCTCCCCTTCTTCGACAATTTCACCCTGGTGCCCCAGTAAGTCGAGGTGTACCGGGCCGGGCGCTCCCGAGGTTGCTTCCCGGAAGGCCTGGCGGAGCAGATAGGGAAGCTGTTCCACCGAGTCGATGTTTACGTTGTATTTGGTGACCGGGTTGAACATGGGACCATGCAGAATTTCCTGGTAGGCATGCCGGTACTGGGCCGTCAAGTTTTTCCGTCCGGTAATGGCCATCACAGGAGACCGCCCCAGGTATGGGTCCTGAAGGCCCGAGGCCTGATTGGCAGCCCCTACGGACTGGGCCAGGCATACACCCGGACGACGCGTAACTCTGGCGTACCCATCGGCCATGTAGGCCGCGGCCTTTTCGGAGTGAGTTAACACCCGCCGGATTCCCAAGGACTCCATTGCCACCAGGGCTCGCCGCAGAATCGCTTCCACAAAGAATACATAGGAAACCCCATAGCCTTTGAATGTCTCCGCGATGAACCGAGCTCCGGACATCTTCTGCCGCATAATTTAAACCTCCCCTATATTAGGCCCTGCGGTAGGTGAATACATTATCAAATGGGACTCATCTCCTGTAAAGCAAAATCACTAAACCCCGGAGTAGATCCCGCTTCCTTCCTGTTGTCCTGGATGAGATCTGACCTGACAGAACCGGCATGCTTCGGCTGCGGCATGAATCCCTTTGACCCTTCCCTTGAAGAAAAGCGGTCCTCGGGGGATCTTAGAGCCTTATGGCCACAGGATCGATCAGGAGATTGGACAAACCACTAGAGGTTAGACGGCCAGATAGGCACGTCTTCTTGCAGCTCAAAACTCGTCAAGAGTGTCGTCAGGGTCAAGGAATTTCCTTTTTCTTCGTGATTCGGAGCTTGATCCACTATTGTTTCACCTTTAGCCAGGTGGAAATTCTGGCAGCGCGGACTGCAGCGAGGGCGTTCACCCTCCGTGCTGCAAATCCCATCCCTGGGTTCTTCCTGGATATGTCTGTGGCAGTGCTAAGGAGGATTTCCTCTGTCCCGTCCGCTCCCAGAGATGGGTTAATCCCCAAAACCAGGGCTGCCACTCCGGCCACGATAGCCGCTTCGGGACTACTTGTAGAGAGATTCCCGGGGCTGCCGCTATAAACCGATTTGAGGTCCACCCATGGAGCAAAAAGTCTGACCCAGTCCCCAAAATTTGAAAAGGCCTCTTTCCTGTCCCAGATATCAGTGGCGCCCACCGCCAGCACTTCCTCAAATGCACCCGGGTAGTGCCGCTCGGAGGATCTGTCGCTTCCCGCCGCCGCAATGAGGAGAATTCCTTTTTGCCTCGCCCTGGCTATGGCTTCCTTCAAGGCATGATCGCTCTCTGTCGTCGTTCCGCCGGGGATTAGCAAAATTTTGGCACCCTCTTCGATTCCGAAATTTATTCCTTTGACCACCTGAGAAATAGTCCCTTGTCCAAGTCCGTTAAGAACCTTGATGGGCAGCACCCTGGCATTCGATGCGATACCCGCGATGAGGGCGGCACTATAGGTACCCGCGCCATTGCGGTCCAAAATGTCCGGTTCATTCTCAACGAAATTCGCCCCAGTCAAGAGCCGCCCCTTCAGCGCGAACCGCGATCCATCAACACCCGTAGAGAGAAAACCCACGGAAACGATATGCCCTACCTCATAAGACAAAAATTCCTTTATCGCTTCTGCGACCTGGGCAGTGTCAGTAGCATCTTGCAGGGCGGTCTGTTGAGACATTGCCGTGGGCGCATCCTTGCGATCCGCGGGGGATATTATGGATATCCAAAAAGTCGCGGTTAGGAGGGTTGCGATGAATAGAGCATTCCTTCTCATTCTGGTCGCATCCTCGGGGGATCTTCAAGCTTTATGGGCACAGTATCGGTCGGAAGATAGGTGAAGAGGAAAGCCATGTAGAGGAAAAGACCCTTATTGCTATTAAGGATGGCTGCTCCCTAGGTCGTGGGAATCGGCTTCAGTTTTATTTTCACTTCCGTTGGCTCCTCTGCTGAGACTTGCACCTCGAGATATGAGGTGATATAACCCCGTGTCTTGATCGTCAAGCTCCTCTTTCCGCTGGGGACCTCCAGGGTACAAGGTGTAACCCCTTCCTCACCCGTGTCAACGGTGACCTTTGCCTCCTCTGGATCGGTGATTACCTTGAGGACAGCCTTGCCTGGCCCACAGATCCCGGTTCCCCATCCCATGAGCAACAAGGCCGGCAGGAATATCCCAAGAAAGAGCATTATTTTCCTCGATGGCCTAATGACCGTCATCTGATCCTCTCCTTCTATGCAAGATTCTTCTCTTTTTGTATCGGGTACACCTTCATTCCGGCCCCTCGAAAAGGCGGAAAGCGCGCCAGAAAAAAGGAGGGGAACAAATATTGCTCCCCTCCTTTGGAGTCACAGCTTTACCTGCTTACCACCGGGGATAATTGGGTACCCCGTAAAGCTCATGTCGATAGAACGCATCCCAGTTACTGACCTTTCCGTACATGGTCGGCGTCCAGGGCCACTTACGCGCCTTGTAAGGATGGCGCGGGAAATCCTGGATGATCGCTTCCTCGAGGGAAGTTCCTACGACCTGGATTTCGTCGTATTCCATCTTCCCTAAGCCATGCTCGGCACACATGCGGGTGGTACCGATGTTTCTGGGATTGTGGTTCATAACCGCAGTACCAATCGCATCCAGCGCCACGGGATCTTTGCTGGCCATGATCATGCCAGATGCGAAGTAAGGCGCAGCCGGGACCCACGTTCCAGCATACACGGCATCAACGATGTGTATCTCATTCGGAACGAGCTTCTGGGTGATGTAATTCACATCCGTATTCACCTCGGCCAAGTTTTGGTGAGGCAAACCGAACTTGCACATGCCGATCACCCTGGCGGAGGGGATGCCAATACCGACGTTTTTGAGGGCCAAGGTCACGCCCCCATACTCATGTGTCTTGAAGGCACTGATGGGCACAAGACAATCCACTTGCTTCAAGATCTTGGGGATGGGGTACTCTTTTGAGGCCAGTCCCAGTCCGGGCATCATCTCCCAGTCATCGCACAGATCCATGAGCTCATACTTGATTCCATTCTTCGCATATCTCTCCTGTACCCATTCCAGGCCGTAGTTTCGAGCCGTCGCCCAGAAATCTCCCAGAGCCGGACATTCCGCGATAATGATCCTGCCTGCCTTCTTTTCAGCAGCCATCTGGGCTACCGCTAAGGCGGCGCGAGGATCTGCGAAGGCACCCTGGATGCTGTTGTCGTCCCCGAACCCCATCCATTGCATGGGATAGAAACTCAGAACGAAATTGGGCTTGATCAGGATCGTGTCGCCAGCCTTAATGGGCAGGCCACCAATCTTGTCGACCGCATCTTTGACATATTTGTACCACACCTTTTCGCTCGCCTCAGACCAGACGGCGCGTACATATTCCCCCGTCTTTTCGTGGAACGCTGTGGTCTGCTCGTGAGCGACATCGTCATTGATGTGGAAGTCCTCGGACAAAAGCTTGAGGTCCGATTTACTTGTGCACTTCACGATGGAGACCACACTCTTCTGGGCCGCGGCTACCGACACAAATACGAGTGCGATAGCTACCGCCATCAACGCCGTTAGTACCTTTTTCATCGACCTTGCCTCCTTTCTTTGGGTTTCTCCCTTTCAGAAAATTTTCTAGCCTTCTTCCCCCCACCAATATTAATGATCCCGGTCCACCACCTCCTTTCCCGCCAAATTCACACCGAATATATCAGCTTCTATTTCGTTGTCAAGGTTTTTTTTCCGAGCCTTTTTTTATCCCCCAGGGCAGCTTTTACCTTAAAAGCTAGCGTCTCCAAAATCATTAGCAAATCTTCACGGGGAATCCCTCCCTCGGCCATCACCAGCATATTCTTAACCCTCTTATAGCCGGCCCAGAAGGTCCCATCGGTATACAGCCCAGAATGAGTGTCTCGGGAACCACCCGCTTCAAAGCTTTCCAGGTTCAAGGCCTCTATGGCATCCTCCTCGGACTTGAAGATCAACTTAACGATCGGCACCCGCACCTGGCCTTTGAAAAGAGCCCCCATAAAACAGGATTTGAGCCCATACTCATCAACCATCGTAAATTCCTTAATGAACGGGGGTCGTCCAAAGGCAAAATGCAAAACCATCCACATGGTTATGCCCGGTTCGGTCTCATAGATCTTCCCCCTGTATTCCCGAATGTTGACCAAGCTGGCAGGGATCTCAAACCGGAGCGGGTTGACCAGTTGATTGCGCTTCCAGACCTTGGGCTTTCCGCCTTGAAATTCGGCCATATGGATGGACTTCACCCCGTCCCGACCCTCATCGCTAAAATTAACGAGAGACTCCAGAAGGGTTTTGAGGGCCTTCGTCTTCTCCAGGCCCTCTGATATTCGTTGATTTTGAAATTCCATCCGCTCCCAGGCTTCAGCCACGCACATCATATTCGAGTAGGAAAGAGCAGCGATAACATCGGGTTCGCGCCGAAAACGCTTCCGAAAATCTCGAGCGAACCGAGCCCAAGAAAGACCGAGTACCTCCTCCCGGTCTTCCCGCGCAAACGCCAGATACCCTGCTATGATCACCCCATCGGTCAACCGCGGAGTCAAAGCAAGTAGTTCGCGCGTGTCCCAGCCCGAGGAGGCCATTATCCTTGCATCCATCCCCAGCTTTCGAACCGCCGTTAGTATGGATGAAGCATCAGAAGCAACCCCGTAAATTAATATACCTTTTGCCCCAGAGGCCTTGATCTTTTCCAGGGCCGGCGAAAAGTCACTCTCGCCCCGAGCATAGGAGACCTCGGCAACCGGCGCCACACCGTACCTCCGAACCCTTTTTGCTTGAGCGCTGGCAGCCGATCGCCCGTAGGCGCTATCCTCATAAAGCAGGGCGATCTTCTTTTCAGGCAATCTGTCCCACAAAAGATCTACGAGAATCTTGCTCTGGTCATCATCGGAAATATTGCCTCTGAAAATCCACTTATTCGGGGGCTGGGTTAAACCAGCATGGGTCGCCAGGGTGAGCAATGGGACCTCTGCTTGATTCACAATGGGCATGGCGGCCACGGCACAATCACTGTCAGCGAGGCCAAAAAGGAGGTCTACCTGCTCGTGGTCGATCAGTCGGGATGCGGCGTCTTTAGCCTGCTCAGGCTTTCCACTATCATCAGCGACTGTAACCTCTATTCTCGCCTCTTTATCCTTCCACCCCTCGTTGATCCCGTCGATAGCCAGGAGGGCCCCGTCCCGCAGATCCCGGCCGATCTGGGCTTGAGAACCGCTTAGGGAAGCAATCATGCCTACTCGGAGTACCCCCCTCTCAGCATCTGCTCCACCCGGGATCTGCCACAAAACAATTATGGCCATCAATGAGAACAAAATAACCCTGATACCCACTCTCATAGCGCTCTCTCCTAACCTCTGTCGTGCCTTATTGCCTCTCTGATCTTGCGAATTCACCTTCCTCCTCATAGGGCGGCCTCCAGGGCTGCCTTCAAATCCTCCAGGGGGACTTCCCCCTTAGCAAAGATGATCGTTGTCCCCTTTCGCTTATAAGCCGACCATAGCCCATCGGCAAAGGATACCCCGCCTTCGGAATTCCTCATCTCTTCGGGTCTCTTTTCCATCTTGGTCTTATCGCCCAGAGCTTCCTTCGTAGCCTCAAGATCCAGGGTCGCCAGGGCACGATCCGGTGACCGAAAGGACATCTTCACCATCACAATCTGATCCTTACCCTTATGGAGCGCGCCTGAATAGGTGTACTTCATCCCATAGAATTCATAGTCGGACCTGAACCCCCCGTACAGGCCCATCTCCATTTTCTCTTTCATAAACGGCGGATATCCAAAGCCCATGTGGAGGACAATGAAGGCAGCCGTATTGGGCGGCAGGGGCGAAAGCTCACCTCGATACCCTGACACCTCCAGAGAAAGCCCCTTTTCGGGCATCTTCGTCGCATCCAACGACTTATCTTTCGTAGCCAGCTCAACCCTACCCTTTCGGTAGGTAGAGAAGTTGATATACCTCATCCCATCATGATTTTCGTCATGATAGCTGATGAAGTGATTGAAAACTGTCTGAAAGTTCTCTGTTTCCTCTAATCCCTCTACGATCCTCGTGGTGTCGAATTGAACCTTTTTCATCGCCTCCAGGAGGCAGAGCAGGTTGGAATAGGCATAGCCGGCAATTAAGTCCGGTGTGCGCCCATACTTATCCTTAAAGGACCTATAAAAGGGCGCCCATGCCGGGAACATATCGCTATCGAGATCCCCTGTCACCACCTGATAGTGACCTCCGGCAACGGGGCTCAAGATAATCCTAGCTGGCCCCAAATAAGTTAACGAATCAGGTACCATGTGAGTGTAGCCGGCAACGACCACACCATCCAGTCCTCTCGGGACCGTCGGCAAAAGATGAATGGACTCCCACCCAGAGGAGGCAATGACCCTTGCATCAGGTCCGGAGGTCCTGATCCACTGCATCACGTTCTGCGCATCCACCATCGTGCCATAGACAATAATGGACTTTGCCCTTGCTTCATTGAGCCTGGCCATCTGGGCGCTGAAATCGATGCCTCCTGAGACATAGCCCTCCGTGGCCACAGGTTCCACACCGACCCTCCTGAGCCTCTGTTTCACCACCTCCATACCCGCTTTCCCGTAAGGCGTATCTTCGTAGAGGAGCGCAATCCGGTCGCCCCCCAGAATGATTTTGGTATAATCAGCAATTACCTTACCTAAATCATCGTCAGAGATATTTCCCCTGAAGACATACCTGTGGAGGGGTTGGGTTAACTTGGGGTGAGTGGCCAGGGTGATCATGGGAATCCTGGCCTCTGAGACCACTGGAACCACGGCCAAGGCACACGTGCTATTCGCCGGGCCCAATATCAAGGAGACTTTGTCCTTTTCGATTAGTCTCTTGGCCTGGTTTATCGCTTCCTTAGCGTCCCCCCTGTCATCGGCCACAATCACCTCAAAAGAATGCGCTCTCATCTCCTTTATCCGGGAGGCCTCCTCCAATGCAAGCAGGGCGCCGTCTCTCATATCGATTCCCTGCATCTCCAGCGGGCCACTGAAGGTCCCGATCAGCCCGATTTTGATAGACTCGGGCGGGTCTGCGGCGGTCACGCCTCTGACCGGTATCACCTTCTCCATGATCCGAAAGAAATCCTCTTGGGGCACGGCACCCTTCATGAGGGCGAGGAGACCCTTATCCCTCCTGTACCCTGACCAATTGGTCCCATCGAAGAAGAGCCCGAACTCACGATTTCTCATGTTGGTCTCATCTTCGGCCGACAGAGTGCCAGGAGTCCTGCGAGGAACCTTTTCCTTTTTCAGATTGATGCTGGAGATTGCCTGCTCCTCCGATTGAAACTTGAGCTTGAATAGCCAGACTTTTTCGTTCCCCCTTTGCAAAACCCCCCCTAAGCATGAATCGATGCCGTAGGCCTCAATCGCCTCCAAATCCTTCAAGAAGAGAGGTTGTCCAATCTTCAGCTTCTTGATCTCTGAGATAGCTGTAGCGACCTCAATTTGCTCAAGCGTCCCTTCGAAGCCCGAAATGCTCAATTTCTCGGTTTGCTGCCCCCAGGCCATTGTAAACGAGCCGAAGGACAGGAAAAGGCAAAGGGAAAAAGTGATAACCAACAAACTGTTTCGTTTTGCAAGCATTCTGCGTACAAACCTCCTTTCTTTATTTTTCAACATGTTCATCTTCCCGCTGAAGCGAAAATGCATCCTTTATCTTAACTGCCTCCCCTCTATCGGAGGAAGGAAATCTTTATTATATTAGTAATAATTCTTAAAACGCTAATCGACTGATACCCCACTTGTCAATGATTTTGTGGCAGCCTCAACAAAAATTAAAGAAATTCAGTAAGATATGCCGTTTGATCAGAACTCGCTAATCCCCTCCGTCTTTTCTCTTCCTCTTACTCGGCTGCCCCATCGGCCATCCGCCCGGGAGTGAGGAGGCATCTACCAGACTTGGTAGGATTCACTCCTGCGCTATGGATATCTTGCCGCGGTGGGAGTATGAAAAAAATTTCGTTGTTTTTATCCTTAATTATTTCAAGTAGTTTTATAACATGGACCCCAGCCTGGTTGAATTCATTCTTGACAGATTTGGTAAAGATGCTTAATTTCACAACAAGGGAGGTGATTAAGATGAAGAACAAATTATTTTTAGCGATGATGGTGATGGCGTCCCTGTTATTTATCGCCACTGGAGCTAGCGCTCAATATTGTCTAACATGCGGCTATCAAGGGGCGGCGGGGGTTTGGTCGCAACAAGAGAATCAGGAGATGGCGCCGGCGACTTCAGGCGAGCAGGAAGGGACCCTGGAATTTGCTCCCGCAGTTCCAGCTCACCGAGAGGGCATTGAGGAAATGTCACCGACAGGGGTAGGGGGGATCACGGGGCTAAACGAGGCCCATGAGAATTCCGCCCAATTTGCCAAGGACCGTGGGGTTTGCGGCTACTGTTCCGTCTTTGAAAGAGGGGGTTTCCCGTAAGGAATATGGGACACTCAAATATGCACCTTATGTGGCATCCCCGGAAAGGTAATGTTATTGAAAAAGGTTAGGGGAAGCAAAAACGTCATGAAGAAGCACACTTTTAAAAGTGTGCTTCTTTTTTTGCAAAACTGCTGACACTGGGCTGTTTGAGGATCTTTTTCTTCCTTCCAATCTCTTCCTTCCTGGCAAACTCTGCAAAAGTAGAAAACCAACAGTCATGGCCCAGCTACTTTCCCTCTCTCGGATCTGCAACAGGAACCTCGCCGGTAGACGCTCTCTCGTGCTTCTTCGAGACGGATATAGTCAGAATGGTGGTCATCAGCACAAAAGCGGCCGTGAGATACGTGCCAGCCACCGTGGAGTGCGTAAGGTCCGCCAGGAAACCAAAGAAATACGGCCCCACGAAATTGCCCAGATTCCCGATCGAGTTGATCAAGGCAATCCCGACTGCCGCAGTCGCTTCACCCAGTATCGCGGTCGGCAAGGCCCAAAAGACGGCAACGAAGCTGTAGATCCCACTTGCGGCGAGGCACAAGAGGATGACGCTCATGACCAGATTGGTGGTCTGAGTCAAGCCGATCAACGCAAACACCATCACCGCCATTGAGAGACCCGAGTGCCAGCGCCGTTCCATTGTCTTGTCGGAGTGTCGCGCGATGGTGACCATGGCGATGACGGCACAGACGTACGGTATCGACGAAATCCACCCCACCTGCGTGTTGGTAAGGACAGACGAGAGGCGTTTTAAAATCTGGGGCACCCAGAAAAAAAGCAGGCTCATGCCAAAGGCGTAGCCGAAGTAACATAAGGTAAAGTACCAGACTCGTCCGTTTTTCAGTGTCCCCCATTTCGACATTTTCACAACTTTGCTTCTCGTATCTTGTTCTGCCTTCATTTTTGTGGCCAGCCATTTCTTCTCGTCCTCACTGAGGAACATGGCCTCCTGCGGCCGGTTGACCAGTACGAACAGAGTCACCACGCCGAGAACCACGGTGAGCACGCCTTCCATGATGAAGATCCAGCGCCACCCAGCCAAACCAAACCACTTAATATTGTCCAGGATCCAGGTCGCGAATGGCCCTCCAATGATATTGGCGGCTGCCAAACCAATTAGGAAAAGCGAGACTGCCCGCGCGTGATGCTTCGCGGGAAACCAGTAGGTGAAATAGAGGACGATCCCAGGATAGAAACCCGCCTCAGCCGCCCCAAGGAGGAAGCGGCAAATAGCCAGGTCGGTAACACCGCGAACGAACCCGGTGAGGATGGTCACGATGCCCCAGGTGATCATGATGCGGGCGATCCACATTCTGGCGCCCACCCGGTGCAGAATGACGTTGCTGGGAATCTCAAAAATGAAGTAGGAGATGAAAAAGATCCCCGCGAGTGTGCCAAACACCGTCATGCTTATGCCCAGGTCTTTGTTCATTCCCAGGGCAGCGAAACCAATATTCACGCGATCGATGATGGTCACGATGTAGAGAAACATGACGAAAGGGATGATCCGCCAGCGCAGTCTGTTCATCAGTCGCTCTTCATCCACAACAGGACTAGCCATGACTCTCTCCTCCTCTCGCTTGTTAGAAATGGGGTCTTTGCCCCGGCAGGGGGAGCCCCTTCTTCATAACTCTACAATCTAATAGGTCTGATACGAACTCCCTTTTTAATCTTCTGGCAGGGCATTCGCGACCGTTGTGGCGATCGATCCCCCCAACCTGGGAAATCTTTTAAGAGAGAGCCCTTTTGATTCTCTCGATCTTCTCCTCCGTTAAAGGAAGCTCCGCGTTTTCCAGGATGGAGGTAAGCAACCTAAGGTGTTCATCGGTTACTAAGTTTTCCGTAGACATGGCAATGGTCAGCCGATCCCCGGGCACAACCGAGCTTAAGAGCTCAAGCGTGTAATCCTTGACTGCCGCAGAGCCGAGAGAATAGATCGCCGCCGGAAAACCTATCCAGATGACCTTTTCCTTCCAAACCGCGAGGGCTTCGTTTAGCGGCAGGTCCCCCATGGGAAGTGGATGGAAGGCCTCGATGATATCGATGGGGGTGCGGGCAATGAGGTTTTTCAGGACATTTAACCTCCCATCCATGTGGACGGCCATCCTCTTCCCGTGCTCATGAAAAACTCTGGCGCATTTTTCGTATACCGGCATGAAGTACTTCTCGAAAAGCGGCGGGCTAACCAACAATCCTTCCGTGTTCTCCCCCATCCACACCAGATCCGCAGGGGATTTGGCCGCGATCTCATAAAGCGGCTCCATGCTTTTGCACATGGCCGCGTAGAGATCCTCCAGCGGGTCATGGTATTTTTTATGATGTATATAAAAACGCCCTTCCTCGCTTCCAATCCATTCGATCATGAGCCTGGCCATGGGGGTTTTATGGAGGGAAGCCAGGACAACCCCCTCGTCGCCCACCCATTCCTTGGCTTGTTCGATGGGGAAGTAATCGGGAAGATATTCCGTATTCTCGACGATATATTTGACGATCTCATAGTCTTCGGGTTCCCGGATGAGACGTTTAAGGGCCCAGGGCGAAACGTCTTTCCAGCTTCTCTGCTCATGCCACTGTCCCGTCCCCGGGTCTCTCTTTTCGTCCATGTAAACGCTTCCCTGAGGCGTGGAGTAGGTTATGCGTACGACGCCAGGGCGCGAGGGATTCTTCTCCTCCGTGATTACTACATTGTGGATCCGGGTGACATAGCAGGGCCTGTCCCACGCCAGACCCATCCCCCGGTTCCTGCATTCCCGCTCTGCCCCTCCGATCTGCAGGTGCCTCCACCAGTGGAAGAAGGGTAACCGGTCCCCCCGCTTCTTCTGACTTGTGGCTAAGATTCTTTCCCGTCGGGTCATTGCCGCCATTTCTCTCACCTCCCCTCTTGGGATTTCACCCACTCCAGGCATTTCTCGATGCCTTCCGCC
>Ga0187886_1002031_pt1 | contig 16945 bp, 10 predicted proteins | sample June2016WEW_20_1_FD_133001 | JGI IMG/M metagenome (GOLD analysis project Ga0187886, IMG submission 133001) | Peatland microbial communities from SPRUCE experiment site at the Marcell Experimental Forest, Minnesota, USA - June2016WEW_20_150 | ecosystem: Environmental > Terrestrial > Soil >... | reverse complement strand
GTTTTTTCCTCATGCCTGCTCCTTGTGTGACCAGCGAATTCGAACCGATGGAGAAATCGCCACCGATTCCCCTTGGGAACGCCCGCCGGGAGTGTACACCGCGCCGGTGCGTTTTGGAACACTCCATCGATTCTTTAGGCGCACTGGCCAGGGAACTGCGACGAGCACTGTCTTGGTTCAGGCGTTTCGAGTAAGATAGGCAGGACGGGCCGTCTGCAGGTCGTAGGGCAATCAGGTTCCTGGTCCAGCGGGGGGATGTGTATGTCGTCTGTCATGAAGACGCTCTTCCTGAATCCGCCGAGCTTCGACAACTTCGACGGAGGGGCGGGCTCGCGGTGGCCTGCCACACGGGAAATCACTTCCTTTTGGTATCCCGTCTGGCTGAGTTATCCCGCCGGCATGTTACCGGGCAGCCGCCTCGTGGACGCCCCGCCCCACAAAATCACGCAGGCGGAGACGGTGCGCATCGCCAGCGATTACGATTTCCTCGTGCTGTTCACTTCCGCCGTGGGGTTCGAGAGTGACCTTCGCGTGGTGCGTCGGATGAAGGAGGCCAAACCGGACCTGAAGGTGGCCTTCGTGGGTCCGGACGTTCAGACCAGACCCACCGAGAGCCTTCGCGCCAGCACGGATATTGATTTCGTGGTGCGCGGCGAGTTTGACCATCCGGTAGTGGAGTTCGCACAGGGGAAACCGCTCGAAGCCATCAGCGGTGTCAGCTTCCGTAAGAATGGCCAGGTCATTCATAACCCGGCTCGGCCGCTACTGGACACCGCGGAGTTGAACCGGCTGCCTTTTGCGACCGAGGTGTATAAACGCGACCTGACGATTGAGAACTACAACGTTCCTTTTCTGCTCCACCCGTACGTGGCTTTCTACACGAGCCGAGGCTGCCCGGCGCTGTGCACCTTCTGCCTCTGGCCGCAAACCCTCTCCGGCCACGCCTGGCGGGTGCGCTCGTCCGACAATGTCGCGGCTGAGGTCCGGCAAGCGCTCAAGCTGTTTCCGCAGGCCAAGGAGTTTTTCTTCGACGATGATACCTTCAACATCCGAAAGGATCGAGTCCTGGAACTCTGCGCAAAGTTCAAGCCCCTGGGTTTCCGCTGGTCATGCACTGCTCGCGTTCACAGTGATTACGAAACGCTGAAGGCCATGGCGGAGGCGGGCGCCCGCCTACTGATTGTCGGTTTCGAGTCGGGCGATCCGCAAATCCTGAAGAACATCAAGAAGGGCGCGACCGTCGAAATGGGCCGCGCCTTTGTCAAGAATTGTAAGCAAGTTGGTCTGCTGGTTCACGCGGACTTCATCATTGGCCTTCCCGGGGAGACGAAGCAGACGATCGAGCGCACCATCGAGTACGCCAAAGAGCTTGACCCCGAGACGGTGCAGGTGTCTGTGGTTCACGCCTACCCGGGGACGGAGTTGTACGACGACGCTGTGAAAAATGGTTACCTCGCGTCGGAGACACGCGCCGATGAGGGCGGACACCAGTTGCCGCATCTGTCCTATCCTGGCCTGACCCTTGAAGAGATGATGGCGGGGATGAATCACTTCTATGATGCCTACTACTTTCGTCCGCGGGTGGTGTGGCGCATCGTCCGCAAGGCGCTGTGGGATTCCCACGAGCGCAAGCGCCTGTATGAAGAGGCTGTAGAGTATTTGCGCATCCGCGCCGAGCGCTGGCGGTACGCCCGCAAAGGCTCTCCTGCCAGTACCCCCAATCCGGCCTCCCATCCATGACACCGCCCAAAACCTTTTCGGCAAAGACCTTCATCTTGGTGACCCTGCTCGTGGTTTTCGGTTCGGCAGGGAACCTGTTATTTAGCGCGGGCATGAAGCAGATCGGTGCCATCCCTGACTGGTCGACAGCGACCCTACACGCCGTTTTTGTGAAGGTATTCGCGAGCCTCTGGATCTGGCTCGGCATCACGAGCATGCTGCTGTTTCTTGCGGCGTTCTTGTTGGTGCTGTCGTGGGCAGACTTCAGCTACGTTTTACCTGCCACCGCTTCCATGTATGTTTTCATTCCACTGCTCGGGCATTTCCTGCTGGGTGAAAGCGTGACGATCCTGCGCTGGCTGGGAGTCGCGTTGATTTGCCTGGGCGTCGTGTTGGTTGGACGCACGCCTGCGAACACGACCAAGAAGGATTGACCATGCGCACCGCTGTGGCGCTCGTGATTCTAGTGCTTGCCGGCACGGGTGGCGACCTTGCCGCCGCGCACGCCATGAAGCGCATCGGCGAAGTGAAGAGTTTCGCTCCCGCCGCGATTCTGCGCGTCCTGGGCCGAGCTTTCCGCGAGGGCTGGATGTGGGTTGGCATCGCGCAGATGGCCTTGGCGTTTTGCTCCCTGCTCGCCTTGCTCTCCTGGGAAGCGGTAAGCTTTGTGATTCCCGCCACGGCGCTCAGCTATGTGACCGGCGCGCTCGGCGGGAAATATCTGCTGGGCGAGCGGCTGACGCCGCTGCGCTGGGCGGGAATCGCGCTGGTCTCCGCTGGCGTGACGCTGGTGTGTTTTGGGTAGAAGGAGCGCGAATTGTTCCTGACTGCGTTCAAGTGGGCGATTCTCGTGACGGCAGTATTGCCCTCGTTGTATTACCTGGCGGTGATCTTCTCGGCGCGCCGCTTGTTCAGCCGCAACAACTCGGCGCCTCGCGATTTCACCCCGCCCGTCAGCATCCTGAAACCTGCACGGGGGCTTGAACCGGAAGCATACGAAAACTTTTCGAGCTTTTGCCGGCAAGACTATCCCGAATACGAAATTCTGTTCGGCGTTTCGAGTGAGCGGGACCCGGTTGTCCCTGAGATCCGGAAACTGATCGCGGATTTTCCCCGGCTGCCGATTCGCCTCGTGGTCGTGGCGGAGAGATATGGTTCCAACGACAAAGTCAGCAAGCTTTGCGGCTTGGCCCGCGCTGCGAAGCACAGCGTGCTCGTCGTCTCTGACGCTGATATTCGCGTTGGTCCAGGCTACCTGCGGTCGGTAGCAGCGCCATTCCGCGAGGCGCGAGTCGGTGCGGTCACGAGCCTCTACACGGGAATTGCGCCTCACTGCCTGTGGTCGAAACTGGAGGCCATCAACCTGAGCAGCGACTTCATGGCTGCTGTGCTGGTGGCCCGGCAACTGGAAGGAGTGCGCTTCGCGCTGGGCGCGACGATGGCGGTCAGGCGCGAGTGCTTGGCGGAAATCGGCGGCTTTGAGGCGCTGGCCGACTTCGCTGCGGATGATCACGAACTGGGCAGTCGCATTGCCGCGCAGGGACACCGAGTGGAGCTGGTGAATGCTGCCGTAAGAACGATGTGCACGAACCAGAGCCTGCGGGAATTCTTCGACCATCATCTGCGCTGGGCGATCATAGCTCACCAGTCACGGCCCGTAGGGTACTTGGGATATGGCTTCACCCTGGGCTTGCCGTGGACCTTGCTCGCCGTGATTCTTGCCCCTACACGCCTCTGCGCGCTGAGCTTCGTGGCAGCCTATCTGCTGCTGCGCGCGGCCCTGGCATGGACGGTTGGTGTCCAGGGACTGCACGACTCACTGCTGAAGCGCCGGTGGTGGCTGGTTCCGCTCTGGGACGCCTTCTCGTTCATCATCTGGCTGAGCAGCCATTTTTGGCACCGCGTCCGCTGGCGAGGAGCGGAATACTATATGACGGAAGGGCGCTTGATTCCCGCAGCCTCGCGTGGAAGTCACCCCTCAGGATCAACGGAGCGGGGAGAGGGAACCGCCGCGCCCTGAGTGGCTGAACATAGCGGGCGGCCACGGCGCAGAGCGTGCACCAAAGCCCCCAGACTTCGAAGGTGGGAAATGGCCAGCGCGAGATCGAAGTTTAATGTCGAGCCCGGAATTGCCGTCACGCCGTTGAGCGGAGTCTTGGGGCCAATCGTGCTGACGGGGTTAGCTACCTCCTGCGATCGCACCTTTCGGCCACCTCTGACCTCCGGAGGCTTTCAGATGCGCTGCTTCCTGCGCACGCTCGTACCCTGGGACCCTTCATCCGGGGATTATGGTCCTGCCGGGGGCGTGGTGTTCATCGGCGCGCCGCTCAGCCTGATGACGGCGGCAGCAGCGGTGTACCGGACGATGGCCTTTTCATCGGCCAAGCTCGGCTCAATGTCCTTCAGGAGAGCCGGGTCACCGCGTCGAGCAAGGGCATCCAGGGCGGCGGCGCGAACGACCCAGCTCTTATCGGAGCAGGCCCTCACCAGCGCTTGGCCGCTGTGAGGGTCGGGGTCTTCTGAAAGCACCTTCGCTGCCGCAGCCCGCACTGGCGAGACGTCCTCCTTGTGGATGGACTTCACGACTTCCCATCCCATGCTGGCAAAGGGCACAAACCCGATACCTTCCTCGAATCCAAACTCCGCCAGCTTTTTGCGGTCTCTCAGCATTTTTTCCTCGTCCCCTATCAACCCTTGTCCGCTTTTGCGCTCGCCAAGCAGAATCTCGTAATAGACCTCATAGGCCCGCTTGTCCTGCAAGGTCCGCAGGGAGTGAGCAGCCGCCAGGACCACGGAAACCTCTTTGTCATTGAGCGCGAGTTCAAGCTTTGGGACCGAGCAGTGGGATTGCATCTGCCCCAACGCCGTGGCTCCCGCCTCGCGGACTTCCGGAGCGGGGTCGGTCAGGGCTTTCTCGGCCATCGCCACAGCCTGGGAATTGCCCGGCAGCAGTCCTAGCACGTAGATGGCTTCCGAGCGCCTGGTGAAACTTTTTTCGTTTGCCCCGGCATCGAGAATACTCCAGGCCTTCTGCTCGGACGCCGGATCGGCCGCAGAGGCCAAGCCCGTGAGAAGCGCGGCGAACAGTACAGCGAGACAGATTCGCATACTTGGTTGCATGGGTTTCCGGTTTCCTTCCTCGAGTAGATGAGCGTCATTCTCGCTCGACCCGCGTGAGAAATCTACCCCCACAGTGCGGCTCGCGGGCCGGACCTCCGACATCTGAGTCCATTTTCCTTCAGTGAAGCCCGTGCGCCATCCATACCTGGCGACCGGGCTTGGTGGGTGCGAGCTGCAGACGTTTTCGAAGTACAGTGACCACGGTTGCCGCACTGATCTGCCAGCGGCGCGTATCGCCGCTGGTCGACTGTCACACCAAGAACAGTCACGATATTCTGAAATCCTCAGTAGAAGCCGCAGGGGGTTGGCGGGACAGAATTCAATCTTCGGTGCACGCGGTAATGTACCCCTGAAGGGCTTCCTTTTCTCGCGAATCAAGTGAGAGGAACATCAACCCAATCCCGTCGGGTGGCACGTTGCGCACGACTCGGGCGTGCACTTTCAAGGTCTGGGGGTGGTCAGGGAGGGAGAAGCTCAGGTCGAGTTCCTGGTCCACGGAGAGGCCTCCCGAGGGATTCAGTAGCATTCCGCCTTCACTGATATCCACGCTGCCGGATTTGAAGTGAAACTCCTTGTTAGGCCCCCAAGCGCACTCAACCGTTGTCCGGTAAGGAAGTCGAATGTGGCGTAGCTTCTCCCTGCGCATGGGGCCTCGGGTCGCTACGTACAAATTGTAAACACGCTCCCGCGTAAAGGGCTTTCCCAAAAAGAAGTTGATCCCCACATTGAAGCCTTTCCGCATGGTCTCTGCGTCGTCCAGCGCTGTAAGCATCACAATGGGGACTAGGCGGTTCAGCTTCGACTTACGCACGAGCTTGGTCAGCTCAAAGCCGTCCATGTGGGGCATTCGAAAATCCACGAATAATCCATCGACCTTTTCCACCTCTAACCGCTCTGCGGCCTCACGGCTGTCCACGATCCCCTGGACTTCGCATCCCAGGGACTCCAGCTGGGTCTTCAACAGTTGCAGGATTGCTAGTTCGTCATCAACGGCCATGATTTTGATTTTCACGTTTTTCCTCGGGCTCGGGCACGAGCAGCATCCCGACGAAGGAGTCGCACGGCCAAGGCGTGGCCCAAGACGCCCTCACCCCCCGCGCCCATCAGCCACCGCTCTGCAAGGTTCAGGTCATTAAGGGGCCCACACCGAACCCCTCGGCAATCGGATGGCCGGGCACCCTGCTAACCGAAAGAGTGGCTCTTGAATTTCCCATCCACGCTGAGTGCCGGCGACAAGACGCGCTGAACGTCGGGGCGAGTCATCGCCGCATCCAGGCGTATCCTTTCCCAAGTCTCTTCCTCGATGGAGAGGAAGCCATCGACTACCTTGGGGTCAAACTGCTTACCCGACTCTGTTTGAATTTCCTTACAGGCCACTGCATATGGCCGACCGCGCCGGTAGGGACGATCCGACATGATGGCGTCGAGAGTGTCGGCGACGGCAAAAATCCTGGCCCCCAACGGAATCTCGTCTCCTATCAGCCCCTGGGGGTAACCGGTTCCGTCGAACCGCTCATGGTGTCCCAGGACTATCTCGGCGGCTGGGGCAAGAAAGGCGATTCGGCCTATCAATTTGAAGCCGTTCCGTACGTGCGTCTGCATGATGACCGTTTCCTCAGGTGTCAGCTTACTGGTCTTCAGCAGAATCGAATCCGGCATGCCCATCTTGCCGATGTCGTGAAGGGATGCGCCCCAGGTGAGGTGCCGGCACAGTCCCTCGGAGCACCCTATCGCCTTGGCAATCGCGAGTGAGTAAAGGGTGACACGTCGCGAATGCCCAGCCGTATCGTTGTCTCTGAGATCGAGCGCAGTGGCCAGGGCTTCGAGTGTCTCATCGTAAGTCAGCTCAACTCGCCTCAAAGCTGCTTCGAGCTGTTTGGTCCGTTGCTCGACCATCTCCTCCAAATGCTTTCGGTAATTCTCCAACTCGGATTCCAGTTGTTTAATTCCCAGCGCCCGCTCCAAGCTGGCGATGACAGCGTCTAACCGAAAGGGCTTCAGCAAGTAGTCAGCCGCTCCCTTTTTCATGGCGGCGATGCCAGTGCTGATGTCATTCACACCTGTCGCCATGAGGAAGGCAGCGTGGGGAAGATGCCGGCGGGTCGCCTCTAGCAGGTCAAAACCGGTGACGCCCGGCATGTTCAGATCGGAAACGATCGCGTCGAATTGGTCTCGGGAGAGAAGCTCGAGGGCGTCGTGACCACTCGTGCAGAAGCGGCTCTGGAAGCCGGCAGACAGAAGCTTTTCGTTTAGCAACAAACAGATAGACTCGTCGTCATCGACTACTAAAACGCGTGATCTCGGACAAGTGCTACTCAGAAGCAGCCCCCGCTTGCACTTGTTTGTGTTGCGCTAGTTCTTCTCCAGGGCATCCGTAGATGTTCCCCCAAACCTTCTAGCCGAATCCTAGACCCTGACTTGACAGAAGTCAAATGTCTCTAGTGCCGCAAGTGCTTGAACGAAAACGAGCTTCACGTATCGGGAGTAGAGCGGGGCTGGCACGGGGACAAACAGCTTAAACAGGGGAAGCAGAAAACGGTGGCTCCCACAGTGCCTTGCTCTGTGAACTTCGAAGGAATTCGGGCATTAACACTGGATCAATCCAACCTTTGACTCTACTTCTATTCAGGAGTAGGTTAAGCGGAGGGGATCTCCTCCCGTTAGTCGGGGGCTCGCGTAGAGGGAGTGAATCTGTACCGAAGAGGCACGTACCCTACGCATATGGCCAACGAGCAGGAAACTGGCACATCCGGCTACGCCGGGACCGGGCAGGGGGCTGAATTCCTCCGCACCTTCCACGCTTCCCCCCACAAGGGCTACTGGGGCTACCTCTTGATCCTCGCCTTCGCCGTGCTAGCCGTAGGCGGACTGATCTGGTATCGGTTCGCGGCTGAATATCGGGCCGTAATGAACTATTGGCACGCCCGGCAATCCAGCATCGCAGCCGATCGCGTTCGTATGGTGTCCACTTGGCTGGAGGATTGCCGAGGGGACGCCGAGGTCTTGGCCAATCTCCCCTCCCTCCGGGAGTTGGCGTCGCGTCCCTCCAGCCAGGCCACCGGGAGACCGTCGAATTCACTCGTTCAAGGATGGGTCAGCGTTATCCTGGATCTGGTTGTCGACAGAGGTCATTACTCAAGCATCCACCTTCTTAGCCGAGGGGGACAAGTTCTGGCTCAGTCAAGCCAGGGAGGTATACTTGATCCTTCCGTCAGCCAATTCTGTCGAACGATTGCGCTCACCGGAAAAGTTTGGATTGACATGGCAAGTTCCACCGGCGGACGCGAGGAGCTTACGGTCTGCACGCCAGTATTTAGCCAGGGGGCCACAAGGTCCAATCCCCCGGGAAGCCCGGTGGGAGTGGTGGTTCTCCTTGTGGACCCGGCCCGCAGCCTTTTCCCGATGCTGACCGAGGAACCCGTTCCCACGCGGACGGGAGAAACCGTGCTCATACGCGAGGAGGGAAATGAAGCTGCTTTCATTTCTCCGTTGCGGTTCGCGCCAGCCGGCGTTGAACCGACGCGGCGTCCGCTGGAAAATCCAACGTTCGCCGCGGCGCGTGCTGCCCTCGCAGGCCGCGAAACCTTTGGCGAATTCACGGATTATCGGGGCGTGCGCGTGCTGGCGTCCATGCGGCGCATTCCGCTCACGGGCTGGGAACTAGTGCGGAAGATCGATCGCGCTGAGGCCCTCGATGACTTGTACAAGACGGCGCAGTTGGAGGTACTTCTGGCCGTCCTGTTTCTGCTGGCGCTCGGAGTTCTGCTGGCCATGCGCTGGCGAGTCGTTCTGGCGCGAGTCCTGAAGGAAGAAGAGAGGACATTTCGCGGACTGCTCGAATCCTTCCCGGACGCCGCGCTCATTAGCAGCCCAGAAGGGCGAATTCTCCTGGCCAATGCGTGGGCCGAGAGAATGCTGGGCTACACGCTCGAAGAACTGCTGGGGCAGCGCATCGCAATTGTTGTTCCCGAGCGGGATCGTGAAGGTCTTTCGCGACGATACGATGAATACTTGAACAATCCTGCGGCCCGGCAAGCTACCCACAGAACCGAGATTGTCTACCGCCGCAAGGACGGGAGTGAGTTTCCGGCAGAGGTCAGTCTCAACCTCATCGCGACCACCACCGGCGTTGTCGTCTGTTCTTCGGTCCGCGACATCACGGAGCGCAGGCGCGCGCAGGTGCGACTGGCTACTCAGGCCAGAATCGCTGAGATTTTCCTCACCGTTCCCGACGACCAAATGTACAACGAAGTGCTGAAAGTCGTCCTGGAGGTGATGCAAAGCGAGCACGGCGTTTTCGGATACATCGATCGCGACGGAGCCCTGGTGGTTCCCTCCATGACCAGGCATTTCTGGGACAAGGGCCAGGTTGCCGACAAGGTCTTTGCCTTCCCCCGCGACACATGGAGAGACTGTAGTTGGACCCAGGCCATCAGGGAGAAGAGGCCAATCTACTCGAATGAGCTTTCGACCAAAGCTCTCGAAAGCCCCATTGTGGTTCGCAGGCTTGTCTCCCTTCCCATCCTCTTTCAAGGGGAGGTTATCGGCCTCTTTCAGGTGTCCAACAAGAAGACGGATTACACGGAAACCGATGTTCGCACCTTGCAGTGCATGTCCGAGGATGTCGCCCCCATCCTGAATGCTCGATTGCAGCGCGGGTGGGCGGAAAAGACGCTGCGCGAAAGCGAGGAGCGGTTCCGCTCGCTGGTTCTGACCACATCGCAGATAGTCTGGTCAACCGACACGCAGGGAAAAGTCACAGAAGCTAGTCCACACTGGCAGGAATACACCGGGCAGACAACCGAGGAGATTCTGGAAGGGGGATGGGCCAAGGTGCTCCATCCTGACGACGTCGAGCACGTTGCAAGGGCATGGAGTCGCGCGATCGAGCAGAAGACATTCCTCGTGGTTGAATACCGTGTGCGGGGTCGTGACGGGACCTACCGGCACTTTGAGGCCCGCGGTGCTCCTGTTCTGAATCCCGACGGCTCTGTCCGCGAGTGGGTCGAGGCATGCACAGACATTACCGAGCGCAAGCGGGCCGAGGAAGAGGTCCGGAAACTGAACGAACAACTGGAGCAACGAGTCGCGGAGCGCACGGCGCAGTTGCAGGCGTCCAACCAGGAGCTCGAGGCTTTCACCTACTCCGTCTCCCACGACCTGCGCGCGCCACTCCGCCACATTGACGGCTTCTCCAAGTTGCTCTCCGAAGAGCACGCCGCCGCACTGCCACCCGAGGCCAAGGAATACGTCTCGATCATTCGCGAGTCGGTCCTCCATATGGGCATGCTGATTGATGACTTGCTTGACCTGGCGCGCGTGGGGCGAAAGCAACTGAGCATGCAAGTAACGGGCCTGAACTCGCTGGTGGAAGAGGTGATCGAGGACCTGAAACAAGCCACCCCGTCGCGGGTGATCGAATGGAGGGTCCAGACGCTGCCCTTCGTCGAGTGCGATCCTGCATTGATGAAGCAGGCCTTTGCCAACCTAATCTCCAACGCCGTCAAGTTTACTCGCCCGCGAAAACCCGCTGTGATTGAAGTGGGAGCAACTTATCAAGACGGCCGTCCCGTTGTCTTCGTTCGGGACAACGGCGTGGGCTTCAGCATGAAGTACGCCGACAAACTCTTTGGGGTGTTTCAGCGGCTGCACCGGGCGGAAGACTTCGAAGGGACCGGCGTCGGCTTGGCCACGGTCCAGCGCATTATTCGCAAACACGGGGGGCGTGTCTGGGCGGAGGCCGAACTCGACAAGGGCGCAACCTTCTATTTCACCCTGGGACCATCGGATGGTTCCCGGCTGGAGAACCGGACAGACTCAGGAGGCAACCCATGACTCAAGAGGATCTGCAAATTCTCCTCGTCGAAGACAATCCGAACGACGTCAAGTTGACTCTCCACGCTTTGCGAGAGGGGAACCTTGCCAACGCCATTCAGGTGGCGCGTGACGGGGAAGAAGCGCTCGACTTTCTTTTCTGCCGAGGTGAATTTGCCCAGCGCAGCTTCGACCACCCGCCCCGACTGGTGCTTCTGGACTTGAAACTTCCCAGGGTGGATGGCCTGGAAGTCCTGCGCGCGGTGAAGAGCGCCCCGCGCACCAAAGCAATTCCGGTCGTGGTTCTCACCGCCTCGCGCGAAGAAAGTGACTTGGTGAACAGCTACCGGCTGGGCGTCAATGCCTACATCCAGAAGCCGGTGGAATTCGACGCCTTCCGCCTGGTCGTCAAACAACTGGGGCTTTTCTGGCTGGTCGTTAACGAGCCGCCGCCCCCGAACGCTTTTCGTCTCTGAAAGGTTACTCGGACCATCTCTGAAAGGCTACTCGGACCATGGATACGACAACGCTTGATCGTGGGAACCCCTCTCCGCCGCTCCTGCGGGTGCTCATCTTGGAAGATAACCCGCGCGACGCGAAGCTGACTGCGAGCGTGTTGGAGGGCGGGGGGTACACGGTCCAATTCGAGGTTACGGACTCGCCGGAACTTTTCCGGGAGAGTCTGGAGAAAACTGAGTACGACGTGATTCTCGCCGATTTCAACCTCCGCAATTGGACCGCAATCGATGCCCTGGAAATCTTGAAGCGATCGGGAAAAGATGTCCCACTCATCGTGGTGACGGGCTCCATAGGCGACGAAGCCGCGGTGGAATGCATCAAGCGGGGCGCTGCGGACTATGTTCTGAAGGACCGGCCGGCACGCCTGCCGTTGGAGGTCCGGCGGGCCCTGAAGGAGAAAAGGCTGCGAGAAGAGCGCAAGCAGGCGGAGAAGGCCCTGCGGGAAAGCGAGGAGAGATTCCGCGATCTCGTTGAGTCTTCAAATGACTGGGTTTGGCAAGTGGACGAGAATGGGGTTTACACGTATGTCGGTCCACAGTGTCGGGAGTTATTGGGCTACGAGCCTGAAGAAATTATTGGTAAGACGCCGTTCGATTTGATGCCGCCGGAGGAACAGCAGCGCGTAGGCCAGGCTCTTGGTGCGATCGCCGCCCAGCGGGCCCCGTTCCGGGGACTTGAAAATACCAATCTGCACAAGGATGGGCATCTCGTTATCCTTGAGACCAACGGCACCCCGGGGGTTGATGAAAGGGGGATCTTCCGCGGCTATCGAGGAATGGACCGGGACATCACCGAGCGGAAGCGGGCGGAGGAGGCGCTGCGCGAGAGTGAAGAACTGTACCGGTCCGTCGTCACGTCCGTGGCCGAAGGAATCGTGCTCCAAGACCGTGCCGGAGCTATCGTCGCCTGCAACCGCAGCGCCGGGCGGATCCTCGGCCTCACTACGGAAGAGCTCATAGGGCAGACACCGCTCGACCGGAGTCGGCAGGCAATTCACGAGGACGGATCGCCATTCCCCGGCGAGAACCTTCCGTCCATCACCACCTTGCGAACCGGGAAGGCCCAGTCGAATGTGTGCGTGGGTGTCCATAAACCCGACGGGACCCTTGCCTGGATCCTCGCCAATTCGGAACCCATTTTCCACGCGGGCGACGGCGCTCCGTATGCTGTGGTGACGAGCTTTGCCGATATCACCGAGCGCAAGCGGGCGGAGGAGGCGCTGAGAGAGGCCAATCGCGCGTTGACGGCGATCAGTGCGGTAAACCAAGCAGTCTTGCACACCACGGAGGAGCCTTTACTCCTGCAGGAAGTCTGCCGGCACATTGTAAAGCACGCGGGGTACCACATGGCTTGGGTTGGTTTCTTGAACGGCGGCGAGCCGAAGAGGATCTATCCCGTCGCGGAGGCGGGATTCGAACAGGATTACCTCCACTCGATAGACGTAAGGTGGGACGATTCCGAGCGGGGGCGTGGCCCGACCGGAACCGCGGCCCGAACGCGGAAGCCCGCAATCGTGCGAAATACAGCGACCGCCGCGGGCTTTGCTCCCTGGCGCGCGGAGGCGACCGCGCGGGGGTATGCCTCGGTCATCGGCCTGCCCCTGCTCACTGGAGAGAACCTACTCGGAGTTCTAACCATCTATAGTGCGCAACCCGGTGCCTTTGATAAACAGGAAGTGCACCTCCTGACCGAGCTGGCCGGCAACCTCGCCTTCGGAATTCAGGCGCTCCGGACACGCGCCGAGCAGGCGCGGGCGGAGGAGGCGCTGATTGAGGAAAGGCATCTGCTCCACACCCTCATGGACAATCTCCCCGACGTGATCTACTTCAAGAATCGCGAGAGCCGCTTTACCCGGATCAACAAGGCGCACGCCAAAGGGTTTGGGCTAAGCGACCCTGCCCAAGCGGTCGGCAAGACCGACTTCGACTTCTTCACTGATGAACATGCCCAACAGGCCTTTGCCGACGAGCAGGAAATAATCAGAACGGGCCAGCCGATGCTGGCCAAAGAGGAGAAGGAAACCTGGCCGGATGGCCGGGAGACCTGGGCCTCGACCACGAAGATGCCCCTGCGTGACGCCCACGGGAACATCCTCGGAACCTTCGGCGTCTCCCACGACATCACGGAGCGCAAGCGGGCGGAAAGAGTGCTGGAAGAGCGAACGGCTTACCTAAACACCCTCATCGAGATCAGTCCCTTGGGGATCACCACGCTTGACGCGCAGTGCCGCGTCCAGATGTGCAATCCCGCGTTCGAGCGACTTTTCCTCTATCGGCGGGCCGAGATCGAGGGCGCCAATCTGGATGAACTCCTCGCCCCTCCGGAATCGGTTTCCGAGGCCTTGGAGTTGAGCGCGCAATGTCTGAGCGGAATTGCTGTGCATACCACGAGCCGCCGGCGTCGCAAAGACGGTACGCTCATAGACGTGGAAGTCCACGGTGTGCCTCTGGTGATGCACGGGGAGCTGGTTGGGCAGCTCGGCCTCTACCACGACATCACCGAGCGGAAGCGAGCCGAAGAGGCGGTACGAGCTTCCGAGCAACGTTATCGGCTGCTTTTCGAGCGCAATCTGGCTGGCGTCTGCCGGGCCACTCTGGACGGCCGGTTTCTGGATTGCAACGACGCCTATGCCCGCATTCTCGGCTATCAATCGCGGGAAGAAATACTCGCTCAACCTGTTCTGAGCGTGTATTTCGACCCTGCCGAGCGTGAGGCCTATTGGGCCAAGCTGCGCGAGCGGGGCACGCTTTCCAACTACGAACTGCGTTTGCGACGAAAAGACGGGAGTCAGGTGTGGGTCCTAGCCAATGACACGCTCTTGGACGAGGAAGTCGACGGGCAATTAGTGAAAGAGGCCACCCTCATTGACATCACGGAGCGCAAGCGGGCGGAGGAAGCGCTGATTGAGGAAAGGCATCTGCTCCACACCCTCATGGACAATCTCCCCGACGTGATCTACTTCAAGGATCTCGAGAGCCGCTTTACCCGGATCAATAAGGCGCACGCCAAAGGGTTTGGGCTAAAGGACCCTGCCCAAGCGGTCGGCAAGACCGACTTCGACTTCTTCACCGCAGAACACGCCCAAGAGGCCTACAACGATGAGCAGGAAATAATCAGGACGGGCCAACCGATGCTGGCCAAAGAGGAGAAGGAAACCTGGCCGGATGGCCATGTGACCTGGGTCTCGACCACGAAAATGCCCCTGCGTGACGCCCACGGGAACATCCTCGGAACCTTCGGCGTCTCCCACGACGTCACCGAGCGCAAGCGGGCGGAGGGGGCGCTGCAAGTGACCGAGCGCCAACTGGCCCAGGCGATGGATATGGCTTTGCTGGGGCACTGGGAATTCAACCCGGCGACCGGGATATTCACCTTCAATGACCGGTTTTACGCTCTTTATGGCACGACGGCGGAGCGCGAAGGTGGCTACCAGATGTCGGCTGAGGCCTACGCCCGCGAGTTCCTTTATCCGGAGGATGTTCACATTGTCGCGGACGAGATCGCCAAAGCGCTCGCGATCACAGACATGGATGCAGGATGGGCGCTGGAGCACCGCATCCGCCGGCGGGACGGCGAGATGCGGCACATCGTCGTGCGCATCTCGGTGGTCAAGAACTCCGAAGGCCTGACCATTAAGACTCGCGGCGTTAATCAGGACATCACCGAGCGCAAGCGGGCGGAGGAAATACTGCGTCAAACTTCCGAGGCGCTCAGAACAGTGGTCCAGGCCTCCCCTCTCGCCATCGTTGCTGCGGACCTCAGCCTGCATGTCCACACTTGGAACCCTGCGGCAGAGCGACTGTTCGGGTGGACTGAGTCCGAGGTCCTTGGCCACGCCTTGCCGATCATTCCTGAAAGCCACCGGGAGGAATTCCGAGCCACGCTCGATGGCCTGATGAAAGGAGAGACAGGGGCAGCTTATGAGACTCAACGACAGCGAAAAGACGGCTCGCTGATTGATGTGAGCGTCTCGACAGGAGTGCTTCGGGACGCTTCAGGAGAAGCGACTGGTGTCGTGGGAATCCTCACGGACCTCACGGAGCGCAAGTCCATGGAAGGGCAGCTTCGTCAGACGGCGAAAATAGAGGCGATCGGCCGACTGGCGGGTGGGGTTGCCCACGATTTCAACAACTTGCTGACAATCATTTCCGGTTACGGGCAGCTCTTGCAGGAACGCCTAAGTCCCACGGACCTTGGCCCTGTGGAGGAAATTCTTAAGGCCAGCGACCGGGCGGCCACCCTTACGCGCCAACTGCTTGCCTTCAGCCGACGTCAAATTTTGGCCCCCCAGGTCTTGGACTTGAACTCGGTCGTCGCCAACATGGAGAAGATGCTGGGACGCCTGATCGGCGAGGATATCGAGTTGGCAACCGTTCAGCAGCCCGGTTTGGGGCGCGTCAGAGCCGACCCAGGACAAGTCGAGCAGGTCATTATGAACTTGGTTGTAAACTCACGCGATGCCATGCCCGAGGGTGGCAAGATAACCCTCGAGACTGCCAATGTCGATCTGGACAAAACCTACGCCCGCCGCCATCCGGGGGCTACGCCGGGTCCGTACGTGATGCTGGCAGTGAGCGACACGGGGATGGGAATGGACGCCGAAACCCTGACGCACATCTTTGAGCCCTTCTTCACTACCAAGGAGAAAGGCAAAGGGACGGGACTTGGCCTTGCTACGGTGTACGGTATCGTTAAACAGAGTGCAGGCAGCATATGGGCTTATAGCGAACCTGGACGGGGCTCGACCTTTAAGATTTACCTTCCCCGCGTCGAGAAACGCGCTCGAAAGGCGGAACCAGCCAAGGCGCGCTCCGAACTGGCCAAGGGTTCAGAAACCATCCTGGTGGTCGAGGACGAGGAAGGTGTACGGTCGCTGGTGTGCGGGACACTCGCATCGCATGGCTACAAGGTGCTGGAAGCAGGGGGAGCCGACCACGCGCTCACCATCTGTGAACAGCATGCCGAACCGATCCATTTGCTGCTGACCGATGTAGTGATGCCCCAAATGGGTGGCAAAGAGCTGGCCAAACGTCTATCCAGCGTGCATCCCGAAGCAAAAGTCCTCTACATGTCAGGGTATACTGATAATGCCATTGTGCGCCACGGTGTCTTGGAAGGTGGTACGCCCTTTCTCCAGAAACCTTTTGCGCCAAAAACCCTAGTGCAGAAAGTCCGCGAGGTACTGGATACGAGACTGCGAGACCAACAATAGCCGGCCCAAACGCGCAAGCAAGTCGAGAGGAAGGGTCCCTTACCCATCCCAGTCAGGTTCGGGGGGAGCGACTCAATGAAGGCACTCGTCAAGAGCAAGAAAGAGCCCGGACTCTGGTTGGAGGAGGTCGAGGTTCCCCAAATCGGGATCAACGACGTGTTGATCCGCGTGCGTCGCACCGGGATCTGTGGGACGGACCTGCACATTTACCGGTGGGATGACTGGGCACAGAGGACCATTCCTGTCCCCATGGTGATCGGGCATGAGTTTGTGGGCGAAATCGTCGAGGTGGGCTCGAATGTCTCGGATTTCTTTCCGGGCGACATCGTGAGCGGTGAAGGGCACGTAGTGTGCGGGCGTTGCCGGAACTGCCTTGCCGGTCGTCGCCACCTGTGCGCTCGGACCGCGGGTGTGGGCGTCATCCGGCCTGGGGCGTTCGCCGAATATATCGCCCTGCCCATGTCGAACATCTGGCGGCATCACCCTTCGGTGGAGGAAGATATCGCCGCCATCTTTGACCCGTTTGGGAACGCCGTCCATACCGCCCTGTCCTTCCCGGTT
>Ga0187886_1002029_pt1 | contig 16964 bp, 15 predicted proteins | sample June2016WEW_20_1_FD_133001 | JGI IMG/M metagenome (GOLD analysis project Ga0187886, IMG submission 133001) | Peatland microbial communities from SPRUCE experiment site at the Marcell Experimental Forest, Minnesota, USA - June2016WEW_20_150 | ecosystem: Environmental > Terrestrial > Soil >... | reverse complement strand
GATTTCAATGTATCTTACAACAGAAGAAGAGAAGATGCTCAAGGGTGAGATGGGCTCTTCGCGCCAATGGGCTATGGAGTACCTCGTGAAGTATAGTGAGGCATTGAAGGCAGAGAGATTTGTAAAAGCGAGTTCTGTGAGTGGAAGTTTCAGTCTGCGTTTGAAGGATGAGATGCCGCCTGAGGCGTATGAGGATCTTCTGAAGAAAGGATATCCAGTTCCTTTATACTCTCATCTCCAACCAGAGATGGAATTCTTTAATGAAGCGGGATACACTCTTGAAGAGATAAAAGAACAACGTGAAACCAACAAGATCTGCGGACAGGTCGGTAGCTATCTATGTGGTTCTTGCGCGCCATATATTGTGGGCTGGATACCTGTGTTTGGGACGATTGCACCGACGGGTGAGTCGAGCCATGTTCCATATCAAAACTCAGTCTTCGGTGCGAGGTCGAACAAGGAATCACTTAGCCTTTCACGAATCGCTATTGCTGGTAGAGTTCCTTACTGCGGATTGTACACGGATGAGGGCCGAAAGGGAACGATTCAGGTTAAGGTTGAGACGGAGTTAGAGGAGGAGGCGGATTGGGGCGCAATGGGAGACTGGGTTGGCAGGTTGCACAAGGGACGACCATCCAATGGTCTTGGCGGTGATATCCCTGTCTTTACAGGGATTGAGCGATTCGGAGACGTAAGAGTGGAGCATCTGAAGGGACTTGGAGGCGCTGTTGCCACAACTGGAGACTGCGGAATGTATCACATTGTCGGCTACACGCCTGAGGCGCATACCCTCGAAATGGCCTTCCAAGACGACAAACCGCTTGAGACCGTAACCTTTGGCAAGAAGGAACTGAAGGAATCATATGACCAGATCTCCAGCCACGGCCCGGATAGGGTTGACGCAGTTGTGTTTGGCTGTCCACACTACACGATCCACCAGTTGACTAGTGTTGCTAGGCTATTGGAGGGAAAGAAGGTGAAAAAGGGTGTCAAATTCTGGATTCTTACGCCACCTTTTCACCGGGAGATGGCTCGGCTTACCGGCATTTATGACATTATCCGAGACAGCGGAGCGCTCATTTTGAGTCACTGTTGGGGGATGAACCTGCACGAACCCTATCTGATTCCTTCTTGGGAGATTCTACCAGAGAGAGACACTCCACCCAAGACGCCGACGAGCCTCGTCATTGCCACAGATTCGCCTAAGGTTTGTTTCTATGCGCCAATGCTTTGGCGAGGCATGGTGGATGTTTGGTTTGGGAAGATGAAAGATTGTGTGAACGCCGCGCTTACAGGCAAATGGAATACAAGGGAGAATTGAGATGAGTAAGAGGAAGGATGTGAAAGTTGTTCTATGCGGCAGAGGGATCGTCGGCGGTATCGTTGAGGGTGAAGCTCTAGTCTCACAGGAGAGGATCGCGGGTTCAATAGGCTTTCGACCGGACGGAACGATATATTCGAAACGACAGCCAGGCGAAGACGTTGACAGTAAGTCGTTCAAGGGTAAGGTCTTCGTCCTCAAATCCTCTATTGGCTCGAGCGGATATTGCTCGGATTTCTTGAATGCCTGTAAGAAGGGAAATGGTCCCCTAGCTATGCTGGTTCCGAAGATGACTACATACGTAGTGCAGTCAGCAATTGAAACAAGTACTCCGACGATTGTGGACTTTGACAGGGACCCGTGCGACGTAATAAAAACGGGCGATTGGATAATGGTGGACGCCAACAAAGGCGAAGTCAAGGTACAGAAAAAATAAACCTTGCCATATTTTTGAGAAGTTGGAAAAATTACCGGGATGAGTTAGGAATGTTGCGACTGCGGCTGGGTAACGATGGCGATGAACAAGGATCCACTATTCATGTAAATCAGAGTCAGTCAGAGAATTTCTTCGAAGCTTGCCACAGACTCTCAAACATGGCATACCTCCCTTCAACAAATCGGGGATTGTACGTCCAGATGTCCAACTCCTTTCTGTCAGACCGAGCCCGGTAATCTGATGGGAGAAATGCCGGTCCGAAGAGTACTCGCTCCTTATCACAGATGATAAAGTAGAAAAGTAATCCTTGGCTCCGTCGAATCTCAATGAATTTTGAAAGATAGTTTGCCTTCTTGAGATTAGAGGGCATGATCTCGGTGAGCATTCTCACTCGTAGTTTTCGTTTCTTCGCAGAAATGATTGCGCGTATAGTTGACCGATTAAGACATGAAAGACCGTATCCGTGACGCCGGATCTATTCCCCAGTCCAGATGTGTTCATGGAAGCATGTAGCAATAGCGATTGATGGCAGCCAAATCGCCGATCTCAGGAGCGGAGGCTACAGAGGTGAATGGGGCATCGATCTCACTCGCAACATCTTCGGAGAGAAACTCAAGATCTCGAGGCGCCTCCCGAATTAAGAAAGGAAGATTTGGAGTCTTCAGGTAAAGGAGGCCAATAGATTATCGTCCGTCTAGCAGATTTCATTGCAGGATTTGCTCGAGATTTCGAGAATATGAGTATCACCTAAACCATGAAACTTTCGAAAAGTGGATGAACCCCAAAGAAGATTGAAGGCTCAAACGACCGAACCGTCGCTTTTTTAACTGATTCCTGGGCCGTTGACGCGAGTTCTCGATAAGCTCGCAGTTCGCACGCGAACACCTGAAGATTACGCGCATTAGAAGAGTACACGCAAACAAAAAGTATAGCCATCGATCTTTGAGGCGCTAAGAATACGAAGAATGCTTCACTCAATCTGGCGCTCTAGGCTTATATTGACTTCTGGGAGGCTTGCGAAATCGCCTCGGGTACACTAAAGTTAACGATTGAGCCTAAATCAAACATGCTGGGTTCGTCATAGACTGCAACCCTGTAACGCAGGCATGCGTTGGTCCAGTAACATTCACTGCCAGAAAACATTTCATAAATGTCATAAATTTTGGAACCGACACTTTGACGAAATCTGCCAGGTTGCTATTTTGTTGAGGCTGTTTGACCATCATTACGGACAAGACGCCCCTCTTTCATAACCATCATGGCATTTGAGATCGTCTTTAGGTCCTGATCAGGTCTACCCTGTACTGCTATTAGGTCTGCCGACAGGCCAGGCCTGATGATGCCGGTCACGTCCTTGAGTGCCAGAGCCTCGGCTGCTCGACTCGTAGCAGCAACGATACACTCCATAGAAGAGAGTCCTACCTCGCTCATGAGCTGCAATTCCGTGAAGATAGCGTTGAACGGGCTCCAGCGCCATCCAGCGTCGGTACCTGCTACTAATGGTATTCCCAGCCTGTGCATCGAAGTCACGCTAGTGAGAATGTCGTGAAGTGCGTTCTTCCAGTGGTCCGTGTCATCCGACTGAGTGTCAATCATGAACTGAGGCACACTCAAAGTTGGACAGACTGGAATCTTGGCTTCAGCCAATTTACGTGCTACACTAGGGTCGTAATGTGACACATCAGGACCAGTATAAAACCAAGCGTGCTCGATTTCGTCCGCCCCGGCCGCGACCGCTTGGGCAGTGCTTAGTGCGCAGAGTGAATGTACAACCGCTTTTCGGCGCAAGCGATGCGCTTGATCCACTAATGCGGTCATCTCTTCTTGAGAGAATGAAGGTTCATATTTGATTGTGCCAGGAGTGCCTCCACCGCTCGCGACAACCTTGACATAGTCTGCTCCACCTTTGACAGCTAAACGCACCTTGGTGCGTACGCCGTTCACACCGTCCGCCTCTCCGCCCCAATAATGCATGTGTCCTCCTGAGATCGTAATGGGCCAGCAAGCTGAGACTAGACGAGGCCCCTCAGAGTAACCAAGCTCTATCGCACGTCTTAACGAGGACAGGACGTCAGGGAAACCACCACAGTCCCTCAGTGTTGTGATGCCAGCATGCAGGGCCTCGCCTGCATTTCTTAAGGCAACGGCTTGGATGACCCCTCTCTCCTCGCTGATTGCATGCGGCGGGATTCTACCATCTGCTGGAAGGCAAATGTGTACATGGGCGTCGATGAGGCCAGGCATCAGCGTGGCGCCTGACATGTTGATAGTCCTGCAATTCGGTGGTAGAGTGGAGGTCGTGGGTTCGTCTCGGTAAATTTCTATGATCTTCCCGTCCTGTACGAGTACGGAACATCGTTCGACTATGGGAGCGCCTGTCCCGTCAATCAACCAGTCTGGTTTGAGCAGGATCGGGAAGTGGGCCAAAAATCGATACTCACACCTCGTATGGCGACTCCGTCATATAAAACCGTACTACTCACGCTTCAATTCTGACTATGCCCCATTTTGAAATTGTTCTCTGTTTCTGGCAGTTGCATTTCAACTCCCTTCGTTCTTTTGACGACCCTTTGTGCTTGTAAAACTGGTGTTGAGACGTATTCGCTTATCAAGAGTTCTTTCTCGGAATCAATTTCAAGTCCGTTTCTCTTTCGAACTTTTCTGCGATTGCAGATTTCAACGATGGCAAACCGAGCATCTCATAGTCACAACGTTCCTCCACGGCTCGCTTGGCAGCGTTCGACACATGCTCAGGCAATGATTGCTCGATCGACCAACCCCTAAATAGATTAATCAGATCTGCAAAGCCACGAGTCCTTGCCCTGAGTTCATCATAGAGTTCTTTGGGGTTAGTTGCCTTGTAGCATCTTGTTGCGAGCTCTAAATCCAATATCGATCACGTTTCTGCTGCGCCAGTTATCTGACCAAAACGCCCTAGGCGTGACGGTTCGATCTCAGCCTTCTTGGGAATCATGCTGTTGTGAACTTCGTGGAAGTAGGGATCGTTGTACTTTCGAAGTCCTGAGCGAATTCTGCTATAAAATCGGCTAGGTGACTGATTATCTCTTGGCCACGCTTGGCCAATGGTTCTAGTTCCTCCTCACTTACTTCAGGAGGTGCATCAACATCTATATCCCATGCGTCTACGGGGATGATGATTTTTGCTCCCTTGTATGTGAAGTCATTAAAACGGATGGGTTTGATTTTCTCTCCCAGTATGTTACGTGTAGGATTGACGCCCCACTCACCTTTGTAGCCGCCGCGTCTGAGGTCTGCGATCTTGGTTCCGCCTATTGCGACTGCAACAGCCAACTCTTCCATGTACACGTCAGAATTGGGAAAAAGCTCTGGGATTACCTTCGGTCCGATCACCCACCATTCTACAATTGCCGCGAGCATTCCAAGCTCCTTAACTCGCCTACCTGTACGTATTAGAGTCTCACGATTTCCACCATGTCCGTTTATGAAAATGACTTTCTTGATTCCGTTCCGATTGAGGCTTTTGCATATGTCAAAGTATAGATTTTCTAGAGTGGAGGGCTGTATTGCAATTGAACCCGGATAGCCCAACATCTTGTCATCTTCGCCGTAAGCAACCAATGGGGCCACTAGAATTCCCGTCCTTTTACCTACCTCGTCTGCAAGCTTCTCAACCGAACTTGCGTCGATGCTAATTGGGGTTGGTCCGTGAGCATGTAGTGTTCCGACGGGGACGATGGCCGTTTCAGTTCTCTCGAACGCTTCTTGCGCTTCCCGCCATGACATATCCCATAGACGGTACTTCGATTTCACCCTACAGCGACCTCCTAACAATTCGGTCGACCGCCTCAGAAAGGTTCTTCTCGGCATCCCGCAGTCTTCGCACTCTGTCCTCCGATCTCATCTTCTCCTCTTTGATCCTTCGGACCCTATCTTCAATCATTCTAGAGACCTCCGTGGGTGCCGGTCCGCCTCTTATGTTTCTTCGCCTTACATTCTCGCATGGATCCAAGGCTTCTAGAATGCTCTTTTCCTCTAGATGCAACGGTTTACCAGTGACCTCAATCGCAGCCTCATCAATAGTTTTGACGGTAATGTATTCAGACTCTTTGCCTTGCTCTACGGCTCGGCGGACCACATTCCCGACGATTCTGTGAGCCGTTCTAAACGATAGGTTCCTTTCTCTGACAATTACATCTGCCAGCTCCGTAGTCGTCGCGAACCCTTCACCTGCTCTCCGCTTCATTACATCGGTCTTGATGATTAACGTGGTCGTGATGCCTCCTGCGACTTTGATGATACTCGAAGCCTCCTGAAGAGCCTCAAGAAGCACATCGGCCTCACCGATGTCACGGCAAATTCCTTGTGGGAGCGCTCTGAGTACGGTTTGAATTCGCTCTAGGTGAGCGTAAATGCGGCTCGCTGATCCTCTAATGGCCTCCGCCATGACCGGGTTTTTTTTCTGAGGCATTATGCTACTGATCGATGAAAATGCGTCGCCTAGTTCTACCATACCAAACTCGTATGTGCTCCACAGGATTAGGTCCATGGCAAACCTACTCAGGTTGGTGAGGAGTATGCTCAGGCTTCCCACGGTTTCTTGGGAAAAGTCTCTGGATGATACTGCGTCCAAGGAATTCTCTATTAAAGCATCGAATCCCATGAGTTCTGCGGTTCTTTCCCTGTCAATTGGGAAGCCCGTAGTCGCTAGAGCACCGGCCCCAAGTGGACTAAGATTCGTGCGTTTGTATGCTTCCTCAAGTCTGTGGATATCCCTCTCGAACATGTCTGCCACTGCGACGAAGTAGTGTGCCAGCGAGATTGGCTGAGCGTGTTGTAGGTGCGTATACCCAGGCATTATAGTTTCGACATATTCACTGGCTCGAAGAAACAAAATCTCTCTTAGGGCTATGACTCCTTCAATGGTTTCGTTTATTGCTGCTCTCGCAGTGATTCTCAAGACGGTTGGCTCCAAATCGTTTCTACTTCTTCCCGTATGCATTTTTCCGCCAACTGCCTCACCTGTTCTTTCAACCACGAAAGCCTCCATATTCATGTACAGGTCTACTAGGTAGGGATCTAGTCGAAAGTTGACTTGTCCGATTTTCTCAAGCTCCAGTACGGCCTGCAAGATCGCACTAGCGTCCGCTTGGCTGATTACCTTCTTCTCTGATAGCATCACGACGTGTGCTTTGTTTGCTTCAATTAGAGCATCAAATAGTGTAAAGTCAAGCTCGTGATTTTGATAGTACGCTATTACTGTGTCAGCAGTTTTTTCTTTCAGACGTTCGCCCATGACTTCATGTCCTTTGTCCAAACTCTCAACTTCTCCTTAAGAAACAGCCTCCGGCAATTTCCTTCATTCTCAGAATCATACGATCCCTAGCAGAGATCTTGCTCCACTTCTTGCAGGACTTCGCTGAAGACATCGATGCCTTTGTCTACCAGACCTGCCGCGCTTGATAGAGCGTTTCCTCTGAACGTGCCAAAATTAGATTGGCCGGGTTCCCAAACATCAATCCTCTTCCTAAATATGACGCCCGCCGCTGGCAAGCCTGCTCCACCTATACCTTTCGCGATAGTCATTATGTCAGCTGATATGTTGGAATGCTCAGACGCAAACATCTTACCAGTTCTTCCGAATCCCGTTTGTATCTCGTCAACTATCATGACTTTGTGCTCGTCACAGATTCTTCTGATCTCGGGCATAATAATCGTTCGGCGGGACAATTATGCCTTTGCTTCATCAACGATTTTCCATTGAGAATCGTCCCAAGATATCAAATGTGGTGCCCTCTGCCGATACAAAACCAGCCTATGCAGCATTCCCGTAATTGGAGTGTAAAATCAGCATCAAAAACCCACGTACTCGTCCCTATAGTCACTTCTTTCCATCAGATTCAGAAGATGCTAGTGATGACGTTTGATTTGTAGATGAAATGCGATCGGCTGCCAAGTGCGACCAATGGTATCACACCTGCTAACATCGAACTTCTACCTCCGTTTGACCTATGGTTGTGAGTAAAGCGGTCGCCAGGTCATTGGGAATGGCGTTCCGAGATCAGCTGAATGGAAAATAGAGTATCCGACTGGCATCAAAGGCACGATCTTTGCAATGTTGCTACCAAGAGTTCGTGCGATACTATCGAGATCGCCCTCGTATTTCGTTCTGAAGACGACACTTACGTTCATTGACGACCGCATTGCCGAATCAAAATCACTTATCTTATGAGAGATGAGCATGACCCCGACACCCTTCTTCCTGAGCAATCGAACCACTCTATCCAAGAAGCTTACAGCCTCTTTCGGCACGTCTTTAGAGGTCCATAGATGCGCCTCTTCAATTACTATGAAAAGTCTCAGATCTTTTGAATCCTCTTGTGTTTGAAAGTATTCAAGGATTCGGTCCAGAGCCTGGGCAACCTTGCCGACCCGTTCATCGGTCTCTATGATTGAGGAAAGATCTACAACGATACCCTCGCCATCCCGTAGAGAATCAGAGATTTCCGGAAGTTCATTGACCACCTTGCCTCTGAAGCCTTTTGGCCCACGCATGCCAAACAGTCTGTAATTCTCAAGCATTGTAGGATCTGTGTTTCTCTGGAAGAGTCGTTCCCACTGCTTTGTGTAATCAAAGACGACCACAGGAATGCGTTCCATGAGCAGCTCTTCAGCGAAGACTTTGCCGGCTATCGTTTTTCCGCTACCGCTAGAGCCTGAGACCAGGATACCTTTCTGACAATATTCTCTGAGCGGGAGATAGACGAAATCACCAGGCTTCCAATCGTCTAGTGCAACTCGGCCTAGGACATTGCCCTCAGATGGTAGATGGATATTCGATTTTGGTAGAATGATTTGACTTGCGTACGCTGGTTCTTCCTGAGGATTATGACGATTATGTGTAAGCAGGAGATTATGCGGGTTCTTGAGGCTGTAGATGTAGGTCTTGCCCTCTTTCTTAGACGCAATTATGCCGGTTTGGATGAAGGGGTTGATGAACTTCGAAAGATTACGCACATCTATCTCAAGGAGGGCCGCGAGCTGATTAGAACTGAGGCTGCCGAGAACCTTAAGGAATTTGAGGGCCTGCTCCTTCTTCGTTGCCCCTACGGGCGGTGAGTTATCGGTGGCGGCTGCGGTTTCATCAGCTTCTCCTCCGTTCCATCTGGAGATTACGGCAAGATTGAGTGCAAACATCATGGCCAATGATGCGGGCAGAAGCACGTCGCTGATTGGGCTCCCAGTCACCGATATGCCAGTCCAGACGAGATATGCGTAGTAGGCTACCATCAAGGCTCCGACTTCGAAAAGGAAAGATAAGACAGACTTGGCGAGTATGCGAAAAATATGGCCGCTCATTTACTCACCGAAGGGGTTGGCACGATCTTCTTCCTCCCTAGCAGCCTTCCGAATATCCAAACTGACAGGATCACGAAGACTATCAGGAAAACGACAGACGAAGAGATATTGAAGAGCGTTGAGAGCGTTGAGATCTCCCCTTGAGGGGATGATCCTCTCCCAACGAATGTCAAGAATAGCGCTATCCAAGTTAAGAAAGCTGCAAATCCTCTGAATCGTTTTGAGAAAGGTGAAACAATGATGGCTGCGATCGCGCCCATCCAGACAAGAACGGTCAGATTGTAAAGGGGGTCAAAGAACGGAATGGCTCCAGCTATTGATGGTTGGCCGACTATGCTGGTGATCAGTTGGAATATGCTGGTTAGCGGATCGGACACATATTACTTGAATTTCTGAGACCTTAAAGACAACGGACCATAGTGATTCGACTGCGAATCTTCGCAGTTTCTGCTAAGCTATTTGAAAACAGAATTCTAAGATCACATTATCCAGGTCAAGAAACATGGTAGTTTGCTAGCATAACGTGAGAACATAAAGAACGAATTTCCAATAAACAAAGTTGTTTGCGGTGATGCGATTAAGGAACTCGGGAAATTTCCAGACGAGAGTATCGATTTCTGCATGACCTCGCCACCCTACTGGGCGCTCAGAGATTATGGAACAAAAGGACAACTTGGACTTGAATCAGATTTCCGGGAGTACATTTCCAAGCTATCGAAGGTATTCGATGAGCTGAAGCGGGTTCTGAAGAGAACTGGCAGCTTCTACCTTAACATGGGCGACACCTACTCTGGAGGTGGCTCACATTCAAAACTGGGCGGAGTGGAGACCTGGGGAAAACAATGCGGCATGAAGCAAGGTTTTCCCGACAAAAGCCCTCAACCGTCAATTTCGAATGTTATCTCCGCAAAATCGATGATAGGAATTCCTTGGCGTGTAGCTCTTGCTCTTGTCGACTGCGGGTGGATCCTAAGAAACGACATCATATGGCACAAGCCTAACTCAATGCCTTCGAGTGTCAAGGATAGATTGAGCAATACGTACGAGCACGTTTTCCATCTCGTCAAATCGAAGAGATACTATTACAACCTTGACGCAATCCGAGTACCGCACAAGTTCGAAACCAGACCGTTCAACATCCGAGTTCGTGACGCACAGAAGGGGAGACTCGAGAGCAAGTGGGGGAACCTAGCGAAAGCCTCAGAACGAGAAGTAAAAGCCTACAATGAGAAGAACTACATACACTCCAAGTATCCTCCCCGCGAACCGCGACACTTCCAGCTTTTGTCCATGGACATCGCTCACGGAGGGCATACTGGAAAGACAGTGAGGCATGACCATCCTCTTGGCAAGAACCCTGGTGATTTATGGAAGATCAATAGCAAGTCTCATCCATTCGCACACTTTGCCGTTTATCCAGAAGAAATCTGCACCAGACCGATTTTGTCAAGCTGTCCTGAAAAGGCGTGCACGAAATGTGGTATGCCTCAGCTTCCAACGGGCTACAACTGCGAATGCAAACAGGGTTTTCGGCCTGGCATAGTTTTGGATATGTTTGCTGGAAGCGGGACCACGCTTGTTGTAGCCAAGAAACTAGGCAGGGACTTCATCGGAATAGAGTTGAATCCCGAATACGTCAAGATCGCCAACAGTAGACTTGCAAGCGTCTCAAGGATTAGTGCGTCTTCCTCAGTATGATGAGATATTCGTGGTTGTGGTTGTAGGTATTATGTTTGATACTGAACCAGCTCGCGAAAGCTTGCTTATGCATTATGCCAGTGTCTCGTCCTGAAACTGAAGAAGAGTAGCCCACGTAATCAGCCAAAAATGCAAGGACGATTTCATCTTCAAACTCGAAACCAAGATCCAATGCGCTTTGCAGAAGATAATGGTGAAGAGGCAGATTTCGCGCGGCAAATGGGCCTATTTGGAAACAGCAAAACCTTCCTGGCCTAAGGATTCGGAAGGCTTCTGAGAGGATCTCCCGCAGGAACTGGTGATAAGCCGAAATATCTCTGATTGTGCCAACCGGACCGTAGTCCATCATATCGAGATATGGTGGGTGACCGATTATCAGGTCAACAGAATCATCTTCGAGAAACCGAAGGTCTCTCGCGTCTCCAAGGATGAACCTCTGCTGTTGAAGTTTCGGCTTGAGTTTTGGTTCCTTCAGTGCGACTATTTCGAACCGCTTTTCCTTTGCTCGCTCAGCCTCTTGATTCAAATCGATTCCTAACCCAAGACGGTTGAGCATTGCACAAGCTACGAGAGTGGTCCCACTACCTGCCATTGGATCGAGAACAAGTTCTCCTTCACGGGAGTATCTCATAATGCAATTGATGGCAACCAGCATAGGGAAGGTGCCAGGATAGATTGTTCCATTTACACCATAGAACGGGTCATGGCGCCTGCTCATCTGCCAGACAGATTGAAACTGGAACAATGACTTATCAGCGTACTCCTTCCAACGACTAGGATCGAGGTCGTTGATTTCCGACCATTTGCCCTTATTGGATCTCTTTTCAAGGGGGACAGAGTTGAGTGTGTGAGGTACGTCGGATATCCGGGCCCGTCGGACGACCATATCGGTCTCACGGGTTGTCAATTTCTGTTCAATCGCAAGGCGGGCGATGCGAACCTGTTCTTTCGGGTCCAGCCCTAGCAGGTGTCTTGCATGACCTTCGGTTAAGCCGTTGACACGTGTCAACGATTCTCTGACCGGCCTGGGGAGGTTGAGTAGCTGAACGTGTCGGTTGACCCAGGCCACATCTTTGCCGAGTTTTCTGGCTAGCTCTCTCTGACTCAACTTGAATCGTTTGAGGCCCTCGCTTAGAGCCGTTCCAACCTCTAAGGGAGAAAGGTTCTCTCGCTGCAGATTCTCCGTAAGCGAGATCTCGAATGCTTTTTCCTCGGAAACGTTCATGACAATGACGGGAACGGTTTTCAGACCTGCTTTCTCTGCCGCCTGCAATCGTCTTGAGCCAGCTAGGAGCTCATAGAAGGAGCCTTTCTTTCTCGCGAGTAGCGGTTCCAGAATTCCTGTTTCTTGAATCGATTTAGTGAGTTCGTCAAGGCTTGGATCGCTCTTGCGAGGAGCGCCTCTACGAATCTTGTTCAGTTCAAATTTCTCAAGGACCTCATTCACGCCAGCACCTGGTTTTCATTTATTCAATTGGTTTTCAGGACTCAAATAGGTTGAGTTGCTTCGATCTTGGCGAATTGTTCCTCAGCGATCTTTGCTCGAACAATCTGAGATTTCACAGATGCCTCGATAGGTAAGTCTCGCAGTCGATTCTTAGTAATCCAGAAAATCCTGCCGCATTTTTCGCACTTCTTGCGTGTTTGTGTTGCCCTGGCTTTGCTTATGGCTTCGCATCTCGGGCAGGCTACGAGGATTTGTCGGAAACGCTTCTCAGCTCGCTTCATGCTCAACTTCTGCCGAATATATTCTCCGTAGTCTTGTGGGAGCGGCCTGTATTCGGTTACGTAGCCTGTTTCAATCTTCTTCAAAAGGCCGAGGGTTTCTAGACGTTTCAGAATTCGCATGGCAGTGGCCTTGCTGCAATCTATGTCTCGGCCAAGTTTCGAGGGATATGTGAATGATGTAGGGTACTCTTCAGCGTTGTAAACAGCTGCCAGGGCAATGTAGTCTCGAATCTTTAGTTTGGAAAATATGTTTTGCAGCAGCGAAAACGATATAGTCTTAGCTCTACAAGTTTCTTCTACCCCACTCATTTTACCCTTTTAATTTCTGAATTTCAGAGCATAAATAGACGGAGCGAACTTGTTTCGGAAGGTATACTTCTGAAACATTGACACGGGCGTTGGCGACCAACTGAATAGTTCTCAGCTGATCCGTCGCCTACCGGGCAGTCTGTACTAGAAGCGTGAAGTAGAAGTATGAAGTTGTTTCATGTTGTTAGTATAGTAAGTAGCGTTGAGAGAGAGATCGATGAAGGGGAACATGTCAGTCAACGTTTCAAATGGATACCAAATGAAACATCCACGTCCGCAAAGATGTTTCAAATTGTATGGGTGCTTTAAGCCCTGATGAATCAAAAATCAAGAGTGTACAGACATATCGACTTGCAGGTCTTCATGGAAATAGTTAGGAATAACCCTGAGCCGCTAACAACTAGGCGAATTGCCGAACTTGCAAAATGTTCATGGAACACAGCGGAACGTTATCTCTTTCTCCTAGAACATGTTGGCAAACTGGCTCATGAGACATCTACCGGACCAAAAGGTCAGATTCATCTTTGGCGATTGGCAGGTGAGAAGAACGTTCGGATGGTTGAAACGAAAGCCAAATCCTGAACTCGAAAAGATCGGGGACAGACTTCAGCAGCTGAACCAATCGTTATCAAGCGCCGCCGTCAATCAAGCGACGGCTTTGACTCAACTTGACGAAAAAGCCGAGAAGACTCTTCAGGGCATTGGCAGAATTGATGAACGCATAACCGTTTCATCACAAGCCATTCCTGACGAGGTGCGCAAGATGACTCTCGAAGCGCTCCAGATGTGGATTAAGCTAGAGGAAACACGAAAAGAGCTCCAAGCAGCTATTGCGGACGTACCGGACGCATCCGGTAGAACGTCCGGTCACTTGTCCGGTACATCACCCGAATCCGGACGGGTACACCCGGATACCCGGTATCAACACTCAGATGTTCAGAGTCTGCGGGTAGAGTTGGAACGGCTTACGCTCCGCCAACGTCAACTCATTAGCATTCTAATGGAAAGAGGCTGGCTAACCTATGAGGAGATCGCGGAACACCTCAGCATTAGCGTAAGCAGAGCCCGGAATTACGTAAGCGAGATCATCGGCCGGGGATTTCCTGTTTCAAAGGTAGATTCTGTCGAAGGAAAGAAGATCGGAATTCCGACCACGATTCAAGATTTCATACTCGAAGACAAGCACCCGGACACCCGGCCGCATCCGTCCGGTACGGATGACTAATCGTCCGGTATACAAAATGAAACGAGTAGGGTCACGACCTAGCCATTGTGTAAGCCCTATTATCGACCGTACACCTTTGTCGCATTCTCAAGACTTCGAGAGGATAGACCAATGACTGAATGGGTTGACGGTTTTGAGAATTCTCTAGCCCGTTCCAGCAGACCGGGTTATTCTTCTCCGAATCCATACTTAGTGCCCGTTGATGAAGTGGACAAATGGGTCAAGCAAGCAAAAGCGATGGGCATCAAGGGCATCATCTGTCTACTGAGGGACGACCAACTTGGCTACTATACGCAGCTTCCGAAGGGCTTGGTGGAGTATTACCGAGAACATGACTTCAGAGTTGAACATATCCCAATCACCGATCCTGTCGGAAACAACCGCACAAAGGGAGAGCAGGAACTTTGTCAGAATCTTGAGCGGATCTATCAGGCTTTCCTGCAGTTACCCAAACCTGTGCTTGTTCACTGCAGCGCTGGTGTGGATCGGACCGGCGCGGCAGTGAAATATATCATGGAGCGTTGGCGCAAAGGCGGATGTGCGCCAGCTGAGCATATTTCCTAACTTGTTACAAGCAACCGATGAGCTTTGCATGTGAGAAAGCGATTGACGCCAGTGATTTGGGAGATTTGACGGCCTTTGGCTCCCTAACTGAGCTAGAGGCAACATATCGCTTCTATCCGCTCTCCGAGAACTCAAACGGCCTCCTACCAGAGTCTGCGAGTTCATGTAATTCGCTTTACGCGATCTTTTCTGAGACCAAGAACGAAGTCTCACATTGGTTGATGGAAATAATGTGAAGAAGAAGGTGCCGCTCAGGACTCTTCGCCCTTCATTGCATGGGTTCATACTAAACGTGTCCACTAAGGATGTCTCCAGTCAATTCGAATTCCTCGTGGCATTTTGGGCATCGAATCTGCTTGTTTTCCAACTCTGAGATAGCTTTCACCTCCTTGAAGTTGATGCTTCTTTGGAGAAGTCATCAATGTGATTCTGTGTAGATGTGACCTAATCGATTTCGTTGATCGAAGCTATCGTTTGTAGTATACAAATCAATAATCCTCTGCAACTTGAATTATGATTATGCGAACTACGATCACGGTCGATGATACACTCTGGCGAGAGTTCGAGTTGGAGGTCATACGCCGATACGGAAAATACAGGTTCAGGCAGAAAGCAGTGGAAGAAGCCATTCAATCATGGCTCAAAGCCAAGTGAATGGCGATCTGCGCCAGCTGGCGCTAGTGACCTTATACGTATGTCCTAGAAGTACTCAAAACGTACAATACTCAATGAAAGCAAAGTGAATTAGCGAATTTCGTAAGTCGGTGGAATAAACTCTCTCTACACTTTGTATACATAGACTAAGAGAGAATGAGCCTACGCATGCACGAAAGACATTTGAACTGAAGCAATCATCGTTCATTAACCAATAGGGTAACTACTCGACATATGCGCTCAGAAGTGTGAAACAATTGGTCGGATGTCTCACTTTCCAGATAATAATGACGGCCAAGATTAGATTGCTTACCGCAGCAACTTGATGCAAGCGTTATGTCGTTTTTCAAGATAATCTGTAATCTGTCAGGAATGGAATTTAGTGAAGAACTGAAACGGATAATGCTTTAACACGCTGTGGGAAACGACGAATGTGGCTTCCCATTGTCTGATTTGTCTGTCTATTGTCTGTCTATCCAACAGATTTTTCCGGAATAAATAATCCCCCACCCAGAGGGTCCATTTTCCACTTGGTTGCAGACAGGTCAAGACAGACTAGAAGTGCTCATAACTTCGATGATGGAAATTATCTTGGTGCATGGAAATTGGTTCAGTGTGCTGCCTGCCAAAAGGAACTTGGAGTGGCCGAGAGTAAACGCTACACGATAGGGCGGGGAAACGATAGATTTGTCGTTTGCTTCTGCAAAGATTGTCACGCTGTCTTTGAGGCTGAAAGAAACAGACCGAACCGGAATCCGAAGGCTGGGAGACTCGTGAAGGGCGTTGTTAACACTCTTGGAGCTATTGGCATGGTTGTAATGATGGTTGTCTTCGCAGTGACAATGTTTGCCCTCAAGTCGATAATGACCACGAAGTTTGGTAAGGAAGGTGATGTAGGTGGAATTGCGGACACGCCTACCTTCGAACCGAACGAGCCGAGCTTTTCCTTTCCGCGCACTTTCATAGACGAGGAAACTGGGGAACCGATGCTGGGGAATTTCAACCCAAGCGACCTTGGGGGTTATGAAATAAGCGACGAGACTGGTCAGGTATTTCAGTCAGACGTACTAGTCGATGAGCTCTACAATGAGGACGTTTCCTTCTCGGATGAAGTACCTTCTTTTGCAGAGGAGGAGTTCTGAGCCGCGGAAGGCAGCCTTTCTATGACGAGGTAGATCAATCTCTTGTTAGCTATTGGTTTGGTAATTACGAGCTTCTTGGATTCCATTGAATTAACTAGATCAGTTATCGTTTGACGGCCTCTAATTCCTAGGAGATCTTGTAGTCTCGAAACCGAAATCCCGTGATTCTTCTTGAGGATCTCGACTGCAGCCTTCTCTAAGTCTGTATCTGCGGACTCCAGCTGGACTTGAGTTGACTTTGGCGGCTCATGTTTCTCATCCGTCGTCAGAATCTTCAGCGATGCTTGGAACGCTTTGTAAGGGGCGCTGTACTGTCGCAGTTCCTCCCGGGTCGAGACGCCCTTTGGGTTGCTTAGGGTTGGGCGAAATCTGCAGTAAAATTGCTCCGGGCCGAGAAAGACGTAACCTTCCCTGGCTCCTAGGAGACGTAGCCTTCGTGCGAGTTCCGCGTTGAACTTCTGAGCGTAACTTTGAATCTCTCCTTCAGCGATTTTGAGTAAGATTCTCGTTTCGGCTTGTGTGAATATCTCTGGAAGGTCCTTGATGGTT
>Ga0187886_1002023_pt1 | contig 16976 bp, 20 predicted proteins | sample June2016WEW_20_1_FD_133001 | JGI IMG/M metagenome (GOLD analysis project Ga0187886, IMG submission 133001) | Peatland microbial communities from SPRUCE experiment site at the Marcell Experimental Forest, Minnesota, USA - June2016WEW_20_150 | ecosystem: Environmental > Terrestrial > Soil >... | reverse complement strand
GTTAGACGCCGTAACGGCAATCAGCGGGTCGGGCCCTGCGTATTTTTTCCTGCTGATGGAGGAAATGATTAAAAACGCGACCGAGCTTGGTCTTCCCTCTGAAATTGCGAAAATCTTAGTGCTTCAGACCGCCAAAGGAGCGGCACTGCTTGCGATGGAGAGGGACAGGTTCAGCGAAAGCCCCGCTGAGCTGCGACGCAAGGTAACAAGCCCCGGCGGCACAACCGAGGCGGCGTTAAGGGTCTTTGCGGCGCATAATTTTGCGCAACTGGTTGCCGAGGCGCTGGCCGCAGCACGCAACAGAAGCAAAGAATTGTCGGAATAGCTTACTTATTTCACCGCAGAGACCGCAGATGGTCGCAGCGACCACGCAGAGATTATTTTTAATTTTTTCTCTGCGGTCTCCGCGTGCTCCGCGGTGAGACGGCTTTTACTCAATCACTATCGCTTCGACTGGGCATTCATCAGCGGCCTGCTGGACGGCGTCCTCGAACTCAGCCGGGACCTCTTGGGCCTTCACCTGTGCCATTTCCGGGCCCATCTCGAAAACCTCGGGGCAGGTATCGCAGCACAAGCCGCACGCCGTGCAGGTATCCTCAATTCGCACTTTCATATAAAACTCCCTTAACCGCTATTAACCATTCAATGTATAGTATCGTATTATCTTTTGAGGCAATTTTGTTCAAGTAAAAATTGTGGAAATTATTCAGCCAGTTGTTATACTGCATCAAGTTAAATAAAAAATCATAAATCAAAAATAATAAATGTTATTACCGGCCGGGTCCCATGCAGACCGACCCGTTAACCTGGTCAGGCGGGGAACCGAGCAGCCATACGCGGTGTTCGGCCGTGCCGTGGCAAACCCGGCCGACTCTTTTCATTTATGATTTATTATTTTATATTTTATATTTTTTGGCCGGATGAACCGAGAGGAGCTCAAAAAGCGTCTTAATGATTTTGCTCATCGTTGTGTCAAGCTGGCTCTGGCCCTGCCTGACACGGCGATTGGCAGGCATATCAAGGGGCAGTTGATAAGATGCTCAACGTCGGCATCCGCCAATTACAGGGCCGCTTGTATTGCTCAATCACGGCCTAGTTTTGTTTCAAAAATGAGTATTGTAATAGAAGAAACCGACGAATCTGCATATTGGCTGGAGTTTGTAATAGATGAAAAACTGATGGCCGAAAAACGAGTTTTACCGCTTCTCAATGAGGGCTGCGAACTGACAAAAATATTTGTTTCTGCCCGCAAAACGATACAATGGGGTAAACTAAAATCATAAATCATAAATAATAAATCATAAATCAGTTATGGCCTATACTGTATTAGCTCGTAAATACCGTTCGCAGACCTTCGACGACGTTGTCGGGCAGGAGCCGATTTCGCAGACCCTGAAAAACGCGATAAAAACGGGTCGGGTCGCCCACGCCTACCTGTTTACCGGCACACGCGGAGTCGGCAAAACCACTATGGCCCGCATTCTGGCCAAGGCGCTGAATTGTCTCAACGCCGACGGGCCGACGGCAACACCCTGCTGCAAATGTGATAGTTGTGCGGCGATAAATTTAGGCGATGATATTGATGTAATCGAAATCGATGGGGCGTCGAACCGCAAGATTGATGATATACGAGACCTTATAGAAAATGCTGTTTACAGGCCGGCCAGGGCACGACACAAAATTTACATCATCGACGAAGTGCATATGCTCACAAACGAGGCGTTTAACGCCCTTTTGAAACTGCTCGAAGAGCCGCCAAGCCACGTCAAATTCATTTTTGCGACGACCGAGCCCAATAAGGTGCTCGCGACGATTCAATCGCGATGCCAGAGGTTCGATTTCAGAAATATATCGCCTGCGGCAATTACAAAACAGCTCAAGGCCATATTAGACCAGGAAAAAATCAAATACGAGGATGACCTCGTTTTGGCGTTGGCGAAACTTGCAAACGGCTCGATGCGGGACGGTCTGAGTTTGCTTGACCGGCTGATAAGCACGGGCATCCAGCCATTGACTGCGAATTTACTGGAAGAATATCTTGGCTGCCCAAATAGCGAGAAAGTTTCCCAGCTTGTCGCAGCAATAGGCGACTCGGACGCCTCAGCGGCGATATCATCGACGGGCGAATTAATCAACGCCGGACTGAGTGAGGTCCAGATTGCAGATGCCTTAGTCGATTATATGCGAGACCTGATGGTCATTAAGGCAGCCGGCCCCAAAAGCGACCTTGTCCTGCTAACCGAGCAGCAAAAAAAGCAAGCGTTGCAATTAGCGGAAATATTCGATATCGCCGGGCTTGTCTATAATATAACCACACTCGAAAAGTTACGCTGGTCATTGAAAAACAGTGATACCGCCAGGCCTCTTCTCGAAGCCGCCATAATCCGGCTGACGATGAGCGAGCACTTCCTCAACGTTGACCAGTTGCTTTCTCAATCACCCCGCTCAGCCGACCCGTCTCGTCCGCCTCAAGCGAGACCTCGCCAACAGGCAGGCCGCACAGCGGCGGATGAGGTCTCGTCCGACCTCGGCTCGCCTCGGCGAGACGGGCTGAAAGCGGATAAAAAAAAAGTAATCGCTGACCACCCCCCTGTTGCCGCTCAAATGGTTCCACAAGCTCAATCAACTCCTGCTGCCGGACTTGATTCCATAAAAAGTGTCTGGCGCGATATTCTTACCGCCGTCGGAAAAGGCACCGCCGGCCTGCTCGCCGTCGCTTCGCCGGTTCAATTTGAGAACGGGACGCTGACGATTGAGTTTCCCGCCTCGGCTGCTTTTCAAAAAAAGGCCTGTGATGACCGCATTGAACAAATCGAATCAGTCCTGCGCGACAAATGCGGCAGTAACTTACGTCTTAAACTGCAAATCGCACAGGGCGAAAACCAGCCGGCTGACCAGCTCCCTCCTCAAAAGACCAAAAGCCAGAAACAAAACGAAATCCTAAGCGACCCCGCCGTCAAAACCGTGATTATGGGCCTCGACGCCACCATTACCAATATCGAGGACGACTAACACCAGGACGCCTTCTGCTCCTCGAATTTACTGCATTGTTTAAGCGTCCTTTTTACCTGCCAGCGAACAAAACCCGGCGCACCAAAAGCAAAATATATGCCTAAAGCAAGCATAATAATATCACGGGCAATATCCGGTCTGGGGTACATCACATACGCGTACTGCTGGTTTTTATAAATCATATACATAAATACACTACTAACTAAACTTGGAACCGACCAGTAAAGAAAAAGCACACCCGCAGAAACACATATAAGACGAAACGCGACAGACAGCCAGGAAACCTGAGCATCATCCACTTGTTCATTTCCAATGATTTTTGCTGAAATACTATTTGCGCAACGAAACAAGAAATATACGGTCGCAGCTGATATTATTACATATATTCCAAGAATGATAAAAATCATATAACCCGGCTGTCCAGAATCTTTGGCAAATGGCAATACCGCTATGCTTGGCAAAATGGTTAAAAATGTCTGAATAACGACATACAAACCTACCCCGACAAGCACAATTCTTGCGATTACATTCAGCTCATTTTTATTCATGTTTACCGACTCCACTGATTTGATTTGATTCTTTGACCAGCATTTTCCTTAATTGCCATCTTATATAATGAGGTGCACCAAAAATCAGATATATAGCGATAACGCAATCAACTATTGATTTAAAGCCGCCTGCTAATAATTTTGGCGAAAGCAACGCTTCCTGTCCCTGCAACGTCGTATAAGGCAAAATAGGCCCCTTGAAAATAGTGGGTATATAGTAAAACAACGACATTATACAGGAATAAATCATCAATAAACCGCTTAAGCAAAACATAATTCTGAAAGACGCGATTACCCAGCAAACATCGATTTTTGGACATCGGTCGGCGTCGGGCCCCACAATCATCCTCATCAGACCATCAGACCTAAACAGAAAAATCATTGAGGCAGCAAGTAAAACAAGCGATTCAGCAAATGTGATGATAAATGACATTGACAAGAATTCGTGAGGGTATCTGGTCTCCAATCTAATAAACGGTGAAGAGGCAATGCTTATAAACCACATAAAAAGACGGATTCCAATCGCGGCGAGTATCAGTTTCGCTATGAGGTGCGGCCGGGTCATAACACATTCCTTACTGAAAAGCTGGTTGTTTAATACGTCGAGACCTTTACCTGCGGCATAGCGCCCGTCGCTAAGAAGATGATTCTTTCGCAGATATTGGTTACGCGGTCGGCGATTCGCTCAAGATTGTGCGAAGCCCAGATAAGCGGCGTCGCCTTTGATACAACATTCGGGTCCTTAATCATACGCATCAACAGGTCGTGATAGGCGGCGTCGTAGAGCTTGTCAACCTCGTCATCCTCGGTGATTATCACGCTGGCGGTCCTGGCGTCCCTGTTAACAAGTGCCTGCATACTTCTTTTGAGCATACTTGTCGCTTTTTCCGCCATTTTAGGCATATATATCAATGGCCTAAGCAGCGGTTCGCCGCCCAACATAATCACTATCCGGGCAATACCCTCGGCGTAATCGCCCATACGCTCTAATTCGGTAATGATATTAAGCACGGCGATGATTTCCCGCAAATCCGTAGCCACCGGCTGCTGCAGGGCAATGAGGTTTATACACTTTTCCTCAATCTGCCAGCGTTTCTTGTTGACCAGCAGGTCGTCATTGATAATCCGCTTTGCCTCATCAATATTACTGTCGGCAAGCGCCTTAACCGAGCGGGTAGTCGCGTTGGCAACCATTTCGCTCATATCAACGACGTCCCTGTTAAGTTCCATAACGTGTTTTGCAAAACTTTCCCGCATTTTAGTGTCTCCCTAATCAGCCCGGCAATCCGGGTTTAGCCAAAATGGCCGCTAATATAGTTTTCCGTCAATTTCTCTTTCGGGTTTGTAAAAATCTGGTCGGTATCGCCGAATTCAATCAGCCGACCGAGATACATAAATCCGGTGTAATCCGAAACTCTTGCCGCCTGCTGCATATTGTGAGTTACAATAACCAGCGTATATTCCTTCCTGAGCACCCGTAATAATTCCTCGATTCTCAACGTCGAAATTGGGTCCAAAGCCGAGCAGGGTTCGTCTAATAGTATTATATCGGGTTTCAGTATCAAAACTCTTGCGATACAAAGCCGCTGCTGCTGCTCTAAAGACAGCGTCCGGGCGTTTTTCCGCAGTTTGTCTTTCAATTCACCCCACAACCCGACGTGCTCAAGGCCGTCCTGGATGGCCTGCATAACCTTGTCTTTTTCTTTCATCAGCCGGTGTATTCGTAATCCGAACCACAAATTATTGTATATCGACAGGTCAAAAACGTTTGGCCTTTGAAATACCATTCCGACCTTTCGCCGAAGGTGTATCAGGTCGGTCGCCGGCTCAAGTATATTTTGCCCCTCGATACAAATCTTCCCATCAATCCTGATATTCTCGACGAGGTCGTTCATTCTGTTAAAACATCGCAGCAGCGTCGATTTGCCGCAGCCCGACGGCCCGATAATCGCGGTAACGTTGCGTTCGGGAATTTGAATACGCACGTCTTCGAGGGCGCGAAAATCCCCGTAATACAGATTCAATTCCGATGTTTCTATTTTCGTTTTAAAATCCATTTTAGCCGAATCTTCCCGTTATGTAGTCGTCGGTGCGTTTATCTTTAGGATTTGTAAACAGCGTTTCGGTTTCCTCGATTTCGACCAGGTCTCCCATAAGAAAAAACCCGCATCGTTCGGTAACACGCGCTGCCTGCTTTGTATTATTAGTAACCAGAATTTGCGTATAATCCTTCTTAAGCTCCCGCATAGCGTCCTCGACCTTGGCTGTCGAGATGGGGTCAAGTCCTGAGCAGGGTTCATCGTAAAGGATGACGTCCGGCTCAACCGCCAGCGTCCGAGCGATACACAATCGCTGCTGCTGTCCGCCGGAAATTTTGGTCGCCATTGTATCGAGGCGATCTTTAACCTCGTCCCAGAGATATGCCTTTTTAAGTGAATTCTCGACAATCTCTTCAACGATGGCTTTTTTTGTTATGCCGTGAACCTTCGGGCCATACGCGATGTTATGAAATATGCTTACGGGCAAAACCTGCGGCAGAGCGAAAATAATGCCGATTTTCTTTCGCAGCAGCTTATCGGAAATTTGCCTGATATTTTTGCCTTCGAAAATTATATCACCCGTCTGCGAATAGTTGGGATTCAGGTAATTGAGCCGGTTGAGCGCCCGCAAAAACGATGTCTTGCCGCTGTTTGCCGGCCCGATTATGCCAAGAATATCGTTTTTGAAAATCTCGATGTTGAGATTCTTCAGCGCTGTGGTATCACCATAGCTGCAATTCAGGTTAACGGTCTTTATCACTGACTCGGCTACCATTGCTTCTTTTTCCTGTAATGGGCGCGCAAAATTATACTTACAAGGTTCATCAGGAAAACAAGCGCGATAAGAACAAGCCCTGTTGCAAAACTGATTTTCGCCGGCATATTAGGTACTTGCGTAGAAATCACGTAAAGGTGATAAGGCAAGGCCATAACCTGGTCAAAAATCGAATGAGGCAAACGAGGCAGATAAAATGCCGCGACGGTAAACAATATCGGCGCTGTCTCTCCCGCCGCCCTGCTTAAGCTCAGGACCGTTCCCGTCAGAATCCCCGGTATGGCGTAAGGCAAAACACAATAGCGAACCGTCTGCCATTTGGATGCACCGAGCGATAAGCTGATTTCCCTGAATGCAAAGGGCACCGATTCCAGCGCTTCTTTTGTTGCGGTGATAATCACGGGTAAGCTCATAATCGCCAATGTCAGTGAGCCGGCCAGTATCGACGTGCCGAATCGCAGGAACACCACAAAAAGCGTGAAGCCGAAAAGCCCGTAAACAATCGACGGAATCCCCGAAAGATTGACCACCGACAGCTTGATGAGGCGGGTAAACAGGTTGTCTTTTGCATACTCGACCAGGTAAACCGCCGAAAGAATCCCCAGCGGAAGTGAGAAAAGCATAGTCCCGATTATCAAAAATATTGTGCCGACTATCGCCGGGAAAATACCCCCCTGTTTCATCCCGTTTCGCGGCGGCTGTGTGAGAAATTCCCACGATATCGCCCCGGCGCCGTTTTTGACTACGTATAGAATTGTCATCACAATAGGCACAACAATCAAAAGCGTTATCAGTCCTAATATCACAAATGCAACTTTTTCGCGTCTCTTGGCACTGTTCATTTTCTTGCCTTTCGCAAGCACAAGTCAGCTATGAAATTTATTATGAAAGTTATCACAAAAAGTATCAGCCCCACTGCAAAAAGTGCAAAGTAATGTTCCGAACCGCCTACTGTCTCCCCCATTTCACCCGCGATTGTCGCTGTCAGCGTCCTCAGCGGCTGAAGCAAAGACGTCGGCATCACAGGTGAATTACCCGTAACCATAAGAACAACCATCGTTTCGCCTATTACCCTGCCGATACCGAGCATTACCGCCGCGATAATCCCCGACGATGCCGACGGCAAAATAATTCGCCAAAGCGCCTGCCACCGCGTCGCCCCTAAGCCAAAAGCCGCTTCCTTGTATGCCTTCGGGACACCTATCAGGGCGTCCTCCGAAATACTGATAACCGTCGGCAGTGCCATAAACGCCAGAAGCAAACTCCCCGTCAATCCGCACATACCCGTGTTCAAGTGTAGCCAATTCCGAAGGAAAGGCCCTAACCAGACAATGCCTATGAAACCCAGAACCACACTGGGAATCGCAGCTAAGATTTCGACAAGTGATTTGAGAACGTGCTTGAGATACGATGGCGCGACCTCGGCTATGAACATCGCCGAACACACGCCCAAAGGCACACAAATAATAATTGCACCGAATGTAACGTAAAGCGATCCAAGCAAAAGCGGAACCATTCCGAATTTGGGCGGATCCGATATCGGAAGCCAGTTTTTGCCGAAGAGGAAATCGCGAACGCTATATACACCGAAAAGCGAAAGGGCGTCCTTTAGCAGAAAAAGAAATATCGAAACAACAAATAGAATCACAACAAACCCGCTGAGTTTGATACACGACTCAATTGCAAATTCGCTAATTCTTTTGCTCAATAGATTCTCCCCTCGGAACAAAACCGGCTTCCTGGAACTGCTGCTGACCTTTGGGGCTGAGTGTAAAATCGATAAAAAGTTTCGTTACGCCGTTGGGGTCGCCGTCGGTATAAAAATACAAACCCCGCGACAGCGGATATTTTTTTTTCATCACGTTATTGGTATCGGGCGCGTAATACTGATTGCCTTTGGCTATTAATAGCGCCTTGGTCCTGTCCGAAACATAGCCCATACCGAGGTAGCCGATTGCTGCCTCGTTATTGACAACCTCTTCGACGATGGCCTGTGAAGAGGTCAACAGCAGCGTCTTATCTGAAAACTCGTCCTTGTTGTCTTTTTTGCCCAATTGAACGACTTCTTCCTTGAAATACATATGAGTGCCTGAGCTGACCTCACGCGAAAGGGTTACTATGGACAGGTCCTTGCCGCCGAATTCCTTCCAGTTGGTCGCCTTGCCCGTGAAAATTTTATGCAACTGCTCGATGGTGAGCTTATCGACTGGATTATCCTTATTGACGATTACCGCAACGCCGTCGTATGCGACGGTCCACTCCTTAGGATTAACGCCGTGCTTTTGAGCAATCTCAATTTCTTTCGGCTTCATTTCCCGCGACGCCGTTGCGATATTGCAGGTTTTATTTATAAGCGAGGCGATTCCGACGCCGCTTCCCCCGCCCGTGATGGCAATAAAAACGTGCGGATATTGCTTCATAAATTCTTCGCTGACCATTTGAGCAGCATTGACAATCGTATCGGAACCCTTGACCTGAATAAAGCCGGTCGGCTCGTTGGGATCCACGGTCTCCTTACATCCGGCCAAACCTATCACCAGAATTGTTATTAAAGTCAGACGTTCCTTCATAGCATCAGGATTTTAGTGAGCTATTTGCTTTTTTGCAAGACGTTGGTTATGCTAACGCCAAAGTATTTATAAATTGAGAGGCATTATGACAACCGGATATACCGAAACGATGAATAAACTTATCGAGGAGCTGGGTAAGCTGCCCGGAATCGGCCCCAAAACAGCCGAACGACTGGCATTTCATATCTTGAAATCGAAACCCGCCGAAGCAATGACCCTCGCTCAGGCCATAAGCGACGTTAAAACCAAAATCAGGCAGTGCAAAATCTGCTACAACTTCGCCGAAACCGATTTGTGCCCTATTTGCAGCGACACACGCCGTGATAAAAGCAGGATTTGCGTCGTCGAGCAGCCAAAAGACGTGATTGTGCTCGAAAAAACCGGCCAGTGCAAATGGGTCTATCACGTCTTGGGAGGCCACATCGCCCCTTTAGACGGCGTTGAGCCGGGCGATTTGACAATTGATAAACTCATCGAACGCGTTAAAGCGGGCGGTATAGTTGAAATAATTATGGCAACCAACCCGAACATCTTAGGCGACGGCACCTCCCTTTACATCAGCTCGCTTTTGAAATCCACCGGCGTCAAAATCACCCGTCTTGCCCGCGGCTTAGCCACCGGCTCAACTCTCGAATACGCCAGCGGCAAAATGCTCACCGACGCCATCATCTCCCGCCAGCCGTTGGAGTAATTTTTAATATTTTAATGGTAAACTTGAAGTGGTGATTAGAAATGACAGTTGATAAACCTCCTAAAAAAGCTATTGCTGAGATTGAACCTGTAACTGGCCATATCCCGGCCGTCTTGAAAAGCGGGCGCAAGACATACTGGTCTATTGTAAAATTTGACTCAGATAAGAACTTTAACAAAGGATATTTGTGGCATCTTCATGTAAGGTTTGATGGCAACCCTGCTCCCTCTCAAGAGAAGTTTCTTGCAACTGTAGGATTCCTTGCTGGAGAAAAAGCCCCGCAAAATTTGTTGTATAAAGGCAGCAAATTCATACTTATCAGCGACAACATGCGGGACATTAAAGCGAGAGGTGTAATTATTGAGTTAAAAGCGTAACCTATTTCATAAATTGGACTGTCTTCCGTCTTCGGTCTTCTGTACGCTGTCTATTTCATCTTTCGGTCGATGTTTCCAGCGTCTGTGAATCCACCAGTATTGGGTCGGGTCTTCGCGGACGAATGTTTCAATGGCTTTTGTGTATTCGGCTGTTACCCATCGCAGGGGGTCTTTTTTATTCGCCCATTCCTCCGGCATAATTATCCGCGTAACTCCAATCTCGAAGAAAAACCGGTCATCAATCCTCCTGGCGTAGCCGATAACTATCGGCAGATTTTCCGTTAGCGCGAGTAAGCCGATACTTTTATAGGTGCTCGCTTTCCTGCCGAAGAAATCGACGAAGATTCCTTTCGGGCCAGCGTCCTGGTCGGCTATGAAAGAAATCGTAGCCCCCGTCGAAGCAACCTTGTCGAACAATTCGGCTGCGCCTTTTTTGTCGATTATTTTTTGCCCCGCTCGTTCGCGGACGCCATACAGGTATCTGCTGATAAACGGATTATCTAAGGGCCGGGCGATACTGTAAATGTTAAAGCCGAAAAGCCCCATCATATAGCCGACAATTTCGAAGTTGCCGTAATGTGCGCCGACAAAAATAAGCCCCTTGCCCTCTTTACTTAGCCACTTGGCGCGTTCGGTGTTTTTGAATCGCGAGTATTGCCGCCAGTTGTCTTTTCTGACGAGTTTGGGCGTGAAAAACATATCCACCGCCAGCATCGCGATACTCTCACAGCTTTTCCGGCCTACGTCATTATACCACTGCTCGTCCTTATCCGGGAAACTGGCCTTGAGATTATCGAGGGCGCGTTGCCTGCCGCGATGATAATGTTTCCACATCAGCCGACCGAGAAAACGTGCGAACCTGAGGTTGGTTTCGACGCTGGACAAATGAAGAATCACAACAAGTAAACGCAATCCGACATACGCCAGCCAGTCAAAAACGACGCTGTGCTTCCTTTTGGGTTTCTTTTGTTTGACAAAAAGCGGAGTAGTCATAATGGTTTAGCCCCCAGGCCTGCCTGGGGGATTTTATACCACTTCCAGCCGGCGAAGTGTCGCCCTGGCCCACCGCATACTGCGAATCTGACTAAACACAACCAAAAGCATCACCAACAGCCAATATCCGCTAAACCTTAAATAAAAACTGACCTGCGCAATCGGGGTCTTCTGCATCTGGCAGGCAGTAATCAGCTCGGTCGGCGTCCACATAGCGCCCGCAAACACCGGCGTAAACATCAATTGCCAGGGCTGGAACAGTACCGTAAACAAAATCGCCAGAAAGAACGCCCGTGCTATGTGGTTGATGCCGCCCAAACGCCCGATGAGTGAGACCTTAAAGGCAAACAGCATCGTGAGGCAGTAGATGACAGAAGCCGGAATAAGCACGAAATTCAAAAACCGGACAAGGGCGACCACGTGCTCCATCCTCGGCGCAAAAGAATAGTGGATTCCCCCCTGCGGAGATTCAATCACTCCCGGCTCCGGCTCAAGCCGCGAGGGAGCGTTTGCTTCCTGCGAGGCCTGTTTTGCCGCCTCTTTGATTTTTCCCGGTATTTTGACCGCCGTTTCCTTTGTTTGAGGCGCCGCCTGAACATTTGCAGCGGCCGTCGCCCACGGCTCATCGTTCTCAACGTCGTTGAGATTCACCGCCCAGAACAAACCCTGCAAAAGCAGCAGGCACACAATGATAATGATAAACAAAAAATTCTTCCAGCACCGGATAACGCTGATTGCCTCGAGGCAATCGGTGGTATCCACCAGATAGCCCGATTTTGATTCCTGGTCCATTTTTTGACTCCCGTCTTCAGATTTTTCTTCAAATTCGAATTCCATAACTAATGTGAATTTTTAGAAAATAACCAGCCTAATTTTAATTTATTCCGACTGTATTGATATTATGACCTCAATGACTGCTCAATTCAAGCATTTTATCCGAGAGGTTCCGGAGATGAAATCCTGCTGCCGGCTCAATTTATTGTGAATGTCGTGCTGCCGATTAAACCGCCGTAATCCTCATAAACTGTAAGCGTATAGGTGCCGCTTTCAAACGGCCCTGCATCGGCATCAACGGGGTAATCGCAAATACACGTGCAAGGGTACTGAGGAAGCTGCTCATGCTCATAAATGGTTACGACATTGCTGTTGACTGTCATTTCAACCCGAAGATTAGCCAACGGTGTGCAGCAGTTACCGACCATCATATCCTCAAAGTGAATGTAGCGGCCATTAACAGTAATGGTAAATCGCGTGCTATCCATCAACTCATAAGCTCCGGTTTTTGACATTCCCTGTTCGCATTGGGAAATAGTAAAAATAATTCCCGGCTCGCACGGCTCCTCGACCGGATGCGTCAGAAAATATTGCTCGCCGAAAATTGCGAAATCGTTGAAATCAACATTGCCATCCCTGTCAAGGTCTTCGGCCAAAAGGTGTTTCTCAAAACACCATTTTTCTGCAAAAATTTTAAGGTCGTTGTAGTCGATAAAGTCACAGGGGTCGTTATCGAGGTTGGCAATATTGCCTACTGTTGAAAGCGACATACTCGCCTCCGGCGTCCCGCCGTATGCTCCCATATTGATTCTTTTCCCGTTTGGCCATAATTCTTTTGTCCAGGCCGAATTCGGGTCACCTGCGTCAACGCAGGGACTTGTATTAATATCGTGAATCCATACTTTGGTATTCGGGTCCCACCGTCCGGCTGCCGTCTGTAAATGATAATCGCCGTAGTAGAAGTCAGCAAAAAATGGGTTAGTGTTAATATTGCCCGATCCTGCCCAGCCGCCTTTAACATCGCTATATGAAACGGTTGCACTCCCCGATATTTCCAAACCAATAACCGCTGAGTTATCCCAAAAAATGCTGTTCTGAACTACAGTACCAGTTGAATACAATCCTCCTCCATATCCAACATTTCCTGAGCCACCTTGTGCAGAATTTCCACTGACAGTGCAATTGCTCAAACTCGCGCGCCCATATACCCCCCCACCATATGCTTCTCCTCCTGCCGAACCGCCAAAACCGTTACCTCCTCTGACTAAGTTATTAACAATAACGCAGTTTTCCAAAACCGGATTACATGATGGGCTAGACGAGTATATTCCGCCGCCATAAGCAGGGTCACCCGGAAGTCCAAAATCGCCTGAATTCGAGCCCAATGCCTCATTATTACTGATTGTGCATCCAACGAATGAGGCGGTACTTCCGGCCGTGCAGTATATTCCCCCTCCCATAGCAGTCCCAGGATAGTAGGACTTGTTTAAGGTAATAATGCAATTTCTTATCGTTGGTGAAGATCCGCTGCAGTATATTCCGCCTCCATATGCTCCGCCTTGAATCATGACAGAGGCCCTGCCTCTCATGATAGTAAAACCATCTACTATACTGTCAGCCTGTTCACTACTATGGAAGTAGAATCCTCGGTGTCGGTAGGAATCTTCACAATTAATAATACATTCTTTTGGACCGTTGCTGCTTCGGAGTGTGATTACCTTTCCCATGAAATCAATGTCTCGGTTGCCGTCTCCCGTATATGTTCCCGGTTGGACAATAACTGTGTCACCGTTGACAGAGTCATTGATGGCCGCCTGAATGTTGTTAAAATCGGCGGGGCCATTGTCATCAACGGTGATTGTTCTTGCAAAACAGGGTGATATTGCGAATACCGAAAGGACTGCGACGACCGTTCTCATACTCATATTTTGCCTCCTAATCTGCGAATTAAATTCATTGTTAATGCTAAAACAAATATCCCGGATTATCAAGAAAATTATCGCAGATTTTTAAAACTTTTCTGAGCGGATTTAACGGTCTTCTCGATGTCCTCCTTAGAATGAGCTAATGAGACAAACATTGCCTCGTAGGCGCTTGGGGCTATGTAAATTCCCTGTTTTAACATTTCGGCGAAAAACTTTTTGAACTGCCTGATATTGGTCGATTTGACGTCCTCGAAATTGCGAACCGGCCGATTCGTAAAAAAGCAGCTCAACAACGACCCGACGCGATTAATTATAACAGGAATACCGGCATCATTGGCGGCGTTTTTCAAACCCTCGGCTAACATCGCGGATTTTACTTCGAGTTTTTTGTAACAATCGCCCTTGGCTAATATATCGAGTGTCGCGTTTGCTGCTGCTGTGGCTATGGGGTTTCCGCTGAGCGTTCCCGCCTGATAAACCGGGCCGGTCGGCGCCAGCATATTCATAATTTTGGTTTGGCCCCCTACCGCAGCAAGAGGCAGCCCCCCGCCTATGATTTTGCCCAGGGTCGTAATATCCGGCCAAACGCCGTAAAGCTCCTGTGCCCCGCCGCGGGCAACGCGAAAGCCCGTTATTACCTCATCGAAAATCAAGACCGCCCCTTCGGCATCGCATAAATCGCGTAACCCCTGTAAGTAACCCGCGATGGGCGGGACAACCCCCATATTCGCCGCTACCGGCTCGACAAGCGCCGCCGCGATTTTCCCCTTGTTATTCGCAAACGCACGTTTTACCGATTCGACATCGTTATAAGGAACGACCACCGTTAAATTCGCCACCGATTCCGGCACACCCGCGCTCGACGCGACCCCGTGCTCGGCGACCCCTGAGCCGGCGGCGACCAGGAGCGAATCACTGTGGCCATGATAGCAGCCCGCCATTTTGATAATCAAATCCCGTCGCGTATATGCCCTGGCTAAGCGAATCGCCGTCATAACCGCCTCGGTGCCGCTGCAAACCAGCCGAACCTTCTCAATCGACGGTATCGCCTCGCATATCTTGCTTGCTAATTCGGTTTCCGCCTGCGTCGGCGCACCGAAACTTGTGCCCTTTTCCGCCGCCTTCTTAACGGCCTTAACGACCGCCGGGTGGGCGTGCCCCAGAATCATAGGCCCCCACGACCCGACATAGTCGATATAAACGTTACCGTCGATATCGTAAATTTTCGAGCCGCTCGCCTTTGCGATAAACACCGGCTTCCGGTCAACCCCGCCGAACGCCCGCACGGGCGAATCAACCCCGCCAGGCAGGTATTTAACCGCCTCTGCGAACGCCTTTATTGATTTTGAATAACCTTTGCCGCTTTCCTTCTTCATCGGTGCAATCCTAAAGCCCAAAAGCCGGCCGGTCAATTCAAAAACACACCTAAAAATGCTTGACATAAGGGGTATTTTTGCGTTATACTGGCTCTTGAGGGTCGGGACCTGCCCGATATATCGGGTGGTGGTATTTTGGGTATTTACCGCTTGTGGCGGATTAGATATATTGTTTTTTGACACGGACTGACACTGTTAAAATTAGACACGGATTTACACGGAGCTTTTAGCGGAGTCTCGCTTCGGCGAGACAGATTAACACTGTTTTTTTATTCTTGTTTTTTACCGTGTAAATCAGTGTTAATCTGTGTCTAAAAGGGCTGAACTTATTTGTCATAATATATTGGCTTGAAGGAGTGAACCGATGCCAAACACTACGAAAAAGGGTTTCACCATCATCGAACTGCTTACCGTTATGAGCATTATCATTATCCTCTTAGGCGTGCTCGTCCCCGCCCTCAACAAGACCAGGCGCTATGCCAAAACCGTCGTCCAGCGAGGCCAGTTCCACGAAATCAGCAAAGGCCTTGAGCTTTTCCGCAACGACCATTCTGAAAATTACCCCGATTCAGGAGCCACAGCACCGGATTCTCTCGGCACTGTAAGAGGTTATTGCGGCGCGATGAAATTATGTGAGGCATTGCTCGGTCAAGATGGAATGGGGTTTAATCCATTATCCCAGTTTACCGCTGATGGAATAATAACTGAACCCAATGGTAATCAACCCGACCTCTATCCTTTTGACCTGTGCACATCTACAGACCCGACCGTTTATAGCGGCCCAACTGCAACAAATCCGGGTCTATCAACGAACCTTCAATCCAGAATCAAATATGTCGATGCAGAAAATATAAAAGCCACCCGGCTTCAGGATTTATACACCTGGGATATTACTACTTTCGGTGTGAGTTTTTATACTCCAACTGTGGCATTCCAAGCTACCACAAATTTATACCCATACGCGTACCCCAACGCTGTTATAGGCGACGTGTTTCTGCGAGCAGATATAAAAGGAGCACCCCGTTGTACAGCGAGAGCAGGCCAAAAAGCAGGTATGCCTGTTCTTTATTACAAGGCGGATTCGTCCAAACTTAACCACGATTCTATCACCATACCAGTTCCGGGAACTCCCAACACAAATATTTATAATTTCGATGACAACTATGCACTCACTGCCCTCGGCTGCCCGTGGGAAAGTGGAGCTGCACCAATAACTCTCCACCCAATGTATTCAGACCCGAGAGTATTCCTCAAGGCGATAACCAATTCGCAAATTACATCGACGCCGAGACCGCATAGAGAGGATAGTTACATTCTTGTATCCGCCGGGTGGGACGGCCTATACGGCACAAGAGACGACGTGTATAACTTCTCTGAATAATGCCACAGAGGGCACAGATTTTTTAGCCACAGAGGCCACAGAGAACACAGAGAAAAAGATATTATCTGCCGCGGGATAGAAGGGTCCCGCGGCAGTTCTTTTTTAGCAAATTAAAAAACTTCGTGCCCTTCGCGTAGCTTTGCGTAGCCCCCGCAGTCGCCTTTTTGCCTCGGTGTCGTATTTCCCGTTTCGGGAAATGTTACCGGGGTCGTTTGCGTAGCTTTGCGAAGCCCCGGCGACTTTTGGTTTTTCATCTGAAAAACCTGCCGGGGAATTTTCCAAAGGAAAATTCTTGCGGGGTGTAATCTGTGGTTTACTTGCCGAGGCGGACCGGGAAATTGGCTGTCAGGCGTTTGCCGGAGGTGCTTATACAGGTAACCTGCAAAATGGTTGTCTCGGAGGCGGGCTTTTCGAGAGGCAGTGAGAACAGATACGCCCTGAGGAAATCCTGCCAGTGATTGTTGTTAGCAACAGGGTCGGTAAGATTTATGTCGGGCCATATTACGATGCGTTTG
>Ga0187886_1002022_pt1 | contig 16977 bp, 16 predicted proteins | sample June2016WEW_20_1_FD_133001 | JGI IMG/M metagenome (GOLD analysis project Ga0187886, IMG submission 133001) | Peatland microbial communities from SPRUCE experiment site at the Marcell Experimental Forest, Minnesota, USA - June2016WEW_20_150 | ecosystem: Environmental > Terrestrial > Soil >... | reverse complement strand
CGGGGTCTCCGTGAAGGCTACCCGACGCGAGGGAGACCGGGCAACCTGGACCTGCAGCCGGGCGGGAAAGACGCGGCTGCGACAGCTGGCAACCCGTTTCGCACTTCTCATCGTGGGACTACCGTGATCACCCCATTGTCGGATACGTCCGCCACCAGCCAGACCCAGGCCACATGGGCTTCGCCGTACTGGAGAAGGAGCGACCGGAGATCCCGGACCTGGCCGGGGATGACGGTGACCTTTCGGACGGTCGACGCGTAGAACCCGAACTCCGCCACCCAACCCGCCGGAACCGAGCTGACGGTGAAGCCGTGTTCGTCGTCGAGGACCACGGCCAGGCCGGACACGGTGGTGCCGACATCTGCCGGCGTCAGACCGGCCAGGCGATAGCCCGCGTCGAGATTGACAGGGTCGACGAAGCTGCCCAGACCCAGGCCGGCGTCGGCCGACCTGCGATCGAAGACGAACGGCAGACCAAGCGCTCGAGGTCCCGGCGTCGTGGCAGGATCCGCAGTCGGGAGCGGCGCGAGGGACGGGATCAGCGACGTCCCGACGATCGGAGTCGGCGAGGCTGCCCCGGAGGCGGAGGCGCCCGCCGACGGCGCCGCCGATCCCTTCGACCCAGCCTTGGTTGGCGATGGCTTGGCCGTGGCACGGGACGGCTTGGGCGTTGGCGTGGGTTTGGGGGTGGGCGTCGGGAGAGGCGTCGCCGTCATCGAGGGCGACGGGAGGAGCGAGGGCGAGCCGCTCGACACGGAGCCCGGCGACGGCGAGACCAGCGGCCCGGCCGACGAGGGAATCGGATTCCCGGCCGAGTCCACCAGCCCGAAGAGGAGCCCGTCCTGATCCACCGCGTAGCGATGGTCACCGATGACCCAGATCAGCTTGGGTTCCCGCTCCACGATGTTCACGACGATCGTGGACGGCAGAAGAACCCAGACGCTGGCCGACTTGACGGCTGGCAACCGGACGAGCTGCTCAGCCGCGCGATCCGTCTGGATTCTGAACAGGTTGGGCGCGTCACCCACGGCCACGATCGACCGGACTGCCTTCTCGCTTGTGAACTGGGCCCCGTGGATCTCGAGGGTTCGGGCATCGAACGACGGGAGGACGCTCACGACCAGCAGACCGGTGGCGCAGGCCACCATGAGCATCGCGGCGAGAATCTGAACCGAGCGCAGAGGCGGCCCGGTCCGCCGCACCGGCGTGCGCCGGACCTGCGATCCGGGGCGGCGGGACGGCAGACCGCGGTTCATCGGGGCTCAGCGAGGCAGGTCGGCCGGGGTCAGCCGCCTTCGGACACGTCCGGCATAGCGCTGCTCGGCCAGTTCCACGATCCGCAGGCAGACTGCCCCGAATCCGCCCAGCCCCACGGCCGCCATCTGCGGAAAGAGACTGATCGGCGTGAAGCCCGGGATCGTGTTTATCTCGTTCAGATACAGCTCGTCGCTGGCAAGCAAGAAGTCGACGCGGGCGAACCCCTCGCAGCCGATGGCCCGATACGCCTGCAGAGCCGTCTCGCGTATCCGCCGGCCGAGGGCCTCGTCGACATCGGCGCGGGGCGTCGTCTCCGACACGCCATCGCTGTACTTGGCGACATAGTCGTAGAACTCGCGCCCCGGGAAGACCTCGCCAGGGCCCCATGCTTCGAGGGCCCGCGGGTCGTTGCCGACGACGGCCACTTCCAGCTCTCGCGGGTGGTCCAGGTAGCGCTCGACGATGACCAGAGTGTCGAAGCGGGAAGCCTCGTCGAGAGCCCGGCCCCTCTCGGCCGCAGTGTGGGCGATGGACATCCCGACCGACGATCCCATCCGCGCCGGCTTCATGATCAGACGGCGCTCGTCGCAGCGCTCGGAGAAGGCGTTGAGCGCGTCGAGGACGCCCCGGCGATCGACCGCCCAGCGGTCCGCCGTCACTTCCTCCCACTCGACCACCTTCATGCCGAGACCCCGCACGAGCCTCTTGTAGAGCGCCTTGTCCATGCCCACGGCCGAGGCCGCAACGCCGGCGCCTGCGTAGGGCAGGTCGTACGCCTCGAGCAGGGCCTGGATGGTTCCGTCCTCGCCGAAGGGGCCATGGAGAGCCGGGAAGACGACCGGTAGAGGCTCGCGGCCGGCGACCGATTCGAGGGCCTGGGCCGGGGTTCTGGGGCCATCCGCCCCGAGGGAGCGCGGGTCGTCGAAGGCGCCCGGCCGCGGCCGGCCGGACGCGGCGGAGGCCGGCACGGACCACCAGCCGTCGGTGAGATCGATGTAGATCCGCTCGACCGAGAGCCCGGCTTCTGCCAGCGCGTCTGCGATGGCCCAGCCCGAGACGACGGAGACGTCGTGCTCAGCCGAAGGTCCGCCTAGTAGCACGACGACGCCTCGGTCGTGCACAGTGCCCGCCTTCTCCCGACCGATCCCGCTCGTCATGCCACCTCCTGATGCCAGCTCGACCAATCGCCGATGAACTGAACCTCGTAGACGAGTTCCACGCCGAAACGCTCCGCGACTGCGGCCCGAGCCAGCTCCGTCAGGCGGCGGATATCGGCCGCGGACGACCCGCCGTCGTTGACGATGAAGTTGGCGTGCACCTCGCTGATCGCGGCGCCGCCCAGGCGAGTGCCCTTGAGGCCGCAGGCGTCGATGAGGCGACCAGCGGAATCACCCGGCGGATTGCGGAAGACGCTGCCGGCGCTCGGCAGACCCAGCGGCTGGTGCTCCCTTCGCCAGCGGCGGATCTGGCCAAGCCGGGCCCGGATCTGGGCGGGAGCGGCGGGACTCAGGCGGAAGGTCGCGCTCAAGATCGGCTCCTGCCAGGAGGCGGCGCCGACAGTGGCGCCGGCAGTGGCTCCGGCCGTGGTCGCCTCGTCGGAGGCTGCGGCGCCCTCCTTCCCCGCTCGATGCTTGAAGCGGCTGTCTCGATACGCCAGGGCAAGTGCGGCCGCCGGCTCGACGACCTCCTCTCCGGTCGCCGCCAAGACCGTGACGGACTCCAGGATCTCGGCCACGTCCGAGCCGTGGGCACCGGCGTTCGCCCAAACCGCGCCACCGACCGTGCCCGGGATCGCCAGGCCGAACTCCAGTCCGGACAGGCCGGCCCGTTGCGCGACCGTCGCTGCCCTGGCGAGAGGCAGGCCCGCGTCCGCAGTGAGACGCCGATCCTCGATCCGCCAGTCCTCCGCGCGACAGAGGATGACCAGCCCCCGAACGCCGGCATCGCTGACGACCAGATCGCTGCCACGGCCCAAGACGACGTGCGGTATCCCGCGGGTGCGGGCGAGCCGGACCAGCTGCACGAGAGCCGGAAGTTCGTGGACCACGACGAGCAGGTCCGCGGGACCGCCGACCCGCATCGTGGTGTGCCCGGCGAGCGGCTCGTCGAGACGGCCACGGACGCCGGTCAAACCGCGGATCTCGGCGGCGAGCTCGGCCCAGGTTGACGCGGCAGCCGCAGATGCGGCGCGGGTGGTGGCGACACCGTCGCCGGCCGTTGTGCCGCCCGGGCGGCTCACCCCGCCACTCCCCGCGAGATGGCCTCGATCCGCGAGGGATCCGGCAGGGCTCGCCTCTCGGCGGCCACCACGACCAGCTCCGCCACGGCGTCCGCGGCTCCGGGTCGCGCCAGCGACCGGGCGGCCGCCGCCATCGCGGCCTGCTCGTCGGGGCGATCGAGGATGGCGGCGGCCGCCAGCAAGGCCTCCGCGTCGAAGTCCTCGTCCTCGACCAGACGGGCCGCTCCGCAACGAACCATCTCCTCGGCGTTGCGGCGCTGATGGCCGGCGGCGTGGGGGTAGGGCACGACCACCATCGGCAGCCCAAACGCCGCCACTTCGGCCAGCGTGGACGAGCCAGCCCGACCAACGACCATGTCGGCCGCGGCCAGAGCCAGGGCCATCTCCTCGTCCAGGAACTTCTCGGGCCGGTAGCGCCCCCGCAGCTGGGGCGGCAGGGCGTCGCGGCAGGCAGCCGCCCGATCGTAGCCGGCTTCGCCGGTGATGTGGATCACGCGTTTCCGTTCGACCAACCTCGGCAGCGCCTCCGTCACCGCCGAGTTGAAGCGCCTGACCGTTTGAGATCCGCCGAAGATCAGGATCAGTCCATCGTCGTCCGGGACTCCGAGAGCCGCTCTTGCGTCCTGCCGGTCGGCGCCCCGCGGGTCCCGGATGGGCGTACCCGTGACATAGCACGGTCGCCTCCGGCCGAGTGTGCGGCACGTTCCTCCGAACGTCACGGCCAGGCAGCCGGCGAGCCTCGCGGTGACGCGCACGCTGCGTCCCGGGACTACGTTGCCGTCCCACATGACCACCGGGATACGAAGCGCCGACGCGGCCAGCAGCACGGGCAGGGCCACGTACCCGCCCGTCGTGAAGATCGCGTCGGGCCGGCGCAGGCTCAGTATCGCCATGGCCTGCGGCACCGAGAGGGACAGGCGCAACGGATCAAGGAGAACGTGCACATCGGGCTCCACCGACCGCAGCGAGCGCAGCAGCAGACGCCGAAACAGGATGCCCGTCCCGGGGACGACCTGCGCTTCGAGACCGCGGTGGCCTCCGACCCAGCGCAGATCCGGCGGGTTGGGCCTAGCCTGCAGCGATCGAGCGACGGCGAGAGCCGGGTATATATGTCCCCCCGTACCCCCGCCCACTATCAGCAGACGCACTGATCCAACCTCGTTCCACCGTTTCTCGAGAGACGGACAAAAGGATCCCAACGGCGGCCAGACTCACGGCCAGGGATGAGCCGCCCGCCGAGACGAAAGGAAGAGTGATGCCGGTGACCGGAACGACCGCCACCACGACACCGATGTTGATGAGCGCCTGAAAGCATATCCAGGCGGTGATCCCGGCCGCCATCAACCCGCCGAACGTGTCGGGCGCCTGGATCGCGGTTCGGATGCCAGCGTACGCCAGGGCCACGAAGAGGCCGATGACGACGGTGCCGCCCACAAGCCCGAGCTCCTGGGCGATCACCGAGAAGATGAAATCGTTGACGTCGTTCGGCACGAAGATGCGGTCGTTGCCGAGACCCGTGCCAAAGAACCCGCCCGCGCTGATGGCCTCAAGGCCCTGGACGGTGTGGTACCCCGCTCCCTGGGGATCGGCCCACGGATCGAGAAGGGTCTGGATGCGCCTCAGCGGGTAGTCGCCGATGGCCAGCATCAGAGCCAGTCCGCCGGCGGCGCCGGCCACTCCGGCGAGGGCCAGATGGAGGAGGTTGGCGCCGGCCACGAAGAAGAGCGAAAACGCGATGAGCGCCAGGACGGCCGCCGTCCCCAGGTCCGGCTCGCGCACCACCAGGACCAGGAACGGGATGACGATGATCGCGAACGGCACGGTCCCGCCGAAGAAGCTGCGAATGCGCGATCCGTGCGTCGCAAGCCAGTGCGAGAGGTACACGACCAGTGCCAGCTTGGCCACTTCCGCGACATGTACCTCCGGCAACGGTCCCACCTGGATCCAGCGTGACGACCCGTTGTGCAAGATGCCGACCTGGGGCAGGAGGACGACCGCCAGCAGCGCCAGAGCCACGACCGCCAGCGGGACGCTTGCCACACGGAGGTAGCGGTAATCGAGGCGCATGAAGAAGACCATTGCGGCCAGCCCCAGCAGCCCGGCGGCGACCTGAGGGGCCACGAGCTGGAATGTGTTCTGGGTGTTCCTGTAGGACGGAATCGCCGAGGCGGAGTAGACCATGAGGATGCCGATCGCGGACAGGGCGACCACCGCAACCAGGATGATGTAGTCCGGCTCGTGAGCTTCTCGCCTCAGGGGCCCGGGGTCGGCAAGGATGTTCGCCTGACGGTTCAGCGGGCTCGGACCTGAGCTGCGCCGCACTCGCGTACGATCGGGCGCCTCATCGTGCGGCTCCCAGCCGTCGCGCCAGTCTCTCATCGGGACGACCCCACGACACGCCGTCTTTCGGCCAGCTCCGCCACGGCCTCCTTGAACGCGCGGCCCCGGGCGGCATAGTCCACGAACATGTCGAAGCTGGCCGCGGCCGGGCTGAGCAGCACGGTTGCCGGGCCGGAGGAATGGACGGCGTCGGTGCCACCAAGCAGGCCGCGGGCGATGGCGTCCCCACGCACGACCGCCTCCTCGAGGGTCGACGCCAGCTCCACGCGCTTCATGCCGTGGCCTCGGAACATCTCCGCCAGCGCTGGCCCGGACTCGCCGATCAGCACGGCCGCATCGGCGCGTTCCGCAGCGACGGGCCCGAGCCCCGAGAGGTCGACACCCTTGTCGCGACCCCCGGCGATGAGGACGAGCGGCCGTGAGAAGGCCCGCAGCGCGGCGATCACGGCATCGGGTTGAGTCCCCTGCGAATCGTTCACGAACACGACGCCGTCCACGACCGCAACTCGCTCCAGGCGATGCTCCACTCCGGCGAACCCGGCGGCTGCGCTGCGGATGGCGTCCGGAGCCACTCCGAAGAGCAGGGCGACGGCCACTGCGGCAAGGGCGTTGGAGACGTTGTGCAGGCCGGGGATCGCCAGCTCGGCGACGGGCAGGATCCGGCCTCGAGGGCCCACCTCCGCCCCGCCCCCGCCGGCCGCAGCCAGGCGCTCCACGGCCGAGGCCACGATCCAGCCGTCCTCGACGCCGAGCCCGCCGGCGGCAGGCCGATCGAGGCGGTAGGTAACCACCGGCGCATGCCCGAGGGAGGCATATGTCGCCACAACCGGGTCGTCGGCGTTGATGACCAGCGCGCCGCTGCGATCGACGAGCTCGGCCAGCCGTCGCTTCACATCCCGGTATGCCTCCAAACTGCCGTGGCGGTCGAGATGGTCGGCCGTGACGTTCGTGTACACGGCAACCGTGGTGCCTCGGGACAGAGTCGGCAGCTGCAGCTCCGAGAGTTCGATCACGACTCGATGCTCGGGCGTCAGCTCGGTCAGGCGCTCCACCAGCGGGATGCCGATGTTGCCCCCGAGGACGACCGGGTGGGCCGGATCGGCGGCCAGCAACGCCGCGGTGAGAGACGAGGTCGTGGTCTTGCCCTTCGTGCCCGTGACTCCGATCGTCGGGCAGGGGCACATCCTGAGCACGAGGTCCGCCTCGCTGACCAGTGCCGGCGCACCGTTCGGCTCCACCCGGCGGGCATCCACCGCGGCCCGGAGCGCAGCTCGCAGACGGGGCTCCGTGGTCGGGAAGTCCGGATTGATGCTGGGCGAAGCGGCGATCAGGTCGGCCCCCGCCCACGTCCCGGCTGGCTCGACGTCGGGTCCGAGCGCAAGCACGATGGCGCGCCCCCCGAGGGCTTCGATCGCGGGAGCAAGCTCCGCAGCTGGCCGGCCGTCGTAGACCGTGACCCGACAGCCGGCGTCGGCGAAGAAGCGGGTCAGGGCGATGCCGCTCCGAGCCAGCCCCAGCACGGTCACCGAGCGACCGGCCAGGCAGCCTTCGCGGACACCGGCCGCCGTAAGTCGGTCCAGATCGACGGCACGACCGGTCATCGTCGGCCTACTTCGGGGGGATCGAGGCGACGAAGAGGGTCACCCCGAGCATGCCGGCCAGGGCGCCGACGATCCAGAAGCGCATCGTGATCTTCTCCTCGTCCCAGCCACCCAGCTCGAAGTGGTGATGGAGCGGGGCCATCCGGAAGACGCGCTTGCCGCGAAGCTTGTAGCTCGCCACCTGGATGATGTCGGAGGCCGCTTCCAGGACGAAGATGATCCCGATCAGGGGCAGGATCAGGACCTGGCCGGTGATGAGGGCAACCACGGCCAGCATGCCGCCGAGCGACAGCGCGCCGGAGTCGCCCATGAAGACCTGGGCGGGATGGACGTTGAACCACAGGAAGCCCAGGATTGCGCCGATGACGATGGCGTTGACTACGGCCAGGTTCTCCTGGAAAGGCACGTTGAGCAGGGCGATGATCAGGAAGCTGATGAACGCGAAGACGAGCGTGCCGCCGGCCAGCCCGTCGAGGCCGTCGGTCAGGTTCACCCCGTTACTGGCCCCAACGATGGCGACTACGGCCACGAGGATGAACAGGATGGCCCCCAGCTCGATCTTCCTGTCGATCAGGGGGAGCAGGATCGTCGTAGTGAACTCGCGATCGCCGAGGAACGGCACGCGGAGGCCGTTGAAACCGAAGTGGTTCTGGACGTAGACCGCCACGACGATCGCCACTACCAGCTGCCAGATGATCTTGTGTCGTCCGCGAATGCCGATGCCGGTGCGAGCGTTCAGGAAGTCGTCGATGGCTCCGAGCGCCCCGATGACCGCGAGCACGAAGAGCGGCGAGTACGTGGAGGCATCCAGGGCGCCGAAGACGCCGGCCAGGCCCAGGATCACGATCACGATCAGGACCCCGCCCATCGTCGGCGTGCCCTGCTTGATCAGATGGCTCCCGGGCCCTTCTTCACGGATCTGCTTGCCCATCCCCAGCCAGCGCAGCAGACGCAGGTAGGGCGGCATGAGGATGACCATGCAGGCGAAAGCAAGAAGCAGCCCCTGGATCAACTCGACCCCGTGCTCTTTCACCTGACCTCCTCACCCGTCGGCCGCGCTCCTCCCTGCGCCTCCGTGCCAGCAGTCCAGCCCCCGAAGCTTTCTTCCAGAGAACCGACCACCCATTCGAGCGCGGCGCCCCGCGATGCCTTGACCAGCACCGCGTCACCGGGGCGAAGCCGCTGCCGCAGGACCGCCAGGGCGGTCTCGCGGTCCGGCACCAGGACGACCCTATCGCCGAGTCCTTTCGCTCCGGCTGCGATCCCGGCCGCACCACGGCCCACGACGACGAGCTGGTCCACGAGTTCCGCCGCCGCGGCCCCGACCTCGCGATGGCCGCGTTCGTGCGCCTCGCCGAGCTCGAGCATCTCCCCGAGAACCGCCACGTGGCGGCCGGGCAGCGTGGAGAGCAACTCCAAAGCCGCAAGCATCGAGACCGGCGAGGCATTGTACGTGTCATCTAGCACGGTCAGCCCGGGGATTCGGATGACCTGGTCGCGATGCTCCGCCTGCCAGCCGCGGCGCAAGCCGGCAGCTATCTGGTGAAGATCCAACCCGGCCGCCACCCCGACGGCAGCCGCGGCCAGTCCGTTGTGCACGCCATGGCGGCCGAGAGCCGGCGTCGACACCCCGACCGTTCCGCCGGGCGCGATGAGCGTGAACCTCATCCCATCCAGGCCGGCCGAAGCCACTTCCTCGGCCCGAACGTCCGCCCGTGGTGCGAAGCCGTAGGTGATGATCTGCGCCGCGGTTCGGGTTCGCATCCCCGCCGCTCTGGCGTCGTCGGCGTTGAGGACCGCCGTTCCATTCGCCGGCAGCACCGCCACGAGCTCCGCCTTGGCCCGCTCCACGGCTTCGATGCTGCCGATCCGTGAGAGGTGGACCTCGCGAACCGCGGTCACCACGCCGATCCGGGGTTGGGCGATGGCCGTCAGCTGGGCGATCTCGCCGCCCACGTACATCCCCATCTCGAGAACCGCGGCTTCATGTTCCGGACCCATCCGAAGCACCGTCAGCGGCAGGCCGATCTCGTTGTTGGCGTTGCCCTCGCTCTTGAGAGTGACGAAGCGCTCGGCCAGAACGGCCGCCGCCGCTTCTTTGGTGGATGTCTTGGCGATGCTGCCGGTCACGCCCACGACCAGCGGTGAGAACCGCCCTCGCCAGGCCGTAGCTACCGCGTGGAGCCCCAGGAGCGTGTCCGGCACGGCCACGATGGCCACGTCCGACTGGTTCGCCGCTGCCATGTCGATGCTGGGGCCGGCCGACCATTCGGTCTCCCGCACGAGCAGGGCGGCCGCTCCCGCGGCGACGGCGTCGCCCAGGAAGCGATGCCCGTCGGTTGTCTCGCCCGGCAGAGCGACGAAGAGATTGCCCGGCGCGACCGAGCGCGAGTCGACGGCTGCCCCCCGGATGGACCTGTCCGACGGTCGGACCAGTCTTCCGCCGGTGGCTGCGACAATATCGGCGGCGGTCAGGGCTAGCGGCCCCGCGCCGGGCCGAGGCTCCCGGGGGCGGGTGTCGGTCACGCCTCCAGTGTCGCACAGCCGGCGGCTCACGTTACGGGCCTTCACATCAGCCCAGCGGCTTGGCTGTCCGCCCGCCGGGCGGCGCCGGGCCGTCCTTGTTGGAGGGGATATGAAGCCCCATGACCGCGTCCGTCGCGATGCGCCGGAAGAGCGTCGTGGACTGCGTGGGCATGGCCAGCACTCCCTGGCTGATCTTCGTCGGAGTCCCCCGGTAGATCACGATGCCGATAGTCAGGTCCGGCGAGCTGTGGCCGACCCAACCGTAGAAGCTGTAGTTGTAGATGTCGCTCAGCCAGTCGCCCTTGCCCTTGTTCAGGGTGGGATCCCAGATCTGGGCGGTGCCCGTCTTGCCGCCCACGAAGTAGCCGGGGATATAGGTCGCTTGCGCGTACGACGGCACTGCCGTGACCACGTGGGTAAGGAGACCGGTCAGCGAGCTCGAGAGACTGGGGCTGATGACCTGGCGTGACGCTGGGCTCGGCGTGGGCGTCGCGGCTGCGGCCTGGGACTGCGCGACATGTGGCGTCACCGCCGTGCCGCCATTCGCCATCTCGGAGTAGGCGCGCATCACCTGGATCGGAGTAGCCACCACGCCCTGCCCGAAGGAGGCGTTGGCCAGGTCTATCTGGCGCCAGGGGTCGACGGCCGGATCTCGGACCCAGTCGCTGCCGCTGACCTCGCCGGCCAGGTCCACGCCCGTCTTCTGGCCGATGCCGTACGCCTGCCAGGTCTTGTAGAGCGCGGCCGAGGCGGCGGCGGTCGTCTTGCCGAGTCGGAAGGCGACCTGCGACGCGCCCACGTTGCGGGACCAGGCCACGATGTCGGCGAAGGTCATCCAGCCCTTGGCCTTGCGGTCGGCGTCGGCGACTTCCTGTCCGGCTGGCAGCGTCAGCACGCCGGTGTCGTTGATCTTGGTGGTCAAGGCCGTCGTCTTGGTCTGGAGAGCGGCCGAGGCGGTCAGCATCTTGAAGACGGAGCCCGGCTCGTAGACCGCGCTGATGACCGGATCCATGAACAGCGACGGGTCTTGCGTGGCAACCTGCCCGTACGCGTTTGCGTCGTACGAGGGGTAGCTCGCCTCGGCCAGGATCGCTCCGGTCTTCGGGTCCATCACGATCGCCGAAACGGTTCTGGCTTTGTCGGCGATCCAGGTGGCGAACACCTCCTGCTCGACCTGGAGCTGGAGGCCGACGTCGATCGTCGTTCGGATGTCCTGGCCGGGTGCGCCCGGGTTCACGACCGTGGTGCCGGCCGGGCCGGGCTTGTTGGGATCGACCTCGACCACCTCGGGTTGGCCGGCGAGCAGAGCGTCGTACTGCTGCTCCAGGCCGTACTGGCCCCTGCCGGAGGCGTTGACGAAGCCGAGCATCTGGGCTGCCAGCGAGGTATGAGGAGCGCCTCCCGCCTGGGGATAGACCCGCACCGGGGTCGGATCGAGGGTGATGGTGGGCAGGGCGCCATACGCCTGACCCTGGGCGATTTCCTTGGCCACCTCGGGGTCGACGTTCGTGGCCAGGGGGACGTAGTAGCCGGTGCCGGTCATGGCCTTGCGCAAGCTCGCCTCCCGGTCGCCGGTCAGACCCAGGTAGTCGACCAGTGCGTCGGCATCGCGCTGCCGCGCGGCCGGGGTCATGTCGTGAAGATCGGCGATCAGACGGTAGCGGTAGATCGTCTCGGCCAGAACGATCGTGCCCGTCCGGTCGTAGATGGTGCCTCGCTGCGCCGGCAGCGACTGCCGCAGGGTCGAGGCCCCGTTGGCCAGAGTCGTCAGCCGCTCGCGCTGGTTGACCTGCCAGTAGGCGAGGCGCATGACCAGCCCGCTGGACAGCAGGGTCAGCACGATGAAGAGCAACAGGAGGCGGCCTCGCGAGTCCGTGCGGCCGAGCATCGGGATCGCTCCCTCAGCGAACCGGCAGAACGATCGGAGCGGGCAGCTGGGTTAGACCGCCGGAGATCGCCTGCCGACGGATCGCCGACTCGCGGTCGAGCCGGCCGATGTCGGAGAGGTCCTGCTGGCGTTGAGCCTGGAGTTGTTGGTACTCGGCGCTGAGCTGATCCATGTCGTACCCGGACGCCGAAACGCGGACCGTCTGGACGAGCGAGAAGAAGCTCAGCATGAACGCGACCACGATGAGTCCGATGGCGATCCCGAAGACGCGAGGATGCCGCCTGGTGCGGAGGGCCACGCGCGATCGTCGGCGCACGGCGACCGGCGCCTGGGGGCGGAGGAGGGAGGCCTCCAGGCGCCGGCGTGGAAAGAACGTGGGACGAGGGCGAGCGCCCTCATAGACGGCCATCAGTCGATGCCTCGCAGTTGCAGCCAGTCGCCGGCCACGGCGCGGCCGGACGACTCCGCCTCCCAGCGATCGCCGACCCCCGGCATCTCCGATTCGTCGAACCAGCCAAGGAGTCCGGCATAGCGCTCCGTTCGCTCGTGCATCTCGTGCTGGCGGCGGCCGTATGTCCGGCGACGGCTGGCCTGGTGGCGCTTGCTCATCGGTTCCTCCTTTCTCGACTACATCTAGGCGGCGATGCGCTCGGCGCCCCGGAGACGGGCGCTCCGGGAACGTGGATTGCGGCTGATCTCCTCGGCACTCGGGGTGCGCGACTTGCCGAGGGACCGAAGCGCCGGCTTGCGGCCGCAAACGCAGACCGGCACCCGGGGCGGGCAGACGCAGCCGCGCTGCTCGGCGGCGATGAAGCGCTTGACGATGCGGTCTTCGAGCGAGTGGTAGCTCAGGACGGCCAGGCGCCCGCCGGGCCGAAGCAGCACGAGCGAAGCCGCAAGCCCGGCTTCGAGGGCGGCCAACTCGTCGTTGACGGCGATCCGCAGGGCCTGGAAGACTCGGGTGGCCGGGTGCGTTCGGCGACCCTTGGGCGTGGGCACGGCCCGCTCAACGAGTGCCGCCAGCTGCTCCGCCGTCTCCACGGGGGAGTCACGCCGCGATTCGACGATCGCTCGGGCGATGCGCCCGGCGAACGGCTCCTCACCATAGCGTCGGAAGAGGGCTGCGAGTTCGCCCGCTTCCAGAGTCGCCAGCAGATCGGCGGCTGGCCGGCCGCGGTTGGTGTCGAAACGCATGTCCAGGCGCCCGCCGGCCCGGAAGCCGAAGCCACGTTCCACGTCGGCGAGCTGGTAGCTCGACAGGCCGAGGTCCAGGAGAAGCCCGTCCACCTCGCGGAACCCGGCGGCCGGAGCCACGTCGGTCAGCTGGCCGAAGTTGGCCTGTCGCAAGACCACGCGATCGCCGAAACGGGCCAGGCGCCGGGCGCTCCTGGCGATGGCCGCCCCATCGGCGTCGAGTCCGAGGAGACGGCCATCGGGAGCGGAGGCTTCGAGCATCCGCTCGGCGTGGCCGGCTCCACCGAGGGTGGCGTCGATCTGGAGGCTGCCGGGACGCGGGGCGAGTGTCTCGAGGACCTCGCCTGCCATCACCGACAGGTGCCCTACCTCCAGTTCGGCGCCCCCCTCGGGAGAGCCGGCAGCTTCAATGCCGCAAGTCGGCTCGTCGAGCGGATCGCGGGATTCCTTGTCGCTCATCTCTAGAACACCAGCCCGGACATGTGGGAATTCAGGTCGCGAGGCGAGCCCACCGGCTGCTGGGATTCCGCCCAGCGCTCCGGATTCCAGATCTCGACGTGGTCCCGCTGGCCGACGACCAACGCCTCGCTCCCGAGGCCGGCCCACTCGCGGATCGATGCGGGCAGCACGACTCGCCCCTGGGCATCGGTCTCGACGTCGAAGGCGTTGGAGAAGAGGAAGCGCGAGAGCCTCCGGGCGTTGTCGTCGGCCAAGGGTAGGGCCGCGACTTTGGCGGCGAGGTCCTCGAAGGATTCGCGGGTGAAGATAGCCGCACAACCGTCCATCCAGCTCGCCAGGACGGCACCCTCGTCGAGTTGCAGGCGGAACTTGGCCGGTATTGCCACCCGGCCCTTAGCGTCTACGCTGTGTGTGTATCTGCCCCGGAACATCTGACTGTCGCTCGTCCGATCAGTGTCTGCGGCCGTGATCCCGGCTGAGGAAGTGAATCGTCCCGTCCTGCCTTGGCCGGCAGGCCGGAATCACCACTGCTCACCACCGAGAGCCACTTGGATGGATCATACACCCACTTGAGTGGCCGTCAACGGCTGCGGTCGGGAGTCTCGACCACCGCTCCGACCGAACCCGGCGCATCCGTGTGTGGCGGAGGAAGCCGGCCCGCGAGGGAACCGTGCGAACGGTGCGACGTCTCAAGGGCAGTCAACCTGATCGTGGTTGACGTGCCGCCACAGGCGGAGCATCTGGAGGTGAGGGAGATGTCCGTTGCAGTCGAACGCCGAGTGGCGGCCGGGCGGTTCGGTACCTGGATCGCCCGCCTGGGCGTGCTGACGCTGGCCGGCAGCGTGTTGTGGAGCTGTGCCGGTCAGGCGGCGGCGAACGATGTGGCCCGCTCCAGTGCTTCCAGGGCTGGAGGCTCGGCTGCCGAAGCGGGACAGGCCGCCTCGGCCCTCAATGCCTTCGGCTTCGATCTATATCGAACGACAGCCTCGGCGGCGGGAAACGAGGTCTTCTCCCCCGTCAGCATCGAGCTGGCCCTGGCCATGGCCCGAGCCGGCGCGGCCGGCGCTACGGCCAGTGAGATGGACTCGGTCATGCACGCCGCCTACGGCTCGGGGAACGGCAATGGCCTCAACTCACTCGATCAGGCCCTGGCTGGCCTCTCGGGCAGCTACCCGAACCCACTCGGCTCCCAGCAGACAGTCAGGCTCCATGTGGCCAACGCGCCATTCGCGCAGCGCGGCTACAGCCTGAAGCAGCCCTACCTTGACACTCTCGCCGGCCGGTTCGATGCAGGCCTGCGGCTGGCCGACTTCGCAGACGACCCGACGGGTTCGTGCAAGCTCATCAACGACTGGATCCGCGACCAGACGGAGGATCGGATTCCGAAGCTCCTGGATGGGCTGGATCCCTTGACGCGCCTGGTCCTGGCGAACGCGATCTACATGAAGGCGCCCTGGCAAGCGGCGTTCTGGCCCGAGGGCACGAAGGACTCGCCGTTCACCAGGCTCGACGGCACCCAGGTGACCGTGCCGACAATGTCGCTCTCCCTCGCGTCGGCCACGTACGCCTCCGGGCCCGGCTGGCAGGCGGCTGAGCTCGGCTACGTCGGTGGCTCGCTGGCCATGACTCTGATCCTCCCGGACGACCTGCCCACCTTCGAGAAGAAGCTGGACGCGACTCTCTTCGACCACATCACCGGTGCTCTCCGGCACACTTCCGGCGAGCTGACGCTCCCTCGCTTCAAGACCGAGACTCGAATCGACCTGAACCAGACCCTGGCCACGATGGGCATGCCGTCCGCCTTCGACGCCGCCCGGGCCGACTTCTCCGGCATCACCGACCAGGAGCGCCTGTTCATCTCGAAGGTCGTCCACCAGGCGAATATCTCGGTGGACGAGAAAGGTACTGAGGCCTCGGCGGCCACCGTCGTGGTCATAGCCGTGGCAACCTCGCCGCCTGACCTTGTGACCTTCCACGTCGACCGACCGTTCGTGTTCGCCGTCCGCGACAGGAGCACGGGCGCCATCCTCTTCCTCGGCCGCATCGTCGATCCGTCGGCCTAGAGCCTGCTGGGGAATCCTCGAACACGTCGGAGGCCGCGGAGGCCTCACAATCGAGCCACCAACGCCAGCCGCAGGAGCGAGGGATCCAGATGCGCATCCTGGCCATCGAACGGCCTGTTCCAGGCGTCATCGCTGCCCAGTTCACGCCCGAGCTGACAGCCGCGGAGGCTCGTCGAGCCTGGGAGCTGTACCAGGCCGGGACGGTCAGGGACCTCTACTTCCGGACGGACGAATCGTCCGCCGTGCTGATGCTGGAGTGCGACGACGTGTCCGCGGCGCGCGACGTTCTGGCTTCACTGCCGCTCGTGGCCGCCGGCCTGATCGAGTTCGAGGTGCTGCCGCTGCGGGCCTACTCCGGCTTCGGGCGGCTCTTTGCGCCTGGCGTGCTGCCTAGCGAGCGCCCGTGACGCAGGGCAGCGCGGTCGCGGCAGGGCCGGGGATGTAGCGCCCCACCCAGGCGGAGAGCTCGCACGAGAGATCCTCGGCGAGCTTGGGGCTAGCGCCGCCGCGTTCGAACGACCGGCGGAAGCCGGCCACGATTCCGATCAGCTCGGCGCGAGCTCTGCCGGTCCACTCGAGAGCGGGACAGGAGCCGCGGAGGTGGCAGTCCTCTTCCTCCGAGAAGTGGCGGACGGAGTAATCCCCGAAATCGCGGAGCGCCCGCTCGACCACGGCCCGGTCGCATCCGGTCTCGAGCGTCGCCACCAGAGCGTCGGCCCGCTCGACGAGGGTCCGTCGCTGCGCATCCAGCAGCGGGGCTCCGGTCTCCATGCTCGGCTGCCACCCGATCGACATCCCGTGGCTCCTTCGTTCGCGTCGGCCTACGGCCGTGCCCGGCCTCGCGGGCGGGGACGGCGGCTCCTATGAGGCCGCGAAGGGCCGCCTGCCGGCCAGTGCCATTGGGCCCGGCAAATCGTGACCAGCCAACTATGAGTAGCGCCGACCGGGTAGGCCGCCGGACCCACACCGCCCGGCTCGTGTCCTACGCCGCCCAACGGGCGGAGCGGCTCTCACCGCGGCTGGCTAGCTGGTCGGTGGCGGGATCCTCATCCTGTCGCCCGGATGAATGACGTGGGAGCTCGTCCAGTCGTTCATGGCGTAGGTCTTGTCGACATCGACCTTGAAGTACCTCGCGATATTGGGAATCTCGTCCGTCACGCCGGAGCCGTTTCCGCTCGGCTCGGGGCCCGGCCCTCGGACGGTGTACCACCAGCAGTTGGGCTCGTCGGTGCACGGAACCAGGAGGGCCCTGTGCTTGGCGTCCCATCCCGGAGGCCACGAGCTTGTCACCGCCGGCGTGGCCGGTGGGGTCGGCGAGGCCACCGGCGTGGCGGTCGGCGAGGCCACCGGCGTGGCGGTCGGCGAGGCCACCGGCGTGGCGGTCGGCGAGGCCACCGGCGTGGCGGTCGG
>Ga0187886_1002021_pt1 | contig 16979 bp, 14 predicted proteins | sample June2016WEW_20_1_FD_133001 | JGI IMG/M metagenome (GOLD analysis project Ga0187886, IMG submission 133001) | Peatland microbial communities from SPRUCE experiment site at the Marcell Experimental Forest, Minnesota, USA - June2016WEW_20_150 | ecosystem: Environmental > Terrestrial > Soil >... | reverse complement strand
TCTCAGGTCTCAGTGCTGGCTCAACTCGCCTTGAGAGTGGCCAAAAAGAGAGGGAAAGTCTCGCAAGATGAAATGGACTACCTAGGCGAGAGACTGAGAAGACTGCCGAACGACGCCGAAACAATCATTCGGACACAAGAAGAAAAAGTGAAGCAGATCGCAAAGAAATACAAAGATGCGAAAGCGTTTCTCTTCCTAGGTCGTGGAATAAGCACGGCCACGGCATACGAAGGCAGACTCAAGCTAATGGAAATAGCGTATGTGCCCGCCATGGCGTTCCCAGCTGGGGAAAGTAAGCACGGTCCCATAGGCTTGGTGGAACCCGGCTTCCCTGTCGTGATTATCTGCCCCAAGGACGAAACTCACGAGACGGTTATTGGAAACATAATGGAGATGAAAGCGAGAGGGGCTTCCGTGATCGCAGTTGTGGAGGAAGGAGACCAAGAGATCGAGAGGCTAGCTGACGACTACGTTGAGATTCCCAAGGGCATTGGAGAAGTCCTATCGCCCATCCTCTTCGTCATTCCCCTGCAGCTCTTGGCATACTACATGGCTGTGGAGAACGGGCATGACCCTGATATGCCCAGAAATCTGGCGAAGTCTGTCACCGTCAAGTAGAGAGCAAGTATCCAAACGAGTCCTTCTCTACGAGAGCATGAGTCCCCTCTCCAACGCATGCGACAGGCGTCGGCACAGCGTTTTGCCGCAAACAATCGAAAGGCGTTAAATCGGTGGTTGTACGCCAAGTTTGAACTGGGTCAATTTGATGGCCTGCTGGGCGCATCCAAGTACTGCTATGTATCACGGCGTCCAAGAGAAGACGCTTTCCACTCAGAAAGGAGCGTACAGGGGAACCGGGACGATTTGACGAAGCTGTGTGGATCATGCGGTGAAGAGTTACTTGACTCCGACAGATTCTGCAACAGATGCGGAGCAGCCCAGCCTACGCGACCGCCTCAGCGTGAATCTTACCGCCAGCCGACCGAGTCTGTTCCGAAGACCGAGCTGGAATCTCTCAGAGCAAGTCTAGTGGCGCTCACGCAGTGCTCAGCCAAGATCGATGAGCTTCAAGGCAAATTATCCAACTCGATACCTAAAACGGAACTCGAGACCATCAAGGGTGAACTTGAATCAAAGGTTGTGGATCTCGAAGCAAAGTTGGCCGCCTCGATCCCTGGAAGCGAAGCGAGAGAGCTGAGAGCTGAAACCTCTGTCGTCTCAAGGTCCCCTGAGGCTCTCGCACAGAGAGCTGGGTCCCCGAAATGCCCGCTCTGCAAGTTCAAGAATCGTCCTGACGCCATATACTGCGCGAGCTGCGGTCACAAGCTTGAGGATGAGGAGGCGACCCTGAAACTCGTCGCAGAGTCGCCGATAGAGCAGCCCTCCCCCGCCACCACCACGAAGACAGCGCGCCTTGGAGCTCTTTCAAAGTTGAAGTCTCTGCTACGGTCCGTCTTCAAATCCTAAAAGAACCTGATATGCGAACCCTTCACGGAAGATGTGCTCCTCGCTCTCGCTCGAACGGGTCGTGGAATCTTCCTATCCGTGATAGAGGAGGGGGACGAGGAGGTCAAGGAGCTCTCAGACGAGTTCATCGAGATTCCCACTGGTGTGCATCCGCTCCTCTCACCGATTGTCTGACACGCAATTCATCCCACCCCCAAAGGGCTGTGGGGTTTCTTGCTCAATTCCTCGCTAACAAACCCATGCGGGATCGAGACAAGAGACCTCGAAGCAACTGAACTCAACCAAGAAACCAACTGGCCGCTAGGATCAGGCGTGGCGAGCGCTGAATGTGCGTGGTAGTCACCAACGATGTTGCAGTTAGAACACGCATCCAAAGTTGGTCTAATCGGGAAATGGATCGAGAGAGAATGTGCTGGGAAGCGATCTGACTCACATTACAGAAATGTTAGCCTTTTGTTCTAGTGATCTCCATCAGAAACGGCTTAATTTATCGCACTCATTCTGTGCGCAGACTCCTCATGCAACCACACGGCCACGTCAGTCGCCCAGCAAGCAACTGGCTGAGAACTGTCGTATTGCAAGGCAGCGACTCGCTGACGTACTCTACCCTCAGGCAGCTGAAATGTAAGGGCTTGAGGAATGGTGGATGGGCAAGGCTGGAGATTGCGGAGAAGGGACTTTTCAGATGCGCTCTTTGGATAGCTAAAGCAAGGAACAGGATCACCAACACGAGACTGATGGTGCAGGTCCTACGGATCGTCTTGAAACTCTTCGATGGCTTTCAGAGTCGCATCTTCAAGGCCGGCAAGGCTAGAGCCGCAACGATGCTCGCGGAGTATGCACAACCGGGAGGGGTGTTCAGCTGGGCTCCACAAATGCGTTTATGGTTGCGTGACCGCAGGTACATCTTGTACCTCGGTGTATTGGAGGTGAACGCGTAAAATGAACAAAGATCAAGGAATCGGCGCCGTGATTCTCGTCGCCAGCATAGTTGGAGTGATCGTTTACACGTGGTTTCTCTTCACCCGCCCGATCATAGTTCTCCAGATCACCGCGTTCATTGCGGTTGCAATTGTGCTAGTCATATTGGCATGGATAGGGTGGACCATGGCTACGACGCCCCCACCAGCGCCACTAGAAACTGAACCGCCAACAACGCCGTCAACAGAAGGTACAGCGAATCCCAAGCAGGAGTGACTTTACAATGCCTCCGTCGCTTGTCGTCGCGGACCGGAAACGAGGAGCAATTGAGGTTCTGCAGAGCGTCGCAAGTCAGCATGCTAGGATTATTAAGAATGAAAGGACTGACAACGCCGAATTCGACAAGCATTTGGAAACGCTGCTAAGCTTGGGCCTTGTAAAGAGCATTGCAACCACTGAAGGAACGACTTACGAAATCACGGAGAATGGCTCTCGATTCCTCAGAGAGTACTACGAGGCTGGTAGCGACGGACAGCTGACGATTGAGACAGAGCCTGAACACGTGCTGGGCCCTCTGGTCAAGAACATGGTGACAATTGTCATCCCAACGCTAAACGAAGCGGAAGGCATAACGAAAGTCATCGAAGAAGTGAAGGCAGAGGGATACGAGAATATTCTAGTTATAGATGGCTATTCCAAGGACAAGACCGCTCACATCGCTAACGGAAACGGTGCTAGGGTCGTCTACCAGCACGGGTCCGGAAAAGCAGGTGCTGTAAAGACAGCGATAGATCGCGTTGAGACACCATTCATGGTGTTCATGGATGGAGATCACACCTATGATCCGAAGGACATATGGCGGCTAATGAATCATAACGGGCATTACTGCCACGTGATAGGCGTAAGAGACAAGAAGCACATCCCTTGGCTCCACAGGTTCGGAAACTGGGTGATATCACGTACATTCAGCTTGCTTTTCACGATGAAGACCTCTGACGTCTGCTCAGGTATGTATCTGCTTGAGACCAAGGAAGCCAAGAAGTACGGCCTACAGGAGCGTGGCTTCATCGCAGAGATAGAGCTTGCTGCGCATTCTGCTGCAAGACGGAATTTGGTGGAGGTTCCGATAAGTTACAGGCCGAGGATCGGCACAAGGAAACTCAATACCTGGAAGCACGGTCTCGCCATCATATCCGCAGCCTTCGGACTGGCAAGGCGACACAACCCCATACTACTGTACTCAAGCATAGCAGGTTTGTCCATAATCCCAGGTGCGTTGGTCTTGGGGTGGGTTGTCTTTGAGCAATTGATGATGCGAAGATTCCACTCAGGCTGGGCATTGGCAGGCATAATGATGCTTCTCGTGGCAGCACAGGCGTTCACCCTCGCAAGCGTGTCCATATTGACAAGGCATTCGGAAGAACGATTGATGCTGGAGATAAGGGAATCAAAATGACTCGATCTCGTATTGTTCCTGTCAATCAAACTCGTCAAGTAGCGTTTTGATTTTGGTCGTCCACAGGCCGCTAACAAAGCGAGTATTATACTCGGATCAGGCTTTCCTACCTGCGGATCAAGTGCATAGATGCTGACAGACACGCAATTGGCCACAGGTGAATGGCACAGCTTGGGCTTTGGTGGGCATCATTCTCCTTCTGGTGTCAGCCCGAGCCTTCACTTTTGCTTGTGTTTCGATCTTGGCAGAGCACACGGAGAAGAAGTTCGTTCATGTCCTCAAGTCATGGATTTTACTGCAGGACCGGCCTGGGCCGCTACTCGAAATCGCTCCAGATCGTAGTTCACTTTGCCACAGAAAACCCAGCCACTTTCGATCTTGGATCTCGTGCCCGAAGTAACTGGGTACACGAAACGTGAAGGAGAAGATCTCAGAGTTGCTGTCATTGGTTTCGGAAAAATGGGAATACTGCACAGTTCAATCCTGAACCTGCTTCAGCCTAATTGTGTCCGTTGCGTGACGGATAGCAGCCGTCTTGTGGCTTTTGGGGCTTCTAGGCTGTTCAAGGGTGTTAGGTTCTACAGAAAGATAGGTGAGATGCTGAGGAAAGAGGATCCTGACGTGATCTATGTAACGACATCCGCGCAGTCGCACTATGGCATTATGTCTAGCCTACTTGAAGCTCGTGTTGGGAACATATTCGTGGAGAAACCCCCCACGACTAACTTGACCGAGCTCGACTCACTAATAGGTAAGACGAGGAATGATGAGGTGATCATGGTCGGTCTACAGAAAAGATTTGCATTGCCGTTTCGGCACGCAAGAATGTTGGTCAGGAAGAAAGTCATCGGAGACGTGGGCGAAGTATTCGCGTATGAGAGATCAGGCGACATCAAGGCGCCGACGAGAAGGTTCAGCCCCCTTTCTCGAGGTGTACTTTTGGATCTAGGTATCCACTTAGTCGACTTGCTGGTGTGGGTTCTCGGTGCGGACAAGGTAGAGGATTGCAGATGTGCGAAGATACAGACTGATGTCGACGACTACTTCGAAGCACGATTGAGGACTAGAGATGACGCGAAGATTCGCATGGAAGTGACGTGGTCCAGCCCTGAATACCGCGTACCGGAGACCTGCATCGAGGTCAATGGCTCGAAAGGTCAACTGACAGTCACAGAAGACTACCTGAGGGCCAAGTCGATCGATTCCCATGAGATGTTGTCAGACAAAGGCGAACTTGTAATGTACAAGCCTCAGTATTATCAGAGTTTTCCGCCAGTCAACATTGCAGACCCAGAGTATACTCTAGAAGACATGCACTTCCTGTCCAGTGTGAATTCGCGCACTGAGCCCTTGACGAGTCTGGGGAACGTAGCCGACACTATGAGAATCATAGACGAGATGTATGCCAGAGTGGATATGTCAAATGGTCAGTGAGCTCCTCCTCGGCGACAATCCCTTCATCGGCGTAAGTCATCTCGCCCAAGAGAAGGCCAGGGAGGAAAGGAAACATTCCTTCGTTGAGAACAATGCCAGAGTGGTCGAGGCCGCCGCAGAAGGTGGAGCAACCGGATTCACGTTCACGGCTCATCCGGCAAACTTGGAACTTCTTGCGTATCTGAGGACACACAACGATGCCCTCCTTGAGTCAATGAACTATTACATCCTCGTCCCCTACGCGCAATCATATGTAGCGAGGGCCAACATTGAGGGTACACCAAGACTCATAGGGTCAACACTCAAGAGTGCACCGTTTTCTGATTTGTTGGCTACAGCGCTATCGCTGAAGCCAGAAAGGGCCGCTCAACTCCTGATCAGAAAGGAAATCGCTCCCTACCTCAAGATCCTTCCAGAAGAGAGAATAAGAGCGGTGTTGTTACATGAAGTTCTAACGGAAGTTGTGATCGCGTTCCGCCTTACCAAGGTGATTGAACGCCTGAATCGTTGGGCAGAAGGGCTTGGAGTCGGCTTTGGTCTGGAAACCCGCAACTTCAGTTATCTGTGTGACTTCATGCGCAAGTCCGCTCTCTACCCGGCATACGTCATGACTCCGGTGAACCCGCTTGGATACCAGATGGCCGCAAGCAAGCAGGCTATCGAGGCGGATCTGATACAGGTTGCCTCACGCACGAAGGTAATAGCGATAAACATTCTGGCATCAGGTGCAGTAGATCTCGATCAAGCCATGCAGTACATAGGAAAGTACAAGGACGCGATTTACGGAGTGACAAGCGCTTCCACGAAACCGGCCAGAATTCATGAGAATTTCCTGAAGCTGAAGATGTGTTTGGTCACATGAATATGTCGAGCCTAAGAAGCCTTGAGCAAGTACTACTTCTCTTTCGACTTGATCCTAAACTGAAGTTCTGAAGCCGAAAGATGCGAGCAACAGGGTCTGCTCCCGCGGTCGTGATGCTGGTCGCGAAGGGCTTTCAGAGACCAGACATACCTAGAGCAAGACAGGAGGCCGACGCGCTTATTGAGGCAGGGTACTCTGTGCACATAATCGCTTGGGATCGCAACCTAGAGTTCCCACCTTTGGAGACAGTGGGAGAAATAACAGTGCGATCATTGCATCCTCTGAATCTCAGGAAGTTCTCGAAGTTCGGGCTTGCGCTGGGGGGGATTCTGTTCGAGATCCTGCTCATGTTCGAGACTGTCGAGCTGATAATTCGCCTTGGACAGAGGCCAATAGTACATGCTCATGATATCAACACCTTGCCGATTGCTTGCCTCTTGAGATCTCTTGGTTTGTGTTCAGTTCTTGTATACGACTGTCGAGAGTTCACATATGGTCTGTATTATGAGTGGTTCAACTCGCTGGTAGCCTCCTTTGTTCGTGTTATCGAGGAAAGATGCTTGCGGTACACGGATGCGGTTGTCACCGTCAGCGACCCAATTGCACGCTATCTACGCAGATTCAACCCCAGGACTCAAGTGATATACAACTGTCCGAGAACACGCGACATCCCCACGCTCACCAAGAAAGAGGTGCGAGCGCAGCTGGGTCTACCCACACGAGATTTCATAGTTTCCTCCGTGGGAACGATTAGGCAGGACTGCAAGTTTGATCTGCTCGTGGAAGTTGCGCATCTGACGAAAGATGGAGGGATTCGATACGTTGTAGTGGGAGATGGACCAATGTCGGATGAACTTGGCGATGCCGCTAGCAAAGTGACAGGAAACCGTTTCTTAGTGGTGCCGCGTGTATCTCGAAGTGACGCGCTTTCCTACGTGTTCGCAAGCGACTTGACCTGGGCGGTCTACCAGAATCGGAAAGAGTCGATGAACCCACGGATGACGATCCCGTGGAAATTCTTCGAATCTTTGGCCTGCGGCGTTCCGGTGATCGTGGAGTCAGGAACACACCGTGCCGAACTGGTGAGAGCTTACAAATGCGGTTCTGTACTGGAATGCGACGATGCAAATAGCGTCCTGCAGGAAATTCTCCAGATAGCCCATAATCCCCAACAGCAAGTCAAAATGTCAGCCAACGCAAGAGGCGCGTCCGTTGCAATGGGCTACAACTGGGAAACGATGTCTGCGAAGCTAGTTGGCATTTATCGTGGTTTGCGCGGATCGGAGATTAGGGGCAGGCAAACTTGAGAATTGCATTAGTTGTCGGTACTAGGCCAGAGATCATCAAGATGTCTCCCGTGATAAACGGATTGAGAGACCGTGAGATAGAGTTCTGCTTCATCATGACCGGTCAGCATCATGATTATGAGATGGGAATGCAGTTCATTGAAGAGCTATCATTGCCTCCACCCACGTGTTCTTTTCGGCTCAGCAACTCCAGTCCCGCCTCTCAGATTGGAGAGATCATGAGCAGACTGGAGCAGACGTTGAAGAACAAAGGCTTCCGGCAGTTGTTGATTCAAGGAGACACAAACAGTATGCTCGCGGCGGCGCTCACCGGAGTGAAACTTGGCTTAGAAGTCTATCACGTGGAGGCAGGGCTTAGAAGCTACGATTGGCGCATGCCTGAAGAACATAATCGCCGAATGGTGGACCATGTGTCAGACATCCTGTTCGCCCCAACCGAGACCTCAAGGCAGAATCTGGTCAGCGAAAACGTGCATGGAAAGATCATGGTAACTGGAAACACAATCGTGGACGCGGTAAATCAGTACCTTCCGCTCGCAAAGGCTTCCGGCATAATGAATCGTATCCGTTTCAAGGAGTTTTGTTTCGTAACGATTCATAGAAAAGAGAACGTTGACACCCCTGCAGTTCTGAAAGCCTTGGTTGAGGTGCTTGCCAAGATGGAGATGCCGGTCGTTCTTCCCTTACACCCAAGGACAGAGTTGAGACTCCACGAATCGAACCTGTACCAAGAACTGGCTTCTTCACATCACATATGTTTGCTTCCCCCAATTGGATACCTTGATACTCTGTCTCTGATGACAAAATGCAGATTCATACTGACTGACTCAGGGGGCCTGCAGGAGGAGGCTACGGTTCCCTCGATCAGAAAGCCCGTTGTGCTATTGCGCTCGTCAACTGAAAGACCTGAGGGAGTCAATGCCGGTTTCACAAAAGTAGCCGGTGTGGAACCGGAGCGCGTTCTTGAATGTGTAAACGAGGTTACGTCGGACCCACCGATCCTTCCAGAGTTCTCACCTTTTGGTGACGGAAAAGCAGCCGAGAGGATCATCGAAGCAGTTATTCGGAATTCGAAATAGAGGGTCAAGAATGTCCGTGGAATCATCTCTCATAGAGAAGATAAGGACAAGAAAAGCAAACCTAGCGTTCTTGGGCCTAGGTCATGTGGGACTACCAACTGCCCTCGCGTTTGCGAGCGCTGGCTTCAAAGTGACCGGGATAGATACCAACTCAAAGAAGGTTAGCGACCTCTCACAAGGCAAAAGTGACATGCACGAACCTGGCCTCGAGGAAAAGTTAGCTACCTGCCTGAAGAGCGGCACATTTCGTGCCACATGTAGCTCATTTGACCCTATCAGTCAGAGCGACTTTGTCAGCATCTGTGTGCCTACCCCCGTCGAGAACGTCAAACCGAATATGAGGAACTTCCAAGCAGCCTTTGATGCTGTAAGGATGGGTGCACACAAAGGGATGATGATGCTGATTGAAAGTACCGTTCCCCCATCTACAACGTCTGGAAATGTTGCACCTATGCTGCGTTCGCTAGGCTACGAGATTGACGAAGACATACTTTTGGCATACTGTCCTGAGCGTCTTGCTCCTTCAAGAGCTCTGGAAGAATTCGCTAGCAATACGAGGATCATTGGAGGTATCGGTCCAAAGAGTCGGAGAGTGGCTGCTGAACTGTATAGAACAGTATGTAGGAGCGTGGAGGTCACCGACACCTTGGCCGCGGAACTATCCAAACTCGCGGAGAACACTTTTCGAGATCTGAACATAGCCTACGCGAACCTTCTGGCATTGATTGCCGAGCGTTTGGGCTCAGACGTCAATGAAGTCATTAGGCTGGCAAATACTCACCCGCGCGTCTCGATTCACAAGCCAGGATTGGGTGTTGGGGGTCCATGTCTTCCGAAGGATCCTTACATATTGATCCAAGGTACTCCTGAGGATCTCAGCGAAATGGTAAAGCTTGCAAGAAGACTGAATGACGAGATGACTACACACACAATCAACTTGTTGGCACAGACACTGGCTGATAGAGGCCTTTCATTCAAAGGTGCTAAAGTCGCCGTTCTAGGAGTTGCATACAAGCCCGACACTGAGGACACAACAAACAGCCCAGCAAAACGCCTCATCCAAGAACTCCTGAGGAGGGGAGCATCCGTCTCGGCATACGATCCCTTCTGCGTAGAGACGTTTGGCGCAGAGAGGGCATCATCCATACAGGAAGCATTGAAAGATAGAGATTGCATAGTAATCGTGACAGCTCACACTAATTCCAAGTTAGTCGATCTTCTCGCACAGTATGCCAGACCAGGTTGCGTGATATTCGATGGTCCCCGTGTGCTGGATCCAGAGAAAGTCAAACGAGTCGGACTGACCTATCTCGGCACTGGATACGGGAACAGACCAACCCCTAAAGCCAGGAAGCTAGCTGACTCATGACTCTTCGCATAACAAACGCCTTCCTCCACAAGTATTCTCTCAAGGTTGCGTTGCCTGTCATCTTGCGCGACAGGTTTATCGTAGATGGCGAGCGCGATTACGGCGGAGTCGTATGTCTATCCTTCGACTGCGATAGTGCGGAGGATATGCAGAGAACCCCCTCCTTGTTGGATCTGCTGAAGGAGAGGGAAATCCCAACCAGCTTTGCGCTAATCGGACGCTTGGTACAGGCGCACGAGAATGTCGCAAAGGACGTACTGAAGTATGGTCATGAGATAGTCAACCACAGTTCCTCACACCCGCAGAAGTTTCGCGTTCTATCTTCAGCTGAGATTAGGAAGGAAGTAGAGTCTTTTCAGAATCTCATGATAAACAGCTACGGCTACAGACCCAAAGGATTTCGTGCACCCCATCTAATGAAAAGCTATAGTGAGGCATTGTTTCACATTCTGCATGAGAATAGTTTGTACGACACTTCCTACGTGGGCCGAGGAGTCTCCATGATTGATGGTGTTGTGGAAATCCCATTGACTGCATGCCCTGATCATCGTCAGGTCTGTTTTGACTATTGGCATAATTTTCAGTTTCCCTTCGTAAGCTGTGGTTCCAAGCAGTTCTTGAAGCTATGGGAACAACTTGTCCGAACGGGGGACCTCATAAGCGTGTATTTCGATCCTCGCCTAGTTACCGGTGACTTCTTGCAGGAAATCGTTCAGCGGGTACCCGAGAACTTTCGATTCTGTCGGCTAGAGGACGTGGCCAAGCTCATCGAAGGACCGGCCTAGAGATGGGTTGGTGAGCATGAGTACTCAAGACCCCGATGAATTGCCCTTTTGGTCACAAGGTCCGAAACCATACCCAAGATCTCAACATCGTCTACGGCGCGCAAATAGCAGACCCGTTTGTTCCTACGGCATCTTGGTTACTGACGCGTCATGAACATATGTATCGTGGGCGCTGGTCTCAACCCCCCCTTCATTGAAGCTCAAAAGAAACTCGCTCTGGAATTATCCAGACAGCTTGCCAGAAATGGTCATGTTGTGCACGTCGTCACCGAGAGCTCGGTAACGTCCAAACGCGAGAAGAAAGTAGACGGAATATTCTTTCACCGATATCAAGAGCACATGTGCCCTCCAGCCTTCGCTAAAACCATAGTGAAATTGAATCGATATTACAAATTCGACATAATTCACAATCAGAATCTCACAATAAAGAAATCAAATCTCTTGATGTCCAGGCCACTCAGGAAATTGGGAGTACCAATTCTCAGCTACTTCTGCTTAGAACCGTCCCTCGGTTTCGGAAATTGGGTGCGGCTCGTGGTCAATGACCCCAAGGATGGATTGATGAGGATGCTAGAATTCAACCCGAGAAGCATTACGAAGCTGCAGCTCGCGTCGGCAGGCAAGATCGTGACATCCAGCAACTTCCTGAAGCGCAGACTCCTTGAGACATGGCACGATCAGGAAAACGTGATTGAAGTGATCTACCCATTTATCGACGTCAGAGAGTTCGAACGCCAGAAAGCCTCCTTCAAGACCATGCTAGACGTTCGTGATACCGACAAGCTGCTGTTATTCATCGGGACACATTGCATTTTCAGAGGGGAAACAGATTTCCTGGAAGCGACTTCGATTGTGCTAAGAGACTTTCCTGATGCCAAGGCAGTACTTGTTGTTCCGGAACCTATTCCGGAAAGGATTTGGAGCACAATTTCAAAACTGGGAATACAGAAGTCCGTCAAATTCGTCAGAGGCCATATTGATATCGCAAAAGTAATGTCGGCTTGCGATGTGTACGTATTTGCTGGGCTTAGTTCAGTTGGGGGCGGATCGATCGATCCTCCTCTCACGATCATCGAGTCTTTGGCTGCCGGAACTCCATGTGTTGCCTACAACACCGGCGGAATAGACGAATTACCCAAAGGTCGGAGGCTGATCCGTTTGGTGGAACCAAGCAATATTCGTGCGTTAGCTGAGAGTATCACAGAGGCGCTGACAGATGGCACAAGAGAAGAAGGCGGCGAAACGCTGGTCGGAAGTGTATTTGACTCCGAAATAGCCGCGGGACGCTTCCTCTCGATCTACAAGAAACTCGCTGGCTAACTGTTACCGGAGTTAGACGGACCGGCCTTTGTTGAATATCCCACTAATCTGTATCATAGGAGTAGACGGTTCTGGCAAGACCAGCCATGCGCTCATGCTGGTCAGATCCGAAAGGAGATTTGGAAAGACAAGATATGCTTGGTTAGGCTCTGCCTACTTCTTGTCTTTTCCAGTCATGGTTCTCTATCGTCTCTTGGGACTTACCAGATTGCAGGCGCGAGGATACAGAGAACATCAGTACTATAGGAACAAACCTGTAACCATCCTGTGGCGATGGATCCAGCTGGTCGATCTTCTTCTGTTCTTCACCTTCAAGATCAAGATACCACTCCGCCTTGGATATCGGGTTGTGGCGGATCGGTTCATTCATGACATTCTCGTTGAACTGATGGTCGAAGTGAACGATCCTGAGCTCTACAAGAGCCACTATGGGCGTTTCATGCTGGCTTTGATCCCAACTGGAACGTTTGCACTCCTATTCGATTTGGATGAAGAAGCAGCACTTCAAAGGAAAGGAGACATACCAGATTCCAGATACTTGACTCTGCGTAGGCATTACTATCAGGATCTGTGCCGCGATCTTGGAGTAACTAGCATCGATTCCTCTCGCCCATACGAGGTCGTCCATGAGGCTCTGCTCCAGAAGATCAAGGAAGAAAGGGCCAGAGTCGCTGCGAACCACATTCGAATACAACTTCGAAACAGGATCCAGGCGCGTGCTCGGTGGAAGAAATGGAAAAAAGGTCCTGTTGCAATCTTGCGCAGATACTTCTGGAAAGTCGCATATCAGCTCATCGGAAAAGCCGAAATCACCCGCCATGGAAAGAGAAATGAAGAGCACATAACCCAACGTCTGCAAGAATATGCACGCCACCTAAGGTCACGAGGACTTCACATACACACGGTTGTTCTAGTGGGCTCTGGGGCGAAGAACCGCTTGAAGCCAGAAAGCGACTTGGACATCATTGTTGTTGCGGATCCTCTTCCAAAGGGTCTGACTGCGAGGTGGTCTAGGGCCATGCTGCTTTCTGACTTTCCATTGTCTCTCGGCGTTGAACCATATGGTTGCTCGAAGGAGGAGTTCTTGCAAAAGCTGCAGGAGTTAGATCTCATGGCCCTTGATGCCTTTTGCTGCGGCAAGGTAATGCTCGATGATGGCTTCTGGTTGGATGTCAGAAGCGCTTACAGAAAGTTAGAAAACGAATATTCCCTGGATACGAGGGAGCTAGGCTTAGAGTTATCACGTATATGATTGGTGGACTCTTGTCTCCCTGCATGTTTCTACTGACAATGGGATGAGCGGATGAAAACAGACGTCTTTCTTGCGGGCGCTTCTGTGGTTTCAGGCTTGGCATTGTTCGCAGTGGCGCTGACTCTGGGAAAGGGCTTCGGGTTGTCCCTTGTCTTTGTTGTTGGGCCGACTCTGTATCTAGTTTTTTCTAAGCGCCCAGCAGCAACAGAGCTTCCGGCATCCACCAAACTGACTGCGATTCACTGGCTGGTGCCTGCCCTTCTTCTGGGATTTGGCCTGTACAGCATTACTCAATTCCTGTATGCCAGACCCCTTGAGTATTTTGTCGCGGTCTCAGCGTTTGTTTGTCTCATATCCGCTCAGATATTTTCCCCGATCCGGAGCAAATCAGTGGAGGCTGCTTGGCTTGTCAGCATTCTGATCTTATCGATAGCGATTCGCCTCTCTCTGCTGTATGAGTTCCCCCAATTGGTGGGAGATGATCCCTGGTATCATGCGTTCCTGATCAACCAAATAGTATCGAATGGTCAATTTTACGTGCCTGTATTGGGCAGTCCGACATACGCCTGGGATAGCTCTGCCGTTAGCTATTACGAGGGGTTCCCTGTCTTTCATTATCTAGTGGCCACTGTGAGGTTGGTTTCGGATCTGCCGCTAAAGGAAACGTTGGCGTTGACTGCTTCCGGCATGGAAACATTCAGTCTAGTATACGTCTACATGATATCACGCGTGGTTCTTTCCGATGCAGGCGGAGCTCTCTTGGCCACTCTGCTAGTTTCGGTAAGTAGCTGGTACATCGTCTGGGGTTCATGGGTCCTAGCCCCCATGTCCTTAGGTCTTGTTTTCTTCGCGTTAATGGTTTGGTTACTACTGAACGACAAACTGGGTTCCAAGAAGAGGATCTTCTATGGCTTCTTTTTCATCACCGCTCTAGCTCTGAACTATACGCACCCCATTGCTTCTCTCCTGGGCCTCCTTTTCCTTGTTGGGGCTTGCATCGAACGCGTTTGGAGGCCGGGCGCCCGCATTCCGGAAAGATTGAGCAACTATGTGATGTTGATTTTGTTTGCGGCCGTACTCTTGTTGGGCGAGTGGGCCCTCGCCACGCCGTTCCTCAATGAACGTCTCGCGGCCTTGAAAGCAGAACTCGGACTTGGCCTTAGAATTGGTTCAATAGGGCCCATAATAAGGGAGTGGTGGCATTTCGAGCTGGACAATGTTGGTAATTATATTCTATTGGCTTTTGCCTTGACGGGTTTCCTGGTGTGGGTGGGAACTCGGCCATGGAGCAAGAGAAAACTGATTTTGCTATTTTCCTCCTCATTGCTCTTCGTGGCCATGTACTTGTTTCCGTTTGTTGGAGTGGCTAGCATCCAGCCTCAGAGGTGGTACGTATTCCTTTATGTGCTTTTGGCTCCCGCGGTGGTTGCGGGCTTGCGTCATAGTTTTCGCGGGCGCAATGGAAGGACTCGTTTGCTTGGCTTGCTTCTCATAATAGGCATATTCAGCTTTGCGATGATTACCAGCACAGACGTTAACTTTGATAATCCGCTATATGGAACGCATAATGTTTCGCGCAGTGGGTCTTTCTATGAATCTGAGATTCGGGCAGCCGAGTTCGCTGCCTCCAGACACGATAGGCCGTTTTATGTGGATGCAGATTACACCAGCTACTTCATCTGGGTCTTGCGAGAACCCGCCTATGTGATCGATTTCTCAAGGCCGGAATCGTTTGGCGACTATCGCGGACTCGTGCTGATTAGAGATTACGTGTTTGATCACCCTACGTGGTTGAATGCGAGCGGAACTTGGGTTAGGCACATCGATCGTGGGTCGATAGAGGGAAGTCTCCTACGTTTGAATTTGCTATATTCGAACGGAAACGTCACAGTGCACTCCTCTTCTGGCCTTTCCACTCCCTGACCCGTTCCTTACTAGATTCGGGCAGAAACTTGGAATGCAACTCGGCACAGCTTGAAACAATCTGTCAGTCGCTCCTGAAAGGAAGAGTATTATGGCTATGAGTCATGTTCAGGAGCCGGTTGATACTCTACTGATAACCAAGTAGCTGTGGGTTCGTGAATATAGGAATCCTCTCCTCTGCATCATTTCCTCCTGAAATACCGGACGGCATAGGTAACTATGTTTACAACATCGCCTGCAAACTCGTCGAAAGGGGACACGACGTTACCGTAATCACCCGAGGTTCGAACAGGGGATGGCGAGAAGACAGTGTCCAGACCATGAACAAGACCATCAGAGTCTTCAGGGTGCCGATCATCCAAGCGTACCCCTTCCACGTACACATCCATGGAATCTTCGCCAGTAAGCTAATCAACGACCTAAGCACTCAATTAGATATCGTCCACGCACATTCACCCTACGTTCCGGCAATTGCTCCTCCCACGCCCCTGGTCACAACGATTCACTCCCTGGAAAGAGTAAGTGCTTTTCATTACGAGACAAAAGACCTTCTAGGCATGGCCCACAAGATGAGCTCGTGGGTTTTCTCTTCAGTCGAAACAAGACTCTTTAGGAATTCTAAAATGTTAACGGCAGTGTCCGGACATGTTTTTGATGAACTAGAACTTCTTTATGGGATTAAACGACGCCGTATCGTTCTGGGCAACGGGGTTGATCCTGAAAGATTCGTCCCCCTCGAAAATGGCAGAGGAGACTACATACTCTATGTCGGACTCATGGGCTACCGGAAAGGGCTATTCGATCTATTGAAATGTGCGAAATATGTTTGCGAGAAAAAAGGCAACGTATCGTTTGTTCTTGTAGGTTCCGGCCCCCTCTTACCTCACATACAGAGTGAAGCCAGGCGTATGGGTGTCGCAAGAAGTGTTCTATTCACGGGTCATGTCGCGGCCATGTCGGGCAGTCTCATAAGACTCTATCAAAATGCCGCGATGTTGGTTTTGCCTTCTTATTACGAGGGCTTACCAACCGTAGTCTTGGAAGCCATGTCATGTGGTATCCCCGTGATTGCGACAAGGATTGGCGGGAACACTGAAATAATATCCAACGGCCTCAACGGATTTCTAGTTCCTCCAAGGTCACCTAGGGAAATGGCTGAGCGCATATTGATGTTGCTTGAGAACGAAGAATTGAGAAAACGAATCGGGAGAGCCGCCCGGAGGACGATTGAGGAAAGGTACACTTGGGACAAGGTTTCCCAGAGAGTGCTGGAATGCTATGTCCGCTTGCTAGACCCAGGTTCGTGATCGAACTTACAGCCGTGGTTAGAATACTCGCTCTTCATGCAGGCAGACTAGGAGCCTCAGACCTATAGGGAAGCATTCCTCAACTCAGCAAATGGTCAGAATCTGATGGCACCCGGAGCCGGAATCGAGACGAACCCCGAATCAGATCAACGGAGGTTTCGTGGCAGACGGCGTGACATGCTTAAGGCCCTCTGTGCAGTCGCGGGCACCGTAGGTCTATCATCGCTGACGGCTTGGAAGGTTGCTGAGTTCTATGAGACCCAAAGTCTGAAGGCCAGTCCCGCGAGCTACATCGTTTCTACTGATGGGTCAACCATCAAAGCTGTAAACGGCACAACGGGCGCGGTGGACTACTCGGGGACGGACGCGGCGGACGTCATAAACAATGCTATAGCTGCACTCAAGAGCGGGGGAGTCGTCTTGATACGTGCAGGAACATACTCGTTATCAAAGACTATCAATGTAACAAATGACAAGGTAACAATCCAAGGCGAAGG
>Ga0187886_1002019_pt1 | contig 16993 bp, 15 predicted proteins | sample June2016WEW_20_1_FD_133001 | JGI IMG/M metagenome (GOLD analysis project Ga0187886, IMG submission 133001) | Peatland microbial communities from SPRUCE experiment site at the Marcell Experimental Forest, Minnesota, USA - June2016WEW_20_150 | ecosystem: Environmental > Terrestrial > Soil >... | reverse complement strand
GTCGGCATCGGCTTTGCTATACCGGTGAGTACGGCCAAGCACATCATTCCCCAACTCGTCAGCAAGGGTTATGTTTCCTACCCCTACCTGGGTGCGAGTGTCCAACCCGTGATTCCGGAACTTGCTAAAGCATTAGGGTTAAAAGTTGAAAAGGGAGCGATGGTCATCGAGGTAACGCCTGGTGGGCCGGCAGACAAAGCAGGCCTGAAAGGCGGAAACCGGCAGGTCCAAGTGGGCAACTTATTACTCAAGGCGGGCGGAGATGTAATCACTGGGATTGATCAAATGGAGATTAAAGATGCCGATGACCTGATTAGGCACCTGAGGGAGTGCAAACCAGGGGAGACCATAAATATGAAAGTATTCCGGGATGGAAAATTTAGGGACATGAGGGTCACCCTGCAGGAAAGGCCAAGGGACTTTCGGCGCTGAAACGAAGGTCCCGGGAAACTTCACTTCACTTCACTTCATAGAAAATCCCCCGTTGATGCAAAGGGTCTGGCCAGTGATCCAAGAGCAGCGGTCAGAGCAGAGAAAAACAATCATGCTGGCCACGTCTCCAGTCTCACCCAGCCGTTTGATGGTATACATCTTCAGCCATTTCTTCTCCAGCTCCGGGGTGAGGTAGGCTGTCATCGGGGAATGGACGAAAGCTGGGGCGACTGCATTTACCGTGACATTATGACGGCCTAAATCCCTGGCCAAAGATTTGGTGAGCGAGATCACGCCCCCCTTGGAGGCGGCATAGATTTCCAGGCCCTTTTCGCCGGAGACCCCAGCCTCGGAAGCGATGTTCACGATCCTTCCCTTGTTCTTATCCCTTAAGATCGGCATCACAGCCTTGCAACTATGAATCGTGCCCACAAGGTTGATCTCTAAGATTCGCTGCCACTCTGCCCGCCCAGCATCTTCCAGAGGTTTCATACCCCCTCCGATGCCGGCGCTGTTTACCAAGAAATCTACTGTCCCGAAATGAGTGACGGCCTCATCTACCATCTGAGAGACCATTTTCTCATCGGTCACGTCGCAAAAAAATCCCTTTACATCTCCCCCAATTCCTTTCAAAAAGCTTACCGTCTTCTCAATCCCTGGCCCATTTACATCTGTCACAAAAACCTTGACCCCTTCCCCGACAAAGAACTCTGCGGTCTTCTCTCCAATCCCCGACGCTCCTCCCGTGATGATGGCCACCTTGTTTTTCATATGTAGGTCCATTCTTTCTTCCTCCTGCCTTGCTTTCTTTTGCAAAAGATTCTTCGGTAGCTTTACTGCCGGGAACTAGGTGAACCAAGCCTCCAAAGGTATGTTTTTTCGTACCAAAAGAAAAACCCATTGTCAACGGAATATTGGCTGTCTTTCGGTCAGTTACTGGCAGGATCAAATTCAATTCTATCGCTGACGCTTGCTGACTTACGGTTCGAGATGCCAGAAGAATGGATCGCGGAAGGCCTGGGAGGAACGCCCTTTGACGAGGTGAGTTTATTTGAGGGGGCGTTCCCCCATGGAATTTCTTTCTTTGGTTATTGCAAACTCCATGATCTTTAGAATTTTTTTATCGATCAACCCTCCTTCTCAAACAACCTATTGTAACCGCCTGTCCTTCCAGGTTAAGAGATTTGTTTTCTTCGAGAGGGTCGGGGGATTAAAATTTACCCTCTTCGTACTCTCATTACTTCCCCCACCACCGCTGACTGTGACATAAAGGTCTGGAGGTAATACTCCTCCTGGTTTAAAGGAGAGGACCGGGGCGGTGGGGATACCCGTTCCTATGTTCAAGGTCCTGACGGGCCCTCCCGGGGGTCTACCCAAGCCACCGGGGTCAGATAGAGCAGCGGCACCCGTTACATATTGCAACCCATATAATGTTGCTGTTCCTGCCTGACTGCAGGGATCGCCGCTACTGGGGGGAGTATAGGTCGTAAAATAAGCAATTCCCCCAAAAACTGTTGGCTCGGCCAATACCTTTTCTCCCGTACCCGGAAGGTTGATATACCATCCGCGTCCTCCGGATGAGTCGATGTACTGACTTGAACTTATATTGACCAGGTCGCTAATCTGGCTTGTACCGGTGCGGTCCTTATCCTTTACGGCAAAGATTCTTTCCTGAACAAGGGTCGCTGTAGGATCCGTCTTATCCCCTGTCCCCCAATAAATCCACAGGACCCCGTTTAAGTCTTTGGCGATCGATACCATCGTGTAGATAGGACGCACGACTCCGGCAGAGGATTGGAATAATAACCCTCCACTCCAGTCTGACGTGCTGCAGGTGGGGCCATCCATTTTGGAGCAGAACTTAAACCTCCACATATTCCCGCCAAGATCACCCAGATACACGGTATCGATAAAGCCGTCATTGTCTGTATCCACCGCAGCCGAAGATGCCGGAAGGCTGTAATTCATGGATGGATTGTCCGCTCTTGTATAGCTCCACAATATATTTCCGGTAATCAAGTCTATTACATAAAACCCCTTGCCCCGGCTGTCGCAACCCCCACTGCCCGCGCAGTTCGCAGCGTTATAGCCTCCACCCACCAAACCAACCCATTTTTCGCCCCCATTGATCTTTACCTTGCCGAAGGAAATTTTGCTCCAGGGGTCTCCCAGATAGGGTGCCTGGGCAGAGTTGGGGTTCATTCTCCATTTGTAAATGGGGCTCGCGGGTGTGGTAATGTCAAGGGCATAATAACCACAATAATTGGGGTAGGCCGATGAATACAGCTGATTAAAGCCTGAATCACACGATGAGGAGGAGCTCCACAGGTTCGCCCCCCCGCCTCGACCTTCACCTAAAATCAGCAAGGTAATCCAGTCCGTAACATTTTTATGTGTGCCGTCGCCCGATCCAACCCAGACATCTGCAGCCGCTACTGGACCATCCACAAAAAATTGATGGCTGAGCCCGGTGGGGTGCGTCGCATGGGCAATATTTTTTAATTTGGGCAACAAGTTGGAGGGAATAAAGCTCCACACTTCAGCTCCGTCCGATGTTCGAAAGGCATGAATCTGTCCATCGTTGGCACCCGTCAGGATAGCTTTTTGTCCGTTGGCCGACGTCCTTTGATGGTTTGTGCGAAATGTAGCAAAGGCATTGTTGGCATCCTGGCTATCTATGAAAAAGCTGGAAGGAGATCCAATGGTCACCGGATTGGAATGTAATATATCCCCTAACTTCCAGTTGTCCCGGTTATAGGTAGGATCCCCGCGGAGATATCCAACAATAGCGTCTCTCGCGGAATCCGAAGAAGCGCCCAGATCGTTCCGGGTGATGTTCGCAGCTGTAAAAGGAGTGAGGGCACCCGATTTATAGGTATAGATATTCCTGCTGGCTGCGGTCATGCTTTGTAAAACGCTCCCCGCTTCCCACGCCATGGTACCGACCGTCCCGTCGATATTTAAATCATATTTCTTGAGATACCCAAGCCAGAAGGAATCGTTATTCACTGGCATGAAAGAGGTCTCATAAATGTTGTTCTCATCCTGGGTCCTGGAAGAGGCAATGGATGCCATGGAAAAAGAATAGGTGGCCTCACGGATAATATTGATGGCCTGCTTTAAGGCAGTATTCAGGTCGCTCGCGCTCGAAGCCAGAAATGCGTATCCCGAAAGAGCGATTTCCCCGGGATCACTCGCCGTGGCGTAGTAATGGTCTCCATCCCCTAAGATGTTGTGGTGGTCCGTAGCAGAGGCCTGGCAACTGGCCACGGAGGAAGGATCAAAGGCGCTCGGATCGCCCGTATTTTCCAGGAGAGGATTGTCCGTTCCCCCATAATAGGCTGCCCAGTTCAGGGTATTGCGCGACCAGTGCGGCATATCCGCTCCAAAGCCGACTACGAAGACTTTATATCCCGCATCGGCCAGAGCCTTGGCCTTGGCGACCGTCTCCCGCCTCCTTTTGTATTGGTCCTGTTGATTTTCATCCCCGGTCCCACCGCAGGCATAGGTATCGGACCCGTCGGTAATCAGGATGACGAATTTTTTCCGGCAGGCCCCGGCGCTATCCGCTGCCTTATTCGCATCGAGATAAAGTTTGGCCTCATTTAGTGCCCCTGATAAAGGAGTCCCGCCAGTGGCAGTCGTTGTGCCATTGATGCCGGACCAGCCGCTCCCCCCATTCCATAGGGTAGCATACGGCGTACCGATAGAAGCCATTACCTTGTTGCATCCGCTACTATAATCCCCCGACTCATCGGCCCCGCAATTGTAGAACCTCATGAAACCGATTCGAATCCCCAGACTCTGATCGTCCTGGCTGTCAATGGTACCGCTCCCGTTGTCATCCAGAATACTGAAGAGGGCCCTGCGGGCGATCATCACCCGGCTGCAGTCTGTATTATGCCCGGTTCCTGGGTTTCGGTAAAAAGGACCGGAACAGGAAGCGTCGCTATACTTGGGAACGCTGCCATAGGGATCAATGGTGCAGGAGGTGGTGTGACCCGTACCGCTATTGTCGTAAAACGGGTTACTGCTTGAATTACATGATTGTCCCGTTGAGGTGTACATCGTCGCGCCCGCAGGTGTCCATAGCATGCTTCCAGATAGATCCAGGACGATCAGGGCATCCGGGGCTACCGAAATAAATAGGGAGGAGTCATCGCAATATGCCGGGGAATGGAAAATGAAACTCCCCAAAATAAGGATCCATAAAATATTCTTCTTTCTTGACATCATTCTTCCTTCCTCCTTCCCTTTAGCGATAGGTTGTGGTCGTTTCCACCGGCCCATACCCCACACTGGCGTCAAGCTGCACATTACTGCCGTACCGGGTATTGGTACCCGTAACCCGGGCAACGTATCGAGCCAGCCGCCACTGCTGTCCTCCGCCAATGGAATAACCCGCCAAGGGGACTATGGATGGGCCCCTTCCAGGAGGGGCTGGCGTTGCGATGGTATAGCGAGATGTAGGGTCATTGGCTGGATTAACCTGGACATTACTCACTGCGCTGGCAGAGAGGTTGTCTGGGTTAAAATTTTGATTCAACCGATGAATTCCGGCTTCCGCGGCCGCCAAAGCCTTTTTCTCGCCAACCGTCCGGGAGCTGATCCTAATGTCCTGGGTGGATATCGCAAAAACCAGCATTCCCATCGCAATCAATATCATGAGCGCCAGCAGAGCAGCGATGAGGGCAAAACCGCTTTTCGACGATAGCCCACACCCTCGGACAGCCAAATTTCTTTTCTTATTGAATTGTCGCATGGTTCCTCGCCATCACACTGGTTGAATAAATCATCCTTTTCCTTTGTCCAGTATCGGGGGTTATCTCATCGGTTTCTACTTGCAGGGTAATATCGATTCTTCTTATATTGGGGATGTTTGCCGGCAGGGAGGCAAAGGGGATCTGATTTCCCGCCCCGTCAAAATAAGTAAATACCGGGAGATCCGTTCCCTGGTCATACACCCCGTTGCCGTTCGTATCATTGATCACCCGGACGACGCGGGGCACGCCACTGGCTGGGTCATCCCCTAAAAAGGGCTGGGCCCCTAGGCAGTTGCTGTTGCGGCTAATGAACAGATTATTCCCATCATACGCATACCGTATGATCTCATTGGGATAATCCCCGATAGTGGAACTCTCATCGATGTCCATCTCAATCGTCAGGGAATACGCCGTCGCCTCCTGAATTCCCTTGTAGAGGGGATTGGGTGGAGGATTGTTTCCACAATTGGAATTCAACCAAAAACCCGTTTCAAAATTTGAGTTATAAGAGGCCATCCTGATCTCCATAGACATCATCTGCAGCGCCGCTCGGACATCCTGCTGAGCAACCACCTTCCTCTCGAGGGAGACTGAGGATTTTTGCCCCGACTGCACTACTGCGTAAATGGCCCCTAACAATAAAAGGCCAACGCCTATGGCAAACAAAACCTCAACAAGGGTAAAACCCTTTTTATTACTGACTTGTTTCATACACACCCCACGGGGGACCGGAAAATTTCTTGTTGGGTTACAACCAGGCTTTCCGAAATCCCAGCCAGGCTCATTGGCCAAGTAACCTGGATTACGACCGTCCAGGTATTGTCGCCATTGTCGGTAATGGTTGTCTGCACCGTAAAGGTCGCGTCGCCAGCCTGGGGTACGCTCAGGCCGCTCATGAGAACATTCTTCGTCGAAGTAATGGAAGGGTTCGTAACACTACAGGGGTTTGGATTGCAGGGGTTAAGGAGCAAGGCCTCACTCGTTTCTAACTCTTTTTGCAAGATCCCCGCTGCCCGCCCCAAATAATCAGATCTTCCAGATAAACTCCAGGCCTTCGGCTGTAGAGAGATGAGCCCTAACATTCCAAAAGAGATCAGGAAAAGGGTGATAAGCACTTCGATCAAGCTGATCCCATTTTTATTGCATATTGAGCTGTACATAGGTCCTCCCAGAAACCGACGTGATGACTGCGGCTGTGGAGCCACGGCTATTTGAGAGAATGACTCTTCCATTTGTGGCGATACCCCTTCCCTGAAAAATAATGGCCGGTGTTCCCCCGGAAAAGTCAGCATTTGTAACACCTATATCCTCCCCAAAAATTTTCGGGGTTTTTACTTCCAGAGGCAAATACGGGGCTCCTGATTCCGTTCCCTTTTCGATGGTGTAGGTGTTCCCGCCGACATCAAAAGTTATGCGATACGTTGTGCTTTCAGATATTGCCCTTTGCTTCAGGCCCTGAAAATCAGATTGAATATTCCTGGCCGCGGATTTTAGATTCATATTCATGGCCAACCCGAAGAAAGAGGGAGCCGCGATAGCGCTTATGATGATAATAAGGAGCAGGGTTATCATCATTTCGACAAGGGTCAAACCTCTTTGTGCATTCATATCCTCTTCTCCATTTTTTAATTATTGTGCTCTCTGTTCCGGCGTCGTGCTTTGGGTACTTTTCTTCAGTTCTTCTTCCAGGGAGATGACCTCCCCTCCAAAGCGGTTGAACTCCTCCCAGGCCTTTTTCTTCGCCTCCGCATCATGGCGGGAAGCCGCCTCGAAGTATCTCTCTAGAGCTTTTTCATACTCAGCCTTATAATAAGCTTTTTGCTTTTCATAGAGTTCAGCACCGACCTTTTCTTTTAGAGCTCCAGGGTCCGGAGTCTTCTTATCCTGGGCTGACTCCTGGGCTTCCGCTGACACCGCCGCGTCGGCAATCTGCCCGGAATTAGGGCCAGGCTCACTGGTATTAGGGATTCTCTCCCGGCGCTCTGCCTTTCCCGCCTTGATAGAAAGAATGTCTTTCTTCGGAATGCCAACGATTCCGCTCTGCCAGTAGAACTTGACGACTCCTTTTTCTTCCCAGAATATTGAGACGGGCAGGATTCTTCCATTCTTGAGTTTAATCACGTATTCCGCCCAGGCGGCTGAACTCAGCCCGAAGGCAAAAACAATGGCTGCCAAATAGAATATTTTTTTCATCGTCCCAACCGATTTCACTCTTCTCTCCAAATAAACATAAATTTGCACTCCTTGAATCTTTCTCAAAATCCTGCTAACCAAATATCTCCGCCCACCTGAGCGTGACCAGCGGCATATAATTTGTTTGATTATTGACCGCCTTGCTGCAGTAAACAATATTTGCATCCCCGCCCACCAGGTCGGCCGAAGCATTTGCACCAGCCAGGGCTGCACCTGTCACATTCTTGCCTCCTCCTCCAGTGAAAATGATAGACCCAGTGACAAGAATGACGCCATACCATTGAAATCCGCCATGAATCTCCAGGTCTCCTTCAACTAGCAGGATTCCACAGCCTGAACTTTGTCCCGTCAGCTTGACATAGGTGGAGTTTGTATTGAAGTAAACGATATTATGATCGCTGCAACTGGTAGCGCACTGTTGCGTACCCCCGGGAGTGGGATTCCCCCATTGCATCCCTGTTAAAGTGGCGCTGTTCACATTGTAAGAATAGTCCGCTTTCGTTTTAAACTGGTTAATCATCTTTTTCACATCAATGTTCATTGGTGATTTCTCAATGATTGCCGCGGGAGATCCCGTGATCATGGGATGCCCATTCTGGCTCACCGTAGCCATGGAGATGATTCCCGGCACATTGGCACCGCCGCAGCCATCCATGCCCAGAACGTTTGTCGAAGTTCCCTGAATGGTGGTGACCTCCTTCGTATAGAGGGCTGCTGGAGCCGTGATCGGAGGCGCTTGGACGGCCTCGATTTGAACAGACTTTGTGGCACCGGTTGAGGTATGACCTTCAGAGGTAATGATGTAGATGGGAGTCCCGCTCGTAGTATTCTCTTCCGAAATTCCATCGTAATTGCCATCTCCCCATTTTAGAATATTGTTGCTGGCATCTACTTTATGGGTAACAGTGACTACATAATCCATACTTGTAGAATTCAGCTTATCATAGCGAACCTGATTGCTATTACTGGCCTGGTACCCTTTGGCCTGCGCTCTTTCTTCGGGTCCGATGAAGGCAGTCCAACTGGCGTTTGTGGGTTGGTTATCGGAGAGGGGAAAGGCCGTGGCTGAGGTCTGCAAGCGGGACCGGGCATCTTCCAACCCAGCCTCGGCGGTATAAAAGACTTCCTTGGCTGAGCGGTCGTTTGCCGCAATCCTCAACTCCGTTCCGGTACTCATCATCGCGGCCATACTCAAAACGGTGAGGACGAGAATGACCAGAAGGCCAACGATGAGGATTGCTCCCTTCTCGTTACCGGCGTGAAATTTTTTCCTTAAAAATAGCTCTTTATTCATCTTCTTATATCCTTTTTATTACGAAGCCAGATTCCGGGGGGTCACATCAGACTTCAAAGTAAGAGTACGATACTGGCCTGTACCTTGATCCGGATAGGCGGTGCGGGCCGTGATCGATATGGTGACTTTTCTTATAGCCGTTAGATCTGCCGGGGTGCTTGTCGTAGTTCCATCAGCCAAAGTATAGATAAAGGTAAGATTGGTGATATTATCGGCGATGGGAAGATTGACGGCATTCCGCAACCGCCAAACCTGCAATGCCCCGGCGTTGTAGGAGTAGGTGATGTCCTCGTTAGGACCGAGGGTATCACCATTTTGATCGAGGTCGGCCAAAATGCGAATGGTGCTGGGTTGAGCCATGGCAATGCCGTTGAATGTTGTCCCGGCCTTTTTGTAACCGGCTAACCGGATCTCGCGGGTCATCAGGTCCATAACCGCCCGGATGTTCTGGTTCATTTCAGCGATCCGTTCTTGGGCGCTGAAGGCTACCTGTTGCGAGACGAAGACGCTGTAGAGGCCGGCCATGAGGATGGCGGCAATAAAAATGGCCGCCAGTAACTCCACTAGGGTGAAGCCGTTATTCCTTGGCCTCGATCCAGATAGATCCATCTCTTAATCTCCTCGCAGGGTGGTCATGCTGATGTTATGGGTCCCTCGGCTATTCCAGTTCACGGTTACGGTAACGGTCCTAATATTGCCAGCCGTAGAAATGATCCACTGGCGGAGGTAACTGATGTTTCCGAGGTTGATCGAGTCATTTCCCGAAGCCAGCGAGCCTACGCTGGCATTTTTTAGACTTTCCAGCTTATCTTGTGCCAAGGTCGTGGCCGTAGCCGTTTCCTTGCTTTGGGAGGTAGCTCGCATCACGGAAAAGACCATCGTGCTTATAGCCAGAAGCACTACAGATAAAATGAATAGAGCGATGAGAATCTCTATCAGGGTGAACCCTTGCTGTTCTTGTCTCCTCATTCGATTTTCACCCTTCCTGTCGAAACAACTGTGACATTCTTTGTTCCCCTGGGGTTGGCCACGGTAACAGTGTTGGCACTAGAATTCCCGCGGGAATCAAAAGGGATGGAAATATTTGTCAGGGTCACATCCGGGTAATCGGGGTTCAAGTTCCTGCTCTTCGCCACGCTCCCATCATTTACTCTTACGACCTGATAAGATTGGGAACTGATGTCTACCCGAAAATCTTTGTTTTCCTTCACCGCTAAGAGTCGGGCAAATTGTAAATCCGTAGCCACTTCCCTCGCCGCTCCCCTTAACTTATAGCTCGAAGAAAACAAATTTAGACTGGGCGTGGCTACAGCCAGCAAGATCGCCAGGATGGCCAGGGTGATTATCAATTCAACCAAAGTAAGCCCTTTGGGAAGTTGTTTTTCCACTGCCACCCAGTCGTTTTTTAAAATATCTCTTTTGGCCTTTTTTCTCATCGATCCTCAAAATAAAAAACCGGATTATCGTTGCTGCTGCTTAGCCACGGCAATCCGGTTATCTTATCTTCGGCAACCCGGCCGTCTCAATACCCTGGGACCCGTGGCTTTCCGCCCTCCAATTGCTCGGAGGTTGGCTTTTTCGGTATTTTACTCTTTGATTACCTGAACAGCAAAATAGGTGCCAAGCTAAATTCGGTTAAAATTTTTTAAAAAAAATCTATCCCCTTACGAACTCATTCATCATTAAAAAATATAATAGATATTAAATGTTGCTATTCCTTCCTCTTCAATTTTATCCAATTCTATCCATTTTTGTTCGATAGAATAAAATCGCTGCTCTAAAATTTTTTTATAGCAAGATTTTTACCGAAATATATCGAGAAAAGATTTTCTTCAAGGAGAAAATTGCCCCCAAGCTTCTCCGTTCATTTTTGTAAAAAAAGGAAACAAAAATGGCGGCCAGTCTTTGGGAAGCATTCCCACCCGCTTCCTCCGGCCTTGGGATCCAAAATCTCGTGTAGGTCGGGGACCTGTCGTTCATTTTCCACCTCCGGTACCATTTATAATGTGAATTCAGGAAGGGGGGGTGATCGTCATTCTTCCTAGAATTGTTTGCTCTTTCGACTGCGATGGAGTCTTGATAAACCTTGGTTCTCTCTATCTTTAAAGAAACTCCGACAGCTATAAAAATCCGCCATTTGGTTCCCAGCCAATCCAGCCGTTACCAGCGGTATAAAATTTGCTTCAATAGGGAGTGCGAAATTAGAAAAAATGAATTTCATAACGGCTTTAATATCATCCCCGTAAGAAATGGCTAATCGCTAGCCAGAGAAATTTTGGTAATTTGATGGAAAAGGGTTTAAGGAAAAGTAAGGAGGGAGTAAGATGAACAAGAATAATTCTCCAATTATTCCATTATTGTCTTTAATGCTGATTCTAGGGCTCAGCATGGCCCATCCGGCTGCTGCTCAGAAATATACCATTACTAATCTGGGCACACTGGGGGGCCCCAAAAGCTTTGCTTATGATATTAATGTGCAGGGCCAAATTGTTGGCGAGAGTGAGACGAGTGAGGGTGGAGGAGAAGTTGGGGTCCCCCCGACTCATGCCTTTTTTTGGTCGGGTGCCCAGATTACGGATATCGGAACCCTTGGGGGAAGGAGCAGTTATGCCTACTCCATTAACCAGGCAGGGCTTGTGGTAGGGTTCAGCTTCACCGGAGGTAATTCGAATGGGGGAGCCTTCTTATGGGGGGAAGGGATGGGGATGAAGAACCTTGGCACCTTTCCTGACGGAAATTTGAGTGAGGCTTATGGAATCAATACGGCCGGCCAAATTACCGGGTTTTCCGACACCCCCCCGGATTTTTTTGACCATGCATTCTTATTGAGTGCTGGGGGAATGTCGGATATTGGCACACTCGGAGGCCCATATAGCTATGGGATGAGTATCAATGACTCGGGGCAGGTAGTCGGGTATAGTGGAACTGCTGATGGTGCGGCCCACGCTTTCTTGTGGGAAAACAATAATATGATCGACCTCGGAACATTCCCCGGGTATTCAGACAGCTATGCCAATCGCATCAATAATAAAGGACAGGTCGTCGGCCGCAGTTCAACTGCAGTTGGGGTCGTTGTGGAATCTCACGCTTTCTTGTGGGAAAACAATAATATGATCGACCTCGGCACTTTGGGGGGAGATGGAAGCGAAGCGCTTGGGATTAACGATCTTGGTCAAGTGGTTGGGTTCAGTACAATTCTAGTGAATGGATCTGACAGAAGTCATGCCTTCATTTCGCAAGATGGACAGGGTATGCAGGATCTGAATCAATTCATACCGGCTGACTCTGGCTGGGAGCTTGTAGCGGCATCAGGAATCAATAAATGGGGTCAGATTGTAGGGTGGGGGTATGTCAATGGGGTGGAAGTAGAACACGCCTTTCTTCTTACGCCTGTTGGGCCCAAAGTTTTGAAAGTGAAAATTAACATCAAACCATGGAGTCACTGCAAAGGAATAGACCCGTGGGTTAAATGGAGACTCGTTCCTGTTGCCATCCTCTCTTCACCGGATTTTAATGCTCCCCGAATCGTAGACCGACACTCATTGACTTTTGGTCGGACGGGCGATGAGGATAGTCTGGCCTACTGTCTTCGAAGGCCCTTGGATGTTAACCATGATGGTTTAAAAGATCTGATTTGTTATTTCCGCGTAGGCCCCACGGGTTTTCGTTGCGGAGACAAGGAAGGCGTACTGAAAGGCAAAACAGTAGATGGGCAGGAATTTGAGGGAACCGATGAAGCCCAGATATGGCCCTGCCACAGGGGGCGGAGACATCATCACGAACACTAATTCCTGACTCCCGACCCTCCCCGATTACGATTTCGATTGAAGGGATCCATACTCCCCTCCCGGGTTCTCGGAACTTTGCCCCAAACTGAAACGCGCTAAAATCTTAAAAAAGTTTTTAGTTAAGGCCGGGTGTAACTCAAGTCCCATTATGCTCCACATAAATGAGATAACCTGCTTTGTATCCATTGAGCTTCTATATGAGCGCTTGGTGCGCATAGCATCAAAAATATCAGAAATAGTCGTCATCTGGCTGCAAAGATTCTGCCTCCACCCTTGGGGAGCTTCCGGGTACCCCTTGTTATTGAATTTCATATGGTGCTCAAAAGCGGTTACCATGGCCAATCTCCCTATGCCCGGCGATGCCAGCAGATACTCGGCTCCTTTAACCGGGTGTTGCTTCATAAGCGCCCATTCTGCGTCGTCCAACTTGCCAGGCTTGTTAATGATCTCTATGGGGATGAAAAGTTTGCCGATGTCGTGAAGTAATGCCGCTATGCCGATGTCGCGGAGCAGCTGCCCATCTACCTGCAATCCCATCGCTTGGGAGAGATTGAGTACGCAAACGTTTACGGAGTGGGTAAACGTGTATTCATCCATAGATCGAAGAGGCGCGAGGGCCAAAAAAGGGGTAGCATCCTGTTTTAAAGTTTCAATAATCCCAGCTACAATCTCTTGAATCCCCATTACCCTTAGCTTTTTTTGTCTTCTGACTTCCTCATAGATTTCCATAAGCTTAGCCATTTCTTCGGAATTCATATCTGTAGCCGCCAGGCCCTGGCCAGTTTTATAAACCATTGGACCCGTGTCACCAGGCTGAACATGCCGGACCTCAACTTTTCCCAGACGAATATTTGCGGAAGATCGGACAGCTTCGCGGCCGTCCCCCTTTTTCGACAAACTAATAACAAAGGCCTCCATTTCCCGGAGATCGATGGACCGGAAAATTTGGACACTCCCGATACCATGAGCCGCGAGCACCTGAGCAAAGCGAGTTAAATAAATATCATTCCCCAGTGAACTTCCATCATAAATTAACTCATCATCGATCACCATAAAGGAAATACTAGGCTCATTGTCCATCGCTGCCACGAGGTCGGCTAGCCCTCGAGCGCATAGGCGTCCCACCTGCGGGTGGTCGGATGAGTAAAGTGACGCATTGGAAATCGCGGTCACCATATGCCGAATAAAATTATGGACTCTTTCCGCCCGACCTGCGTTCATGGACTGATCCTCTGCTGCGCATTCTTCAACGTCTGAAATGCCAAGTTTGCCAGTTCATTATCTCTAACCCTTGAGAATTTCTCGAGCAGAACACCGATTTCTTTGGTCGGGTAAAATTCGAGTGAACGTATTACCTCGGCCTTTAGACGATTCATGGCTTGGCGATGCAGAAAATTTTTCGATCGGAGCAACCGTTCCAGATGTGGCAAGGATTTGGGATTGCCAATTTCGGCTAAAGTTCGGATTACCTCTATCTTGAGATCAAAATTAGCGCCGAAAATACCCCCCCTGTTCAAGAGCTCCAAGAGTTTATTAAAAACTTCCGGGCTCTGGCTATCCTCGGCCAGCTGAACAGCGGTGCGCTGAATTTCTTTCTCCTGGCTGGATAAATCCTCCAGCAGCATTCGCTCGGCATCCGGATCCTGGAAGTGCGAGAGGGTTTTAAAAACTTCTTCCCGAACCCTGGGATGCGGGTGCCCCCGCAATTTTTTGATCTCCGGCAGAATCGCAGGATCATCCAGGTTGCGTAAAATCAAGATCAAATTCCTTAAAAAATACCATTTTTTATCCCGCAACCGGGAAAGTGCCGCGTCCCGAACCACGTCGCCCATTTCCAAAAGGAGATCAATACAGAATCGCCGAATCGAACGACTGGGTTCTTCAGCCAAATGGTCCAATACCGGCTCGACAAAAGGTTTGCCAACTTTATGAATCAGTTTATTGATATGCGGGTATTTCTCCTTTCCGCATAATCGAAGGCCGGCTAGTACCTCTTGGGTAAACTCTGGTTTTCCAAACGTGGCGAGGACCTCCATCATCTGGGAGTTTTCCCCACCATGGGGTGTATTCTGACAATCAGTCAGCCTGCCGTGCAGTTCACTCAAAGCCTGAAAGTCACCGATTTCCAGAAAATAGCTACACGCGTCAACCAGGTTCTGTTTCAGCACTTCCATGTCCTGGGTCAAACCGGATTTAAAGATTTCGAGAATAATAGCGGATATTTGAATGTCCACGCAGCGGCTATCCAGAGATTTTTTCAAGACTTCTATTTCTTCAAGATCCAGACCTGTTATTTTCTCGGCGGCTATAATGCTTTGAAGCGTATCCTGGTAAGATTTTGGCACAAGGGTTTCAATATCGTCTTCCCGGAAAATGATGCTTAATTTTTCCTTCAATTCCTGCCCCGTAGCCTCCACTTCAGTAAGGGCCGTTTTCGCGCCACCCCCTGCCCGGGAATGTTTAGCTAATTTTTGTAGGAGACTTAAGACAAAAGGAGATGGGGACAAATTTCGGGAGTTCATATTTTCAAGCGTTTCCAGGATGATCCCTTGGGGAAACTCGGATAAAACTTCTTCCGCACATTCTTCGTTTGTCGCCAGCGATTTGAATGTGTCTGTAAGAAATTTTGAGCGCATTTCTGAATTCAGATTACTTACGAATCTGCTCAGCCTATCCAAGTATGCTTTACGCTTTACCGGCTCATGTTCGTATCCAAAAACACCCCGGATATATGAAGCAATCACATGGTCATAGCTTAGCTCTCGGCTCCGAGAATCTTTCCAAGACTGTTCATTCATTATTCGGGCTAAAATTTCCGGGTCGACCTCTTCGGGAGGGGCAACGTAAACTCCTAAGGGGTCAATAGTGCCGTCCAGAAGATGACGGACAAAATTTTCCCAGACCGTGGAAGATTTTTTATCATCTTCCTCGGTTTCAATTTGATCTTTTTCTATTACCCGAAATAAATCATATCTGATGGCCTTCACCCGGATATGCCGTATGCTGGCGGAATTAATCATCTGTTCAACCCCGCCCTTTTCCCGAATATTCTCCAGACTAAGGCCCAAGATCTCATTGAAGCGGTGTATTTCCTCCGCCTCGAGTTTTCTTGCAAATGTAATCGTCGCAATACCGCGGCTAAACAGAACCTTTGCATAATCCTTATAGACGGGATTCTTCCTATCCAGGAAACTCTGTTCGAAAATTAGAGTATCTCGTGCAATTCCTAGGGTGATCTCTTCGCGAAATTCGAGCAACGCAGGAAGCAGGCTCACGACTTTCTGCATCGACGCATGGATAAGAGGATGGCCCTTAGGATAGGAGGTTACACAACGGCGGGATATGTTCAGCTCAAAAATAAAATCCGACAAAAGCCTGGTATCTAAGGCAAGTTCATTATTTTCCGGGTAATTAGTGCTCATCTCCAGGGCCAAACCGCAGGAATGCAAAGGTCTTCTTCTCCATTCTTATCGGTATTTTGCCCAATAAATTAAATATCTTAGGCGTTTGAATATTTTTGAGTCTTCTCCCCATTAGTTGAATCAAAAATAGCCTAGGGAATTTTAGCCAATTCTAATATTTGTAAACTCTTTTTCCTCCTCTAATTCCGCGGCCTCCCTATCCCTAAACTGCAAAGAAACACTTTCCGTTGTTACCATCTTTCCTCCATCTTTAAAATTAATTTCCCAATAAGTGTGTTCAGCAGTTGGAGGGATTACTTCCAGGATTTCAAATATATGGGGGTCGTATGCTTTCCCCCTGACAACAAATTGTTCAAAGACATATTGGTCAGAATGCCACATACCTCTCCTCCTTTCTTTCATCTGCTTAGAATTGCTCATCCCAATGATTTCAAACCAAAAGCCTCATTTCTCCTAACGGAGCAAAGAAGCATCTAATCTCGCTTGCCAAGGCCTACTGCTTTCCTACCACAGGCCCATATATCTGTAAAGTGGCAATTTAACACGCCTCCATATCCACCCATTCTCGCCCAACAGGCGGCCTAAGGGAATTAGCCCTTAAAGATGGTTTCTTATCTTAAAGAAATGGTAAGAGAATCTCGCTAGGTAGGAGGGCAATTCTTGGATCTGGGATTTTTGAATCCCTAGGTTAAAAATTGGAATGACGAAGATGTGAACCGACAAATCAATGATGAAGAATTCATATTTCCTATGATATCCAGCTCATGCCAAGCTTCTTGATGACAGTCAATCTCATGTCTTACCCCTGGCTTCCCTTTGCGGTTCCTCCCTCGGCTGAAATAGCCACTGGGAACCGAAGACGAATGGCCGTCCCGGCTCCTTCCCCTAAACTGACCCGCATCTCCCCCCCATTGCGCACCATCACCTTACGGGCCAGCGCCAAACCCAAACTCCAATTCTCATACTCCAACCCTGCTACCCCGCCCTCCTCTCGACGCATCCCCCGCAAAATCCCATTCTGACCCTCATACCAAACCCGCAACTCCACGAACCCCGGCCGACCCTCCCTACCCCTCCTCTCCCCCAACCCCGTTGACAACC
>Ga0187886_1002017_pt1 | contig 17009 bp, 18 predicted proteins | sample June2016WEW_20_1_FD_133001 | JGI IMG/M metagenome (GOLD analysis project Ga0187886, IMG submission 133001) | Peatland microbial communities from SPRUCE experiment site at the Marcell Experimental Forest, Minnesota, USA - June2016WEW_20_150 | ecosystem: Environmental > Terrestrial > Soil >... | reverse complement strand
GGCTCAATTTTGGGCACTTCTAGAACCAACCCGTTCAAGACTGAAACCGGCCCCGAAAAAATGATGGAAAACGCGAAAGAAGCCGCGATTGAAGCAGTCATCGCCATCGGCGGCGACGACACTCTAAGTGTTGCTGACAAAATGGCCAAGTACGGACTCAAATCTGTAGGGGTACCAAAGACAATTGACAATGATTTGGCCGGAACCGACTACACGTTCGGCTTCAACACGGCAGTCTCCATAGCCACCGAAGCACTCGATAGGCTTCACACAACTGCGGAAACGCATCACAGGGTCATAATTCTTGAAGTCATGGGCAGATACACCGGGTGGATAGCCCTGGAAGCAGGCATAGCTGGAGGCGCAGACATCGTACTGATCCCTGAAAAACCCTTTGACATAGATGAGGTTTGCGCACTGATAAAAAGAAGGCAGGAAAGAGGCAGAAACTTCAGCATAATAGTCGTTGCCGAAGGGGCCAAACCGAGGGGCGGAGTTGAGGTAGTTTACAGTGAAAGCCTCGACGAGTTCGGACACATTCGACTTGGCGGCATCGGCTACTATCTTGGGAAGGAGGTTGAAAAGTGCTTGAACGTTGAAACCCGAGTTGTGGTTTTAGGACATGTTCAACGCGGCGGCAGTCCAACAGCCTTTGACAGAGTGTTAGCCACAAGATTCGGAATAGCAGCCATAGACATGGTTCATGAAGGAAAATTCGGTCACATGACCGCCATAAAAGGAAACAGAATCGTTTCAGTGCCACTCAAGGAGGTTGTCGGCAAACGGAAAACTGTAGACTTGGAACTCTACGACATAGTAAGCGTGTTCTTCGGCTGAAATTCGATGATATCTTAACTTGCGAGCACACTCGCCAGATCTAGCAAGCTCAGGTCCAAAGGTTTCTCGGTTTCACATGATTTCATAATGTCAAGAGTCGCTATTCTGCCATTCAGCAGTCCCACTACGCTGCTGCCGTTCTCCTGTGAAAGCAGCTCGACGGCCTTGTCTGCAAACAAGCTGGCCAACAAACGACTTCTTGCCGTAGGGCTGCCTCCCCTCTGAGCATAGCCCAAAACGCTGAGCCTGACCTCTGTTCCCGCGTCTTTCTCAATCTCTGCTCCAAGTCTTCGCGTGTCCCCGATTCCTTCTGCCGCCACAATTATGCCCGACTTCTTCCCCTTAGCAGTGTTCTCCTCCAACCTTTTGACAATCTTGCTGGTTTCAAACTTGACTTCTGGGACCAAAATTATCTCTGCTCCCACAGTCAGTCCCACTGTTGAAGCGAGAAAGCCTCTTGTCCGACCCATGACTTCAACTATGAATATTCTCTCATGCGAAATTGCAGTGTCTCTTATCTTGTCGATCTCGTCTACGGCCGTGTTCACCGCCGTGTCGAAGCCTATCGTTTCATCCGTTCCAAAAACGTCGTTGTCTATAGACGCGGGAACCCCGGCTATCAACGCATCAGTCTGTTTGCTCAACTCAAAAGCTCCCTTGAAAGAGCCGTTGCCTCCGATGACCACGAGCCCATCAATATTGTTTGAAGCAAGTGTTTCCGCAGCTTTTCTAACCCCTTCTTTTGATTCGAACTCCGGACACCTTGAGGTGTGGAGGATGGTTCCGCCCAACTGTATGATCCCTCCCACTGAGCGGGGAGTAAGTTCTCTGAAAGTGTTCGTTATCAAACCCTCCCAGCCTCTCTCAAACCCATAAACCCGATAGTTCTTCGAATGAGCTATCCGCGTGACGGCTCGAATAGCAGCGTTCATGCCGGGCGCGTCTCCGCCGCTCGTGACCACGCCTATCCTCTTCAACCAAGACTCCTCCTTTATCGAAGCTTGTTGCCGCGTTGACTATTAGCGTTTGCTGTTGTTTATGGGAAGCCTTCGAACAACCGAAACAATTCTGGTAGTACGCGCTAAGAAGATCTACGGAGATAGGCTTCAAGCTAGGAGAGTTCGCTATTCTTATCAACATCAAGCGTTATCTAGTAATCATGAGCGATCTGAAATGAACGCAAAGAACTATCAATACGGGGTATGTGGCGTTTACTGTGGTCAATGCCCGAACGGGAACGGAAGAGTGAAGATGATGGCTGGCGAACTGAAGAGACTCGTGGATACAGTTCGCTACGATTGGGTCAGTTCCGTTGTCAAATCATTCAAGTTTGAAGAGTTTAGGAAAGGCTTAGAGTGGTTTGCCAATGCACAGTGCCCTATGTGCCTCAATGGTGGGGGTGCACCCTGCGAAAACAGAAAATGTGCTTCTGAAAAGAAGCTTGAAAGATGCCTTCTATGCAATAATTATCTAACATGCAAGAACACAGAATATCAAAGAGAGTGGTATCCTTTCGTCGTCGAGAACCATAACAGTGTCAAACAGGTGGGATTCCAAAAGCATCTCGAAGAAGAAGAGAAAAGGGCGAAAGCAGGCATAGACTTGATGGGCCATCTGGAACGAAGATGCTGCAAAGTCGTGAAACTGGAGGACAAATAGTTCTTCGTTTATCAAAACCAGGAAAGTATAGAAATATCTGCGGCGTATTTGAAAGCAGGTACGTTTTTGAACAACGAAACCTTTAAGTCTACCGCGGACGTTGTATCAGTGATAATTGAAAATTAGCATTTTCAATTTCAGTGCAAACCTAATAGAGGTGGTTCTACACGTTCCAAAAAAGAATGTTTGAGACTAAATGTACTGATTGTGGCAAGACTGCCATGGTCCCTTTCAAGCCTACAATAGGCAAACCAGTTTATTGCAGCACATGTTTCTCGAAACGCACGTTTAAACAGCAAGAAAGTGTTGACACGCGCTTCAGTTTTGACCCGAAACAAGCATGGGCACGACGAGGAGATAACTGGCAAGGAAGAAAGGAAGAAGCGCCCTTTAACGTTTTCCAACAGTCCTAATGTCGATTGTAACGCAACCAGTTTGCGAACGACATCTCACCTTTTTAATGTCTCCTAGCAAGTGCCTCTTGTTAAATCATATTTGAATCATATATCGAACCGGGGGTAGGGCCTCTGCGCACACACACACCAAAGACATGAGAGCCTCGAATGCCCCACTGGTTTTCGGGGTAAAGTTTTGTCCCAAGTCCAAAAAACGAATGTTGGTCTTGTCATGGCATCATTTGCTGATTGGGCTTTCTAAACGCTTCTTGGTTTCTGACTTCGTTTGTGTTTTCCATGTCCAGTTCCAAGAAGACCTCACCCATTGTCTATTTGCCCATGAATTGTTTGAAATGATGCATCTCATATAACCGCCTTGTACCAGGACTAGCGCGCGCCTCTGCCTTGCCCTTCCAAGTGCCAATGAGAAATCGCCATTCGTCTAAAGGAGAACTCGCACTCATGCCCTTCACCGTTGTAGCGAAGCACCTATTCTGCGGGTCACATAAATTCTTTTTCAACGCAAGCATTCGGGCCCAGTTACAACTTTCTCGCGTTTCCATTTCTTGGGTCTAGGAGTAAAGTTTTATAGTGTTGAGCATTGAGACATTGTTGGCGGTGGGTCTCAGGCGGGGGGGTAGGGGTCCCCTGTACCGTAAACCCTCTATAGGACGGGCCGAAAGCTGAGGTTGAGGCGTTTAAGGCTGCTTGGGCCTTTACTTCCGAAGCGAAGACTATCCGTCCCTTGGGGTTGGCGGTCGTTGAGCGGTTTCCGTAGGGAAGCCGTCTTCAATGTTGACCAGGTGAATCTGGCCAGGCCCGGGAGGGAGCAACCTAAGTCTGGACGTTCAGCGCTCAAGGGGGTTCGGGTACGAGTGTAGGGTTTGAAGGTCCGGTAGATTCTGGGCGTCGACCCTCTGTGGCCCACCGTCTTCTTAACATCAACGGGCGTGCCCGAAGGAACTCGATTCGCTGCAAACAATCAACGGTCATGCAAGAAGAGAGTTTTAGAAAATGATAAATGCCGTCAGAATCTATTCTGATGCTGACTGGAAGTTTGGGTATGACGTTTAACGAAGTTCGCAAGGATTATCTGCTTGATCGCTGGGTTGTGATTGCCACCGAGCGAGGTCGCAGACCTACAGACTTTGCCAAAAAAGAGAGACAGCAGGCCAAAGCCGCAGTCTGTCCAATGTGCCCAGGCAACGAGCACATGACGCCTCCGGCAGTTCTCGTTTACCTCAAATCAGGCAACAGAATCAGGAAAACCAAGGACGAAGATGACTTCAGACGCAAAAACTGGCTAATCCGCGTCATCCCCAACCTGTATCCTGCTTTCTCACCGCCGAGAGAAAGAATCAGTCGAAAACAAATAATGAAAAACGAAAATCTAGCAGTAGCGGTGGGTGACCACGAAGTCTTGGTTGAATCACCAACCCACGACGAAGGCCCAGCAAACGCGGCAATACCGCAACTTGTTCATGTCGTCAACGGCTACATTGACATGCTTCGATATCTGTCTGCCAAACCCTACGTGCGGTACGTTTCCATTTTCCGCAACCACGGTTTGGAGGCCGGAGCCTCACTCTCGCACGCACACAGCCAGATAATCGCCACACCGTTTGTTCCAAAAACCGTGAAGGAAGAGATGAACGCAAGCAGAAGATTCTGGAGACAAAACAAGAAGTGTGTCTTCTGTGACATAATCGAAAAAGAACGTAATGGGCCTAGATTTGTGCTTGAAAACTCGAAGTTCATCGTGTTCGCCCCCTATGCAAGCGTTAACCCGATGGAGTTCTGGACGTTTCCTAAGGAGCATGAAAGCTCCCTTCTTGAAATGTCTCAAAGCGAGGTGAAAACCTTCGCTGAAACGTTGAAAACGTGTCTCCTCCGGTTGAAGACGTTGGTGAACGACCCGCCCTACAATTATGGTTTTCATATAGCATTAAACAAAGAAGCACACGACTATTATCATTGGCATCTAGAAGTTTATCCCAAGCTTGCAATCTGGGCTGGGTTCGAGAAAAGCACAGGCGTGTACATAAACACCATGACCCCTGAAACCGCAGCGGAAAGCATGCGAAAGAACCCTTCATCCTAGCTCGTGCAAAACTTCATTTTCATATTTTGGCCTAACCTGCATGATATCTTCCACGCAAGCCCTGAGAGGTTCTGCCACGCTCCAAGCTTGAGAGATACATCCTCTAGAAGTGTGCGGCGCGTCACCGTCGAAGATCTCATTTAAGGTTCCAAGCCCACCTTCAAACAACTTTTCCGCAAACAATGGCATAATGAAATTCTTCAGCGCACATTCGCGCAGGGACTCCGTGTGACCTTTCGTTTTCAGAAATGCCGTGACGAAGGGCCCTAACAACCAAGGCCAAACCGTACCATTGTGGTAGGCGTTGTCTCTGCTTTTTCGGTCACCAGCGTAGATTCCAACGTATCTCGAGTCATTCCTTCCAAGAGTCCTTAAACCGTAGGGCGTCAAGAGTCCACGTTCCACCGTGTCTACAATCTTCTCGTTTCTTGCACTGTCTAGCATGTTAAAATCCAGCGCTACAGCAAGAATCTGATTCGGCCTCAACGAATCGTCGCGTTCCGGTTCGTGTACGACGTCATACAAGCAACCTCTTTCTACGTTCCAGAACTTTTCAGCGAAACTCTTTCTCGTTTTTTCAGCTGTCTGTCGATACGTTTCTGCCTGATTTTTCTCGTTGAACTTTTCTGCCAGCAACTGTGCCGTTCTTAGAGCGTTGTACCACAAAGCTTGAATTTCAACTGCCTTTCCAACCCGAGGAGTCACTGGCTTGCCTTCAAACACTGCATCCATCCAAGTCAACTGTGGACCGTGAGAAAGCAGGCCGTCCGCGTCCATGTGTATGTTGAAGGCGGTTCCTTTCACATGATTTTCAACGATTGACTCCAATGTTTCCCAAAGTTGCTCCCTGACGAATTTGAAGTCACCCGTATATTTCAGATACTGCAGAGTCGCGTTCACAAACCACAGGGTCGCATCAGCGGTGTTGTAGACTGGTTGTTCAGCTCGATCTGGAAGAAAGTTCGGCATCAAACCTTGCTTGCAGTATTTCTTGAAGCTTAGGAAGAATCTTCTCGCGTACTCACATCTTTTCGGTACAAGCACCAAGCCTGGCAGAGAAATGAACGTGTCCCTTCCCCACGCTTCAAACCAGTGGTAACCAGCAATCACTGCTTTCTGCCCTTCACTTCCGCCCTGAACAAGAAACGCGTCTGTTGCCAGGACAAGCCAATCTAGCCAGCTGTTTGCCCTAAGAGTTCTGTGCGTTCCGTAGAAGCCTATCAAAAGATTCTCACAGCGACTCATTTCCTCTTCGTATAAAGCTTTCACGTCACACGTTTTCGAGGGCAGCTGAGTCAAGACCTCTCTTGCACTGTCCTCGTCTTCACCCGCAACCGCTGCTATGGCAAAATTCCTGCTCTCCCCAGCCTCTACGCTTGTTTCAAAGTATCCGGGTTGATAACAATCGTCAAGGCAGCTCTCTCCACGGTGAGCTTCCTCTCGCAGGTACAACCGTTCAATCCATTTGCCTTTTGCAGAGTAATGCCCTTCGGTCGTCATCATTATCAGCACGGGCTGAGGAGGCTTCAGGCTCATTTCCACTTTGGTGTCATCTTGTTTTTGGACAAACTCCACCGGTGCTTTCGATTTGTCGGTTACAGAATGGAAGTGCCTCCAATTTACAATCGGGAAAACTTGCACCTTGATGTCAAAGCTGTTATTGTTCAAAATGTTGTAGAGTGTTATGACGGCGTTTTTTCCGTAAGGCATGAATATTGTTTTTTGAACTTCAACGTTCGGCAATGCGTAAACATATTTTGGAAATGGTGAGACTGAGAACTCCTTGAGAAGGCTGTATCCTTGAGGAAAGAATCCGTCTTGAAACTCGTTTGCCCCAAGCCGATAAACGTCGTTTTGCATGTTTATGTCTTCGTCCAACTTTGTGAGAAAGACTCTGCGATCCCCCGGCGGGTAAAGGGCTGCAATAAGTAGTCCGTGATATTTCCTCGTGTTTATGCCCAGAACCGTGGAAGATGCGTAACCTCCTAAACCGTTTGTTATAAGCCACTCTTTCTGAATTGCATCTTCGAAACGGGAAAGCGTTTCCCTGTTAAGGCTCATTGAAGGCAACTTCATTCACTGCATCAGCTTCGCAACATTCTTTTCGCGTGGGACACCGAAAAAGTTTGCGACAGGATTGCACTTTGTCCTAAAAAGCAGGACGTGAGGCTTTTTCAACTTGTACTCTGTAAGAGTTTCAGCGTAACCCATTCCCTTCGCAAAAACCAAGTCAACACAATTGTAGACTTCCCGAAACTCCGCAGAAACTTCATCCATCGTCAGACCCACAGAATCTGTTCCCGTAGTAATCACTTTGTCCGCGACCTTGCACATCCCAGACACTTCCACATCTTCAAGAGTCGCATCATTTATTATCGGACTTCCCTTAACGGCCACAGTCACGGTTAACCCCATGTTCTTTAGCTGTTCAACAAGCAAAGTGTCAAACACAATTTCTCCAGCATTATCCGTGAGATAAAGAACAGAGTGCGCCTTCCTGGCTAAATCGTAAACCTTGCTCGTATCGTCTATGACCAAGTCTTTTGATGCATCCCTGAAGGCTTTTTTCAGACTGCCAAACGTGAACCTGTGACCTGGAATGTCAAATTCCATTATGTTGCCAACTATAGCGCACAGGCAGGCTCTTTTGAACCTATCCTGCAGCGTATATCCTTCTTCCACAAGTTTCCTCGCATAGGGCAGAAGTCTCAGCGCTTTCTCGTTGCTTATCCTCTTGCTTCTCTTGTATGGGTCAGGATTGCCTGTCACTATCCTTATGACCACGTCTCTTTTTGTGCCCAAGCTCGCCGGGACAGCTGTGGGCCTGAACTCCTTGGTCAGCAGCCTCAGAAGATCGCTCATAGCCCTGAAACGCAAGGCAGGGTTGGTCGTAGCCTCTTTGACTTCAGCTGCTCCCCTGCTGATTATGCAAGCCACGCATTCAGCTTCAACCTTCAAATCTAGCAGACTCACCTGTCACTTTCTTGTTGCTTCCGCAAACTCCAGCATAATCGCGTACGGGTTCGTTGCCTTCACGATCCCGCTCGCCACCAGCACACCTTGTGTTCCCAACCTCAAGGCTGCCTTAACGTCTTCTCCGTGACTTATGCCCGCTCCACAGAGAATTACAACTTTTTTGTTGACCTTCCTTACAAGCTGGATGGTGCCCGTTACAACTTCTGGTTTCGCTTTGGAAACTGGAATTCCGGTGCCTATGAGTTCTGGGGGTTCAATCGCAATCAAGTCCGGCTTAAGAGCCGCTGCAGCCATGCTTATCGTGGGGTTATTGGCGCAAACAACCGAGAGCAGGCGCTTTTCACGAGTAATCCTGATTATCTCATCGATATCTGACAGTTTAAGCTGCCTTTCAGAATGGTTGATCAACGTTCCCTTGGCCCCAGCCTCTTCCACAGACTCAACAAGTACGTGACCTGTGTAGCCACCCGGCTTTATAGGATCTATGTGTTGGGCGAAAACTGGAATCTCTACAGCTTCAGCAACAGATGCCAAGTCTGCAAACTGGGGAGCCACACCGACGCTGACTCCTGTTTCATGATTCACTCTTTCTGCTTTTCGGGCCAGTTCAACTGCTCTCTTCCCAGTTGCTTCAACATAAGTTTTGAAGTTAACAATCACGATGGGTATCTGAATTTTTCCTGTCATAGACTTTCCTCTGACTTTCAACATCAACTTCAATGTTAATTATCGTTTCAGCATAAAAATGGTTGCGTACTCTCGAATGTCGCCTTCAGTGTTTCACCATGTTTCTTCCAGGAACGAACACCGCTGCCGCGACCACTGTTGTCCACAGGCCACTCTTGTCTCCTGTTGCAGATTGCGTCACGTTTGCCGTCTTAATCATCATTCCGCTAGTTTTGAACAATTGTTCCTTCTCGTGCCAGGCGATTTCAGGATCAAATTGAATTCCCATCGTTGTCGCAAGCATTGTTGCCGCTAAATCCTCTGAGTAGTCTCCAGCCTTGTCATCTGTCTGTCCGAAAGAGTGATGCTCCGAAAGGTAACCGTAGTCATCCTTGCCTGAGGGGATTGCGACTCCTACTGACGCTGCGATGAGTCTGTGCGGTTCGTTTGTTGAATTCCTAGCTAAAACGACGAAGGTGATTTCTCCAGGCTTTATCAGTTTCAGGCCGCGTTCTCTTGATAGGAGTTTGCAGCTTGGCGGAACTATGCTCGAAACGCTTACTATATTGCAATGCTGTATGCCTGCATCCCTTAAAGTCAACTCGAAAGATTGAAGTTGCTCTTTGTGTTTTCCAACGCCCTTTGTCAGAAAGAAATACTTCGGTATCATTTTGCAAATAGATAACGTTGATGCGCTTATTAGTCTTTTGTTTCCACGAAGCGCTAACCGACAAGCAAGGGAAAAGAATAACAAAGCTTAATGTAATAGTCACTTTGAGGGCAGTCAAGTGCCAACATACCGAAGCGTGTTCAAGGACGAGACAAAACTCGACATCAACTATGTCCCCTACAAGCTTCCCCACAGAGAGACAGAACTGCGCTTGCTTATGGAATTCTTCAGCTTTGCACTGCAGTCTCCTGAAAGAATGGCCCAGCGAGTTGTGATAACTGGCGATGTTGGCACTGGCAAAACTGCGCTTTCGCAACGTTTCGGAGCGAACATCACAAGCGAAGCAAACAGACGCGGAACAGGTCTTCGCTACGTTCACATCAATTGCCGCGAATGTCACGGAAGCCTCTTTCTCATCTTGCAGCACGTGGTGTCGATTTTCCATCCAAACTTTCCAAAACGCGGCTACTCCGCTGAGGAGATTCTAGATTCGTTAATGCAGATTCTGGACGAGCAAAACTCACACGTGATCTTGGCCTTGGATGAGTTCGAAAGTCTCATCGACAGAGAAGGCTCCGAAGCTGTTTACAAGCTGACCCGCCTGCAAGAGGCAAGACAGAACAAGCCCCAGCGGCTCTCGCTTATAGGTGTCTTGCGAAACCTCAAGGCAATTGATCAATTGGACGCCAGCACAAGAAGTACATTACAGTCTAACATAATAAACCTTGAAAAATACTCCAAACAACAACTCGCCGACATCCTCAACGATCGAGTCTCCCTAGCCTTTAAACCTCTAGCCGTGTCCGAAGACACTGTGAACTTGATTTCCGAACTTGCATTCTCTGAAAGCGGAAACGCCCGCTTCGGAATCGAACTACTTTGGCGAGCCGGAAAATACGCAGACGCCGAAGATTTAAACACCGTCCCGCCGGAATGCGTTCGAAAAGCCGTCTCAAGCATAATCCCAGCGATGCGGAAAAGCGACCTAGCTACTCTTGGCCTTCATGAGAAACTCTTCTTGCTTGGAATAGCCAGAACATTCAAGAAGAACGAGAAGGCCTACGTTGCTTTCACTGAGGCCGAACAATCTTATGCTGTCGTGTGCGAAGAGTTTGGCACAGCTCCAAAAAGCCACACGCAACTGTGGAAATATCTTCGAAGCCTCTCTGCCCTCGGCATAGTAAAAGCCGATGTTGTAACAGGGGCTTCCCGGGGTAGATCGACGGGCATTTATTTGCCCAGAATCCCAGCTGACGAACTTGAAAAAGAGTTGAAGACTCTGCTGGAAAAACAAGAAATGTGAAAAGACATGAATGTTGAGGATGTTTTCTCTTCCCGACTTCGCATGAAAATTCTGAGAATTCTGGTTCAAGTTGGCGAGCTCAACGGTTCTGAAATCGCCCGAAGATTAAGCGTAAACTACGTATCGACAAGCAAACACCTGAAGGCTTTGGAAGATGAAGGCGTTCTGGTGCACAAGGTGTTTGGAAGAATCCGCCTGTACAGGCTCAATGAAAATTCACCCAAGGCCAAAGCCGTACAGACTCTCATTGAAACGTGGGAACACGCAAATAAGTAGTGAACGACGTTATCTACGTGAGCGTGCTGTTGCTTGATCAAGGAAGGGCTGGACACAAGAACAAGCGAATTCGAGAAGCTCTTGCAAAAGGTTGCAAGCGCCATCGCCAGCGGAGCCCTTTCCGAAAGGCTTTCACCATCAAAGCTGCTTGAAAAAACCGAGAACTACATCAACCGCCTATCCGAACTGGCGACAAGCAACCAGGAATCCATGCTTATTCTGAAACCAGAGATAACCCCCACCATCAAAGCCAAATACAAAAACCTCGCCCAAACCTTGACAACATTCAAGGATATCCTACTCCAAAACACATCTGACCCCGTTGCAAATTCCCGTTTGGCTTTCGAACAACTGAGAAAAGCCTTGACCGACGGTTCAGACTTCCTCTTTCTAATGAGGGAAGTCCGAGACAATCCTTCACCGCTCATTAACCACCTACTTAATTTCAAAAAAGTCTCGGAAACAAAAGGTTCAGTCATAAACATTCAAGCTTCAGAGGACATTCAACCCTTGATAAAGTATGTTTTAGACCACATTGAAGAATTGAGCACAGGACTGACGGAACTGGAAAAAAGAATCGGCGAAATTAAACAAAGCGTACAAGAACTGCAGGAAAAAAGCCTAAAGGCCCTGTCCCAAAAGACCGAGGAGCCACCCAACAGGACGGAAAACAAAACAGAAAAGAGACAGCTTTCTCTTTCAAACCTCAAAGCAGAGCAGAACTGAGGAGACAAAGTAGAATGGCCATGGTTGACATATCAGAAAAGCCTGGAATACTACGAGAAGCTACAGCAACAGGCATCATTAGATTGAAACCCGAAACAATACAAATGATAAAAAAAGGAAAGATTGCCAAAGGAGATCCTCTTTACACATCCAAAATTGCGGCAATTCTGGCAGCCAAGAAAACGAGCAGCCTGATTCCGCTTTGCCATCCACTGCCGATAACTAAAGTCGAAGTTGAAACAGAGGTATTAGACGAATCCAACGTCCAAGTCACTGCTACCGTTAAGACGAGGGCTCAGACTGGCGTTGAAATGGAGGCATTGACTGCCACGGCTATAGGTCTTTTGACGATATGGGACATGGTTAAACAGTATGAAAAAAATACTGAAGGACAATATCCGACAACAGCAATCGAAAACATTCAGGTAGTCAAGAAAATAAAAAGAGCCACCGGCAAGAAGGCTTCCCAAGATTGAGCGAAACCACAAAGAAACACAAGGCCGAAGCGCCAAAGAAACTGAAATTCAGCATTTTCATATGCAGCACGTCTCGCTGTGTCCAAGTGAATAAAGGCGAGAGAGTTCAGGACCCTTCGGGGGATCTGATTGAATCTTTGTTAAGAGAAGCTGGACAAACCGTACTGTTTCGGAAAGTAGTTTCTGATGATCCGACCATGATTGCCGAAGGCATGAAAGATGTCATGTACCGTGCGGACGTGGACGTGGTCATTTTTTGCGGCGGAACAGGCATAGCCCCTTCCGACGTCACAATCGAAACCGTCACGCCCTTCTTGGACAAGACATTGCCAGGTTTCGGCGAGATATTCAGACGTCTAAGCTACGATGAGATCGGTTCAGCGGCTGTTTTGTCCAGAACAATTGCAGGTATCGCCAACGGCAAGGCTGTTTTCTGCATTCCAGGTTCGCCTAATGCAGTGCAACTCTGTCTTTCAAAGCTCATCTTGCCCGAGGTAGGCCACCTAATCAAACACGCTCGCGAATAGCGCGCATCCATAGTTCTGCAAGACTATTTTGTTGTAACTGCTTCCAAGACCCTTTCCTTTCCTTCAAATCTCTCCCCATTTATCACTATTGCGGGCGTTTTCCGAATACCGTACTTTATCGCGATGATCCTTCCCTTTATACTTGAAACATCGTGAATCTCGAATTCTCTGCCAGTTTCTTTTGCAAGCAGCGATATCTGCTCTAGAACTGACCAATCTTCTTCAGAGAATATGCGCCCTTTGAACTTGGGAGAGAGTATTTCACTGGCTCTATTTGCCATGTCTGGGTCACAGTAGGTGTGATAAGACATTTCTCTTGCGGTTTCTATGTCGTAGCGGGCGCTAGGCGATTGAGAACGCACAAAAACTTTCATCAAGAAGCCCACCAATAGTGAAAACAACTTTCTCGATATTTATCGTTGCCGCCTTTCGTCCGAAAGCGCAAAATCTGCTCGGTAAACTTATATTCTCCGAAGCTGGTCACATCGTTAGGCACGTGCGGGAATAACGATGGTTCTGAAAGACAATTGTGGACGACCACTTCTTAATCTACGCATAGCAATCACCTCGAAATGCAACCTAAAGTGCTCTTACTGTCACGGAGAAGGCGAAGAAAGGGGCAACAAGAATGTCACTAAAGAGATGAGGGCGGAGGAAATTATTCACATCACAAAGATCGCAGGTGGTTTGGGCATTTCAAGAATCAAACTGACGGGTGGAGAACCTCTTGCGCGCAGTGACGCTGTGGACATCGTCAAAGGAATCAGTGCCCTACCTGAACTGACAGACCTCGCCATGACCACAAATGGAACCCTTCTTGCGCCTATAGCCAAGAAACTTCATGCGAGTGGTTTGAAACGAATAAACATAAGTCTCCCAACGCTGGATCGGGAAGTCTACCATGAGCTCACCGGCGGCAAGGTGGAAGACGTGCTGAGAGGCGTCAAGGCCGCTGTTGAAGTTGGATTCTCTCCAGTCAAGCTCAACATGCTCATTTTAAAAGGGGCAAACGAGTGTGCTGTGCCTGAAATGATTGAATTTGCGACGCAAACTGGAACCGTCTTGCAGTTAATTGAGCTTGAACCAATAAACATGACAAGCAACTACTACTGTGGAAAACACAAAACGCTAGACGAATATGAAACGATGTTGAAACAGAAGGCAGCGAAAACTGAGACCAGACAGTACATGCAAAACCGCCATATCTACTATTTGCCGCACGGCAAGGTGGAGGTCATACGACCAATAGAAAACACCGAGTTTTGCTTGCACTGCACACGACTGCGTGTTACAAGCGACGGAAAACTCAAACCCTGCTTAATGAGAAACGACAACCTAACGGATATTCTGACTCCAATCAGAAATGGAGCAACAGATCAAGAACTGAGCAGACTTTTCCAGCTGGCCAACCAAGAAAGACAACCATACCAGACGAGCCCACTTTTTGAGAAATTTCTTAGAAACTAAGTCTTGCCTACGTAAGCCCTGGAGCCCCTGAGAAAACCTGAAATTACTACTTAAGACATTGAGCGCGAAGCTTATATTTTCTTCGAATAATCATTAGGTCCATTGCTAAGAAGGCATGAGAGAATGAAGATTCTGACATACAGAGACTTGGAGTCGAAAGACGACGTCTTGCCTCTGTTGGATCATGCCTTCAACTGGGTTTTTGACCGACGCCAGTTTGAGGATGCTATCAAGATTGACCCCAGATTGAAGAATGGTCCGGTGGGCTTTTTCGCTGTTGAAAACGAGCGGATAATTGGTCATGTAGGCGTGATGGATTTAGCCACTCGAACTTTGGGCGGAACGATGGAACCAGTTGGCGGAGTATACGGTGTTGCCACGTTGCCTGGTTTTACCCGCAGAGGCGTCTCCACAGCCCTGATGAGCATGGCACATCAATACTTCAAAGAAAAGGATTACCGTTTTTCCTTTTTGTTCACAAGTCACGCGCTGGTAGCGCACGCTCTCTACCTGAAGCTTGGCTACGTCGACCTGATTGAATACCCAAGCGCATACAAGGTAATCAGCGTCAAGAAGGCCAAGCGTTCTGGCAAAGGAATGGGCTCAGGGTTTGATGTCGACAGAATTCCGAGTATCTATAGCGAGTTTTCCAAGGACAGAACCGGGTTCGTGGTGCGTGATAGATCGTACCTGAGAATGCTCAAGAAGGTGGAAGGAATAAAGGCGAAGCAATGCTTCATTGGCAAGGATGGTTACGTCATTTTCAGAGAAGACAAGTCTGGAATATGGATTAGAGAGCTCATAGTGTTGGACGCAAAAGAAGCTGATCTGCTGATAGATATGATGGAAAAGAGAACCAGAGGCTTGGTCTACGATAGAGCAGTCTTGGACAAGGGTTTGCTCGGAGTCTACAGGTCCCGTGGCTACATAGTTCAGGAAAAAGCTCACTCAGTGATGATGTTTAAACTCATAAGTCCAGACACCTCGTTCAAGGATACGTACGGTGATAAGCTATATCTAAGTCGCCTCGACGCTTTCTGATTCAACGTGCATCTGCAGCTCGACTATTCTGGCTTCACGCTTAACCGTGTCAAGCAGAGCCAAAGTCGACTTGCCCGTCAGATACCCACAGACTTCACCCGGGTTCACAACCAATGTCTTGCCTTTTCGATGTATCTCAGCAACGTGCGTGTGCCCATGAACCACAACATCAAAGCTCTCGCGATCAATCAAAGCCTCCAAGAGCTCCACATCACCTCCGTGCAGCAACGCGATTTTCAAGCCATCTGCAGTTATCTCCGCAAAGCTGCCGCGCAATTCAAGCCTCTTGTTTTCGCTGAACCTCTTCCTTAGGAGCTCATGATCCCCATCATTGTTGCCGAAAACACCAATCAACCTTGCCTTCAACTCTTTAAACCTTAGAATTACAAAACCGGCCACATAATCTCCGGCGTGAAGCACAAGTTCAACATTCTCTTCGTTCAGTTTCCTCACAGCCCTGTCAACCATCGGCAGATTGTCATGCGTGTCTGCGATCAAACCTATCAGCATCCTTTCCACCTTGCCACACTCTTCGTTTCAAGGAATAAAACCTTTGTGAGCTTCTCTCTGTGTCTATAGGCTAACGCTCTGGACCTTTTTTGCTTGCGTAGGGCAACCGTAAGAATTCCATGTTCACAGTGTAATCTGCAGCTATTCTCGCGTTTTAGTTTACCTTCCGTGCGCTTGGAACCCATGAAGAAATAACCATCATTCAAGACGAATAGAGGTTTGTTCTAGAGAATATTTCGATTCTGGAAATAGGTAGACGAGCGAAACACTGCTTAAGAAAATCTCTGCATTCTTGTATTCTAGAAAACAGTTCTAAAAGAGGAATATAGAAAATGAATCCTTGGGGTTCGAATCCATCTTCAAAGAGAAGAGACAAGCTCTTCATAATTGCTGAGATTCTGGAAATAGGCAGGGAGGGCACTTTGAAAACCCAGATTATGTATCGAGCAAACTTGAGTTTCACGCAGTTGAATGACTATCTCAGATTTATGTTGAGGATTAACCTGTTGGAGAAGGTCTCTGAGAATGAAAGGGAAAGATATGAAACAACCGGTAAAGGCATGGATTTTCTTCAGCGTTACCGGGAAATAACAGAACTTCTCAAAAATGATGATGAGAACAACGGCAAGAATGGAGTCAAAATTCCACCTCCACACCTGCTTAAAAGAAGCCAGAATCTTTGCTGACCAAGAAACATCAATGTTCTCAGTATTTTTACTCCCTCCCCGAATTGACCCGGAGACAGGCTACTGAAAAAGCACAAGCCAAGATAACAGAATACTGGAAACCTTGTTTCTACTTTCGATTCTGCTCTTTCAAATACTTCTTGACTCTTTTCTTCAGCCCTGGGAATTCATCGAGCATAGCCTTAAGGACTTGCCATCGGATTTCATCGTTTTTCGATTCAATTCCCATCGCAATTCTTCCAGACTATTATGTCGCACTATACAATATAAACTTTTAGCCTCCCCATAGGAAAAACCCTTCAGACAGCTACGTGGAAGAAGTTTCGGTCATGCCCCTCCGAGCCAAGTTCGAACGTGCAGCGAATGGACATGAGAAGCAATTCAGAACAAGAATTACAATTGCCTCTTGCAAGAACCGTTCTTATCCTCGTTACAAAATCAGGTTCTCAAGTGTGAGACCTATGCGGGTTGACGCAGTGTTCTTTGATCTGTTTGATACTCTGCTGCCTCTCGAGGACGTGGAGGCTTCCTATGAACCTGGTTGAGAAAGATGACAAGTTCTTGACCAAGAAAGGAGTCAATGTTTCTTTTGATGATTTCCAACGTGTCTATTTTGACATCCGTGATAGGTTCTATGCTGAATCTCGTGAAAGTCTGGAAGAGCCGCATTTCAACGTTCGAGTTCCGCAAACT
>Ga0187886_1002015_pt1 | contig 17023 bp, 18 predicted proteins | sample June2016WEW_20_1_FD_133001 | JGI IMG/M metagenome (GOLD analysis project Ga0187886, IMG submission 133001) | Peatland microbial communities from SPRUCE experiment site at the Marcell Experimental Forest, Minnesota, USA - June2016WEW_20_150 | ecosystem: Environmental > Terrestrial > Soil >... | reverse complement strand
TTAAGCGTCACTCTTTTCGAAAAAACCCCGATTTTAGAGGCCCTTGGGAACGCAAAACCCCATGAAACACAGAGTGCTACTCCTAACCAGTTGAATTTATTTGACTAACGTTGGGACAGCAGTAAATATGCTTATATTCTCTTTTTTAAACTGCGGAAGATGGGTTAACGCCCCTCCCACCCTAAAAAATTCTTTCAAAATCATTGAAACTGCGGAAGTTGGGTTAAAGGAGGGAGGTGGATTTTTCAACGTTTCCTCAGCATCGAGCATCGGGGTGGGAACCTCATACTCCACCTCGATGAGTGCCAGGGGTTTTTGAGCGGTGGTTATGTCATCGGTAGCAACCGCCGCAACCTCTCCTCCTTCATGGGTGAACACCTCAGGAAACGCAATCTCAGGAATCGTATGCCATGACGTGCCCCACCCCTTCGTGTTTTCTTTCGTCAACACAACACTGACGCCTGGAAGCTTCTCCGCCTGGCTGGCATCTAGCTTCATAATCCTGGCGCGAGGATATGGGCAGTGTAAAATTTTTCCGTAGAGCATACCCGGCAGTTTAATGTTTCCCGCATACGTTGCCGGTCGGGTGACCTTTTCAACACCATCTCCCCGATTCAGGGACCTGCCGACTACAGTAAATTCCAGATCAAGTGGTGGAGGAGAATTTCACTTGACGAGTAGTTTGCTCTCGACCATCCCTTCATTTCCCTCCTTGAAAACTATCTTTCTTGAGGCATCCAGCGTTGCGTTAATGATATAGGGATAAGAACCGCCGATGACACTTCGAACTTCGTCGAGTGTCGGTCGAGGGTTTCTGTCGAGAAGGGCTTTGATCGCCATGATCATCCCTGCCATGCAATATCCGCACTGAAGCGCGTCATGTTCTATGAAGGCCTCCTGGACCAGATGAAGTTTTCCTTCCTCCATCAACCCCCTATAGTTAGCACTTCTTTACCAAAGGCCTCCACACCTAATAAAGTACATGAAAGCACAGGATCTCCATCAAGCAGGACAATGCAATTTCCGGAATCCCTCCGATTGCAGCCCAATTTTGTCCCGGTCAAATCCAGCTCTTCTCGAAGCAGCTCAGCTAATGTCATACAACTCTTGATTTTGCGCTCAATCTTCTTTCCATTTGCGGTCATTGAGACCCGTTTTTGATTTATGGAAAAGTTTTCTCTAAGGCTACACAGAGATCCCTTTTCCCAGGCAAGATTGTATCAGCAACGACTGTCTTTTGTCACTGTTCCAGTGAAAATATTTTTTTTGCGTAGGCCCGAAATCTTTGATGGTCCCATGAATTAACCTTCTGCTTGAGCCCCTTCCAATGCCTGGGCTACAAATTCAGTAATATCTTTTACTTGAATCTTCCATTTTCCTTCCTTTCTGCCTTTAGCGGCTGCTACTTGAAGGTTGCTCTTGCAAGAGGGACAAGCAGAAACAATCGTTCCTGCTCCCAATTTGGCTGCTGCCGCAACTCGGTTCGAGGCAACCTCCAGACTCTTTTCCAGATCAACAGCCTTATAGCCCCCTCCTCCTCCACAGCAGACCGCGTTATAACGATTCGATTCAAATTCAATCAATTCAATACCTGGGATCTGCCTGAGGATGTTCCTGGGAGGATCAAAGACACTCAAATGCCTGCCAAGGTCGCAAGGGTCATGATAAGCAACTTTTTGAGCTGGTAATGATTTAAACCGGATTCTTCCATCTTTAATAAGGTTCTCGATGTATTGGACACTATGGAGAAGAGGAATTCCATCAAACGCCCCTTCTGGATAAAGTTCCTTAAATGTGCGGAAACATCCGGCACATGTTGTGACCCATTGTTTAGGCTTAACTTTTAAAATCGTATCGATATTTTTCCTTTTGCATTTTTCAAAATCCTCTTCCGCCCCCACTAAATGAGCAATATAGCCACAACAGTTCTCTTCAGCCTCTAAAGCTGTAAAATCAACTTCAGCCCCTTTTAGAATCTGAAACATGCTTGGAATAATATGGATATCCTGAAAAGAGGTCACACAACCAAAAAAGAGCAATGTCTCTGCATGATCCTTCTTTTTAAAGGTGGAGGGATAGACATCCTTTCTCTTCTCTGAAGGCTCTTCCAGTGGATTCCCCAACACTTTGAGACTTTCTATCATCCTCTTGTGTATTGGCATAGGTCCCTTGCCCGCCTTCACAAACATCCGACGGGCCTTTTTCACTATGTCGGTCACCTTCACTGCCTGGGATAAGCTCTTACATTTATATTCACAATTTCCACATGTCGTGCAGGCATACAAAATATCCCTTAGCCTTTCATCCAACTCTTTCCCTTGCTTCAGTGCATAGTGAAGGGCCTGCATCTTCCCGGTGGCCGAACCCGTTAACCACCCGGAATAAAGAGGACATGAAGGCGTACAGAACTTACATGCCATACATTGCTGTGTGGCTAAGAACAATTCCTTTTTCATATCCTGATCTCTCTTTCTATCTTTTCCTTGGCTCATCTTCTGTCCCTTCATCGATTGCTCCTTTCTAATCTAAACCTTCCACATTTCCTGAATTTAAGATATTATTGGGGTCGAAAACCCTCTTCATCTGCTTCACTAAGCTATAAGCCTTCTCCCCATATTTCTCCCTAAAAAAGGGAACGCGAACAGCCATCTGACCCCACTCCCCTCCCGCTGCCTCATATTTGAGATTCAACCTTCTTTCTACCCTCATGACCTCAAGAACAGCCGCTTTCTTCTTTTTATCCGGCCATTCATTCGGAATGATAAAGACCCCATGAAGTGAAAGGGCACCCAGATGACCAAACGTATAAATCTCCGTATCTTTAAAAACCTTCATGGTCTTTGAAACTTCATGAATCTCGGTCATGGCCTCGGCAAGATGAGGAATAGCAGCAACCACTTCCATGGTCGTGCCATTTCCCTTGTCTTGAGTGATATGAATAGTAGACTCCCGAGCAGCCCAGATCTTCTGCTGCTCATCCCCAGGTTCAAGAACCCGAGAATGGAAAGCCTTCTCCTTCTCAAAGACGGACCGAACCACCTCTGCATTGGCATCCGCCTCCTCCTGACTCTTTCCAATACTGGTAGCTAAAGCCACACAACCTCCAGGGGGCTCAAGCCCCTTGCTCTGGAATCCCACTCGGGCAGTGTTGGCACCCAAAAACTCCCCGTAAAGTGGCAAAGGGATATGCTCCCGATACATCCGCATAAAGGAATACGCAGCAAATTCCGGCTCTTTAAAATACGCTACCACATACTTCATGAACGGTTTCTTGATCAGATCCATCCTCACTTTGGTAATGATCCCGAAAAGCCCTTCCGAAGACGCAAAGAACCGAGTCAATTCGATCCCCGCTGGCCTCCTCAGACTTTTTGTCCCCGTCTCAATGATCTCTCCCGTCGGCAATACCACCTCAAGGCCAAGAAGATGATGGGAAGGCCGCCCATAGTTAACATCGATCATATGCCCGATTGAATCGTTAGACACAAAACCCCCTATAGTGGCCACAAGCTGACTTCCCGGATTCATGGGTAAAAGGTAACCCTTCTGGTCCAAAGCCTTCATCAGATCAGCACAGACCGTCCCTCCACCACATTCCATAAACATGTAATCCTCATTAATATCAATCCAACTTAGCCTGTTAGTCGATAGAACAACCCCTTTCTTCTTCGGTCTCGAATGACCCCCAAGACTCGTCCCCGAACCATGAACGTATACAGGAACCTTCTTCTTATTTAAATAAGCCATCAATTTTGAAATCTCCTGCGTTGAACCTGGCCTCACAACCGCATAGGGAATATTTTTCTCCTCCAGATCATAAGGCATCGGATCCTTGGCATAACTTACCCGCTCATGAATATCGCCCGATATATAAGCTTCACCCACTATTCCCTTTAAGTCTGAGAGCAATTTGCCCACACTCAATCTTTCACTCTTCTTCATCCTTCTTTCCTCCATCTTCTGTTTTTAAATATATCATTTGAGATATATCTTAAGCCTCAGTTACTAACCGTTCAGCAAGGGGACGTTCATGCATTCCCAAGATCCCGCGGTAAAAATCTATTCACAAAAACCTGTAATTAAGCAATATAAAGTTCTTTTAATCTTTGGACCGTAAAATCTTGACTTGCCCCCTGGGCAACCACATGTCCATTTTCAAAGACATAGATTCTCTTAGACAGATTCAATGTCGCACGGGCGTTTTGCTCCACCAGTAAGACCGTCACGCCTTCCTCATTTATTTTCTTCAAAGCATCACACACAGTAGCAAATATCAGTGGGGCCAAACCAAGGGATGGTTCATCCGACATTAAGAACTTTGGTTCAGCCATCAGGGCCCTCGCTATTGCCAACATCTGTTGCTCTCCTCCGCTTAGGCTCCCCCCATGCTGCTCTTTACGCTCACACAATATTGGGAATAGGTCAAAAACCCTTTTCAGAAGCTTTTCCCTTCCATCGCTGCCTAGCTGCTTATACCTGGGATAGCAGCCAAGAACGAGATTTTCATAAACGGTAAAGGGGGCAAAGATATGACGCCCTTCAGGGACATAAATGATTCTCATCCCGACGATCCGATCCGGGGAGAGCCTATGTATCTCCCTACCCTCAAAAATAATCCTGCCACTACTAATTGAGAGAATCCCTGAGATACAACTGGCCAAAGTGGTCTTGCCGGCACCATTGGCCCCAATGACACCGACAATCTCTCCCTTTTCCACTGTCAGTGACACACCCTTTAAAATTTTAATTGCCCCATATCCTGCAGCGATATTTTCTACTTCAAGCAATCTCAACCTCCTTTCCTAAATAGACCTCTATGACCTCTGGGTTATTACGGATCTCTGCAGGATTGCCTTCAGCAATCTTCCTTCCAAAATTCAGAACTGCAATTTTTTCTGCAAGCCTCATCACCGGCTTCATTTCATGTTCTACGAACAGGATCGTAATCCCTCTATCCCGAATCTCCATAATCTTCTCCTGTGCCAATTCACTTTCCCGCGGATTCAAACCAGATAAAGGTTCATCAAGCAGAAGGAGCTTTGGTTCGCTGACAAGACCCCGTCCTAACTCTACCAGACGCTGTTGTCCGATCGGGAGCATGCCTGCCGGCTTCTCTGCCAGATGTTCGATGTCTAAGAATCGGAGGATTTCCATGGTTCGTTCCTTGATATGCCTCTCCTCAGAACGCATCTTCGGCAGGCGAAGGAGAATGGAAAAAATTTCTGCCTTGGTCCTGCTGAATGCTCCGCTCGCCACATTTTCCCAAACAGAAGCTTCACGAAACAATGAGACGATCTGGAAGGTTCGGGCGATGCCCCTGCCAGGGATGAGATGGGCAGGCAGGTCGTCAATCCTTTCTTTAGCAAAAAATATTTGTCCTGAGTCGTTAGGGGTGAGTTTGGTGACCACATTGAAAAGAGTTGTTTTCCCCGACCCGTTAGGACCGATCAGAGCACTGATGCTGTCCTCCTCCACATCCATGGAAACATCGACAAGTGCTTGTAACCCACCAAAATTCTTAAATATTGATTCTATATGAAGTAATGGCATCATTTGCCCTCTTCCGGGCTGACACTACGAGTTGCCTTACGACTTTGATATCGATATTGGATCTCCCCTATGATTCCACGAGTCAAAAATAACGGGAAAATACATAGGATAAGTCCGTAAAGAAGCGTGCTGAGTTCAGCGAATCGAATCATGAAAATGGGTAACATATGCATAAAAATACCGCCAACGACAGCTCCCACAATATTGCCCACACCCCCCACTACCAGCGAGAGCACGGGTATGATACTCGGCATGATCCCAAAATACTCCGGCGAGACCCAACCTGTCCACTTAACAAAAATGCCCCCAGCTACAGCAGCGATCACTCCATTCAGAACCAATGCCAATCGAAGATGCCTGTCGATACTAACCCCAAATGAGATAGCAGCAACCTCATTCTGGGCAATTTCTATCATGGCCCTCCCTAGGCGTGAGTTACGTAGGGTCCAATTCAGCCAACAGCATGCTGCAATCGTCGCCACGATCAAATAGTAGTAGAATAAGTCGGTGGCTTTTATTCCGTTGAAAAGCATCAAAGGAGCGAGTTTAATCCCATCCTCCCCACCTGTAAAACCCTTAAATCCTTTAGCCACACTGGTATAGATGGCCATATGAAAGGCAATCGTCCCCAGAACCAGACTGTGTCCACGCAAGCGAACTAAGAAGAAGCTCATTAATAGTGTAAGGATCCCTCCTACGATCACTGCGATCAGCAGGTTCATAACGAAGGGCGTACACAAATATTTTTCTAACAGGGCAACACCATACCCCCCAATTGCATAAAACCCAGCTATGCCAAAGTTAATTTGGCCACAATAGCCATAAAGAATATTCAAGCCCAGTGTCAGAATGGCCCCGAACAAACCAATGATAGCAAAATTCATCGTTCGAGGACTGCTGATTAGGGGAAAGATCAATGCGGCTATCAATACCCCTATTAGAACAAACATCCTTGTCTTACTTCGGATTCGATTCAATGTTGCCGCTTTCACTCTAAAGCCCCCATGATCCCTTGAGGTCTGAAGGCCAAAACAAAAACCAATGCAATAAATACCAAAATCTCACCAAATCCAGCGGAGATGTAACCGGTGAAAAATTGAACCAATAAGCCTAAAACAATCCCCCCTACCACGGCAGCCATCGGTTTTCCAAAGCCTCCAATGATCGCTGCAATAAAACCATTGACCACGATGGGTAATCCCATTAACGCTGAAGAGAGTATCAATGGAGCAATCATAAACCCGGCAATCCCGGTAATACCAGCACTGATACACCAGGCAAGCATTCTTGTTCTCTTCAGCTTTATTCCCACAAGGGCCGCCATATAGGCATCCGTACCAGTGGCCCTGATTCCCAACCCCATCTTCGTCTTATTCAGTAATAGCCTGTAACCAAAACATAATATTACCGTAGCAATCAGTATGACTACATACTGAGGCGATATCCTCACTAAACCCCAAGTGAGGGGTGTACTGCCAAAAACAAAGGATGTCTTAAACCAACCGAAGTGGGTATACCATCCTGCACCTCCTTCAATAACGAGGGACGCGCCCAGGGTGGCAAGCAAAATCGTGATAACCGGCACATTCCGCTTGACAAGAGGCTCTGCCAAGAAATAGTTGATCCCTAAGGCACAGATGATAGGAACAAGGATGACCAAAACCATACCCAAGGGAAGGGAGATTTTATTGTTGAAAACAAGAAGGTAGCCAACAAACCCTCCCATCATAGCAAGAGCCCCCTGAGCGAAATTGATCACCTTGCTGGCATTATAGACGGCCATAAAGGATAAACCCACCAGCCCATACAGAACGCCAGTACAAATACCGGCTATCAGCGTGACGATAAATAGCTCCATGTTATCCCCTCATCATTATTTTAGTCTAACCCTGTCTGTTTCCTACTCTTATCTATCCGTCCCTGCATTCCTTATTAATTGAAGTCTAAATTTCTGTAGAAACTTTCCAACATTTTACTTCACTGAAAGACGATAAATCATGATCCTTTTTTGATATCAAGAATGACATCAGCAGCGATCCTAGCTGCAATGCCACAAATCTCGGGGCACCCTTTCCTGCTATGGCCTCCCATATTGTGGAAGGCCTCGCTCTCTTCAGGGACAAAGAGTCTATACTCCTTGCCATAACGAATCTTGTGGATCTCCCAGCAAAGGGTATGGCCGATTTTCTCCTTAAAAAGAATATAAATTCGTCCGGCGGGCTCCATGGAGCTTCGCATTTGTTCTATATCCTCTATCCTCTCTCGACCAACCAACGAGCCGATGGCCATGATAGCGCCAGTGAGCGCCCCACAGGTTTCCCCTCTTCCAACCACGCCTCCAGCAAGAGCACTTCCCGCTTTAAAGACCTCTCTGCTTCCTACATTTAGCTTTTCCTGCAACGCTGCAAGAACGGATTGCGTTCACCCAAAGTAGTTCATGTTGTTTTGAAGCGCTAATTCAAAGATCTCTTCCAGTACTTTTTCTCGATTCACCATGGGTTTTTCCCTCCAAAAAAGATTCCCTTACCATTTTTAGCTATTCCCTCACTAACTTTTTGTATAAGGATGCGTTTAAGTCCGCCACATAGAAAAAAGTAGAAAAATTTAAAATCTCATAAATAGTTTGCGGCCAGGATTCAGGTTCAATATCCATTAAACTCTTCACCAAAAGAATTACGGTCTTATATGAATTTTTCCTACCCTATGCCAGGGATTACATCGTCAAGCTTTAGCCTCTTCAAGGTCTCCTTTGTAGGAATACCCTTTTTCAAATCCCAGCCCCTTTCCTCATAATAGTCATCCAACAGCCTTTCGCAATCCTGAGAATTAAGGGGGTTTCTAAAATAATCCTCAAGTTTTATCTCCTTCCCTTCAACCCAAATAGGCTCAAACCAATGGGGAGGAAATTTATCATCCTTTCTTGAAAAACCTGCCCTCACATTCAAAACCTTACACAAATTGAATGCCCGCTCACCCCATACTCTTAATTCTGAAGGGGTTGTTTCAATGCCAGTTACAGCTGTAAATAGGTCAGAAAAAAGCTGAGCTCCAAGGAATTTTTCCACCCGGTGGCCTCCGCACCCTAATCCTATCGAATTTGAAAGAGCCCCCCACCAATCCTCAGCATATTTCGTCAACTTTCCAACATTAAAATAATTTTGATTTGGAAAGATCCTTTTAATAGCTTCCTCCGAAACCCCTGTCTTTTCACACCACTTTTGGAACTCATGGGCTGGCCGATCTCTAGTCATATAGTTTGTCGTTACCCCTATAGCAGGATGCCCTCCCCGTGGGTTCGTCACCTGAGCGAACTCCGCACTGCTGAGTCGGTTCAATCTCGGATCATAAAGGGTTTCTATTCCTTTCACATGAACGGCATACTCTTCACAACCTCTCCCTATCTCCTCAATAGCACCAAGATACCCTTTCCCTAAAATCTTACCTAATCCCTCTTTCTCGGCTATTTGATTTATCAATACCCAGGTAGTCTCAAAATCCCAACTCAATTCCAAGCCACCTGTATCCTCTTTCGTGATGATTCCTTTCTTATAAAGATCTACAGCCCAATCAATAAGCGCAGTGATGGAGTGAGTACATAAGCCTGTTCGGTTTGCAAAGTCTTGACATTTTACATTAAGTTCATAACTTCCAACCCTGCATCGGGCTGCCCAATTTTCAACTCTTCCATAGAAAGAAGAAACGAATGTTTCCAGCCCTGAATCCGGACCGATTCTCAGCTTGACATGGTCTTTGCATCCAACAGGACAAGTAGGACAAGAAATTCGACGGTAACGAATCCGCTTCTCGTAAATATCAGGGCCATAAAGGCGATAAGCCTCTTCAACCGGAAGCTTTTCGGTCCAATTTTTAGTTGAGAAACCTTGTACTTTGGCCCATGCATCAAAGCCCGCCATCGTTCCCATGTCAATAAGAAACTGGTGGTTAGGGTCAGCTTTCACTGTATGATGGAATTCAAGGGTTAGCTTTTGAAGCCTCTCAGGATCTTGAACCTTAACCCCCTTGGTGCCTTTTACTACTAATGCTTTTAGGTTTTTAGACCCCATTACAGCTCCTAAGCCACCTTTTCCGATACTGCTCATTTTCTCCACGAGAGCGATGGTTGTATAGACCATTTTCTCTCCTGCTTTTCCAATAGCCATAACACCCGAATCGCCTCCATACTTTTCCCAAAGCATATCAGTTGTCTCAAAAACATCTTTGCCCCATAGGAGAGTGGCCTCACATATCTCTATATCATCATCCAAAATTTTGATGTAAACAGGATTTTTGGCCCTTCCGGTAACCACAATATGGTCATAGCCTGCCCATTTCATTTGAAGTCCAAAGAGCCCTCCTACTGACCCGTTCGTGATCGTACCTGTCATCGGATATTTGGTCATTAAAGAAATTTTTGAACTCACGGGGGCAGAGGTCCCAACCATAGGGCCTGCCCCCACAATGATTGCATTCTCTGGGGATAAAGGATCCACCGCAGGATGGATAAGATCGTAGGCTAATCGACAATTAATCGAATAACCACCAATGAATCGCTTCAAGTCGAGATTATCTGTCTTCTCTTTCCAAAAACTTCCTTTGCTTAAATCTACGAACAAAATTTCTCCAGCATATCCTCCGAATTCCATCTTTAAAGCCCTCCCTTGAATTTATAATCCTCTAGTTTACTCCACAATTGTTTCTAAGGCCTTTGAGAGTTTTAGAATTGCCTCTCGCCTTTTTTTAAAGGCGGCTTCACTGACTGGAAGGAAATCAATCGCACCGTAGCTGCAATTTTTGACACACATCGGATCTCCATTGCATAAATCACACTTCATCGCTACCCCTCCTGAGGGATCCATAGAGATTCCTGCCAGGGGACAGACAATAGTACACATTTGGCAACCAACACAAATGTCAGTATCAACAACCATCGCCCCTGTCTCCTCATTACGAACGATTGCTCCAGTTGGGCATACGTCGGCGCATAAAGGCTTGGTACATTGCCGACATACCACTGGGATATTAAGCCCAATCTCAAACATTCTCACTACCCCCATCCTCGACTTAGTGGGATTACACTCTTTTGCCTTTACTAAGGAACACGCTAATTCACATGCTTTACATAGAGTACATTTCTCAGGTTCAACCAATAATATCCCTTTCATCTCTTTCTCCTCTCAAACAGGCAAATAAGGTTTCACCCAATTCATCCAAAAGCGAACCCTTAGTAGATCTCGATTTCTTAACACCTCAATCAATCGACTAAGTTGGTCTCTCCTTTGAATACAAGAAAACATCATACCGACATACTTCTTACTATTAATCATCTGGATTCCCACAATCTGGTCTTTTATCAGGATAAGTCGCTCATATATTCCATCTATTTCTTGATCGATGACGCTCATTGCCTCTTTATCGATCCCAAACCGTCTAATGGGGTCAGAACCAAGCCCTATGGCCACAGCTGAAGTTCCCAGAAGGTTCAGATGTACAATCCAATAAACACCGGGATATCTTTTCTTAACACCTGATGCATTGAAACCTGCAATCTCACCTTGTTGTTTGGCATTATGCCAAAGAAGGCTTTGAACATTATAGCCTGAAATACGGTCTTTCTGCTCAACACAATCACCACAACCATAGATTTCTTCTATATTGGTCATCATTCGATCATCGGTCTTGATACCCCCCAATTGACCGATCTTAATTCCTGCATCCTTAGCAAGTCCTGTATTCGGAAAAAGTCCAAGAGCAAGGATAACCATATCGCATTGAAAGTGTTGGTGATTGACAACGACTCTTTCCACCCTGTCTCTTCCCTCCAACCCTTTGACCTCTGCCCCTGTAACTACTTGGATGCCATTCTCCACAAGGATTCGTTCAAGATATTGGGCCGGCATTTCATCAAAGACACGAGGTAAAACCCACCGTCTCGAGATGAGTGTTGTGTCCCACCCTCTTCTTTTAAGAGCAATAGATGCCTTAAGTCCCACAAGGCCAGCGCCGAGAACAACAGCTTTTTGGCCTTCCCATCCAAGTATCCGATCGATATCTCCTAAGGTTTTCAAAGGGAAAACGCCTTTCAAACCAACCCCTGGGAGATCTGAGATGATCGATTGGGTTCCTGTAGATAAGATCAATTTGTCATAAGGAATTTTTCGACGTAAGGTCCGGATCTCAAACTTCCTTAAATCAATCTCCGTCGCTGCTTCTCCAAGAAAGGACTCTATACCCTTGCTCTGGTAATCCTCAAGCCGTTTCAAAAAAACCCTCTCTCTTTTTAATCTACCTGAAAGATAGTCTGGGAGAAGGCAAGCCGAATATTCGGGAAATGGCTCCTCGGATATGAGTGTTAAATGGCTTCCTTTTGCGTTGCGAAGAATTACCTCAGCCGCAGTATTTCCTGCAATTCCATTTCCTACGATCACGATGCGATTCACGTGGACCATTCTCTGTTTTGAGTTTAGAGATTTTTAGAAGAATTTAAAATTTTTATTAGAATCTGCCATAATATTTATTGGAAAATTTGAAAAGATACAGACGTGGTTCGGAGCTATATTTACCTCTTCCATTTTATACTCATCACACTCCGCCACCTTCCAAAATATCTTCTTTTCCTTCTCCCTTATAGTTTCCGTTTTGATCTATTTTTCAATATTTGGGGCCCCGCACTAAAGATATTTCGTTTCCCAAACTGTACGAACAGTTCTTCGACTTGCCATGTATTCTCATATACAAATTTTATCTGCCTTGGGCAGATCGCACCTTTCATCCCGCTCTGCTAGACAGTGTTTCAAAGTACGATCTTAAGAATAATCCGCCCTGTAATCCCTTGATGCTTATTTTAATCTAACCATTTCATTTTTCCTTCTTTATCGATGTACACATAAGCCATGTCCGTGGGGTACTTCGATGAGTAGAAATAAGGCGAGCCCTCTTCGAAACGGCAGACTGCACTCTTATTTCCAGAAACCAACGGCATCCCCTTCGATTTAGTGGCGATCCAATCACGAACGGCTACCCTATCCGTCCCGACATTCTTTATCGCTGTCAGCAATATATTCATTGCATCGTAACCCGGAGCCCAATACATGATTGGAGCATAACCAAACCTCTTCTTAAATTTATCTAATTTTTCCAAGGCTATTTTCTTACTTCCATCAAAATCGCTCGCGCCGTAGAAATTGTACAGAAATTTTGGTTCACTGGAGAGATATACACTTTCTGCTTGCCCCCAGGGACCAATATCAGGTGGGTAATAATTGAAATCATGACGGGCCCTAAACCAGGCCTTATAGCTTTGTGGAAACATTGCCGAAAGAACGACGTCAGGGTTTAGAGCCTTTATCCGCATCAGCTCCTTGGAGGCATCATCTGCCTTAAGCTCCATCTCAACAGTACCAACCACCTCTATCTTCTTGGCAGCGTACTTCTCATTGAAAAGCTTAATAAGCATATCCCTGACACTCCTGCCCCAAAGAATATTGACATGGAGAATCGCAACCTTCTTGCAATTTGCCATGTACTTTATAACAGGCACAACCCAAGCAGCTTCAATAGCGACTGGTTCAGAACCGACGAAACTGAAAACATACCATTTGCCATCTGGACCCTTTAGATCCCAGAACTTGGATGACAACGAACAAATCATATGAGGAACCTGGGCTGGAACAAACACTGCTGCTTCAGCGAGGCCTACAGTTGTGCTTGAACCACCCTCAACACCTACAACACCTAAGTTCACAAATTCTTTAGCAATGGTAGCCGCCTTGGTGGGATCACCAGCGTTATCCCGGAAGACATACTCTATCTTGCGGCCGTTGATTCCCCCTTTCTCATTCCACTCCTCAATGCACATAATAGCAGCATCCCTTTCAGCTCTCCCCCCATCCGCAAAATAGCCGGTCACATCCTCAACGATCCCTACCAATATTGGGGGAACTGCTGCCGCCGGTGTTGACGCAATAAACCCTGCCACAAGTGCCCCTACAAACAGAAAACATATCTTCATATAATTTACTCTCCACATAAAATAACCTCCTTTCAGTAAATAGTGAATAATGTTTAATACCTATAGCCTTTACCCTACTTCAAATACCTTTTTGCCTTTGGTTACGCTATGATGACCTTACTTTTTTTATAGCAACCTCTTTCTTCTTTGCTCTACTGCAATCCCCGGGGTTTTTAGCTCCTTTACAATTGAAAACAGCTAACCTTGCTTAACACCTTTAACTCTCGGCCTTGTTAAAGCTTCTCCGTAATGGTAAACCGGATCAGGAATCCCAAGCTTCTTCAAAATTCCATAGAATGTCGCTGAAGGACTCGATATCACTAGCTTACCTATCTCCTTCTCTAAATAATCTACAACTCCTAATATGGCACTCGCCATGCATGTCACAAATACACAATCTGCATTCGGGGCCGCCTTAGCACCTTCCCTCACCAATTTATAAGAATTATACGGATCCATTGAGAAATCCCAATATTCTAAGGCGTTCACTAATCCCAATCCCTTCCAATAAAGAGTTTCAATGCCGTGTGCCTCGAGAAACTTTACCTCATCCTTGAAGGTTGAATCCGGATATGGACCAACTAATGCAATCTTCTTAATGCCCATGTCTTTAAAAATCTCTAACACACACGTAGAGGTTGTTGTCGCCGGCGTACCAGATACCTTCTCAATCTTTTCAATAAGCATCTGATCATAGCCTGGCCCACCTATAAAGGAACCTGAGGTGCAGCCAAAACAAATCAGATCACATCTAAAGAACTTCTTGGCTTCAATTTCAGCGGCGTTGGCCAGCCCTTTAAGTATTTCAGCAGTAACAGCCTCAAGCCCCATTATGGCTGTGGAGAATTTAATTCCTTCCGGAACTATCATTTCCCATTCTCTGAACATACCGGGACCTGGAGCTAACATGCCTACTTCTGCTCTCCAGCCCTTAAGAGATTTTATCTGCCATTGTGATTCTACCATAGCTTCCTCCTTTGTACTCAAACTTTCAGACTGTTCAAAAACTTTTTCTCCCGGAGACTAAATCCCCCGCCATCGATTCTCTCTGGCACCTTAACTTAACCGAACCTCAAACTGTTATCCCTTGAAAGCTATCACCCCTTTCGGCTACTTTTGTTCAATTCTGGGACCGATTTAACACAACTATCCCGATCAATGTCAATTGCTCCACTCTGTATCCCGGCATAGCCTCGTTGATCAGATTCCTATATCTCCTCAGTAAAGTGAATGTGCCCTGGAACACTTTCCTCACGATCTTCTTCACATTGTGCACCAGACACATTAGCAAAAACTCCCCTCGCCTTTTTATAAAAATATGAAAAGGGCCGGTGCCAATTTTGTGCTTCCCTGCTGCAATCCGCCTCTTCAAACCTTGTCGTAGTAACAAACAGCCGCCATCTTTACTGCGCCATATGACCGCCATCTACGGCTATTGCATATCCAGTAACATAAGAAGCACCATCTGAGCATAACCATACTACAACCTCAGCGACTTCCTCCGGCGTTCCCAAGCGACCAATGGGAACATTAGCTGTCATCTGAGCCTCACGCTGAGAATCATCCCTGAAGAGGTCCTCGCCCAAAGGCGTCCGGATGATGTAAGGGCATACTGCATTGATCCTAATCCCATTTTGGCCATATTCGAGAGCAGCTGTCTTAGTCAACCCCAACACCCCGTGCTTGCTAGCACTATAGGCTGCCCCTGCAAATCTGGCCCCAACCAATCCAGCCGTGGATGATGTGTTAACGATAACTCCGCCACCTTGCTTGAGCATCTGACGAATCTCATACTTCATGCACAACCATACTCCCTTGAGGTTGACATCTATGATTTGATCCCAGTTCTCCTCGCTGCAACTAGCCGTAGGAGTAAAAAGGGTTCCTCCGATTCCAGCATTATTGAACGCAAAGTCCAGTCTACCATAAACCTCAATTGCCTTATCGACCATGGCTTGGACCTCGGGTGCTTTCGACACATCAGTTTTGACGAAAATACCCTCCCCTTGAGCTTGTCTGATCATGTTTACAGTCTCTTCACCTCCCGCAAACGCTATATCTCCAATAATGACTTTAGCACCTTCTCTAGCAAATTTTAATGCAGAGGCCCTGCCGATCCCTGAACTTCCACCGGTAACCAAAGCAACTTTGCCTTCAAATAATCTTGACATTGGACATCTCCTTTCCCCTGTGTCTATTCGCACTGCAGTAAATTCCGCCTGTGGGCTTACCAATTCCTTGCGACTCTGGGAGCTGCTGAACCAAGACGCCACAAGAAGCCAAGCCTTACCTAATAGCCGCAGTTCACCTTTTCAAACCTCTTGGTAGTAACAGACAGCCGTAATCTTTAGTGTACTACATAGCCACCTTACCACCATCTACGGCCATAGCGTGTCCGGTAACAAACGAGGCAGCCTCCGAGCACAGCCATACCACAGCTTCCGCGACCTCCTCCGGGGTTCCCATACGGCCGATTGGACCTAACCTCACCTCCTCAAAATCAGGACCCTTACTGGAGATGCGTTCAATGAGTGGCGTGTGGATTAAGCCCGGGCATACCGCATTGATTCGGATGCCTTTTGGGGCGTATTCCAGCGCAGCTGTTTTGGTCAGCCCAATCACACCATGCTTACTGGCGGCATAGGTTGACGCCCCTGCGAGGCCAACCAAACCAGCGGCTGATGACGTGTTGACAATAGCCCCGCCACCTTGCTTGAGCATCTGAGGAATCTCGTACTTCATGCACAGCCAAACCCCCTTGAGGTTGATGCTAATGATCCTATCCCAGTTCTCCTCAGTGCACTCCGCGGTGAAGGGACGGGCTCCCAGTGTTCCTATCCCCGCATTATTGTGTGCACAGTCAAGCCGGCCATATGTCTTAACAGCCTTGTTGATCACTGCTTCGACCTCGGCTGCCTTCGATACGTCAGTCTTGACGAACAGAGCCTCGCCCCTCATCTCTTTGATCATCCGTACTGTTTCCTCGCCGCCCTTAATGTCCACATCTGCAATAACGACCTTTCCTCCCCTCCTGGCAAAGGCCAATGCAGTCGCCCGGCCGATTCCGGAGCTTCCACCGGTAATGAGGGCAATTTTGCCCTCAAGCACTACCGTCATTTAGAATCCTCCCTGTTTTTGCTTGTCTGTGAATTTAATCTTTCCCTCCAGGACGAAAACCATCTCTTTCCTTTTGTGCTCGAGGCCGGAAGACCGAACACGAATTTAACTCGTCGGTCTTGAGAACTTCCACTACTGCCTATCCAACCCCGATAGTCAATGAGTGTTGAGTTAGGGATTAGAGGCTGATTCGGTATACCATGATACGTACCGATCCAGCCTTACAATGCTATTTCTCCTCCTTGTAAGGCTTCCATCCAAATTCTTCAGGCTTATAGTCGAGTTGCCCGGGGGGGATAACCTGAATGGGCTTCAAATAAGGGAAATCAAAATACTTTGTCTTCTTAA
>Ga0187886_1002013_pt1 | contig 17030 bp, 14 predicted proteins | sample June2016WEW_20_1_FD_133001 | JGI IMG/M metagenome (GOLD analysis project Ga0187886, IMG submission 133001) | Peatland microbial communities from SPRUCE experiment site at the Marcell Experimental Forest, Minnesota, USA - June2016WEW_20_150 | ecosystem: Environmental > Terrestrial > Soil >... | reverse complement strand
GCCGCGACGACGCCTCGTTCAAGTCCTGGGTGGATGCGCTGCTGGAGCACCTGAACGGCGTCCAGCCGCGCCTGGCCTTGCCGCTCGACCTGCAGGCCACGGCCTTCCAGTTACGGGTGTGGGAAGAGCTGCGCAAGATCCCTTACGGCGAGACGCGTTCCTACGCCGACGTGGCCAAAGCCATCGGCGAGCCGAAGGCGGCGCGGGCCGTGGCGAACGCCTGCGCCAGCAACCCGGCCGCTATCGTCACCCCCTGCCACCGGGTGGTGCGCAGCGACGGGCAGCCCGGCGGCTACCGCTGGGGTGCGCCGCGCAAGCAGGCCCTGCTCGCCCACGAGCGTGGTGAGCGTAGCGAGCGCAGCCGGAAAGGATAATATGTTCACCACATCCCGCCGTTGGTGGGCGTTCTGCCAGGTACGCTCTTCCTGGGCGAGCACCTGAACTGGCCAGAGAGAAGGAAAAAGAGCCAGCAGGCTGTTAGGGAAGCACGAAATTTGAATTGCCTTATCTTTTTTAGCCTGCTTATTTAACGATGAGCAGTATACCAGCAGTCAATGCCCCAGCGCCTCCCAGGATTAACACTGCTTTCCAACCATGCTTGTGTACCACGCCCTTTACAGAAGTTTCCACCGGGCGGGGTTCGACCAGTAAATCAGTCCCGCGCACCTTTTCGCCCTTTGGGACCCCATAATACTGAGCGAATCCATTGGGGCTGATGAAAACCTTCGTCTCAGGTGCTTTGGAAGGTGAGTGAATACTTACCGAAGTCCAGCGCAGCAGCCCCAACCGCCGGGCTTTGGCAATTTCTCGCCGCACCGCTTCAGGCAGGCATTCTGCCGCGAGGCTTGAACACACCTGTTTGGCCGGGTCATCAATTTCACCCAGGGTCAGCGCTTCGAGGTTACTATACGGCTCACCCAATCTGGATATGACGCAGGCAACAAATGACTCTGCATCTACACCTGTTTTCGATAGGGGGACTCTCGCATAAGCTCGACCGGGGTACTCGTCTTGAAATTTACGTTCCACCACCTGCCCGATGGTGACCTCCACCATCACCGGTTTCCCAGTAGGCAAATCCACTTCGCCCGTGTCAACGGTGACGTGTGAATAGCCAAACCCTCCTGTAAGGTCATCGATTATAAAGCTTTCAATCCGGCGCGGTACCCATAACAGCAGGTCGCCCATCTGTGGTCTACGTTTCGTAGCGTAAGGTCCAGTTGGGGAGGAGATCTCTTCTTTAGGACTTCTTTCTATTGGACCCGGGTGGTGGCGCCAGGCGAAACGCAAGCCTTTTAAAAGGATGCGTCCCAGCCATTTGAAATCTGAACGGACCAGTCCTTTGATCCATTCAATTAGGTTTCGTTCAACGTTCTGAAAGGATTTTTTATTTTGGTTCATTGACGTCCCCGATCTTCCCATCTGTCAGGATGTTGCTTATAAATTGGGAACATACCTTCAATGAAAAAACCACTTTTTGAAATGGAAAATCTATACTTCCGATACTGTGGGTTGAAAGGATTGCCCACAGTACTGGCAAAAATTAGCATCTGGCGCATTCGGTTTCATGCAAAACGGGCAAATTTTCGTGATAAGCGCTGGCGGTAAAGGTTTTTTTCGCCATCCGAGCCGTGGACGAGGCAGCCGGGATAGCATGCCTTGTGCAATCTTTTTGCCGTTCATTAAAGCTTGCGTATACATGGCACGCATCTGCTGTTTGGTAATTTTCCGCCCGGTCAGATACAACTGCAAGACAACGTGGCCAACGACATAGGTACCAGAATAAGCCACTGCCACTTTAGGCACGATGCCCCAAATCGGGATCAAACCAATTAACATGCGTGCCAGTTGGCGCCAAAGAAACCCACCGCCAATCACACTACCAAATTCTCCCAGGTAATCTTGCCAGCGGGTAGAAAGACCTAACGTTAAACCCAGCTTATATACCAGGAAAGCCTGGGCTTTAGTCAGCACGATCGTATCGGTAATATTTAAGGGGATATCAAAAATTGGGACAACCTCTGCTATGCCTGTGCTGAATGAGTAGACAGCATTGGCAAAACAAGATTCGTTAATTAATTGTTGGACACTGGCCATCCGAAAGAGAGGGAATTGGCGGCCTAAAGCCAGGTGGCGCTCAGGCAGCAGCTCCATAATAACCGGGATGAATTCGCTCTGCATAAACACCGGGGCAAGGGCAGAACCGTGCAGGACCCGTTCCATCGACCAGCCTTCCGAACTGGAAGCTAACGGCTGGACTCCTAAAAGATCAACTTTGTTGACAAAAGCCAGCACTTTCTTACCTGCTTCAGACCATTTTTTCGCCAGAGCCCGTTCCTGGCTGAAGTCTTTGGCGGTAGCATCCAGCATGAGGATAATTAACTCGGCTGCCATTGCCCGGTCTGGCGAATTAAGGTCAGAAATCAGCAGGGGGGTCTGAGTTTTCTTTTCTGGCCGTTGGGGATCGCAGCGCATCTGGTCAGCCAGGGTATGGCGACCTACTCCAGGTCGGCCAACAATGGCCAGCTTCACCGGATTGAGAGCTGACTCCCGGATGGGTCGCAAATCGACTTCTTTCAGGTTTTTCCAAGTATTGTAGAGATCTTTCAACCCGGCCATATAACCATCCTTAATCAGGAATGCGACCCATTAGCCCTTTTTAGAATTTATAAGAGCTGTATAAATATTATTGCACGTTGATATTATCTGGTCAACAAGCACATTTAAAGAAAGGATGCAAAAATGGTAATTGGCAGCAACTTGCAGGGGGTATTGCGGGTCGACCGCCTGCGGGTAGCAGGCTGGAGCAGCGGCAAATGGCTCTTCTGAGGATTCTCGATGTGGGCGTATCCCTTTTTTACAGTATAATCCTACCGAAACTGTCTGATTGAGGTCTATTAATGGATGAAGAACGTCTTCGCAGCCTGCTGGACGGGGTGCGCAGCGGCGAGCTGAGCACCGAAAACGCCCTGGAGCAACTGCGCTCGCTGCCCTTCGAAGCTGTGTCCGATTTTGCCCGGCTCGATCACCACCGAGCGCTGCGCCGCGGCTACCCCGAGGTGATCTTCGCCCAGGGCAAGACGCCGGCCCAGGTGGTGCAGATTTTCAAGCGCCTGGCGGAGCGCAACGACCGCGTTCTTGCGACGCGCGTCTCGGCGGAAATGTACGCGGCCGTGCGCGACGAGCTGCCCGAGGCGGTATATCACGCCGGCCCAGGCTTACTGGTGCTCGACCGCGTCCCAGACCGGCCCAAGCTGCCCGGCGTGCTGGTCGCCACCGGCGGCACGGCCGACATCCCGGTGGCCGAAGAAGCCGCCATAACGGCCGAGTTGATGGACAACGCCGTGGTGCGCCTGTACGACGTGGGTGTGTCAGGGCTGCATCGCCTGCTCAGCCAGGCCGAGGCTTTGAATCAAGCCCGTGTGATTGTGGTCGTGGCCGGTATGGAAGGCGCCCTGCCCAGCGTGGTAGCTGGGCTGGTGGCGGCGCCAGTGATCGCCGTGCCGACCAGTGTGGGCTATGGGGCCAGCTTCAACGGCCTGGCAGCCCTGCTGGCCATGCTCAATTCCTGCGCCAACGGCATCGCGGTGGTCAACATCGACAACGGTTTCGGCGCCGGCTACCTGGCCGGTCTGATCAACCGCCTGGATTCAAGAGAGAGCAAGAAATGAAGATTGCCTATTGTGACTGCTTTTCAGGCATCAGCGGGGACATGTTTCTGGCGGCGCTGCTGGATGCCGGGATGCCGCTGGAACACCTGCAGGCCCAACTGGCCCTGCTCAAGCTGCCCGAACATTTTGAGATCAGCCTGTCGCAGACCCACAAGGGCGCCCTGGTCGCCAGTTTGCTGGAGATCAAGCTTGGCGAGCACGCGCACGCACACGAGCACGAACATGACCACGAGGGACATGAGCACACGGTGCAGGAGCACACGGTGCACGAGCACATGGTGCAAGAGCACACGGTGCAGGTGCATGCCCACCAACGTGATTATTCCGAGATCCGTGAGCTGATCGATGCCAGCGACCTTTCCCCGGCGGTCAAAAACGCCAGCCAGGCCATCTTCCTACGCCTGGCCGAGGCCGAAGCGCAGGTGCACGGCGTGCCAATAGACGAGGTGCATTTCCACGAGGTCGGGGCGGTCGATTCGATCATCGACACGGTCGGGGCGGCCATCGGGATGGATTACCTGGGCATCGAGCGCCTGTACGCCTCGGCCCTGCCACTGGGCAGCGGGCAGGTCAATACCCAGCACGGCCTCTTGCCCGTGCCGGCGCCGGCCACGCTGCGTTTGCTGACCACCGCTCGCGCCCCGGTGGTGCCTTCCCAGGCGCAGGTCGAGCTGGTCACCCCCACCGGGGCGGCCATCCTGGCTGCCCTGGCTATCTTCCAGCAGCCGGCCATGACCATGACCGGGCTGGGCATGGGCGCCGGGCGGCGCGACCTGCCCTGGCCGAACGTGCTGCGCCTGCTACTGGGCGAGAGTGAGGCGGCCTCCTTGCAAGATGAAAATCCCCGCTCTTTGGGGGACTATAGTCCCCGCTCTTTGGGGATGGTGTTGATTGAAACCAACATCGACGACACCAGCGCCCAGGCCCTGGGGCACGCCATGGGACGCCTGTTGTCGGCCGGGGCGCTGGACGTCTTTTTCACCCCAATCTACATGAAGAAGAACCGCCCGGCGACCATGCTGAGCGTGATCGCCCGCAAATCCGACGAGGCGACCCTGGCGCGCCTGATCCTGGTAGAGACCACCACCTTTGGCATGCGCGTCCAACCGATTTACCGCTACGAAGCAGAGCGCGCTTTCCGCAGCGTGCAGACCGAGTATGGTGAGGTACCGCTAAAGCTGAAGATCCTGGACGGCAAGGTGGTGCAGGCCGCCCCCGAGTATGAAGTCTGCGCCCGCCTGGCCAACGAGCACAACGTGCCCCTGGCCAAAGTCTATGCCGCCGCTGCCAGAGAGGCAAATGAATTAACCACAGATAAACCCTAAAAGACTTATGAACCCGATTGTCTCCGTTGTAGCCTGTAAGGAGTATGACCTGGAAGCCGTACGCCAGGCGATCAAAGCCTGCCTGGAACCGCTGGGTGGGCTGCCGCGCTTCGTCCGCCCGGGCATGCGCGTGCTGCTCAAACCCAACCTGCTTGCAGCGGCCGAAGAAGAGCAGGCCGTCACCACGCACCCGCTGGTCGTCCGGGCGGTGGCCGAGCTGGTGCAGGCCGCCGGCGGCCGGGTGCTGATCGGCGACTCGCCCTCCGGCCCGATTTCCGGAAACGCCGAAGTGATGCGCAGGAGCGGTATGCTGGCCGTGGCCGAAGCCTGCAGAGCGAAGCTGGTACCCTTTGAGGGTGTGACCTGGAAACAGAACCGGGGCGCCGATTATTTCATCGCTCGCCCGGCGCTCGAAGCCGACCTGCTGATCAATCTACCCAAGATCAAGACCCACTCGCAGACCCTGTATACCGGGGCAGTCAAAAACCTGTTCGGCGTCATCCCGGGTGAACGTAAAATGGAAGTGCACATCCGCGCCCCTGGCTCACAGGATTTCAGCCGCGAACTGGTCAACCTACTGGAGCTGGTCCATCCGGCCTTGACCATCCAGGACGGGATCAATGGCCAGGAAGGCAATGGCCCGGGGGCAGGCGGGACGCCGCATGCCTACGGCTGCCTGGCAGCCTCGACCGACCCGGTGGCGTTGGACACGATCATCTCCCAGGCGATGGGCTTCGAGCGGGGGGGAGTACTGCACCTGGCCCTGGCCGGAACGCGGCACCTGGGCGTCAGCGACCCGGACAAAATCCGCGTGGTGGCGCGGGCAGGCGTGCTCGATTTTGGATCGTTGACCCTGCCGGCTTCCCATTGGTACATGCGCCTCCCGGCCTGGCTGAGCGCCCCTATGCGAGGGGCGATCAAGCTGCAGCCAGTGGTAAACGCCGTCACCTGCACCGGCTGCGGGAAATGCGCCAAGTCGTGCCCGGGCCAGGCCATCACGGTGGGCAAACCACCACGCGTCGATCTGAAGAAGTGCGTTGGCTGCATGTGCTGCGCTGAGGTCTGCCCGGAGGGGTCCGTTACGCCCCGGCGCGGGCGCATGGCGCGGCTGCTGGGCATGGAAACTTAACAGCAGAAGCCGGGTTTTCAGGGAGAAACCCGGCTTCTTTTTCACTTATGGCCCAACACAACAGCCTGTGGGGGGACCACAGGCTGTTGCACACAGGGAGGAGAGCTAACGTGAGCCAATTCTTTCACTGCAACCAACCAAACCGCTAACGCAACCCAAAGTCTGAACATTTTTTCACCGGCTGACCTGCTTGGTTATATAATAGCGCAGGCGGATTAAGAAATGGTTCAGGCCAAATGAAAAAGAAATAAGAATTGGATAGATTTTTGAATAGTTGTATAATCCTGATTGATATGCCTCATATCCCCAAACTGCTTATCGCCATGGCGGGACTGCCGGGTAGCGGCAAAAGCACGTTGGCCCGCCGTCTGGGCGAGTTGCTTCCGGCGGTGGTGCTGGATAAAGATACTATCCGGGCCGCCCTCTTCCCATATCCGGAGATCGATTATTCGACCCGCCAGGATAATTTCTGTTTTGCCATAATGCTGCAGGCTGCCTCGTATCTAATAGACAAAGGCCGCACAGTGATCCTGGATGGGCGCACCTTCACCCAGCACTACCAGGTGGAGCGCTTGCTGCGTTTCTGCCGGGCGGCCGGGGAAATGATCGAGATCATCGAGTGTGTCTGCCCCGAAGAAGCCGCCCAGCAGCGCCTGTCCCTGGATAACGCCCTGACTCTGCACATAGCCGCCAACCGTGATTTCAGCCTGTACCAGAAGCTCAAGGCCCAGGCCGCCCCGATCCAATTTCCCCACCTGCAGGTAGACACCACCCGCAGCCTGGAAGAATGCACGGCAGCCTGCCTGGAATACCTCCGCGAAAGGCACTAATTCCTATGCAGCCAGGCCTGGGCCGCGCCGAGCAAAGCGGCGTCCCCACCCAGGCGCGCCGGCAAGATGTGCACCTTCTCGGCCGGCACCATGCGCGAATTTTGCAGCACCACCTGCTGGACGCGCTCTTTGAATAGCGGCCACGACTTGATCACCCCTCCGCCCAGGGCGATTACATCCGGTACGAACATGGTCACCAGGTTGGCCAGCCCCAGCCCCAGGTAATTCGCCTCACGCTGCACGGCGGCCTGCGCCAGGGGATCGCCCTGCTCTGCCAGAGCGCAGATCTCCCTGGCAGACAGACCAGGCCCGCCCGGAGGCCGGGCGCCCGGCTGCCGTTCGTTGAACCAGGCTGCCAGGGCGGTGCCACTCGCCAGCATTTCCCAGCAGCCGCGCGCCCCGCAGTAACACAGCGGCCCGTTGGGGTCCACGATCGAGTGCCCCACCTCAGGATGCGAGCCGTCTACCCCGCGGTAAAGCTTGTGATCCAGAATGGCCCCACTGCCAATCCCCGTGCTGAAGGTCACGTATAGAAACCGACCGCAGCCCTGCCCAACCCCCCAGGTATATTCGCCCATGGCGGCCGTGTCGGCGTCGTTTTCCACCACGACCGGCGCACCCAGATCGCTCAACCCTTCCACCAGGCTGTGGTTCTGCCAGGACGGCAATGTATCAGCGTTATGGCCGAGCACCCCACTGAAAGGATCCAGCGGGCCGGTGCAGCCCACCCCAATACCGCGCAGGCCGGAAAGACCTGCCCCAGCCTCCGCCAGCAGCTTGAGCAAGGCGGCGCACACGCGCTCCATCCCATCAGAAAAACCGCGCTCCGGCTCGGTCGGTAAAACCGCCTGGCACAAGATACGCCCTTCATCACTCACCAGCCCGAGGGCTATTTTCGTCCCGCCTATATCGATCGCACCAATCATCAACAATCCTTAGATTTTAATGCCAGAATCTTATCATGAATTTTTCCCACCCCATCTCCTGGGGCTAGCCGGGGATAGGCTGCGGGGCGCGCCTGACGAAACGCAGGGCCAGGCTGTTGACTCCAATCGAGACCGCCGTGGCGGCCAGGTAAGTCCAAAACATGGGCGCCACCGGCAGCAGCAACGCCACGACCAGAAAGAAACACAAAAAGCTGAAGGTGCCTACCACCACCCCGCGCAGAAGCTGGCTGGCGGAATCCGCCCCCAGCTGGTGGTGAGTGAAAACAGCGATCACCGTGCTGAAAGTGGGGAAGGGTGAGAGCAGCCCGCTGAGCTGTGGCCCCAGGTTGGCGGCAAAAGTGGTCAGGCCAACTACGAAAGCCGTGGCGACCAGCATGCGCGCCGGAATATCCCACCTGGGCGTGGTGGGCGCGCCCTCCGGCGCCGGCTGCCTGGGGATGAGCAGCAAAACCAGCACAACCACGATTACATCGATCGTGGCCGTGGGCAGGAGCAACAGGCTGGTTGTATTCCACAGGAAAGTCGCCGCGAAGAAGGCTGCAAGGGCCGCCACGGCACTGACCGGCCAGCCGGCCTTGCGCGAGACCAGGCAGTAGCCCAGGCAGAATACACACACCGAGGCCTGCCCGCCCAGTGTGCCGACCGCTGCCCGGGCGGCGAAAGCCCGCCCATACTGCAGGGCCAGGAAGACTGAAACCGGCCCCGAAATGAGCGGGAAACCCATCAGCCAGCCGCTCACGCCGGGACCCCAACGCCGCCCGACCAGGGTAACCGAGGCAATCAGCAGGGGTGTCATGATGAGTTTGAGGGTTAGCATGGTGGGTGGCGTGCGTTCGGCGCTGCGAGGTTCCCAAAGGGGAGCATGGATTCCATTATAATGGATAACCATGAACCCCACCCACTCATCGGCCAAAGGGGCTGAGATTACCATGTTCGCGTAAGAACGCTCTCTCGCACATGTGTCCCCTGCCGGGAATGACAGCCTTCTTTGCCTGTCATTGCTAGGCTTCTTAGCCGAAACAATCTCCGGGTCGGCGATAAGGTCACTTCACACGCGGAGATTGCTTCACTCGCTAAGAAGCTCGTTCGCAATGACCATCCTCTTCAGTATTCATCGCGAGGCGTCTTGTGAGCTGTCATTGCGAGACTTCTTAGCCGACACCCTTGGTGCACCCACAGGGGTGAGCAATCTCCGGGTCGGCAGTAAGGTCACTTCACACGCGGAGATTGCTTCACTCGCTAAGAAGCTCGTTCGCACATGTGTCCCCTTGGGGGAATGATATTCTAGATACTAAAGCTTTACTACTGCGGCGCTCTCGGCAGAACGGGTGGCCGCCAGGGCCAAGTCCAGCGATAAGGCGCCCTCGCGCAGGGGCGTGCGCGTATCCCCACCTGTTTCAATGGCTTTCAGCAGATCCGACAACTCCAGGCGGTAATAATCCTGGTCGGATGAAATGGAAACATTCTGAAGATAGGGGCCGCCGGTGTACGTGAACGTGGCATGGTTGGCGTCGCTAAATTCAGCGGTCAGGTTACGGGCGACCAACCGGTAATCATTGATCCATTTGCCCGGGATGGCGCCATTCGAAGCATAGATCACGCCAATCCCGCCGTTCTTAAACCCTATCACCGTTCCGGAAACGTCCTCGACGGTGTAATCGGCCACATCCCGGTGGAAAAGGTTATTTTGCAGGCTGTAGACGGTGACCGGGTCGCCCATCAGGTAGCGCATCAGGTCAACCATGTGAATGACCTGCTCGACCAACTGCCCCCCGGATTTGTCGCGCCTGCGCCACCAATCGGCATGCAGCGCATTGCAGAAGTAGCGGGCGCTCATCAGCCCCAACGGACCGGCCTTGCCGCTATCGATCAGGCTCTTTAATTCTGTGACGGCTGCCCCAAAACGGTACATAAAACCGACCTGGGTTTTGATCCTGGACGATTCTGCCGCCTCGACCATTTTCCAGGCCTGCTCAGTGGTCAGAGCAACCGGTTTTTCGATCAACAGGTGGATACCGCGCGCTGCGGCAGCATCAACCTCATCCGTGTGCCCGAAAGGAGGAAGGCAAATGACCAGCAGGTCGAGTCTGGCTTCATCCAGCATGGGATGAAAGTCAGTATAGATTTTTGCATCTTTCGCATATTTCTGCGCAAAAGCCTGGGCGTGGTCCGGGCTGATATCGCAAAACGCCGCCAACTCGAGCTGGGATGGCATCGAAACAATATTTTCGGCGTGCCGGTTGGCAAACCCGCCGCAGCCTAAAATGGCAGTCCGTAAAGGTTTCATAGGGTCCCTCCTGGTTTATTTACTGAAATCGAGCACAACCTGGATGGTTTTTTCTGATTCGCAGTCGCACAGGCGGAACGCTTCGGCGGCTTCACTGAATGGGTACACCTGGGTAATGATCGGCCGCAAGTTCAACACGCCTTCGGATTGCAGGCGCATGGCTGAGTGTACCAAGCGTTCCACGTTCCAGCGATAAGTCAGCTCGGGGCTGACGCCGAAAATTTGCGAACACACCACGTTAATGCGATTGTGATGAAACTCCTCACCCAGGTACAGGCCCTGACCGGCCCCCTGGAAGAAACCCATGGCGACCACTTTGGCGGAATAGGCCGTCGAACGGATAGCCTCGTGCAAGGCAGAATAAAAGCCGGTGGCTTCAATCGATACATCCGCGCCGCGCTTATCTGTCAGAGCTTTGATTTGTTCAGCGACGCCGCCCTTACTGCCGTTGATGGCTACATCGATAGCGCCAAGCTTTTGAGCCATTTCCAGGCGCATGTCGATCAGGTCTACGCCGATCACACGCGCCCCGGATTTCTTGGCCAGTTGCGCCACGATCTGCCCAGGCGCTCCCATGCCGAAAACCGCCACCGTTTCGCTGATCCGGATGGCAGCGTCCAGAATCCCATTCAAAGAGATTGCCCCCATCTGCGAGAAAATTCCCAGGATTGGGTCGAGGTTGGCAAATAAAACTCGCTTACTGGCGTACTCTTCGTCAACAATACGATGCGTGCGATGACCCCAGGTACCATAAATGATATCTCCGGGTTTCACCTGACTGACCTCTTTTCCCAGCTCGACTACCTTACCGCACTCTTCATATCCCCAGCCGCTGATCGGGTACTTCATCGAAGCCGTTTCGGCAGGCAAGAAGAGATGGGTCTTTTCGTCCCAATGCTTGTAGATATAGGGGTTGCTGCCGCGGTAAGCGGTCAACTCGGTGCCGGCGCTGATCCCCGAATAGAGAGTCTGCAGGCGGACTTCCTTCGCAGCCAGGGGTCTATCTTCATATTCTTCAAAGCCTAGTTTGCGGGGTTCAGTAAACACAACAACTTTTCCCATATTAAGCTCCTTTGCTCACGATTTTAGAAAAATATAAAAAACAACTTAATCCCAGCAGACCTAGCCCTTAATGGCCCCTGCCGTCAAGCCGCGCAAGAACTGGCGCTGCAGTAAAACGTAGACCACAACCAGCGGGAAGGACGCGATGGTTATACCGGCCGAAATCAGGCTCAAATCGGAGGTATATCTGCCCTGAAAGAACATCAATCCGAGGGTCATCGGGCGTAATTCTTCCTTATTCAGGTAAATCAGTGGCATCAAGAAGGCATTCCAGGTCCACACGAACTGGAAAATCGCCAGGGACGAAATGGCCGGCGTGGTCAGGGGTAAGATAATATGCCAGAAGACCTGGAATTCATTGCAGCCATCCACCCTGCCCGAATCGGAGAGCTCTACCGGCAGGCCACGGAAAAAAGCCTGCATCAGATAGATGCCAAAAGGCATCCCCAGGCCAATGGCGGGAAGGATCATGGCAAAATAGGTGCCCAGCAGCCCGTAATCCTTCAAGTTAAAGAACAGGGGAATCATAATGGATTGGAAAGGCACCATCAGCCCGATCAGGAACAAATAAAAGAAAACATTCTTGCCAAAAAACTTGTGCCGGGCAAAACCGTACCCGGCCAGAGAAGACAACGCCACCACTCCCAGGACGGTGGGGATGGTGATGACGATCGAATTGACCGAATATTTGCTGAAGCGCCCGGTCGTCCAGGCCGTTATCAGGTTGGACGGATTCAAAGATGTGGGCAAAGCAATCGGGTTAGCGTTGATCTCCGCTTTCGTTTTGAAGGCCGAAGACCACATTAATACCACCGGGGATACCGTGAGGATCAAAACGATTGACAAAATCAGGTACTGCAGGGATGCAATTGAAAACCGCCTAGCTTTTACCCCGGAAGAGCTGCGATAAACTTGATTCTGACCAGCCGTATTCATTCACTCACCTCCCCTTTTTCCCGCAAGGTAATATAGAAATAAGAAGTAACCAGAGAGAGAACCGTCATCACCATTGATAAGGTGGTGCCATAACCAATATCGTTTTGTTGAAAGGCTATCTTATAGGTGTAAGTCCCAATCAACTCAGTATGGTTGCCTGGCCCACCCGTGGTCATGATCTGGACGATATCGAAGACGTTGAACCCGCCGATCAGGGTATACACGATCACCATGTTCAGGACGTTCCTGAGCTGGGGAATGATCACGAAGAAAAACTGCTGCAAAGCATTGGCGCCATCGATCTTCGAGGCCTCGACCAGGTCGCTGTCGATATTCTGCAATCCAGCCATGAAAATTACCACACAGAAGCCAAAATAGCCCCACACAGCTGCTACAATGACGCAGTACAGCGCCAGCTTGGGATCTCCCAGCCAGCCCCTGGCCAGGGACCCCAGGCCGATTGAATTCAAGATGTAATTGAGCAAACCGAATAGCGGATTATAAATCCAACCCCAGATCATGCCGACCACCACACCGGAAAGCACGTAGGGCAAAAAATAAGCCGTTTGAAAAATAAGCCGGCCGCGCTTGATGGTAGACAGCAGCACCGCCAGGGGCAGGCCGATGACGATTGGGGCGATGGTGCCGATCACTACCCAGATCAGGTTGTGGCTGAGGGACAGCTTCAAAAGCTCATCCTGGAACAGGTGGGCATAGTTTGCCAGCCCGACAAACTTCTTGACCGGATCCACCCCATTCCAACTGGTCAGGCTGTAATAAATAGAAGTGATGAACGGGCTGATAAAAAAAGCCGCATACATGACCAGGGCGGGAAGGATGAAAAGGAATCCCGCTTTATTCTGGTTGATCCACTTCGAGGTCGGAGATCTTTTTGAAAGTAGGGTCTTTACGGTCATGCTTCCTCGCAAGGTGGAGCAGAGGAACTACGTCCTCTGCTCCATCCTAAAAAGAAAGACGCACAAGTTATTTTATTTGGTGACTTTCCCGGCCGTTATGGCGTCTTCCCAGGCTTTTTCCAGATCCGCAGCTTGCTGTTCAGGGGTCTTCTCACCCAGCAGCACAGACTGGAAGCCATCGCCCATGGCCGTATTGAAATTGTCCGGCGTAAGCACGTCAATGTTATAGCCCATTTCCTGGGTCTGCAGAGCCTGCACGGCAAAGCCCAACAGTGGGGGTATCTTCATGTTGGTGACATCCACTTTAATGGGCGGAATCTTGTTCAATTTTTCCAACCAGACCGGAGCAGCTTCATTAGAGAAGAGGAAGTCCAGGTATTGGGTAGCCTCTTTGGGATGCTTGGTGCTGGCAGATACGAAGTAACCAGAACCCAGGCCGGCGGGTGGGAAGATCGGCTTGCCGTCGATGGACGGGAAGAAGAACCAGCCCACGTCAAAGTCCTTCACATTTGTGACGATATCAGAAATCAGCCAGGTTCCGGTGAAGTCCATCAGGGCTTTTCCACTGTAGAAGAGCGTATTGCCATCATCATACTTTACCCCCGTGGTATTGGGGATGAAGCAGCCAGCCTTGTTCATGTCGACGAAGAAGAGCTGGATGCCCTTGATAATATCCGGGGTATCCCAGCGGCCATCTCCGTGCAGGATATTATCTATCCCCGTCGGGCCAATCAGGTTGTTGGTAACCAGACTGAATTGATGGTAAGCATCCCATTTATCGCTGTCGGCAAAGGCAATCGGGACATAGCCAGCCGCCTTGGCCTTCTGGCAGAGCGGGATCAAGTCATCGTAGGTTTTGGGAACCGAGAGGCCCAATTTATCGAAAAGGTTCTTGTTGTAGTATGCGCCAACGAACTCAAGCTCATTGCCGATCCCAAACACCTTGCCTTTGAAGGTAGTGCGCGCCTTGGTCCAGGTAAAGATGCGGTCGTTCCATTTATAAAGCGCGTAATAATCATCCAGAGGCAGGAGCAGGCCAGCATTGGCCAGAACGCCTCCGAAGCCAGGCCCTGTGTCGTAATAGATGACGTCCGGACCGGTGCCGGAAGTCAGCTCCGTCTGCACCATGGTGCGCATGTTGTCAGACGTGACAGCATCTCGCTCGATCTTGATGTTGGGATACTTGGCCATGAACATCTGGCTCAACTGATCCATGCCGGAATTATCAGGCTCTCCAGTGAATTGGTCCAGCACCTTGACCGTCACCACCTGGGCCTGGGGCGCTTCAGTAGGAGCCGCAGTAGGCTGGGGCGCCTGGGTGGCAGCCGGGGCCTGGGTGGCCGCTGGGACCTGGGTGGGTTGGGCTGCTGCTGCCGTTGGAGCAGACGGTTGAGCAGGCGCAGCAGCCGGTTGGCAGCCGGTTATACCCATGACAAAGACCAAAATCATTAGCAAACCAAACAGCTTTTTCATGATTCTCTACTCCTTTTACACAAAATATGGGTTAGAAGATTTTTTGAGCAATACTGTACAGGAAAAGTTTTAGAAAATCACCTCCTTTTCAGGCCATGTGTCATCGATGACACATTCGCCGCCATAAACTGCTCAGATTGTTAAGTTCCAACCACTAAAGGTTATTGTGTCATCGATGGCACAGCTACCCAAAAAATCAATCCGCGTAATATCGCTTCGGGACACCAGTGGAAGATCGAATTTTCAAACTGGTTTTCAAATGGATGGTCTGGTAACCATCCGGAGATTCGACGTCGTTGCCCAATACCTCAATAGCCAGCCTGGCAGCCGATACCCCGATATCGAAGACTGGCAGCTGGACTGATGTTAAAGGAGGAGAGAGAAATGGAGCATAGGTATCATCAAAACCAATCACAGAGATGTCTTCTGGAACTCTTAAATTATTCTGATAAATGGCCTGCAAAACCCCCGAAGCCATGATATCGCACCCCACCAGGACTGCGGTTATTCCCGGTTTGAGCTCCAGGAACTGCTGCATCCCACGATAACCGTCTTCAATCGAGTAAAGGTCGCCGGTTGCAATCCATTCTTCGAGCGGGGTGATCCCATGACGGATCAGCGTGTCGCGGTATCCGGCCAGGCGTTGATTGTCGACCTCATTCTTGGGGGAAGGGAGAGAAGCATTTGTGCCAATGAAGGCGATACGACGGTGCCCCAGTTGAATCAAGTGCTCCATAGCGCTGACTGCACCGACGTAATTATCTACCAACACGCGATGTGTGTTAATATGAGTAGGTCGTTCCACCTGTATGACCGGGATTCCAGCCTGTTTCGCCAGCAACACATTCTGCGGGTCTTGAGGTGTCGCAAAAATGATGGCGTCCATCTGGCGGCGGATGAAGATTTCAACGCCCTGGCGCTCACGCACGGAATCCGAAAGCGCATTCCAAATCAACACGTTGTAGTCGTGCTGCATGGCTTCTTGCTCGATCCCGAGTTCGATCCCAGGGAAAAATGGGTTCGGGACAATGGTGGTCAGCAAAAGGCCCAGGGTCATCGACCGGCTGCGCCGCAGGCTTTGTGCCACCAGGTTGAGGCGAAAACCGGTCCCCTTGATGGCTGCATTTACTCTTTCCTTGGCTTCTGGAGAGACATAACCGCGACTATGCAGCACCCGCCCCACCGTGGCAGTAGAGACCCTGGCCGCGCTGGCTACATCTTTCATGGTAACTTTTCTATCTGCCATTTAGTTACCTGCATTGTCAAGTTAAAAGTATGGAAAATGTGTCATCGTTACCATGTGTTATCGATGACACATTCATTATAGCAAGCTCACCCTAAAAGTCAAGCCCTTTTCGACTCACACGCGCTTGCGGATGGCCTGCGAAAGCTGCTGCATCAGCTCCCGGTCACGGACGGCAATGAACCTTATCCAGTCGATTTGTTCCTGCGGATACGACCAGGATCCTTCTTTACGCAGTTCATCCGGCTCTGACAGCATGGTGTGATATATTGATATTATTTATATTTACACATTTATTAGTTAAATAAATCAATCTGCATATTGATTTTATCAATATATCGTTGTATAATATTGAAATAATTATCCGGCCTGACTAAGAAAGTATTTATGCCAAACAAGGAATCCCCCGCACCTGCCAACCCAATCTGGCCGACCATCCGGCGCCTGCTGAAATTCGCCGGCCGCCAGAGCGCCTGGCTGTATGCCGCCCTGGCCTTTGACCTGCTCCTGGCCGTAACCCTCATCCTCAGCATCGACTTCATGCGCAAAGTGTTCGATGCCGTGCTGGCCGGCCAGAGCAGCGTTTTCTGGCGCTATACCTGGCTTTCGCTGGCTCTGGCGGTACCCAACATCCTTCTTTCTTACCTGAAAACGCGCGGGGTTGGTCAGTTCAGTGAGAGGACACTGGCCAGGCTCAGGCAGGCCATCGCCGCCCACAGCACAACCCTACCCGTCAGCTATCTCGAGCAAAGGCATTCCGGCGACCTGCTGTCCGTCTTGAACTCTGACCTGGCTAAACTCAAGACACTGCTGGGCAACAACCTGATCGATTTCTTCTTCCAGACGATCCGCTTCGTTTTCGCCCTGACTTACATCATCTCAATCAACTGGGTTTTGGCACTGGTCTCGACCATTCTCACACCGGCCATCTTCCTGTTGATCTCGCGCCTGACTCAGCCCGTCACCCGGCGCTCGGAGGAAATGCAGAACGAAATCGGCCAGGTCAACAGCCTGGCCCAGGACAGCCTGGCCGGAGCAATGGTAGTTAAATCTTTCAACCTGGCCGCTATCCTGGACGAACGCTTCCACCTGGCCAACCTGAAGGCGCTCAAGAAGGGCCTGGGGGTGGCGCGCTACTGGTCGTTGATCAATGGCCTGGGAATAGGGCTGAGCATTACGCCCTTCATTATCGCCATGGGACTGGGCGGCT
>Ga0187886_1002012_pt1 | contig 17036 bp, 14 predicted proteins | sample June2016WEW_20_1_FD_133001 | JGI IMG/M metagenome (GOLD analysis project Ga0187886, IMG submission 133001) | Peatland microbial communities from SPRUCE experiment site at the Marcell Experimental Forest, Minnesota, USA - June2016WEW_20_150 | ecosystem: Environmental > Terrestrial > Soil >... | reverse complement strand
CCGATGCGTTTGGCGTAGGACGGATCGACCGCATGCTCGGCATCCACGAACGCCGCCAAGCCGCCGGCGCGCTGCGCGTTCGCAATGACGCTCAGACAGAGCGTCGTCTTGCCACCGCTTTCGGGGCCAAAAATTTCCACGACGCGTCCCCGCGGCACGCCGCCCACGCCGAGCGCCAAGTCGAGTGAGAGCGCACCCGTCGAGATCACGGGAATATCGACGCGGGCCGTCTCGTCGCCGAGACGCATGATGGAACCTGCGCCGAATTGTTTCTCGATGGCGGCGACCGCCGCCTGAAGGTTCTTATCCTTCGCGGCAGTTTGTTTGGTCGCTTCCTTCTCCTTGGATTCAGCTTTTGCTGTCATATACGTTTTCCTCTCTTGCCGATTAGGCGGCTCGCAACGCGTGTGACGAAAGCTTTCGATAAACCGAGCCCTGAGGATGCAGTTGGCTCTCGAAGAGATGCACGGCCACAACCCGCATCGTTCCGAAAGCCTCATCTCTAACGGAATCCAGCACCCTTGTCAACGCAACGTCGGGCTGGGGAAATCCTGATTTCATCGGGGCAGGTTTCACGCGACCGAGCGTCAGGTGCGCCGAAAACTCGCGATGCTCGGGCTCAAACCTAAACTGTTTCATCGCTCCCTGCACCGCGCCGGCCAAGCCTTTCAACTTCCCTTGCGGATCTTCGCACCCAACCCACAACACGCGCGGCCGCTTGTCGTTGGGAAACACCCCCGCCCCGCGCACACTCAGGTCAAACTGATCGCGCTGGCGCGCGACTTCCTCCAACGCGAGCGAAATCTTTTCGATAACAGGCTCATCCACATAGCCAAGAAACTGCAGCGTCAGATGCCAGTTCTCGGGCTTTGTCCACGACACCTTGACCCAGAGGTGCGCCCGTTTCAGTCGCGCCTGCGCGTCGGCAACTGCGGCGCGGATGTCGTCGGGAATATCAACGGCAATGAAGGCTCTGATCACAACTTTTCAGAACAGAATAGACAGGCTGATCCTCAATGTCACGTCTTCGCTTGGAGTGCTGCGGCTTGACGCAGCCTTTAACCACGCGAGCGACAGCGGTGTCGAGCCACCGCACTCCAAGAACCTACAGCAGTTCCCACGTCGTGCGCTCGACGTTGTACGTGGCGTGCAAACGATGGTCAGTGATTTCCACGGTTACCAAGTCCTGATGCAACGCTTTCACAGTTCCCAGCGTCCCGTTTAACCACCGTTTGCAAGGATCGTTTCGTGTGAACATAACCCTCGCTCCGACTTTCAACTTTAAGTTCCGGGGTGAGGGAAGATTCTTGTCACGGGCGCGCTGGAAACGACCTGTCGCACCTGCGTTGTACAGGCGCGGAGTACCCCGCAGTTTGCTCAACATCTGGTCGTTGATCCGATCCGCCGTGGCGTTTCTTGCGGTCAGACCCACCCACCCATTCTGAATCGGCCCCGTCACGCGGGTGTTCAGTACATCCAATTCTGCCTGAGTAACCGTGCCGTTGCGAATCGCATCGAGAATCGCCAAGAATGTCGGATCAGATTGCCGGTACGACTTGCGCAATTCAACGAACTCCAAGGGAAGTTCCCGAAACACGCCGGCTCGAAAGAAGTGGATGCCGCGATACCGATCTGCAAGGAATCGCTGCACAGCAGCCGTGGCAACCACGGGCGGCAATTGAAACAAGTCTCACCCAACAAGTCCGCACGAACCATGGACACCTCATCAATGACCAAGGTGTCTAAATGTGTGTACAGTTCACGATCAGTTACTTCGGGAATGTGTTCAACGGGAATCGGTTCGGGTTTAAACCCGAAGAACGAGTGGATTGTGCGGCCATCAACATTGAGTGCCGCGACCGCAGTGGGCGCAACAACGGCAACTTCCTCGCGTGTTGATCTTCGGAACTCGCTGATGAGTGGGGATTTTCCTGTTCCGGCACGCCCCGTGATCAGGATAAAGCGCGCGTCTGACCTGAGCAGAGCGTGTGCTCGTTCCATTTCAGGATTTTCCAAGTCTTGCTTCGCAGGCGCAGGTTTCGGAGTTGGTGGCCCTGACGGCGCCGGTGCGACGGCACCGGTGCGCTGTGAACTGCGTAACCATGCGCGAACTACCAGTACAATCACTGCGCCGACCAATACCCCCCAGACGAAGTTCATCCTTCGCTTAACCTCCGTTGTGTACTCACAGCGCTCGCCGGCAGCAACTCCCTCCTCACCATGTCGAGCGCGTACTGCGAGGCGAAGAATTTGAAGGTTTCACGGTTGAACAGCAGCATGTGTCGCTGCACGACGGTCTCTTTGCTGGTCGCAAAACCGATGTACACCAAGCCGACCGGCTTCTCTGGCGTGCCGCCCGCCGGACCAGCGATACCCGTAGTGCTGAGGGCTAAATCGGTTTTGCTGCGCGCTCGCACGCTTTCGGCCATTTCCCGAGCGACCTCTTCGCTGACCGCACCGTGCTGTTCGAGCGTGGCCTCGCTGACGCCAAGCAAGCGCACTTTCGACTCGTTCGAGTACGCGACGAGTCCATTGATGAACACCTCGCTGGAGCCGCTGACGTTAGTGATGCGGTTGGCGATCAACCCACCGGTGCATGATTCGGCAACTGCAATCGTCTTGCGCGCCGCGATCAGTTTTCCGACGACTACTTCTTCCAATCGGTCTTCGCCCATGCCGAAAACGTGGTCGCCAAGCGCCGTGCGAATTCGTCGCTCCGCCTCGTCGGCAACGGATTCGAGATTTGAGAGGATGCGCACCTCGACTTCGCCCATCTTCGCGCAGTAGCCCAAATCGATCCGGCTCAGATCGGCCAGCACCGGGGCAACCTTTTCCTCGACGAGCGACTCCGCCAAACCTACGACTTTGAAAACGCGACAATCGGGTTTGGCTTGTGCGCCGATGTGCTTCTGAATCAGCGGCAGCACGTGATTCTCGAACATCGGTTTGAGTTCGCGCGGCGGGCCGGGAAGGAGGAATATCAGTTTGCCGCTCCCCTCACCCATCCCTCTCCCCTCGGTGACCGAGGGGAGAGGGTGCCCGACTTGTTCGCCGTAGCCCGAAGAGCGAAGGCGAAAGGACGGGTGAGGGGTGATTTCAAGAAACAACCCCGGTGCAGTGCCGTTTGCGTTGGGCAGGACCTGCGCGCCTTCCGGCACGAGCGCCTGAACATAGACCGAATCCGGAAGTTTGATTCCGCGTTTGCGCATCCGCTCGGCAATGTGCGCCGCGACCGCATCATCGCGCACAAGTTTGCGATCGAGCAATTCGGCCACGACATCACGGGTGAAATCGTCACTGGTCGGACCGAGTCCGCCGGTGATGATGATCACGTCGCTGCGCTGCAGCGCTTCGGCAATGATGGCGCGCATCTCGGCGCGGTCGTCGCCCACTGTGGTTTGGCGATTTAGCCGCAGCCCAATGTCGAAAAGTTTGCGCGCGATGTCGTTCAGGTGCGAATTGACGGTGAAGCCAAGAAGCAGTTCGCTGCCGGTGTTGATGAGTTCGACGCGCATCGCTCCGAGCCTAGCCAGCGGCTAAACGCTTGTCAAACGAAGTGAAATCAGTCGTGCGGCAGCAATTCTTTCGGCAGGCGAATCGCACGATAGCTCGGTTTGTCGATCGTGCCGCCGACTTTGTATTCGAGGATTTGTCCGAGGATGGCCGAGAGAATGTTGATGCCGGGCCACGCGCGCAAAAACTGCGCCTTCACGCGGAAGTCGAGGCTCCCGTTGAATCCGACCTTGCCTAGGCTGGTGGCCGTGAATGGGTCTGCCTTAATCTCCAAATCATCGGTGACCACGGCTTGATCAGCGATGGTGAATGTGGCTTTCGCGTTTGTGGCCTTTGTGTTGCCGAGAATCTGCGAGAAAATGCCGAACAATGGCGCTTCCCAGAGCACGCCGTCGGTAATTTCCAGATTGCCGTTGCCGCGCAATGTGCCCAGATCACTTCCCTGCCCGCTCAAGTTCATGCGCCCGCTGAGCGTTCCCGTGACGCGGCTGTTCTTGTCTGGGTGCACCGCCGTGAGCGTGGCCTGCACGTCACAACGCTCGGCATTGAAATCAAACCGGTAGTCCACAGAGTTGGTCAGCGCGAACACCGCTTGTCCGCGCAGCTTCCCGCCGTAGAAATCCGCATCGAAGTCGGAGACGCGCAGGATGTTGTTGGTGAAGATCAAATTCGCCTGTGCGCGATCAGCAGTAAATCTCCAATACGAAAATCCGTCATTCGCGACCTGAGCCATCCACGCCGTGTTGGTCGGGCTTACAAAATCGATCATCCCGCGCGTCGTGGCTTGTGTTCGCGGGCCGAACCGATAAGGATGCATCACCGATGCGGCTTCCGGTCCGAGCAACGGCGCCATCTCCGTCGGGTTCGCCGTTGTCTCCAAGTCGAAGCTGACTTGGTGATTGTCGAAGTCTGCCAGCAGCGTACCGCGCAACTCGCCCTCGTCGCGCGCCAACAGCAGGCTCTGCACGTCCAGCTTGCCATGCAGCAACCGCAAGTGTCCGGAGGCGCGGTTCAACCCGACACCGCGGTAGCTGCACCGCCGCGCCGTCACCTGCGCGTCATACGCGAAGGCATCGCGATCAACGAAATCGCCGGTCACGCTGGCGACGATGTGCGGCGGCGTCTCGAACCAACTCGGCTCGACAATCTGCTGCATCAGCGGCGTCATCAGCGGCAACAGCTTGCGCGGGTCGAGCGTGCTGTCGAATTCGTAACTGAAATCGCTGCTCTCAATGTGATATTGGCCGTGCCCGGTCAAATGTCCTTCGGGAGTCACAACCGTCGCGTCCAAGATTTTTACCTCAGGTCCTTGGTTGGCGAAGCTGAATTTGATGGAGCGAAATCTCACGTCGCGGATATCAAAGGCGCCCGTATCCACCACGCCCCGCAATTGCGGGAGAGTGCCCGTCTCCGGCGACAACGTGTAGCGCGCGGAGATTGTTGGATTTTCGCGAAAGTGGATCTCGCTGAGCACCTTGGCCGCCTCGGGCGGCAGGGCAACGGCGAGCGTCGTGGGATCGATGGTACTGTTGAAGCGCAGATCGAATCGTCCTTCGGCAATGTCATACCGGCCGTTGACGGAGATTTCACCGTTGCCGATTTTCATAAGACACTCGGCGATCTCGATTGCGCCCTCGTGCATCTGCACGTCCACCGACGCCGACCCGATCTCCAGTTTGCGATAGCCGAAATCCGAGGCCACCAGACGAGCTTTCATCTGCCCCACGAGCGGCTGCCCCAGATCGAGGTCGAAATTCAGATCAAGCTGCGGCGGCCTAGTGATCTGCAAACTGTTCAACTCGCGCAACGCTTTGGTCACAAAGGTGAATCGCCCCGGACCGACCTCGGGCTTCTTGGGAGCCACCGGGGCTGCGGCGCGTGGTTTGATCCGGCCGGTGACGTGTAAGGCGATCCCACAGTAAACGCCCGTGAGCTGGCCGATCTGGATCGTGCCGTCGTCCTCGATGCGGAGGGTGGCATATGCACTGGAAGCGGTGAATTGCTGCGGCCCGATCTCATCCGATGGAGTCGGCACGGAGATGGTCGCATTGGCAATCTGCAGCGCGTCGATCGCGTTTTGCTTGTGGATCAGCCTCTGCCAGTTCCAGTGCAATTGCACCTCGTCGATGCGCGCCAGCGTCTGTTCGGGCGCCTTTGCGTCTGCCAACACTGTGTCCGTCGCAATCACACCGCGCAACCAGTCGAGCCGAATGGAGCTGAACTGAATTGCGTAACCCGAACGCGCGAACTGACCGATGACGAAATCCTTCAGGAATTGGGGAAAACCATAGACGTTGAGATAGATCAAACAGCCGATTGCCGCCAGCAACAACAAGGACAACAACCGACCTGCAAATTTTACAAATGACTTCACTGTGGCCATTCTTAAACTGTGTCGCCAGGGCGCGTCAACTGCTTAGCCTGCAAACAAACAGGCAGATTCAACCCGCCATGTCGGTGGCGCAGAAAGACCCCCTCCCTCCCAGATGAATCACAAGCCGGCAACTTGCTTGTCCTGCGGCCAGTCCACGGTGAACTCGTACACGATTTCGCGTTTCTCGTGCGGCTTGAGAATCATCTCCCACGTCAACTTGCCTATTGCCGCATCATGCTGCGACGGCTTCGTGGAATTGTCGGAGAGCGTGACCTTGATGTCGTCGTTCGCTGACACAGGAAGTTGCTCGAACACCCGCACCTGCTGTGGCTTGTCTTTGAAGTTCTCAATGGTGATCTTGTAGGCGTACACCTGTTTGCGGCGGCGATTGAACAAGCCGGACTTGCCCCGTCGATCCTTCAACTCTTCGCGCTTCACACGGATGGCATCGTCGGTGCCGAGGTACAACTTGACCGCCTCGGTCGGCGCGACCGTGTCGATGCGTCCCGTGCCGATGAAATCCGATCTGACGAACACGTTGACCGTGCCTGCCAGGAATGGCGCATCGGTCGAATTCGTGGCCGTCCCCTTCAAATACGCGAGGGCATTGAGCTTCGGCGTCGTTTCATACTCGAAGATTGCCGGCAACGATTCCACGGCAATCGTCTGCCGATGCGGTTCCCCATCGCTCGGCACATCCGCGGCCCGAGGCACGTGGAAAGTCGCTGAGGTCACGCCTTGCTCGATTTCGGCCTGCTGAGGCATTGCGGGCGCTTGGGCAGGGAGAGCCGCGGCTGCGGAAAGAGAGTTGGGTTCACCTTGCTCTTCGGCAGCCTTTTTCCTAGCGAATGGCCTTCCCATTCCGCCCTCCAGCGCCGGCGCAGCCGCCTGCACGAAAACTTGCAGGAAATCCACCGTCCACTTCGTCAGTTCCGGCATTTGCGCGCCGATGGCGGGACGCGCGGTGGAAAGCGTGAGGTTCACGCCGCGCCAGTCTTCGCCGGTCTGCTGGCGCACGATGCCGTTGTAGGTGAATTCAACCTTGCCGCTGTCCACTGCCGCCCGGGCGTCGTAACTCGGTAGCCATAATGCACCGCCGAGGACATAACTCACCTGTAGTTGCAGCTTCGTTGCTTCCTTCGCGTTGACCGTGACGACAACGCTTTTGCTGACACGTCGGGCTGCCGCCTGATGCTTGTTGAACTCGGCTTCAGCAGCCTGAATCTTCGGCTGCAGTTCGCGACGCTCCACGACAATTCTCTGCGACTCGTCCTCCAGCCGCGACAACGCCGCGCCGAGCGTGCCGGGTAGATCCTTCAGTTGAGCAATGTCGAATTTGTTGATCTGGATATCGCGGGAGATCTCTCCGGCAGCCTTGATCTGAATCTGTGACAGGAGGCTGCGTTGCTGGTCGAGCACGCGCTGGCGCGCATCGAGCGCTGCGTTATCGTCACGCAATTTCTGTAGTTGTCGCTCGAATTCCGCCGCCGCCTGATCGTCGATCTGTGGACGTACAATCCTCCGAACCTCAACGTCCTCGATTGAGACGGCCGTTGCGGCTCTGCCAGTCGCGCGCACAGAATCGTCGGCAAGCGCGGCGGGCAGATTGCCCAACACGATGCGCGTTTCCCCCGCCGCAAGCGGGACGTCAGCGGTGCGCGTGACCTGCGCACGGTCGGAATAAACGGTAACGTCTGTAATCCGGCTTTCCGCCGGGATTGGCTCGGCAGACAGAGTAAAACCGGCCAGAGACAGCGACAGCGTAGCGACGCATCGAAGCAGTTTCATGAGGAACCTCCTAGGCGTTCATGGTACGTCCATTCAGACACCGGAAGCAACCAATTGTTCCCGCGAATCACGGGGATGGGAGTGGAGACGAGGCCGGGTTTGTGACGGCAGGAACCGTGTTCGACAGAGCCGGAGACGGCGTCGTTGTGACCGCCGCGGTGGGCGGTGCGTTCGTCGGTGCGGAAGCTACCGCAGGCGGAGTCGTCACGATCTGTTTGGTAATCGGACCAAGCTCTGCCGTCGCAACGGTAAACACCAGCGGCGGGTCGCTCCAGAGAGCGTATTGCAGCCCACCGTCAAGCGGTTTTCCCAAAGCGAGGGTGTACGTCTTGTCGCCGGTCTGCGCAGCCAAAGTGAATTCAGGCGTATCAAGCCCGTACTCGGCGAGGTTATCGCGCCCTTCGCGAAGGAATTTCTCCGCCCGTAATTGCGCGACAGTTTCGAGCAACCGCTGCAGGGAGTCGCTGTCCAGCACACCCTGCGCCGGTTCAACCAGCCGCCATTTGTTCTGCGCATCGCGCTCCAGGATGGCGCGGCTCGATCCTTTTTGAATGGTCAGTTTCTTGATCTGCTCCGGCTGAATCTCGGCGAGCCGACGCGCGCGGACGGCGAGGGCGTTTGCGGGCAGCCATTCGAGGGCGTTGGATTCCACCCCGTAGATGAACGGTTCGTCGGCGCGCTTGACGTAGCGCAGCGTGTGTGAATCGTCCAAGCCGCCGATGAGCAATTGTGCAATCGCGTTCGTTCCTTCGCCGCGGAGCGTGACCGCGGCCATCGGAGCAGCGAGACCGAATTTGTCCAAATCGATTGCGACGTCGGCAGCGAATCGTTTGACGGTCAGATCGCTGAGACCTTTGAGCGTCTGCTCGACAATCGATTCCTCAGCAGGCATTGGAGTCGGTCCGGCCACCTTCCATCCTTTATCGCCGCGCTCGATCGAGACTTTGTTGGTGCCCTGAAGCAGATCGATTCCGAAGACATCGGGTTGTGAGAACGCCAGGACATGCGGATCGCGCAGGTCGTTGATCTGGATCGCAAACTTCTTCGCCTGCTCTGTGGAAACCGTGAAGATGGAGTCCGCGCTCTTCAGTTTGGCGTAGACTTTGGTCGGACCGTTGGTGAGCGCGTGGCCAATCAGCAAGGTATTCCCGACATCACCTGTCCAGGCTGTCACCTCGCGTTCAGGATCTTCGAGTTGGTAGGTGTGCACGTCCTTCGGATCTTCGCTGAGGAAATCCCGGATTCGCAAATCGCTGAGATCGGTGAGCAACTCGCTCACTCTGCCCTGGTCGGCGCGCGCCGCCAACGGGCGGATGATTGCCCAGCGCGGCTCGGCGTTTGTCTTCGCAGCGGTCTTGGCAAGCTCGATCACGCGATCAACGCTCTTCAGTTCCAGCCGCGTGACGGCGGAGGGTGTGAACTCCACCGCCACGTGGCTCCGCAGGGTGTCCAAACTTGTATTCAGCCGGTCGAGCAGCAATTTTGGCGTGATGTCAATCTGCTTTTGGCCCTGCAACTGAACATAGACTGCGTCTTTGGTCGGCGTCTCCCTGCCGACCAGCAGGGTCATCGGCCCTTTTTTGCCCTGCAGCGTGACGCGAATCCGGGGACGATCGAGACCGAAGTCGGCTGGATTCACGTCCTTCAATTCCTTTTCAGACAGCGTGCGATCGCGCTCCGCGAACTCCAGATCGGAAAGAATCGAATTCACCGCGCCGCCATCAGCAGGCACGGACAATGGCTGTTTGATGTCCCACTTGTCGCCCGACTTCTCGAGAACGATGGTCTGGTTGGTGTGGGCCAATTCAAGCCGCGTCACGTCGTCGAATTTGAAGCTGAGGATGTGCTTCCCCTTCTCTGCCGCTTCTTCGGTGGAAGTGCCTTTGTAATGATCCCAAACGACAATGAGGCCAACAATGACCACAAGAGCAACCAGAATCAATGTCGTGCGCGATTTCATGTTCGTTCCAGTTTGTCACCCTGAGCAAGGCGAAGGGCCTCTGCTGCCTCGCTCACTGGCAGGCGAATGATACAGAGGTTCTTCGCTTCGCTCAGAATGACAACAGAAATGGATTTCATCATTTTCTTCGGCGCGTCCAGACCACAAGGCCCATCACCGCCACGGCGAGCGGCAGGCCGACAATGACGAACGCGTAAACGGCGCGAACCTGCTGCACGGACATGTCGAGGTGGAATTCCTCAGGCACCTTTGGTCCGACGGCGATCAATTGCTCACGCTGAAGCAGCCAGTTCAGCGCGTTCATGAAGAAATCGAGGTTGCCACCCGTGAGGCCGCTGTTATCGGCAAAACTCGATGTGCCAACAACAACCATCCGCGTCATGCCGATATCGACGTTCGCGCCCTGCGGCTTGCCAGCTTCGACCGCGACGGCCAGTGGCAACGGACCAGCGATGTCGGTGGCAGGATCGAACGCGGCGCGCTCTGTGTCAGGATTGGTCTCGCCCCAGTAGGCGGACGACGTCTTGAGGAGTTCGGTCACGCGGGGCTGGTCGGTACCACTCCGGCTGCGTTCCAGCCTGCGGATTGAACGGGCGTAGGGAAACTCGGTATTAATGTCCTGCTCTTGGAGTTTGCTGGTGATAGGATGCGGCGCGTATTCGGCGGCGACGGCGTTGACATCGAGCAACTCGGTGCCGAGCAGGCTGCCCGCTTTGCGCAGTGCGAGGTCATCGTCGACCTGTACGCCCCAGCGTTGCAGCAATGTGTCCAGCCCGCCGCGCTCGTGCGGGTCAAGCATCACAAACAGGCGGCCCTTATTCTTGAGGTGCTGATCGAGCGCGTTGATCTCGATTTCGCTGAAATTCTTTTTCGGACCCGCGATGACAATCGCTGCCGCATTCGTGGGTAACATCTGTTGCTCCAGCAAATTCCATTTGGCGACGGTGATGTTGTCGCGCTTGATGTAAGTGGCCAGCGTCGAATAACCGCTGCGCGGATCGAAGCTCTCGGGATCACGCTCGCCGTGACCCGTGAGGAAATAGATCATCGGCGACTGTTCCTCGGTCACGGTCTGGATCGCCGAGAGAAACGCACCTTCGGCCTTGAACGCGCGAATGCGCGAGACCTGACCGTAGGCTTCCATGTCGAACTCGACCATGTCGTTAATGCCGACGTACTTGTGGCGCGGACCGTTGGCGAAGATCACCAGGGCTGGTTCGCGCACGTCAAACTTGTACTCCTCCACGATTTGCCGCGCCCGTGCGACGTCGCGGTATGGGTCAACGTACTCGATCGAGAGCTTGTCTTTGCCGAAGAATTGAAATTCTTTGAGCAGGTTCCGAACGTCCTGGTAAAGCTTTTCCTGATACTCACGCTCAGCAGTCGGCTGCAGATAGACAATGATCCTGATCGGCCTCTGCAGATGCTGCAACACCTGTTTGGTCTTGTCGGAGATTTTGTAGTAGCCCGACTTCGTCCAATCGACGCGTGTGTAGTGACGGTAGACCAGCCAGTTGACCATCACCATCAGGACGAGCATGGCGACGATCTGCACCAGCACGTTGGCGCTGATCACTAGACGGCGACGACGAAGCGTGGGAGCGGTGTCGGCAGCCATGACTACCTCCACTTCCTCGACCCGACGACACGCGTCGCCACGAACAGCGCCCACACCGTGCCGCTCAGGTACAACACGATCGGACGCAGATCAAGAATCCCGCGCGAGAAATCATCCATGTGCTCAAAGGCAGATACCGATCGGATGATCTTGCTCAGCGGCCCGCCTTGGAACAAAAAGCCCAACCAGTTCAAAACGATGATGACCAGAAAGACCAACGCGAACGACATTAACGCGGCGGCCACCTGATTCTTCGTCATCGACGATGCCAGCACGCCGATGGAAATCAGAAATTGGCCGATGATCAGCACGCCGATGTAGCCCGTGGCAATTGGCCCGAGATCCAGCGCCGCTGTTCCGCCCGAGAAATGGCGCAGGATCAATACGTACAACATCGTGAGCGCCCACATCAACGTGTACAGCACCACCGCACCCAGCCACTTGGCAAACACCACCTCGAAATCCGTCACGGGCGCAGTCATCAACATCTCCAGCGTGCCCGCGCGCTTTTCCTCGGCGAGCAACCGCATCGTGATCATCGGAACCACCACCAGCGACGGCAACCAGAACATGCTGAACATGATCTTCATCGCCGTCAGTTGCGTCGGCCCGCGATTGAGAAAGTTCACGATCACCCCAAACGTCACGCCCATCACCAACAGGAAAAACATCAGCACGACGTACCCCAGCACCGAAGCGAAGCACGCGTTCAATTCACGCCGCAGCAATGCCGGAACGTTTCTCATCGCAACAAGCTCCTCCGCTGCTCGCGCCGTTCCTCCTCGGCTTCGTCTTCGTCGCGCGTGATCTGCACGAAAATGTCCTCCAGCGTCGTGCGCGTCCGCGAAAGCTCGCGCAACGTCCAGCCGCTGCCGGCAACGGCCTTGTAAATCCCCTCGCGTGGATCAGCCCCGGCTTTGGGCTGCACCGTCACGCGCGCGTAGCCGTCGTCACCGACCTTCACCGCGATCGAGTTCACGCCTTCCACCGCGCGAAGTTTCGCCTGCACTTCCGACCCGGGCCCGCGCACCTCGACATTGACCAGCCCGCCCGCGTGCAACGTCTTCATGAGATTGTCGGGCGTGTCCGAAGCCAGGATCCGGCCGCGATGAATGATGATCACGCGATTACACGTCATTTCCACTTCGGGCAGGATGTGCGACGAAAGTAAAATGGTGTGACGTTTGCCGAGGTCTTTGATCAGTTCACGCACTTGGCGAATCTGCACGGGGTCGAGTCCGATGGTTGGCTCGTCGAGGACCAGCAAGTCGGGCTCGGCCAGTAACGCATCCGCCAGCCCGACGCGTTGGCGATAGCCCTTGGAGAGATGGCCAATGACACGGTTGCGCACATCCGTCAGGCCACACATCTGCAACACTTCCTGGATGCGGTCTTTGCGGTCGGCGCGGGGAACGCCTTTGAGCTTGGCGCGAAACTTCAGGTACTCGTTCACGCGCATGTCCACGTACAGCGGATTGTTCTCCGCCATGTAGCCGATGTGGCGGCGCACCTCCAGCGAGTCTTCAAACACATCCAGCCCCGCCACCTCAGCGCGACCCGACGACGCGGGGATGAATCCCGTCAGGATGCGCATCGTGGTGCTCTTGCCCGCGCCGTTCGGACCGAGAAAACCGACGATCTCACCCCGGTTCACTTCAAACGAGACGTTGTTCAGCGCGGTCAAGCCTGCGTACCGCTTCGTCAAATTCTCAACTTTAATCATCGGCTGCATCGTGGAAAGTTGTCAGTTCTCAGCTTTCAGCTTGTGCGTCTCCGGTCGTTCCTTGGTCGCATGCTGACTACTGACGGCTGAGTGCTTCTTCCTTAACACACCGCGTTAGACTTTGGCAAGACTTCGCGCGTTCAAGTGGCGGCGGGAGCCGAAACTCGAAGTGGTCTCATCTATCTCTGGTGGCACAGGCGTCCCTGCCCGTGCGGACGGATGGCTCAGGCGCGAGAGAAGACTCGCCTTGCCGTATCTGCCCGAGGAATCTCTTGATGTTTACAAAAGCCTTCGCCACTCCACCCAAGTAAAGTGCCGCCAGGATTGAGATGATGGCGATGACGCACAAAAGCTCGGTCAACGTCATGCCGGCTCGTCGATTCCGACTCTTCTCCATAACCACCAGAAGCTCCTCCGCCTACCAATACTAATAACACAAAGTCGGCCAGCAGCGCGGGCGCTTTGCCGTAATCTCGTGCTTGGTCTTGTTTAGCACGGCTTGCGTAACTTGGAGAATTGGTCAGATTTGATCCCATTCGCTCATCACTTCCCGCTCCACCACCGCCTTGAACCGTTTCTGAAATCAGCGCTCCGACCGCCGATGCCCGGGATTTGACTTTGCTTTCGGCTCGGAGAGGTTAGTATTCGTCCATCTCACATGAAACGAATCTCTCATCTCATTCCCTCGCTGGTTCTGGGGGCCTCGCTCGCCTCGGTGTCGATCTTAACCGGCGCAACTGCTGCCGAGCTTTCAGCGGATGCAACCGCGTTTCGGGCCGGCACCAACTTCATCCCCACGCGCGTCTTCTCGGCTGAAGAAGACCAGCGGCTCTTGAAGGCGTTTGAAGGGCTGCGCGTGGCAGACGTGTGCGACGGGATGGACGCTGTGGGATTGCACAACAAAGGCTTGATGGATCCGGAGATCCGTCCGCTCTGGCGTGATACCGAGCGGTTCACGCACCGGTTCACCGGGATCGCCGTCACCGTGCGCTACGTCCCCACACAGGAGCCGCCCGCTGGAAATCGTCCCATCGAAGACTACGACCGCTGGGTGAGCCAATGGTATCAGGAGAAATCAAGCGAGCCATTCCAATCCCTGCTGCGTCCGGGAACCGCGTTGGTGATCGAAGACGCGACCGAGGCTGACGTCGGCTCGATCGGTTCCAACAACATCATGAGTTGGAAGCTGAAGGGTTGCGTGGGCGTCGTGACCGGCGCCACGGCGCGCGACACCGACGAGGTCATCACGGAGAAAATCCCGCTCTACTTCCGTCGTCCGGGACGGGGCATTCGCCCCGGACGCAACGAGGTCGAATCCGTCAACCGTCCGGTCGTGGTGGGCGGCATGCTCGTCAAGCCCGGCGACGTGATTGTGGCCGATGGCGACGGGGTCATCGTTGTGCCGCGCGACAAAGCCGTCACGGTTGCCGCCTACTCGCGGAAGATTCTCGAAGGCGACAAAGTCGGGCGACGCAACCTCTATCGCCAACTTGGCTTGCCGGAGGACCCATCCGTCAAGTAGCCGGCGTTTTTCGCATCCGGCATCGTGCCTGCCTCATGCACTGAGCGCAGCAAAAAGACTGAAAGGGGGTCACATCTAACTATTCATCATTATGGACTCGACCAAGCTTCGGCGCTCGCAGAGCGCCGCAGCAAACTATACCACCACCAGCGGCTCACCGCGCTTGAAGCGTGACGCCGGTCGTTTGGGTTAGCATGAAGCCGCCGCGTTGCTCGGTAATGAACACCGCCATGCTGACCATGTCGCCCGACTTGATGCCGGCCAGTTGCTCGGCCAGTTGATCCATTGACTGAAATTCTTCTCCGCCGACGTGCGTGATGACGATGCCACGGCGGAACCCCGCGGCTGCGCCGGGTCCGCCCCGCTGCACGTCGGACACGAGCACGCCCTGCATCGCGGGAATCCCCAGCGCGTCCGCTAGCTCCCGCGTGAGCGGCTGAATATGCAGCCCGAATCTGTTCCACATCAGATCGTCCGCCGACAATTTCGGGAGCGCGGCCAGCTTGACTTCGAACGTGCGCGGTTTCCCATCGCGTTCGACGGCGAACTGAAGCACGTCGCCGGCTTTCTTGTGGAGGAAATGCCGCAGCATCGGCAGCACGGCGGAGTATTTCATATTGTCCACCGCCACGACGGCGTCATTCACGGCCAGCCCGGCTTTGGCGGCGGGACTGTCCGCTTGCACATCGGCGATCACCACTTTCCCAGCCGCGCGCTTGAACTGCAGTCCCAGCCACAGGCGCGCGCGTTTCTCCGGCGAGAACCACATCACCAACATGTTCGCCACGCGCTTGGCGGGAATGGCGAAGCCGATGCCTTCCGCCTGTGAGAGGATGGCCATGTTGATGCCGACAAGCTGCGCCCGGGTGTTGATGAGCGGGCCACCCGAATTGCCGGGATTGATCGCCGCGTGAAACGGACGCCGGGCATCACGAGAGCACCCAAGGTAAGCCCCTTGCATCCATCACTTGCCCTGCCGTTAAGTTTGCTTCGCGCAATCTCTGGGAACGAACAGGTGCATCGTCCTCCCGTCGTGCAGATCAAAGTGTGGTGCTTTGGCGGTTTGCATCGCCGCGTGCAAAACGGTATAGGATAGCGCGGCATGTTCGAGCATCACAAAGAACCGTTGCTGCGCAAGGAAGCGTTTCGCCGCCGGCTGCTCCGCCACTTTTGCATGGCATTGGGGATTGTCGTCGCCTGCCTCACCGTGGGGATTTTGGGCTATCATTACTGCGAAGGTCTCAGCTGGTTGGATTCGCTTCTCAACGCTTCAATGATTCTTTCGGGAATGGGCCCAGTGCAAGAACTGCACCGCGACACTGGGAAATGGTTCGCGGCGTTCTACGCGCTCTTCAGCGGCGTGGCCTTCATCACGACCGTGGGAGTTCTATTCGTCCCGGTCGTGCACCGCTTCCTGCACAAATTTCATCTCGATCTGCAGTCGAAATAGTTCGTTGCGCGTGACAAACTGCTTGACGCAAGCGTCCCCAGTGTTACAATCGTCAAAAATCGTAACACTATGGAAAAGGTCACCCGATTCAGCGTTTCACTCGGCAAGAAACTCCTTCGCGAACTCGACTGCATGGCACGCGAGAAAGGTTATGACAACCGCTCATTGGCCATCGCCGACATGATCCGCGCCCATCTCGTCGAGCACCGCCAACAACTTGGTGATCGTGAAATCGCCGGCAGCATCACGCTGGTGTACAACCATCGCCGGCATCATCTGCAGGAACTGCTGACCGATCTGCAGCACGAGCACCGTGACGTGATTATCTCGTCCCTTCATGTTCACCTCGATCACGATCACTGTCTCGAAGTGCTGGCGGTGCGCGGCAGGGCTGCGTCCATCAAGAGACTGGCCGATGAATTGATCGCCGCCAAAGGCGTCAAGCACGGCAAACTCACCGTCACCAGCACCGGAAAGGATTTGCCGGGATGACGAAGGCCGTCCATCCACCCTTGCACCACGGGGTCGGGCATGCCGCGTCCGGCGGCGGCAGCGGGCGTTGGCATCGACGCGAGGTTCGACATGCACATTCCTGATGGATTTCTGGATGCGAAGACGGCTGCGGCAACCGCAGTCTTGTCAGCAGCGGGTTTGGGGGTGGCCTTGCGGCAGGCGCGCATAAGTTTGCCGGCGCGCCGGGTGCCGTTGATGGGGCTTGCGGCGGCGTTTGTGTTCGCCGCGCAGATGTTGAATTTTCCCGTCGTCGTCGGCACGTCGGGACATCTTGTCGGCGCGACGTTGGCGGCGGTGTTGCTCGGCCCGAGCGCGGCGGTTGTCGTGCTGACGGCGGTCTTGCTTGTTCAATGTTTTCTCTTCGCCGATGGCGGCGTGACAGCGCTTGGCGCAAACATCTTCAACATGGCCGTCCTCGGATCGCTCACCGGCTACGCGGTTTATCGCGGCGTGCGGCGGTTGTTTGCCGGGCTGCGCGGCACCGTGCTGGCGGCGGCGTTCGCGGCGTGGTGCTCGACCGTGGTGGCGGCGGTGAGTTGTGCGGGGCAACTCGCGTGGTCGGGCACGCTACGCTG